>Ga0247610_10000045_pt1 | contig 188358 bp, 328 predicted proteins | sample 174DNAGHGhighgp2_FD_193483 | JGI IMG/M metagenome (GOLD analysis project Ga0247610, IMG submission 193483) | Sheep rumen microbial communities from Palmerston North, Manawatu-Wanganui, New Zealand - 1742 DNA GHGhigh gp2 | ecosystem: Host-associated > Mammals > Digestive system > Stomach >...
TTCAACAGCTTATACCTTTAAGATTTCACAGGAAAATTACCGTTATTATTGGCGAATTAAAGTTTATCATTAAAGAAATATTTGACTTTTAATAAAAATTTTGTTATAATATTAATGTACCAAGGGAGAAAAGCTACTTCCGGAAGTTACGGATGCCCGGTTAATCGCGCGTAAGACCAGGGTCACGGTAGGATTGGTACAGAATACTTATTGGGCCGTAATTATAAGTATTCAACTATGCCTCCATCGTACAACGGCAGTACGGCGTCTTCGTAAGGCGCTTATGGCGGTTCGAATCCGTCTGGAGGCTCTATACCAACGGACAAGGCTTTGGCGCATGACTACTTAGGCGAACGTAGAAGATAATCATGAGGAGCAGGCGGAAGTACGAATAAGGAAGCCGCGATGGATGCCACGAATGTGGGTAAGGGTAGGCGGTATGGTCTGAAATAATAGCCATACAGTAATGATTATCGTTATACTACTAAGCAAGTAGAACAGGGCGGTGGGACGCGAGTGGTTGGTAATTATATGGAACTTATCTATCCAGAGTTCCTGCGGTTCAAGGATAGGGTTTGCGGCACCTTAGACCGCAATTATATGCCAGAGTATAGGGAATCAGCAAACCCACTGCACTGTAAATGCAGCGCTCTTTAGCACAGCTGGGGCGGCACCAGCCTCTGGCACCAAGCGTCTCCATGCGCTTACCGTATCCAATCGGCAAAATGGAAAGTCCTGGGGTCTCACAAACAGGGACTATAATGAACGGCGTGAGCGTTTACTCCGATGTATGGAGTAGGGCAATTATACTTTGAAGCCCTTCTTAGATAGGCGCTGCAGAGCCTAACAAAGTATGGAAGCTAGGTGTTGGCTTAGATAACGTTCGCCATAAAGGAACTGATGTACTGTGGGGAGCTTAGGTACATATATGCCTCCCTAATCCAATTGGCAGAGATAGTGCGCTAAGAACGCATACAGTGTGAGTTCGAATCTCACGAGAGGTACGATTGTTGTTCAGCTGACAACCCAGTGGATGGATTTGACGCATCCCGTGCTACTACTGCGAGAGGGTACACGCCTAGGCTTTGCAAGCGCACCACGTACTCATGAAGGTAGCACATTATCTCATGTACCAAGCGTACAAGGAGTTTTCGGATGCGTGAAAGCGCATCCTGCTTCTCCGGCTAGTCTAAGGGACAGAACGTGTGGCTACGGACCACAAAATCGGCGTTCGAATCGTCGGCTGGAGACTTCGCGCGAAAAGCGCTAATTCATTTTGGAGGTACCTATTATATGAATGAACCAAGACTAAAGATTCTACCACCCTGGACAATTCTAGTAAGGAAGCTAGAAGCCCTATTTGACGGTGATCCGCAGATTGCTTTTAATGTTGACTTTAGCGGCGAGCATCCATCTGTTATTCTTTCTTGTAATAATGGAGACAAGGTTGCTGCACTAATGCAGATTCTACCTGAAGAAGTTAATTTTGGCAATGTTACACTAAAGGTAATGGTAGATGGAACTCCAAGCAATCGCGCCTTCAAGAGCAAGGTTGAACTATTTGATACCGCGTTTGCGAAGAATCCCGCCTATGCATATTCTGTATGCCCCGCAGAAGAAGGCTACCAGTGGATTGGCACTACTTATGTTGTATTCAACAATTGCGTAGTGCAGTTTGCTGCAGATAACCTAAATGATTGTCATGGAGTAATTAGTACTCTATATGAGACAATTGCTAGTGAACTTCTAACTGGGCCTGCAACGGAAGGTGTGTTCTTCAATACAAATGTAGAACGTGCAGGACTTGGAATGCCGCTTGGAGAGTAAATAATCGGCTGCTCTCTTTAAACCCATTGAATTGCTGGAAACTCCTTCGGGACAATCAGCAGCCAAGCCTTATATAAGGAAGGTTCAACGACTAGCCGCAAGGCGTACATCACAAGCGATTGGTGATGGAAGTGGTGGGTATCCAAATAGGATAAAGATATAGTCTGAACTTCTATGTAAATAGAAGATGCGTGTAATGGCGCTGGCATAAAGTAGCGATTTATGTTGAACACTTAGTTAATTGGGCCGTAATTAACAACAATTTGGGAAGCGGATGGCTAGCTACCAATACGAGATTAAGGCGCTCTCCCGCCGGCCAAATTATAGAATAATTATTTTTTAAAAAAATTAGTAAAGTGAGAGAAAAAATAGAAGTTTGTTTCCTGTAATAGCACTCTTTATATGGAGGTGAGCGATATGAAAAAATGGGAAAAATTTTCAGATGAAGAATTAAAGACTATCGTTCAAAATAGTATTAGCTATAGAGAAGTTGCTATTAGACTAGGTTACTCAGAAAAAAGCGGCGGGGCCTGTGATTATGCTAGAGAAATGATAAAAATTAAAGGATTTAATACAGATCATTTTTTAGGTCAAGGATGGAATAAGAATAACTTTGATTATGATAGATTTCAATATGGAAAAGTAATTAAAGTTGCCGCGGCTTTACCAGCATTGGTTCAATTACGAGGACATAAATGTGAAAATTGCGGGACAGAAACTTGGTTAGATAATCCAATTCCTTTAGAAATTCATCATTTAGATGGAGATAGATTAAATAATAGTTTAGAAAATTTACAACTACTTTGTCCTAATTGTCATGCTCTTACGGATAATTTTAAAGGTAAAAATATTGATAAGGACAAAAAAGTTGAAGATGAAGAATTAGTAGAAGCATTAAAAAATAGTACAAGTATACGTCAAGCACTTATCTCTGTAGGACTTGCTGGCCGCGGTGGAAATTATGACCGCGCACACGAATTAATCATCAAATATAACATTACTAAATTTCTAAAAGAGCAGTAATGCTCTTTATGCCACTGTCGTATAAGCGGTCTGTACACTGCTCTGAAAAAGCAGAGGATGTTAGTTCGACTCTAATCGGTGGCACGAATAACGGCTAATCTTTGCGGAGATTAGGAAGTATGAAAACCACTTCCGCCGAACTGTCGGTAGTAGCAAACACTTATGCGTAAGTAAAGGCAAACAGTATTTGGGTAGTTTAAGTCAAAACCACGTGCTAGCCGCCGTGATGTTGGTCTGCGACCGGCGCCAACCCCATTATGCGCCATTAGCTCAGTGGTAGAGCACGTGACTTTTAATCACGGTGTCCGCAGTTCAATCCTGCGATGGCGCACACCAAGAAACCGCACAGCGGACCAGACAGGAGCCGCCTTGGTACAATTTGCTTTGTCAGCTTTTCGAGGCCGAGGTAGAAGTACGCGACCAACGCTTCAGGCAACTCCGAGGTTGTAAGAATTGAGAAGGTTGACAGCTTTGAAATTCTAGTTTGACGGAGTATTTGACATTAAATAAAATTTATAGTATAATTAATACGAAAGAAAGAAAGGAGTCCATTATGAGAGATCCGAATCGTATTGATAAGTTTTGTGATGAACTCGCGGAATTATGGCGCAAAGTTCCAGATTGGCGTTTTGGACAGTTTGTTCTTAATATGGAACGTGCTTGTCGTGTAAATACTGGAAAAGATGTTTTCTTTCTTGAGGATGATGAGTTTTTCAAATTCATGCATGAGTTTTTTAAAGAGATAAAACTTGATAATAACTAATCCACCTGATATGGCTGTGACTACAAGGCGCGGAAAGGTGGCGGCAATCTCTAGCCCAGGCAAGTTGAAACGATATACACCCTTGGGATGAAAAGCTCTAATAAGGCAAGATAGAGATATCACGTTAGAATGTATACGATATATGAAATGTAGTCGGTCTCCCTGCGGCCCGTTACGTTATAGGTTTGGCACAGGGAAAACTTTCGGGATGTAGCTCAGTTGGTTTAGAGCGCCTGTCTGATAAACAGGAGGTTTTCGGTAGTTCGAATCTACCCATCCCGACTTGAGGTTGCGACCTCAGGCATCTTATGATGCACGTAAGTTCCGTATACGTCCGAATTACTGCACAAAACGATGTAGTTGATACGGTAGAGAAAATTACGGCGCTATGCTAAGTAACAACGAAACTTGGTGGAGGGGCTTCGTCTAATGGTAGGATTAGGCTCTCCAAAAGCCCAGATGGGCGTCCGAATCGCTCAGCCCCTGCTTAAAGACTCATACAGCAAATTTCTTTTGTAATTGACTTTTAATCAATCTCACAGAATGAGTCTTGTTTTATGCCCCATTAGCAGAATTGGTATATGCGATTGGCTCAAACCCAATGTCTTTTACTGGTTCGAATCCAGTATGGGGTACAATATGCGCTAAGATGTAATTAATTAAAAGAATGAGCGCATATAGGGTACGCGTCAGCTCTATTTTATTAAACAATTTATAATTAGTGGCGCGATGGTGGTTAAATGAGGGTGAGACTCGATAACACCATAAATACTTTCGAGAAATATAGGAAAGGTTTGACGGTCGGCATCCAATCCTATATGCCCGAGTAACCGAATTGGCATAGGTACACGGTTCAGAGCCGTGGTTTTGTGGGTCCGACTCCCACCTGGGGCACATACCTATCATTTCAAAAAGTTTTCCAGTAGGTGTTGTTATGGAAAGCCTCTCGCTACGGTTAATGGTTCAAATTCTGCCGGCAATAAAGCAATAGAGATCCCGCATGGTGAAAGCGTGCCAATAGGATGCTCAGCGAGTTATATGGGCTTGTAATTTAATGGCTAGAATAGTTGGTTTGCACCCAGCAAATGAGGTTTCGATTACCTCCAGGTCCATGTATGTCTAGACTGATGTGAGGGTCTTTCTATCTTCAACCTTACAAAGAATGATAATATTTGAAGGTATGTGCGGCGGGCGGACGTCGGGAGATAAGAAGGCTGGCCGGCCATCCGCAATTATATAGGTTCGAGAATCAGGCGGCTAGATACTGGTCTGCAAAACCCGTCAGATGGGTTCGACTCCCATTCGAACCTCTTATAAAATTTTATTTATTATAATAAAAAGGAGGAGAACAATGACTTTAGATATTATTATTCCTTGTTTTTATCCTTCAGAAATTATTTATCCATGCTTAAATTCTATAAAAAATTAGACAGTCGTCAATGATATTACTGTTATTATGGTGAATGATTGTTCTACAAATACTGAATGTGAGTATATGGATTTAAGAAATGAATTTTCTAAATATTTTAAAATAAAATATTTAAAAACAAGCCATAATAGTGGCCCCGGAGTAGCAAGGCAATTAGGTTTAGATAATGCCACTAGCGATTGGGTTATGTTTATAGATGATGATGATGAGTTGTATGATAATACTTCTGTTGAAAGGCTAATGAAGCAAATAAATTCAAATAATATAGTTTCTGTGAGTGGGCAAAGTATTCATGTAGATTTGGTTACTGGAGCGCAAATTACTCTAGACCCATGGATTCATCATCAAGGTAGTATTTATAATCGCGCTATTTTAAAAGGGTATAATATTCGTTATGATCCAAGATTGTCATTTTTAGATGAAGATACTTGCTTTTCACATATGATATTATTATATACTAGAAAGTATAAACAGATATAGCTGAAAGAACTAATATATAAGAAAAAATGTAATAATTAGAAAATTTGTTCTTTAACTTCAAATAATCTAGTAGAAAAAAAGATATTACATATGATAGGATTATATACAAATGTTTTAAATTATTATATTAATATAAATTGTGAAAAAGATTTTTATACAGAAGCGTATGTATCTATCGCTAATTTACTATTATTTTTATCTACTTTTCCTAAAATTCATTTTACTCAGCAACAGTGTTATAATCTGTTATCTTTTTTAGTTGAATTTAATAGTAGCGTTAATAAATATGACTTACCTCTATCTGAAGAAAGATGCGAAAGTTCTATAGATTTTCTTAAAAAGAGATCTTTTTTTGAAGGAACTAATTTTATTGTATCGTATGATAATGTATTACGATATAAACAAGAAAGTTTAATTTGGATAAAAAATATACTAGAAAAGGTGATCAACGAATGAAAAAATATCCAGTAATAACTTTATGCGGCAGCACACGTTTCAAAGAAGACTTTGAACGCGTTAATAAAGAGCTAACTCTTCAAGGCAACATCGTTATAAGTGTAGGCTGTTTTGGTCATGCAGGAGATTCCTTTACAGACGAACAGAAGGAAATGCTTGATGATATTCATAAGCGTAAAATTGATATGGCTGATTCTATTTATGTAATTAATAAAGATAAGTATATCGGCGCGAGTACCCGTAGTGAAATTGAATATGCAATTTTACATGATAAACCAGTGAGGTATATGGAATGAGAAAAGGCCGTGGAATTGACCATCATTGGCAGATAAGAAAATACCGCGGTGATCTTGCCTTATATGCGCATTGTAAATGTGGATTTGAATACGCTTGTTCTTCTAATAAAATAAAAGAAGACGGTACTTTTAGCTTTGAACAGGAAATTACTAAATTATATTCGTATTGCCCTTGCTGCGGAGCGCGAAAAAAGTGGTATAATAATGTTCCTAAAAAAGTAGAAAAAGAATTCCCTTGGGAATAATGGCAGGTAAACCAGTAAAGCACGCTGGCACCGCCTCGAAAGCGGATGGATCCAATAGGATTGGGGTGCGAGTCCTCTGCCTGTCGCCACGATGCGCGTGACCTAGCTTGGAGCTAGCCCCGACTGGAAATCGGGCGGTGTTGTTAAAGGCATAAGGTTCGATTCCTTCGCGCGCAGAATTATTATACTGGAGCTAATGCATATGAGAAGTAGAGCTGAACGTCGTAAAAATACGTGGGCTAAAATTCATCGAAGAGCAGAACTAGAAATGGATACTGAAGGGGGATATCGAAAGCCTATTTTTAAATATATTCATCAGTATTCTAAAGACAAGCTTCATAATCCTAATAGAGTTTTTAAAACTAATAATAAAGGCAAACATAGGTATAGCCCAAAAAATTATGCTCCATCAAAAAATTGGAGCCCATCCGATCAAAAGAAATTAGACTCAATTAATGAACAATTAAATGGAGTTGATGATTATGAGGAATAGGGCTGAAAAGCGTCATAACGACTGGAAAAAAGCTATTCGTAAGCGCAAAATCGTAGAAGAAGTTTATCAATGGCCAGAAGGATGGTATGATAATCTTCATCAGTACTCCAAGAATAAAATATTTTGCTCTTGCCCCTTGTGTCGGGGTCTAACTAAACATGGCGAAAATAATATTTCTGATAGACGTAAACTTGAAGAAATGAAAGACCAAATATTTGACAACGACGAAAATTTATGATATAATAATTACAGAAAGAGAGATAAGAGTAGATATAAGAGGCAACAAACTTGAGCTTGCAAAACATTTGTAAATCATCTCCTTTCTTTCGCGGCGAAAGCCGCGCTTATCGAGAATGTAGTGTAATCTGGTAACACGGGTGCTTCGGGAGCACCAATTGCGGTTCAAATCCGACATTTTCGACTTTATAGACGGATACAGCATATTAATTACATAATGGATGTGAAGATATACCGTCTAGTTATAGGCCATTACAGCATATCATGTGGTTAAAAGAAAATTTCTATTATAAATTTTTTGAGAAGGTTCAAGCCCTTCAAATTAATGGCCTAGTTTATTTAAATATTCGCTCCGTATCGGGGCCGATAGATTGCCGCGTTGGGAATAGCCCTATTTGAAAGAGGCCGAGTAGTATCCGCAACTCTTCCGCGGCGTTTTATTTTGGAAAATAAAGGAGTTTATCATGGAGACAAAAGTTTGTTCTAAATGTCACATTGAAAAGCCCATTACGCAATTTTATAAACATGGGTTTAATTCTAAAGGTGAACAAACATATCGTAGTGATTGTAAAGAATGCCAACGCAAATATGATTTAATGCGACTTCATAAACAAGCAGAATTTATAAATGCACAAAAACATAAATGTGCAAAATGTGGTGAAACTGATAAAACTAAATTACATTTTCATCATATTGATCCACAACAAAAAGAATTTACTATTGGTAAAATGCGTAATTATCCACTAGAAAAAGTTCAACGAGAAATAGATAAATGCGTAGTATTATGCGCACATTGTCATAAAACTTTCCACAATTTAAATCAATTTCAAGGCATTAGCTTAGAAGAATATTTAAAATCTTAGAACTGTAGGCTTAGAAGCAGCCATCAGCTAAAGAGTTTTCTTTTCTCCATTTGTGCGAAATGTATTATAGGCTTACAATTATATGCCCTATAAGTATGATGTGCGAATGGGTAATAGATAAGAAATTTGGCGTAATAGCACATCTAAAATAAAGGAGAAATTATGGACGATAAATTAAGAGAAGTTTATAACTGTTTAAAGACAATGGATATGATGCTTTATAATTATAGTTGCGATCCGCCCCATGGTGTAATACCATTTAAGTCTACACAAGAAATGGCAAAATATTTTAGACTTATGTTAAGTATAATTTTGCCAAAAGAATATCAATATGCTAAATGACACTATGACGGAATGGTAACGCACCGACCTGCTAAGTCGAGGTTACTTGTAAAAGGGTATGCACGTTCGAGCCGTGCTAGTGTCGCTTATAGTCCCTTAGCGTAATGGTAGCGCAATGGACTTTGACTCCATATGTGTTGGTCCGATTCCAACAGGGACTGCTTTTAGGAGGGATTATTATGGCTAAAGATGAAACTCCGATCTATGAAATCTATGTAATGAGTGAACCTTGGCATTTGGATTCTAATAAGTTTCCAAGCTGTGGTCATCGAGAACGAGTAGGATTTTACTATGAAAAAGATATCGCTATTCGTGCAGTAGAAGAAAATTGGTGTGATTTGCAAGATCATTATGCCCATGCTGCAGAAGTTTGCAAGGTAGAACCCGGTCTTTATTCATTTCCTTCTCGGCGCGAATACTGGTACTTTCTATGGAATCAGCAAAAAGAGAAATTTGAACTCGCGCGAAAACCTAAGCTTGAAGGATGGGAGGTAGAGTCTTGAAACTTTATACATCCTATTGGGCGCAAGTGCGTAATTTTCCAAAAAACCTAGTCGGTCTCTCAACAACTATATGGAACCCGCGCTGGAGAAAAATAGGAAAAGACGCGCGCGGAGTAATATGCGTTGATTGTCCTCCATTTAAGCCAGGACATAGTTGTGATGGTTTATGTAATGGAAAATGTAATCCCAAGCATCCAGAAGATTGTTTGTTCCTCCAAAATTATAAAGCTCAACTTGATAAAATTAATCCAATTACAATTCAAAATAGTTTAGGGAAACTTGCTACACAAATTTGTCGTGATGAGCATCTTTCAGATGTAGATTTTGCTTTTCTCTTTTATGAAACTCCAACTAATCCTTGTAGCGAACGCGTAATGGTACAACGCTGGTTTAAGGAACACAGATATGAAATCGAAGAATGGCATCCTAATGTTTGACTTTATCAAAAATTTCTGGTATAATATAGGTACAGAAAGGGGAGATAGAGATGCGTAAGTATAGCATGAAGTCTCATAAGCGTAAAAATCATCAGCGATGGTTTAATCAGTATGTACGCTATATTAATAAGACTATTGAAGATGATGATTTGTGGCTTGGGCGCTTCTGTGTAAAACAGAGACGTACAAAAATGGAATGGTTTGAAGATGGTAGCGGCGGTCTCATGACCGCGGAACTCATTATGTGGGACAAAAAAACTAATATTGTACGTGTTGGATGCTATAGTGGCCTTGATATGGATTGGCGCTTTTGGCATGACTTTAACGATTTCATCATCGAAGATTGCAAAGTCTGGGAAGAGGTTCCAGATGTACGTATAAATCGCATCGACTATCGGAAGGAGAAAAAGTAATGTTTTATAAATATACCGTTAGTTATTATGATAGGCATATTGATGAAGAGCAAACTGATACTGGCATTGTTTTTGCTTCTAATTTTGGTACAGCTTCCGCGCGAGTAGCTAAGGAATATGGTGAAGACGTATATGAAGTGACCATTCGTGAAATAATTGTAGAAGAGAATAGCTTTTGTTTAAATAAAGAAGATATTGATTATGCATTTTCGCATGATGAATAAGTAAATGCCGCAGGAAGGGGATGCGGGATAAAAATATCAACCATCCTTGACATAGCCAAGAATCTGAAATTGGTTACAGTTATGTATTGAGACCTATAGCCCTATTGACTCAATCGGACTATGCGTGAATGGGGAAAATAACCAAATAATCGGGATCTTATATATCACTCCTGCGGGTAGTAGATAAGGACGTGGCTACTAAATGAGTACACCTGTTACTTTCAGGGGCGCAGGTCACGTATAAGATTTCTGTTCAGCCCACCCGATGGCGTAATAACCCTAAAAGAGTCTGAAACGCTAGGCAATCGAGTACGCGGCCAGCTCGTTAAATCGGCCTCAGAGGTACCAGTCACTCTGTATAATAACGACTGTGTATCATAGGTGTAATGGCGGCGGCACCTAAAATCGCCACCCTACGGCGCCAGTGGGATAATGCCTAAAGCAAAAGTCGCCCCATTAAGACTGGCAATCATAATCGGCGGCAAGTTATACTTGTCGCCATTTTTTTATTTGACTTTTTTTAAAAATTATAGTATAATTTTTATGTAAGGAGAGAGGAAAAATGAAAAAAGAAAAAAAGAACCGTAGTAACTTACCAGAAGAGGAAATGACAGGTATCATTCGTAAAGATAAGAAAAAGATAACACCATGTCAGTGTCCCCATTGTGATGCAATATTTTTATATCACGGAGACATTAGTCCTAATCTCGTTCCATGTCCTAATTGTAATGATTCATATATATGGAAATTTTGGACTATTAGCCCTATAAAGTATAAGTTTTTACGGTATTGGAGGATGCGTGATGGGAAAGCTTAATGATCTCTTTACTAAAGATTATAGCGCCTTGATTGAGAAATGGCGTAAACAATATAAAGAAGAACGTCATTGCTTTGTATGTAAGCATTGTATTGATATTTCTGATACTTGGAATACTTGCCATACGTGTGAATACGGCGGTCTTTTACCTGATGAACGTACATGCTTACTTTGGGAGGAGATTGAAGAATGAATCTTGACATTTATACTGAAGAAATGAGCAAGTCAGCATGGGATAAAGCTTTCTTTATGGATAAGATTCCCGGGGCAAAATGTGTAATTGATTTTGGTTGTGCCGACGGTGCAATGATTAGATTTTTAGCACCGTTATTTCCATCTGTTGAATTTTTTGGTTATGATATTAATGACGAACTCATTGACATGGGCGAACAGGCGCTACCAGAAGAAAATAGCAATGTATCATTTTGGCGAAATGGAGAATTACATAAGATGATACATTGGATAAAAGATTGGTATTCCATGAATGAAATTTGTATCAATTTTTCATCTGTACTGCATGAAGTTTTCTCCTCTAGCCCCAGTGGTAAAGAAACTATTCGGTGCCTTGTCGAAGAATTGCGGCCGAAGTACATTACCATCCGAGATATGTATTGGCACGCGGCTCCTGATGTAAATATGCTGTGTAGCGCAGAAAATAAAATTCGTGCACAGGTAGAAGAAAAATATCTCAGCGACTATGAAGCTACTTTTGGTTTTATGCACTCTCCTCAGTCCATTACTCATTTCCTTATGAAATATCAGTGGAAAGACAATGGATGGGAAGATGAAATGAAAGAAAACTATTTTTCCTATACTATTAAGGATTTCCTCAATACTATGTGTCAATGGCAGTATACTACTATATTTGAATCTCATTATCAGCTTCCTTATCTCACTGAGAAATGGAAAAAAGAGTATGGTTTCTTCGTACCAGAAGCGCATACTCACGCACAGTTTATTCTTAGGAGGAATTAATAATGGCGATTTTATATATTCTTTGCGGCCCGAGCGGTTGCGGCAAAAGCACTTGGCGCGATGCCTTTATTGCAGAGCATAGTGAACAGGATATTCGTTATGTATCTCGTGATGAAATTCGTTTTTCTATGCTCAAAGAAGGCGAAGACGAAGATTATTTTGCCCATGAGAAAGAAGTTTTTAAGAAGTTTGTCGGCACTCTAGCTCAGACTCTTAATGACGGATTTGACGTAATTGCGGATGCTACTCATCTTAATGAGTTTTCGCGCAAGAAGCTTACCAATGCGCTTGATCGTATTGGCGTAGATTATGAAATCAAATATGTAGTATTCTACACCTTGTATACTGAATGCTGTGAGCGGGACGCAACGCGTGAAGGTATGGCATATGTAGGCCCTGATGTAATTTGCGGAATGTTTCGCTCTTTTAAGGCGCCGACTCTTGAAGAAGATCGCCGCGCCACGGAAATTATTGAAGTAGGGAATAAGAAGGGGGATTTTTCCTTTATGATGAATCCCTACTGGAAGGAGAAGTAAAATGAGTGAAATTTGGCTCACATCGGATTTGCATCTAATGCATAATAAACCATTTCTATATGAACCGCGTGGTTTTACTTCTACTGAGGAAATGTGTGAAGCTATCGTAGAACGTTGGAACTCAGTTGTAATGGACGAAGATACTGTTTATAATCTGGGAGATATCGCACTTTCGGACACCGAGGCCGCAATCCCGTATATTCAACGTCTAAAAGGGCATCAGATTTGGCTTAGGGGCAATCATTGTACAGTCAATCGTGTTACTCGTATTCTTGAAACTTGCCCTAATATTTCTCTTCTTGCGGGAATGGATAGCTCCTATGCAACAGTAATCAAGTCTGGGAAATGGAACTTTTATCTATCGCATTATCCCACTTTAACTGGGAATAACGAGGCTTGGCGTAAAGTAGTTAATCTTTGCGGCCATAGTCATACCCAAGATAAATGGGCAGATTGGGATAAGATGTGCTACCATGTAGAGATGGATGCCCATGATTGCTATCCAGTAAATTTAGAGCACATCAAATATCAAATTCAAAAGAAACATTTGACTTCTTTTGAAAATTGAGTTATAATAATTATGTTAGAAGATAAGAAATGTTTAATTGGCAGTCCATGTATAGAATGTGTAGAAACATGCGGCTATCGCAAAACCTACAGCCGTGACAACGGCCAAGATGAAAAGGAGAATGAAAATGAACGAACTACTAAAGAATCTAAAAACTGAAACCAATTACCACTATACCGAGAACGGCGCCCTAACCCATAAGTCTACTCTTAATAAGGTACTGGATATGTTTGCTATGGGCGGTTCTATGCGAAATCGCTCTGATGATGACGTTATTAATATGTTCAAGCGAGCATATGAAGAGGATAAGACTCTCGCACTGAAATGCCTGTTCTATCTGCGTGATGCGCGCGGTGGTGCGGGCGAGAGACGATTTTTCCGTGTTTGCATCAAATGGTTGGCTGCTCATTATGAACAGGAAATGGAGCATCTAATTCCTCTGGTAGCAACTTATGGTCGCTATGATGACCTCTTTGAGCTATTCGGCACTCCTTGCGAAGCCGCGATGATGGGATATATTTTCCATGTCCTTAGCAAGAATGAAGATCATCTTATTTATAAATGGATGCCTTCGATCAACGCATCTTCTAAAGAAAGCAAGATTCGTGGGCGTAAATTCGTGCGCGAATTTGGCATGACAGAACGTCAGTATCGTCAGATGCTTTCTGAAGGCCGTAAAGCCTGCCATTTGGTTGAAACTCTTATGAGCCAGAATCAGTGGAATCAGATTGCATTTGATAAGCTTCCTTCTCGCGCGGGACTTCTGTACAAGAACGCCTTTATGCGGAGAGAAGAAACCCGTGAACGCTATGCTGAATTTATGAATAGTAAGGAAACTAAGGTTAATGCTGCTGTTCTTAATCCAGTAGAAATTGCTCATCAGATTTTTACCCATCATTGGGCTAGCCCTGAAAAGACCGAACGTCAGGCTTGGCAGAAGTATTGGGATAATCTGAAAGATTATTACAATGGCCGCGAAGAGCCTGGCATTGCAGTAGTCGATGTCAGTGGCAGTATGAGTGGTACTCCTATGGAAGCCGCAGTTTCTATGGGCGCTTATATTGCTGAGCGTGGGAAGGGGCCGTTCCATAATCACTTTATTACCTTTAGCGCCAAACCGCAGCTTGTCGAGTTTGAGGGCGTGGATATCTATGACAAGTTTATGCGCGCGACAAGGGCAGACTGGGGGCAGAATACGAATCTTGAGGCAGTATTTGACATGCTGCTGAAGACTGGTCTGCGTAATCATGTGCCAGATGCCGAAATGCCGAAAACAATTTACATATTTTCAGATATGGAATTTGACGACGGTTTGATTTGCGGTACATGTACCACTGATTACTGGGGTCGTATTCGTCCTATGAATCGCTCACAGATTGATACGCTTATTGAAGCTAAGACTAAAGAGTGGATGCGGGCAGGATATACAGCGCCAAGAGTAATCTTCTGGAATCTCGATGCCCGGCAGCCCAATATTCCCGCTATTGGCCCTGGTTTCTCCTATTGCAGTGGTTTCTCTATGAGCGCGCTTGAAGGAGTACTTTCCGGTAAAGATGGCGTTGAAATGATGCGAACTGTACTAGAAGGAGAGCGCTATGCGCCAATTTCTAGTGTTCTATAAATTCTCTCTCTTTCTGAAAAGTCAAGCAATCAAATGCTTGACTTTTTTCTTATTTTCTGATATAATATTTATATAAAGAAAGGAGTAAGAATTATGGATGTATATGCAGCAGTAAAACGGCATCATGAGCTTGTGGCTGAGCGTGGCTATAAATGCCTAATGACGGTACTTATCGGATCCCAAAATTATAGCTTATCTGATGAGCATAGTGATATCGACACTTTCACCTTCGTATTTCCAAGCTTTGAAGATATGGCATTCGCGCGCGAACCTAAAAGCGGCGAATTCGAAGTAGAAGATGGTAAGTGTATGTATAAGGATATTCGTCTCGCGCTTAATCTTCTAAAGAAAGCATCTCCAAATAGTGTTGAATGCTTCATCGGACAATATCGCTACTTTGAGCCGCATTATGCTGATGTTCTTAAAAAGTATCTATGGAATGATACCTATATGAATGATATGGTGCATTGTAACTATTCTCATATGCTTTATGCAATCGCGGGTATGTCTCATCAGCTCACTAAACGTAATATGCCTGCGGGAAAGCGTTATTCACATGCACTTCGTATGTCTGATATGATGGATACTTATATCACTACTATTGATTACCGATATCTGTTAGACTTGCTTCCACTGCATCGTGATGAAGCCTATACTGCAAAGCGCGATACACGCCAAGGAGTTGAAGAATATTACAATCAGGGATGTGAACTTATTGCGACACGGCTTGAACGTCAACGTGATGAATTTATTCTTACTCCTGATAAAGCCGAGGTTGAAAAGCGCGGCATGAAGTTAATTGAACAGTTTCAAAAAGAACTGTTTCTAAAATATATTAAAACCGAGGTAATGAATGGAAATTAAGATTCACGCAGGACAGCGTGTCCTGTACAAGCACAATGGACAATGGTGCGTTGGAAAACTTACAAATCAAATGTCACCAGAGCTTACTGAAAAGGGATTATTTGTGTTTGTTATTCCTAAAGATTATATGGATGCTGAGGAAGTGTCATATTTACATGATGTAGAAATTAATGATTTGTTCCTAGAAGCAATCCCAGTAGAAGATTGGATGGCTCAATATGGTTATCTAATGCCAAAAGAAGATTATATTAATTTTATTAAAAGCGAAGAGTTTGATAAAAACACTGAACGTGCATATGTATCAGATGGAGAATACTATTATTACAATGTAAATAAATATAGCGAGCAATGGCTTAATAAACAGCCGTTTGATTATATAGTGAGGGAAGAATGAAACCAAAAATTACTTGGAAAAAATTTATCGGACATTGGAGAACAGTACGAATGCATCGTAAATGGGTACGATATTACTGTCGTCTTGCGGGTATTCCTTGGCGAGGATGGAAGCATGACTTATCCAAATATTCGCCAACTGAGTTTTTGGAATCTGTACGCTATTGGACGGGCACTCATTCTCCTATTGAAGAGGCAAAGAAACAGCAAGGATACTCCCGTGCTTGGCTACATCACCGCGGCCGTAACCCACATCATTGGGCATATTGGGCAGATAACTTTAGTGAGGGTATGACAATTTATCCAATGCCTAAAGATGACTTTGTAGAAATGGTATGTGACTTTCTCGCGGCGGGACGAGCATATGGCGGAGACATGTTTTGCTATTCAGGAGAACGTACCTGGTGGCTCCATGAACGCGAATATGGCTCAAGAGCGATGAACAAAAAAAATAAAGAAATGCTTGATATTATTTTCTCTGACTTGGAATATGCAGAAAATCATATGCTTAGCGGATGCCCAACAAGTTTACTAACAATGGGGCCAGAAGATTTAATTAAAACTGGTTATATTCAAGAAGTATGGAGAGCAAATAAATGACCTGGTTAAAGAAAGAAATCATGCAAAATGATATTCTAGCTATCGCAGAACAAGGCAGAATTATGGCAAAAGCCGGTAATCCTTTAGTAGAACAACTAAGATGTGTATATGCATTAGAAGATAATAAAATTATCTATATGATTCCCCTTCTCGATTATATTGATAATCCGCCCGAAAATATTACAAAATTTTACCTATGTCAAATGGCTTCCTAACCATTTGACTTTTTTTTAATTTATGATATAATTTTTATAGAAAGAGAGGGAAGAAAATGGTAGCTAAAACTTATCAAAGTTTGGAAATTCAAGGAGAGCCCTTTGAAGAAAACAAACGGTTATATGTCAATGTCGTTACTAAAAATGGCTTAAAGAAAGTACGCTGGTATACTGATGCTGAGTATCAGCGCATGTATCCAAACGAGCCAGTTGTAGAGAAGGATCTTATGGATTTTAATGCGCGTCATGCTTTTGGCTTTGGTGAAAAGGGCTATATTACTATTTACAAAGGTGACAAAGCCTTAATAGAGAGGTGGGTAGAAAATGACCGTACTAATATTTGGTATAATCTTACTTTTGGGTATTATACTCCTAGCAAATTCCCAACGCCCGAAGTTTTGAACGGCATCGAGCCTATTCAATTAAAATGGGAACAAGTAAAAGACCATGATGATAGGATGAAGCCGCATGAAGAAGTTGCCAAGCTTGTTAATAGCCTTATTGGCGTACACCCTCTTGCGAATAATAGCACCTACCAAGGAAAAGAAAACGACTGGATTGAAGAAGAAGTTACTATTAAAGAGAATATTGCGCGCGAAGATCATTTTGGTGAAAAGCATACGCACTTTATGCGCGATGCCGAAGGTAATACTTACGTGTGGGAAACAGGCACCAAAAATTTTGAAACTGGTATGGTTATTAAGTTGAGAATGAAGGTCAAGGCGCATAAAGAAATTAATGGAGAAAAATGTACTGTTGTTTGGTACTGTAAGGTTGTATGATTATTTTAAGTAATTACTATAGAGGACTAGTTTGCCGCTGCAATAATTGTGGCGCATTACTTGGATACGGGCCCGAGGATGTACACAATAATTCCTATGTTACATGCCCGCAATGCAGATTTGAAATTTTAACTAAAATGCAACTTGATTATGATGGACTAGTAAAAGAGGAGAAAGACGATGGCGAAACTGTGGTTCGGTAATTCATTTGGCAAAAAGAGGGTAATTGCAGAGTGTAATACCTTTGCGGAAGTAATGACTGAAATTGATAAGTTTATCGCTGATGCTAATGATAGATGGCCGAACAAGAAACCGTTTAAGAGATATTATACTCGTATCTGGAACGAGAATGGGCAGTCAGTTTTTGATGTAGGTAGCCACACTGAATTTTTCTACTTCAACTTACTTTATCCAGAAGATGAGCATGGATTTGTAAATGAAGATGAGGTATTCAATAGATGATTGTTTCCGCCGCAGTTCGTATTTATGATAAGAAGCAAGATAAAGAAGTTATTCTTCCCGTACACCGTCATTGTGACGCTTTCTACATTTTAAAGGAACTTGGATATTCTCCAAAAGATTTTATTTCAACACAAAAAGATCAGGGTTTCCTTGATGAGAAAGATAATTTTTATACACGCACTGAAGCATGGAATGAAGCATATAGATGTAATCAGCTAATGATTATTGACAATACTTCTAAAGAATTATTTAGTGAGGATTTGTGGTAATGAGCAATGAATTTAAAGATTACTTATGGGATACAATAAGCGATCTTGTGCTTAATTCAGGCGTGATGGATAAGATTGAAGAAATACCTAATCCATCGTATAATAAAACCTATGTCCACGGATGGAAGAATGGGCAAAAGGTTTTGTTAGAAGTTTGGTTTGATGATGAACTTGAAGAATGGAAAATTGAACACAGGGAGCTAGATAAATGAAGAAAATTATAATTATTCTGTTGTGTATTGCAATGTGCGTTATACTTTCTGGATGTACACAAGTTTATAAATCAGAACAAGAAAGTTCCGCTACTTCTTATGCCATGATTCTCATGCCAGATGGTTCAATTATTAAAGGCGAGTTTAACGCCCTTACTCGCATTTCTAATGGATATGCAATGATAAAAATTGATGGTATTAGATATTATACTAATGAATGGCGTATTGTAATTTGGGAAAAAGATATTTGACATTTTCTAAATTTATGATATAATTATTATATAAGAAAGAGAGAAAGGATGATTTAAATGCTGAATAAAAATCAAGAGCGTGAACTCGCTTATGTAGTCCTGATTGATGGCATTGAACCGATTCCTGGCTATGACCGTGTAGAACATGCTATTGTTGGCGGTTGGCGTGTAATTGTACAGAAGGATCAGTTCAAAGTTGGCGATCCTGCTATCTATTTTGAAATTGATTCTCGTGTTCCTTCTGATCGTGAATGTTTTGCTTTTCTTGAAAAGCGGCATTATAAGGTAAAAACTTTGAAGATGTGCAAAACCCTGTCGCAAGGCTTGCTCATGCACGCTTCTGATTTTGGTTGGACTATCGAAAATAGTACTATAGATGACCATCCTGTAATTATTGATGATGAGAATAAACCTCATTATGTGACTGATGATTCTCGTTTCCTCACCAAGAAACTTGGTGTAACTTATGCCGATGACGAAGATAATACTCGAAAGGCCGCGCCGGTAGATAAGTATAAGAAAATGACTCAGCGGCGTCCGCATATCTTTAAGCAGCCTTGGGCGCGCTGGATGATGCGCCGTGAATGGGGTCGTAAAGTTATGTTTTTCTTCTTTGGTAAGAAGAAGGATAAGAAGAATGGGTGGCCGAGCTGGGTACAAAAAACAGACGAAGAAAGAATAGAGAATATGCCTTTTGTGCTTCAGAACAAGAATCCTTGGATAGTAACGGAGAAATGCGATGGAAGTAGCACTACCTTTACTATGAAGCGTGGAAAGTTTAAGAAAAAGGACTTTTATGTATGTTCCAGAAATGTATGTTTTGATAGCGTAGATAAACCATGCTATTATGATACTAACATTTATTGGGAAATGGCGCAGAAATATCATATGTTTGAAGTGCTATCTAAACTTCTTGATTCTATGCCCGGAGCAGAGTGGGTAACGATTCAGGGTGAAACTTATGGTGAAGGAGTCCAGCGTAATACTTATGGACTTTCCGGTCATGATTTTATGGCTTTTAATCTGATTACTTCTAGTAAGGGCCGTTGGAATAGTTGCGCTATGAAGAAAATCCTTGAAAAAGATTATAACATCCCTTGTGTGCCTATTCTTGATGATAACTACATTCTGCCAGATACTGTAGAAGAACTTCGTGAATATGTAAATAGCCAGCCTTCAGTTATTGATGGCGAGATGAAAGAAGGTATTGTGTGTCGGTCTCCCGATGGCATTCATTCTTTTAAGTGTGTATCGCCAGAATATTTGCTTAAATATCATAGCTAAAAAAAATATTTTTATGGAAGAAATTGATGAAGTTCTTCATCTTCATAACCACTATTTTTATGGATGAAGAACTTCATCAAAATAATTTTAGGATGTGATATTATGGGTAAATTTATTGATTTAACTGGAAAAACTTTTAATCGTCTTACTGTATTGTATAAAACCGATAGAAAATAGGGTAATGATTGGATATGGCATTGTAGATGTGAATGCGGAAACGAATGTGATATATGCGGTGCTTCTATCCGTTCTAATAGGACTAAGTCTTGCGGATGTTTAAAGCAAGAAAAAGATAAGATGCCAAAAGGCAATGTTAAAGATGAAATTGGTAATAAGTATGGGCATCTTACAGTAATCGCTCGTGCTGGCAGTAATGAAAATGGATAGGCTATGTGGGAATGTGAGTGTGATTGCCCAGCGAAAACGCATATCATCGTACTAGGAAACAATTTACGCCGCGGACATACCCAATCCTGCGGATGTGATAGACGCTCTCATGGAGAATTAAAAGTAGAACAATTATTGCGTGAAAATAATATACTATTTATACAAGAGTATAGACCTTTTAAGTTCTCTTCTGGCGCGAATGCTTCATTTGACTTTTATGTAAATAATGAATATATTATTGAATATGATGGAGAAACTCATTATCAATATAATTTACATGGGTGGCACGACGAAGCACAAATGAAAGCACAGCAGGAACGGGATATTATAAAGACACAGTGGTGCAAAGATAACAATATTCCGCTAATTCGTATTCCATATTGGCATTTACAAGATTTATGTATAGAAGATTTACGATTAGAAACAAGCAAATTTATTATCTAACATGAAGATTGCTGAAATATCATGGGATAAGGAATAAATGATGAATAAATGTGATAAATGCTCATACTTTAGAGATCAATTCGGTAATTTTGTTATGTGTATAAAAACATCGCGCTTTATAGATTGGGAATATTGGAATAACATAGAACCGGAAGATTGCCCTTTAAAGGAGAATATAGATGACGAAAAACGAAGTAATTCGTATTCTTAAAATCGAACGTGAATGCATCAGCCGCGATTGTGATCGCAATTGCAGCGAATGCGACTTAGTTCAAGAACAAGAAACCCTATTAGATGCATATAATAGCGCAATCGCGCTTTTGGAGGATAAAAATGAGTAAAGAAGCACTAATTATGAAGTATCAAGCTCGTATCAATCTATTGAACTCGCGCGATCCTGAAGGTAATCGTGGTATTGTACACAAACTACAGAGAAAAATAAGGAGACTTGAAAAATGAAGGAATATGGTAAACTAATTATTATTGCTTTGGTTGCAATTGCGATTTTAGGTACAATTATTGATGTTTTCAATCCCGGCTATGGCTGGTTTGCTACCGTTCAAGCAGGACATGTTGGTGTAGTTGAACGCTTTGGTAAAGTACGAGAATCTACATTGCAGCCTGGATTCCATTTGACTAGTTATTTTGAACATGTACGGCCAGTAGATATCCGAACGCAACGGCATAATTACGTTACAGAAGCATTTAGTTCAGATATCCAGCAAGTTGGTTTAACTATTGCTGTAAATGAAAATATCTCGCCAGAAGCCGCATATAAACTTTATACTACTGTTGGAATGAATTATCTTGAAAATCTGCTTGAACCACGACTTATGGAAAACGCAAAGGTAGTTATTAGTAAATATACTGCCGAATCACTTATTGCTAATCGTGAAAAGCTGTCTTCAGAAGTGCTTGTAAAAATGCAGGGAGACATGGCTCAGTATGGCATTATTGTAACTGCTATTTCAATTGAAAACATTGATTTTACAGACCAGTATGAAGCTGCAATTGAAGCTAAGCAAGTTGCTACACAGGAAAAGCAGAAAGCTCAAACTGAACAGGAACGTATGACTATGGAAGAAACTCAGCAGGCCGAACGTAAGCGTATTGCCGCACAAGCCGCCGCAGATGTGCAGAAAATTAATGCAGAAGCAGAAGCATATGCTGTAAAGATTCAGGCTGAAGCGCAGGCAGAGGCAAATAAGAAGATTAGTGAATCTCTAACTAATGAACTTATTAATTATAATCAGGTTAATCGCTGGGATGGAAAACTTCCTACTGTAACCTCTGGCGCAGTCCCTATTCTTAATCTTAATAATGCCGAGTAAAACTCGGCTCTTTTTTGTTTGACTTTTTACAAAAATTATAGTATAATTTTTATATGAGGTGAAGATAATGGCTTGGTATTGGTGGATTGTAATTATTTTAGTCGGTATTTGGATTATTAAAACAATGTAAAAGGATGAGTAAAATGCACGATATATTTTTCTTTACTGATGTACATGGAAATTATGAATTATATAAAGCCGCAATAGAGTACTGTAATAAACAAGACCCAGAAGCAATGATTGTATATGGCGGCGATGCGTGTGATCGTTGCCCAGATGGATATAAGATTATGCAAGAACTTCTCGATAATCCAAAAATAGTATATCTTAAGGGCAATCATGAAGATATGTTTGTTCATGCTGCACGTTTTATTATCAATGACTATAAAGACAAATTAGAGTCGAAAATTATTAAAGATTATCTATACGATGCTTACGTAAACATACCTCAAATTCAGCTTTCAATATATAATGGTGGTTTTGATACATTGACTAGTTGGATGCTAGATGGAATGCCTAATGATTTTGTAAGTAAAATTGATAAGCTGCCGCTTACTTTTAGTACAGATACAATTGATTTTTGTCATGCAGGTACGATTCCTAAAATCTTTAATCGAGTAGCTCAAGATGAGTATGAAGGAGAAATTCCCGATAAAGAAGATACTGAATTAATTCTATGGGATAGGAATATGCTTGGGTATGGGTGGGCGCCAAATCGTATATGTGTATATGGGCATACTCCTACGCCGTACTTGCCTGCAAAGTATTACGGAAAGGATAAGAGTTTGGCAAATGCACATCCTTGCAAATATATCGGTAATTTAGATGAACGATTCGACGGCGCGAAAATTGCTATGGATGTGGGGACTGCCCATACTAACAAGTTATATGTGTTGAATTGTCTTACTATGAAAGCGCAGGGATTTAAAGATTTAAATTTTGACAGTGAAGAAAAAAATCATATCATTGAACAAATTGAAGTAATTCAATTGTAATATTAATACTTATTTTTAAGGAGAAGCCATTCGAAAGAATGGCTTTATTTTATGGAGGCGAGATATAAGCATGGATAGGACTACATTTAATCAAATAGGTAATCTTGCCTTTTATGATGGGTGGAAACCTAACTATATATATTTTAAGTCATTACTCACCGCTGGAGAAACTTATAGTGATTCTGCAAATAATAGATGGAGATCAGATTTGGCTTCGCCCATAGCTGATCGCGCGATAGCAGACGCTACTGCACGTTCTCATCTGAACGGATTATCTGAGAAAGAGGCATCCACTGCTATGCTCGAACGTTTTAATAAGATTTGTACATTTTTACAGAATGCAATTACTTATGAGCGCAATAATGAAATTAGTTATTTTAGATAGAAATATGAATAGTTAAAGAATGCCTTTACTCCTGAAGAGCAAAAAATTATTCCTTAGTTAGCAGAATTATTTGAAATGTTTAATCCAGATAATACTCAGGAATTTAGTTATACAAAATTTATTACATTAATAAACGTACTTTAGCATGGATTAGATCAAACTAAAGTAATTGTTGACTATGAGCAGTAGCACCTTTCAAAGATTGATAATGCAATAAAAGAAGTAGTACAAGCCCGTGATAACCAAATAACCGGTTTAGGCACTAAACAAAAAAAATCTTTGAAAGAAATTCAAGAAATGGTAGAAAAGAGTCATCAAAAAATTGAAAATGAACTAACTGTTGAATATTTAAAGCATGGCTCATTTGGAAGTAGAGACGCTTCTGGAAAATATCATAGTAATGTGCGTGGAGTGTAGGCGCATTTTGATTTTAAGAAATTTCATAATTCTATAGATGTAGAGTTGGCACATTGGATAACCAACACACTTAAAGATATTATTCAAAATGGCGATTTGGTAGATAGACTCGCTTCAGTATTGCAGTCTAATTACCCAGTAGATGGTAACTTTTATAATCTGTCACGCGAAGTAAAAGCCAAGATTATTGATGCGGTTTAGTCATACGGTATAAATAACTTAGCTAAAGCATTAAAAACCCGAGTGACAAGTAAATATGCTAAAGAAATTGCAGAGAACATTGCCAACAATCCAAATATCTATAATACATAGTCAGCCTATAATATTAAAGGATACTTTGATAATCATGGACAATACGGGAAAATTATAGAATTATTCGAAAATGTAAAATAGATTTCAGATCTAAAAGAAAAAAGTGCAACTGGCTTATATGATGCAATTAACAAACTAATAAAAAACTTAAATAGCAAAAAATGGCTACCAAGTCAAGATTAGACTTAGCTACAGCAAGTATTCGCAAGTAACAAATAGTGGGCTGGAATTGAAGAAATGGTTAATTTTATTCATAAGATTGAGAAAATGCAAAAAGAATTAAATAAAATTCAAGAGAAATATGATAAAGGGATATTACAATTAAATGAAATTAGTGGAAAAACCTTATCAAGTGGAAATAAAGATAAAAATCATATCGAGGTACAACTAGAAGTTGTAGATGATAAAGTAACAATACGCGCAAATGAAAAAGGAAAATCATCGCTTGGCTCAGCTATTAGTTCAATTTCGACTTTTAAACGCTTTGGATTGTAGTCCTTTAATCCATCGGATTTAGAAGGTGCAATCTCATCATTAAAAAAAGCAGCTTCTTAGTCTTTACGAGACAAACTTGTTCAGAGCTTAGAAGCAGCGATGCAATCTGATAAATTTGGATTATCGGAAGGAGAATTGTTGAAATCAACTTCACAAGGACTATAGAATTTAAAAATTAGTATTGGCGGCCCAAAATTAAGTGAAATTACAGCAGGCCTTAACTTCCGCCAACGAGGTAATGACTTAATTGTTGATTGGACTGGCAGTAATAACGGAAAAAATGACGTAGTTTCAATTACGATTGATGTTAATAATGTTAAAACACATATAGATGTATTATTTAATGATAGACTTGAAGGAGTAGTAACGTCAGTGACGAAAAATGATATTATGTCCGCACGAGAATAGTATTTAACCGCAGTTAATGACGCTTTTGATAAAGCAGTAAAGAAGAATACTACTAAGAATGTTGATAAATATACTATCTAGGGTAAAATTTTTTAGGATTAGAATGACGAAAAAGATAAGCAAGTAACTGATGCAATGGAACAATTGCAAACATTATGGAAGAAAATAGATAAAGATTTAAGAAAACGTAAAATTTCAGAAGATACTAGAAACAAATTACGTAAGCGTTTTTTTTCTATTTTAACTGATAGCTTTTATGTCTCAACAACGGTTAAAACGTATAATGAATATAGTAATTAGATAGGATATCTTGGTGGGAGTCTAGGGAGCGACTTAGAATCTCAATTAAATAGGATTGGAGAATTATTTATGTCGACAGGAAATAGATTGTCAAAAGATGATATAGATTGGTTACAATTTGCTATTATTAATTGTACGCCATATAGTGTATTAGGTACGTCAAATAAGGGATTAATTGAAAGTTATTTAGGTAGCGTTGCTGCGCTTGCATTATTTGATGAAGGCAGTGCTGAAGGAGAGGTAATACAAACTTTTGCAAAATAGCTAAAAGATGGAGCTAATGCTAATAAAGCAGTAAACAGAACCGGTTCGATGAAAATTCTACATCTATATAAAGGCAACGGTATTTATGTGCCCAGCTCATATATACTTGAATAGGTTTTAAAATCTATTCAAGAAGAAGTCATTCCTAATATATTAATGATTCCTATTACCATGAAACGCGGAGCTGGTATTACTATTATTAATAATGTTTCTGAGCGAAGTACAAATATTCCTAATCGTCCTATTTTTAATCGTACATCTTGGAATAGTAATGCTTGGGCAGATGCTGGTGCTAGCGCGGAAGGGCAGGTTAAGTTATAGATTTTATTTCTTGCTGGACTATTAGATATCGTAAATAGTATCAATGCTACATTGTGCGGTGTAGAAGTGCCAGGTTAATAACCGCTTCGCGGTTTATATAAATCTCCACATGGAGGTGAGACCCATATGAATCAAGCATAGCTTGAACGCGTATTAGATTGGCTTATTCATAATTTTGCCCAAGTCTTTCTAATATGCTCAGTTTTCATCCAAATTACTCCTGTTAAATGGAATCCTATTACTTCTTTTATCAAATGGCTTGGAAAAATTTTAACTAAAGAAATCCAAGATAGTGTAAAAGACATAGCCGAATAGGTAGAAAGTTTATAGGGTGATGTAGATGCAAACGAAAAAGATCGCATTCGTTGGGAAATTCTTGATTTTGCTAATTCTTGTCGAAACGGGCGCGAACATACGCATGATGAGTTTCAACATATTTCCGATTTGCACGACAAGTATAAAGCTCTTTTAAAGAAAACCGGCGATAAAAATGGTGTATTTGATACAGAATATGCCATGATCGACGCTTTATACAAAAAGCATTTAAAAAATAATGACTTCCTAAATAATTGACATTCTTTTTAATTTAGTGTATAATAAATTAAAAAGGAGGATGAAAAATGGTTCAAGAAAAACGTAGTGCAGAACAAATTGCAGCTTTAGAAATTTACACAGATGGGTCATGTAAAAGTTTAGCCAAAATACGTTTTGGCGGCTGGAGCTTTGTTGCTCTACGTGGAGGTGAATTTCAATACCGGGCTTGCGGCGGCGAACAGGATACCACAAATCAGCGAATGGAATTATTAGCAATTCGTAATGCCTTAGAGTACGCGCGCCTAAACCGGCATCCTAATGAACGTGTTATTATTTACAGCGATTCAGCTTATGCTATTAACTGCTATAAGCAGCAATGGTATAGCAAGTGGCAAATTAATGGGTGGGTTAATTCTAAAGGAGAAGATGTCGCAAATCAAGACTTATGGATTCAAATTATTCCATACTTTGAAAACTTTTGGTATAGCTTTTCAAAAGTAAAAGGCCATGCCGATAATTATTGGAATAATGAATGTGATAGATTCGCTCAAGAAGTAGCCCAAGACTTAAAGGATAGTTTCCGAGGATTAAACAATGAACGATGAAATTTATGAAGTTGGGCGTAATGAGTATGCCGGCCTAGTAGGAGAAATGAAAACTGACTGTTTTGATATGGAAAAAGTTTATAAAGATGACTGTGTTATTATTAAGCTAATTAGCAAACGCACAGGCAAGGTAATTACCAAACGAGTTATTGATGCAGATCAGAATGAAACCTATTATATATATGAATTGCCTGCAGATGATGAAAGACTCGCGCCAAAGAAAATTCGTCAATATCAATTAGAAAGCCGGGAAGAAGTCCAAGCTTTCTTTGATATTCTTAATAAGATTCAAAAGGGTGAGAAGCATGACTGAATTATTTGCCAATATTAATGATAGATTAAGATAGGAAGCTTCAGATGTTTGGCAGCTCGCATCTATATTATCACCTGAGCGCGCCGCACGGCTCTTATCTGAATATACTAAAGCTCACTCTGAAGAAGAATAGGATTTTTTACAGTTCTATTTTAACTTACAAATGGAAGTGCTAAAACAATGAAACAAACAATTATTTTATCTGGTAAGTCTGGTTCTGGAAAAGATGTTACTGCTCAATATATGCGCGAAGCTCTTGAAAAGAGAGGAAAACGTGTATTATTAATTCATTATGCTGATGCACTTAAATGGTTCCTGCGCGATTTCATGGATTGGGACGGCAAGAAAGATGAAGTAGGCAGAACTTTATTGCAACAAGTCGGTACAGACATTGTACGTGCTTGTCATCCTAACTTCTGGACTGGAATTGTTGTAGGACTAATCCAATCTTTCGAGCCATATAATAATTTTGATGTAGCTATAGTACCAGATGCGCGATTCCCTAATGAAATTGATATCGCATTACAAAGTATTAAGAATTGCGTAGCAGTAAGAATTGAACGTAAGAATAAAGATGGTACAGAATGGATTAATCCAGCTCTAACTGACGATCAGCGTAATCATCCAAGCGAAACTTCACTTGATTGCTATGGTTTTGATTATGTGTTACATAACGAAGGCGACTTAGATGAATTGCAGGCTGGCGCAGAAACAATTTTAAAAGACCTATACTTAATTTAAAAGGAGAAAATATATGACTAGTACTCAGTGGCGCGAATTAGGTATCCAAAAATATTGGGCTCCAACAGCATCTGTTTCTAAAGAAATGAAGCGCATGAAACTTGAGGCTGCCGCAGAAAGTGGCCAATATATTTGGAGTGAAAAATTTGATGGTAATTTCTTGCGTGGAATTATTACTCTAGATGATAACGTACTACAAACTCGTGGAATTAGTAAAACAACGGGGCAACTTGGTGAAGTGCAGGATAAAGTACTTTTCTGGAAAGATGTATGTAAAGCATTTACAAAAGGCACAACAGTTCTACTTGGAGAAGGATATATTCCCGGTGGTGTAGATGCCACAGTAGGAGCTGTATTGCGTTGCTTAACTCCGAAGGCACTTGCACGCCAAAAAGAAACTCCTGTAGAATGGCACATATTTGATGTACTTGCGCTAGATGGAGTAGAGTTCCTAGATAAACCTATTGAAGAGCGCGTATCTTATATTAATGAGGTTGTAAGACGTATTAATAGTCCTCTCGTCAAAGGGATTGAATTCCATGAAATGGACGAGCATTTCTTTGATGATGTAGCTACAATTTTAAGCCGTGGTGGTGAAGGTGCGGTATGTTATAAGAAAGGAGTATTATATACTCCCGGTAAGCGCAGTTCTGCATGGACTACAATTAAAGTGAAACAAGAAATTACTTCTGAAGTTGACGCCATTATTACTGGTACTGTGCAAGGCGAAAAGCTCTATCATGGAGATGACCTTGGACATTGGCAACTCTGGGAGAATAGTCGTACTGGTCAATTAGTGCAGGGAGACTACTTTGGAGAATATCAAACTGGCGGCGCGTATATCCCAGTTTCTAAAAACTTTTTTAATCACTGGCCTGCAGCAATTCAGGTTGGCGTATATAATAAACAAGGTACTATTATTCCACTTTGTAAAGTCAGTGGTCTCACGGAAGATTTTAAGACCGCTCTGCGCGATAATCCTGTTGAATGGATAGGAACGCCCGTTACAATTACTGGAATGATGGTTTCTGAGCGACGCGCAAATTCTGAAGGAGAAGGTATTTCCATCCGCCACCCAATTCTAAAATCTCTTAGGAAGGGTGATCTTGATCCAAAAGATTGTACGCTCGCAAAAATTATTGAATAAGCCCGCATATTAGCGTGGCTGAGGAGGACTTATGGACTTAGAAGAATTATTCGGTGAAGTAGAAAAATTTGGTTTTGATCCAATTACATATCAATACTTTCATTAGTTGCTAGATAAGCGTACTATTATTTTAAATGAGTATGTTACTGACTCAACTGTAGAAAAAGTATATCTTCCGTTAAAGGAATTTGAAGAGGATAATTCTACCGATCCGGTAACGCTAATCCTAAACTCGTGCGGCGGTAGTGTCGCTAATGGCTTCTACCTCGCGCAATATATTTCACTATATTCTAAACCACTAAATATTATCGTGCCAGGTATGGCCGCAAGTATGGCAGGAATTATTCTCGCTGGTGGTGGAAAGAATGAGAATGTAATTCGATATGGTTTTCCCGCATCTTATGTCCTACTTCATGATGGTTACGTAGCGCTCGAATCCAGTGAGAGTCGTACAGCAGATGATATTATGGAATTTAATAAGGGCGTGGACGCAGATATACGGAACTTTATTATTACTAATACTAACATAACTCCAGAGATGTACGATAGTCATGCAAGAAAACAATGGTTCATAAAAGGTCAAGAACTAATTGATTTAGGAATGCTCGACCATCTATATGGAGTTGATGATAAATGATTAAGCGCTTTGCAGACACATCTTATATCCTACATGGAGCGGCTGAAGGACATATTGCCATCAGCCCTTTAACTTTATGTGAGCTAGAACATATTAAGGGAAATGAGCATGAGAGTCCGGAGATTAAGTTTCGGGCGCGTGAAGCCATTCGTAAAATTATGGAAGGCAGCAAATATGAAGTTGTATTAGATAATAATAAAAAGATAGACAAGCTACTAAAGAAGTATAATTTTCTAAGCAATATCAATGACCATCGAATTATTCTCTCTGCTGAAATTTTCGCGCAAGAAGAGAGAATAGATATAATCTTTCTTACCTGTGATGCGGCGCAATATCAATTTGCGCTTCAAATGCCACACCTTATGGCTGCTTATACTCCGACCCGACAAGTATCTACTGAAGAATGGTGCGGCTGGGCTAAGTATTATCCAAATGAGCAAGAAATGTCTATGCTTTATACTGACCCAAAAATGAATGTTTTGAAAGCTAAAACTAATGAATTTTGCGAAATATATGAAGGGGCGGAACTTAAAGATGTATTGTTTTGGACAGGAGAAGAATATCGACCTTTAAAGTACAAAGATATACGCAATCCTTATATTCAGGAAACAATTAGTCCGCGTAATTTAGAGCAAAAAATGGCATTTGATTTGTTACAAAATCAGAATATTCGGGTTAAACTATTGACAAGCGCCTGGGGCAGCGGAAAAACCTTACTCGCTTTATCATATGCGCTAGAACAAATACATAAGGGAAAATATCGTAAACTTATCTTCGTGCGTAACAATATTATTGTTGCAGATACAAATGATATAGGCTATTTACCTGGCGATTTAAAGGACAAGATGTCTATATGGGGTGGCCCATTAGCAGACCATCTTGGCGGTCCAGACGTATTAGACCAATTAATAGATGATGGAGTTATTGAAATTTTTCCTCTATCTCATATTCGCGGTAGATCTATTCGAGATGCAATTGTTATCTGTGATGAATGTGAAAATATGAATGATAAACTTGTAACACTACTAATGAGCCGTATTGAAGATGGAAGCGAGTTAATCTTCTGCGGCGATATTGCTCAAATTGATAACCGTAAATTTGAGAAAAATAACGGAATTCGCTCTATGCTAGAACATCTGAGCGGGCAGCCGCTATTTGGCACAGTAAAATTGGTGAAATCTGAACGTGGAGCTGTAGCTCGTATGTGTGATTTGTTAAGACCTCCGGTTTAATTATAGGGACGCATTTTGCGTCCCTCTTTTTTTATTTGACTTTGAACGAAATTTATGATATAATAAAAGAAAAAATGGAGGAATAAAATGGAAAACTTTTATGACAAACTAATTGACGAGTATTTTAAACGTCATCCAGATGCAGGACTTGCTTGGTGGATGCTACCATTGGAAGAGCAACCAGAAGGATTTAAGCAAGAGATGTATGATATTATGTGGGATTTGACGCATAAGGAGAATGAATAATATGAAAATTTATTTAGCTGGCCCTATTTTTACTTATGGTGACTTACTTCGTAATACTGAATGGGCGAAAAAAATTCGTGATGCAATCCCGGGAGTAGACCTATATTCTCCTGTAGAAAATACCGATATCAATGGGGTTGAAGGAAAGAAGAAATTCGCAGGTTCACAAGAAATCGCAAATGGGGATAATATACGTCTTAATAAAACGGATATCCTAATCGCTTGTATAGATGGAGATGTTCTTCCATCAGGTACTTGCGCCGAAATCGGTAAGTTTCATGAAAAAATTGAACGTGGTGACCATAAATATATTGTTGGTATTTGTACTGATAATAGGCAAATGTTTCTAACGCATAGTGAAGCGAAAGATAGAGGTGGGGCCGCCGCATTAGGTGAACAGCAATACAGCTATCAGAATCTATATGTTACTGGCTTAATTAAGCAAGGTGGCATTCTGGTTAGTAACATTGATGATGCTATAGCTTTTATTAAAGAACATGAAAAAGAATTCGGTACAGAAAATAAAGACGAATATACGTCAGATTGGAGGTAAATATGGTAACTACAGATAAAGTAAACGTCGGAGAAAGCTCCACAAGGACGAGCACAAGTACAACTTGGCACTGCCCATATACTTAGCCTAAAGCAGAACAAGGATGGGAATGCCCTCGCTGCGGCCGCATTAATGCACCTTGGGTAAGACAATGCGATTGTACCAGAAATAATTGGGATATCACGTGGAAGGATACTACTACGGATGATGATGAGTGGTGGAAAAAATATGTAACCACTTGTACAGCCGATACTTTTAAAGTTCATCCTGATGGCACAGTATATACTACCGCCCGTAATCCTGTTGTCGGTGGCGGTGATTATAAAGATTCGGTTACTGGAACTTGGGTAAATGTTCCCAAAACTTATACTAATTCAGTAAAGGGGTAAATATTATGTTATATGGAATTAATGATAAACTTCCTACAAAACGACTATTCGTGGCTGCGATGCAGCAGGTTATTGCTTGCTTTGTGGCTACAGTACTTATCCCACAGATTTGCGGAGTTCCAATCGCGCCCGCAATGCTGGGCGCGGCGCTAGGAACACTATTATATCAGCTAATTACTCGCGGCCAGAGCCCTATGTTTATTAGTTCTTCCGGCGCATTTGTCGCGGCGGTAATGGGCGCACTTGCGCTTGGAACAGCACCTAACTACTTAGCAGTATTTATTGGCGGTCTAATTGTATGCGCTATTTATTTTGCGGTTGGCCTTGCTATCAATCATTTCGGTACTGCTTGGATTAATAAGCTACTGCCACCTGTTGTAATTGGGCCAATTGTAGCAGTTATCGGCCTCAATCTAGCGACATTCCTACCGACCTACTTTCAAATCAATGGTCAGTATAGCCTAATTGGATTTGGACTAGGAATGTTAACGCTACTTATTACTGCACTAATTTCTCACTATGGAAAAGGCTTTATTAAGAATCTACCTTTCCTAATAGCCATTCTAATTGTATACGCTTTCGCCGCAATCCTTACCGTATGCGGAATTAAGATAATTGACTTTAGTGTATTTAAGAATGTAAGATTGTTCCAGATGCCAGATTTTGCATTTACGCATTTCGGTAATTGGGATTGGAGTTATCTACCTCAAATTCTCTTGCTATTTCTACCGCTAAGCCTAGTTACTATTTCTGAGCATCTATCAGACCATAAGGCATTAAGTGCAGTAATTAGAGCTGATTTAACACAGAAACCCGGCCTTGGATATACACTGATGGGTGACGGCGCCGCAACAGCATTAGGCACTCTTATTGGTGCAATGCCTAACACTTCTTATGGTGAGAGCGTAGGAACTACTGGTTTTAGTAAGATTTGTTCTAAGTATGTCATTACTCTAGCCGCGGTAATTATGGGTATTGCCGCATTTATTGGCCCACTGCAGGCTTTCCTTGTAAGTATTCCAAGTGCTATTTTTGGTGGTTGTGCCGCGATTCTCTATGGATATATTACTCTAAGCGGCATTCGTACCATTAAGGATAGTAATATTGATTTAAATAATAATAAGAATGTTACCATTATTGCAGCAGTTCTAACACTTGGCGTTTCCGGCGCGGTTTGTAACTTTGGAGTTGTGAGTATTGGTACTACCGCATTAGCAATGATCGTGGGCATTGTATTAAATCTAATTCTAAAAGAAGATGAAAAGCCAGTACGTGGTCTTCGCTTAAAAACATTACCTATTGATGATTATTGTGAAATGTCACCAGACATAGTTACAAATGTTATTAAATCAGGAGAATACAATGTATAAAACAAAAGAGGAACTAGAATGCGCCTGGCCCCTCGGTACAGTTATTGCCGAGGAGCCCATTTTCCAGCGTTTCTACTGCGCCGATGAAGTTATGTTTGAAAAAATTAAGGAATGGTTTAAGGATGCCGAAGTTAAGCAAACTTCGCCGCATCATGTAACCGTTCAAAGAATGTCTAGAAAAACTATTGAAGGATATCTTTATAATGGAGAAAGTTGGTTTCCTATGATGAGAGAAAATCATGATTGGTCTATTTATTTTCCAGAGGAACTTGAATTTTGAGGAGCCCAATTTTGGACTCCTCTTATTTGACTTTTCATAAAATTTATATTATAATTTATATAGAAGAAAGAAAGGAGATAAAAAATGACTGAGATGAGGCGGCCGATAAGCCCGTTGCAACGCTTATATAATATTGAAAAAACTTTATTCCCAAATATAGAAATAACACAAAATGATATAGATGATTTTAAAAAAATGCTTATTGAGATTTATTCAGAAAAAGAAGAGGAGAAATGAGTAATGGGAATGGACTGCTACGTATGGGAAGCTCCCAACCATAAAGTATTTAAGGATGAAAACTGGTATTCCTCTGGCGCCGTAAAAGAACGCATGTATTGGCGCAAGAACTGGGATATGGTTGAGAATTGGTCTTTTATGCCTAAAGACTATGAATCTGGTGAGTTTGTAGAAATTGGCAGCGAAGAGCTTGAAGAAATGATTAGGGTTGCTTGTACCTATCGTGATTACTTTGGAACTTACGATTCCGTGCCCAAACTGTGTGAATTGCGCGATGAGGTATTGGGATGGGAGCACGATGAAGTTAAAGACAGAAAACTATTTGTGGAGTACGATTACTAATGACATTTAAAAACTGTATTGAAAATTTTCCTATTCATGATACCCTCGTAGGTAGGTATGAATCAGAGCAAATTTTTACTCTGACCGATCCTCATAGTATAAACCATATTGAAAGATGGGACGATAATCCTTTTTGGGAAGATAATAGCTGTTATTCATTTGTAGTATTTAAACCGCAAGAAAAGAAATTTCGATGCTGGAGCTTCGTTTTTAGTCGCGTTTCTGGCTATATAAATGAAACCGAAGACTTTGAAGAGTTCTATCCAGCCTCTTATTCTGAGGATTTTGGATGGGAAAAGATTGATCCTTTCGATCCAAATCTAGAAGACCAAGTAACTCTCCCAGATGATGAATTAGCAATAGAGCTTGGATGGCCACTTGCAAAGTATAAAGAAGATAAATGGCGGCGCGAGCAGATAGCATATTTGTTTGATACCAAAAGTTACTTAAATGGATTTACTTTTACAAGCCCTGACGCTTTGAAAAATTTTTGTATGGAACGAAAAGATTTGCTATAATTCAAAAGTTATATTATGACTTATTCTATGGAGGATAGGCCATATTTTTGTTGGAGGTGAAAGTGTCCATTAGAGCACAATAAAATGACATTAACAAAAACAATTATTATGGAATTTGAAAATTATATGAAAGCACAAGGTTGGACGCAAACAACTGCGGCAGAAAAAATAGGCTGTAGTCGTGAGCATCTAAGTAGAGTATTGAGAGGGCAAAAAAATCCCTCATCTAAATTATTAGATAATATGGAGGAAATTATCAACAATGGAAAATGAGCTTTATATCGTATATATGCCACGCGTCGCCGCTGCGTTACGAGAAATGGGCTTCAAACTAATAAAAGTAACACCTAATAATCGTAAGCCACAATATGATGTATATTGGTTTGAAGATACTCCAGAACTACGTTCCTCCTTCCCTGAAGCCGTAAAGCGTGCTCAGCGATAATACATTGAATACAGGATTTATACAGGAGGAATTGATATGGCTAACACAGCAAATCAAAGAACTATTATATTGCATAATCAAGATGCAATAACTCATAAAGAAGGAAGCGGAAAACGTTTTCTAAAAGGTACTGATTGGGAATACCTTGAAGCCGCCGCAAAACATCTAAAAGGAGAAAATTTCAAAGTATATATGTATTTTCTTTCTTGGTATGGCGCTGGCAGAGTAGATTACTCGCCAGTAGATGTAAGTAACAAATGGGGAATGGGAATATCTACCGCGCGAGGAGCAATTGATACTTTAATTCAGCAGGGATATTTAGTTCCTGTAAAGGATAAAAATAATCAATATGATTTTTATCCAATATCTACCACACAGGTATAACAAAATTTGGCGCTTGGAATACGCTAAAAAATAATGCTTTCAAACGCCAGATTTTGGCGTATTGAATAACTAGAATCTGGCGCTAGTGGCGCCAAAATCTGGCGCTTAAAACGCCAAAATTTAGCGCTAATCCGCCAGAAAACCATAGAGTAATATAGATATATATAGATAAATAAAAATATAAATATAAATATAAATAAAAATATAGATAGGCGGCGCACGTTGCCCCGATAGGGGCAACCGCCGCGAAAGGAGTAAATATGAAAAACCTAACTGACGAAAATTTTCTAAAAGATCAAACAAAAGAACAACTTATAATCTATCTTCACAATACAGAATTAGAGCTTGAAAATTTACGTGACCGAATGTATAAAATAACAGGATGCCGCGACTTTGGTAATCTTGATGGAATGAATGGCACCTGTGTTGACTGTTCTTATAATGAAAGAGAATTGTTTGATAGATGCTGGAATTTTAAATTCAGCAAGGAGTGAAAATGAGTAAAACAAATTGCCGTAATTGCGGTGGTCCACTTAATATTGCAGATCCTAAATGCCCATTCTGTGGCACTAAAAATATTAATCTAACAGATATTGACCTTGCGAGCGGTGAAGCAGCAAACTTCATCTTTCGCTTACCAAATTATATTAAAGACGCAGACGGGCAAGAAATATATTTAAGTATGCTTGCCGTACCAGAATTAGAATCTTTTGAGCTAACGAGTGACTCATCTGATATTTATGGTGGTTGGAGCCATACTCCAATTGCCAGATTTACGTCCTCTACGGAATTAAACTGTAAATTAAACTTACGTACAGTTCAGTCATCGGAATCCAATTCACTTTATAGTTTGACATTATCCTAAATTTATAGTATAATATACTTACGAAAGGGGAGATAAAGATGAGTAGAACAGTTTTGTATATCATAAACGGTGCAGGTGATGTGATTCCTTTTAGGAAGTCTTATCGTAAGGCGCGATACAGGAAGTATATGAGTAGATGGCATGATGTAGATGTTTTTCATAAGAATAGGAGAAATAAGAATGTGTAATTATTGCCGCAAGCTTACTCAATCCGCATACAAATTGCGCGAAGGCTATGATGTAAACATTAGCTATGAAGGTGAAGCTTTTATTGACTTCTTCAATAATCTAATTATTCATCTTGAGCATCCTGATTCTGCAGTTGAGGCCAGTATTCCAATTAAGTACTGTCCTTGGTGCGGGAATGAATTAAAAAAGAATTATCCTTATAAGAGTGGTGAAGTGGAATGAAATGGGAAGAATTTGATCAAATGTACCCGTATCTGCCGGAATTTACAAACAAAGTTCTTACAGATATTGAATGTCCCAGATGCGGCAAGAAGCTGTTTCAAAGGACAGATAAAGTTTTAACAAGTTATCCTCCTCAGTATCAGTATGAATGTGAATGCGGTTTTGTTGGATATTCTCATGCGCAATGGAAAGTAGGATGGTAATGAAAGATATAGAAACGCTTATTGGAGACTTGCAAGAGGATTACGATCTTCTGACATATGACAAAGAACGAGAATCGGCAGAAACCGCGAAGATCGCAAATGATATTGCTATAGTTATTGCTCTGCTGAAAGAGCAAGAAACAACATTTGAAAAAGATGGGCATCATATTCGTTGCACAAGTTGCGGCAATTATTGGTGTGATACTGACAGCGAAGGAGATTTGTTTCCTCATAATTATTGTCCGCATTGCGGGCGAAAAGTGAAGGTGGAATGAGTATGGAGTTTGTAAAAAAAGAACCACTTCCACTTGTTTGGAAAAGTGAATGTATGAATTCAAAGATAGACATAGTTGAAGTAGTTCGATGTAAAGATTGCATATATCACAATTCCGAACCGGACAGTCAGGGAGATTACTGTGATAAGATTCATTGGTCAAGAGGACTTAATTGGTATTGCGGTGATGGGAAAAGGCGGTGAAATATGATGATTAACAGAGAGAAAGTTATCAAGGGACTGGAATTATGCCTGACTGGAGATGCTTCTGTGTGCAAAGATTGCCCGTATGAGGCTGAATGTGAAGCGACAATTGGAGCAGGCCCATCGCCTTTGCGACACGATGCTCTTACACTACTGAAAGAACAACAGAAACTTATTGATGACATCACGCAGAGGAGGGCAAACAATGGGGCTTTCGATTGACAAGGAAAAGATTATAAAAGGGCTAGAATATTGTTCAAAAGGCTGCTCGTCAGATTGCCCATATTTTACTGTTGAAAAATGCACGCATGTAATGGCGAGCGAAATCCTTCCGATTCTTAAAGAGCAGGAACCTGTTAAACCCGAATATAAACTTCTCCCAGGTTCAACAACAATTCACGAATGGGACTGCGGGAATTGCGGGTACGGCTTATTTATGATTTTTAGCAATGAAAATAAATATAATGCAAAGTCCGCCGTGCATTACTGCGCTGGATGCGGAAGAAAGGTAAAATGGGATGACTAAACTTGAAGACGTAATAGAAACCGAGTTTGGGCCAATTGAAATTTGGAGCCAAGATGAAATGGAATACTTTTTTGATGATGCTAATACTTACATAGAAAAGTGCAAATTTTTAGATAATGAAAGGCAGATGAAATGAAATGAAAGAATACGGCTGGGAATTATTTGCTGAAAAGTGCTTTTGTTCACGTGATGCTTGGGAAGAAGGCATGGATACCATCCCGGGTACATGGGACGAAGAAAACGGGTGTTGGTATGAATTTAGTCATAGATGTTCGGCATGTAGGAAAAAAATAAGAAATGATGGCGAATTCACACAATATTGCCCTTATTGTGGAAAAGAAATGACATTTGTTGAAAAAGTAACACGAACGGCGGTAAAATGAAATGCGCGAACTTATATATCGTGATGACTGTGACCTCAATGCACCGTCTCTCGGCCGCGATGAGATGCTTTGGGATTTGATTTATGAAATGCGCATGCCCGACTCTGAAGAAATGTTTAACTTCGCTAAAGCAGTAATGGACCGCGCGCAAGCTGTCATTGATACTGCGCCAACCGTTACTACTGATGAAGTCTTGGCCTATAAGTGTCCGGAATGTAAAGCTATTAGTATTCTATATGATAATGATGAATGCTGTCCTGTTTGCGGCATTAGGAGGTATAAATGAGTTATTTTATTGAAAATCTAGAACTTGCAACATTTGTTGGTGTAATTATTTGCATTATTGCTTTCATCTTTATTAATGTATCCGATGCAGTGGATTACTATTATTCTAAGAAACGGGGCGAAATTTAATGGAAATTATTGAAACAGTTCCAATTTATGGGCCGCCCGCTTGGCCAATTATTACTTTTTTTGTTGGTCTTGGCATTTTAATTTTATGTGGTATGTTTTTAAACAATACCGAGTATGCTGGAATAATTACACTTATTATAGGTACTGTAGTTGTATTTGTCGGACTAATATTTTATGCAATTTTGCATAAAAGTGAATTCTCTCATAATGAATATATAGTACGTATTACAGATATACCAGCTCAGGAATTTGTAGAAAAATATAAAGTAACAAAACGTTTTGATTATTCCGATGTAATTCAAGTAAGGGAGATTGAAAAGAAATGAAAGTAATTGCTCGTCCTGTCGGAACTGGCAAGACTAAAGAACTGATGGAAACCGCGCTTGAGGCTGATGGGATGATTCTCACTACTAACAAACGTGCACTTCAAGTAAAAGCCGAAGCTTATGGATTCGACTCACTTGAAATTATTGATATTAATGATTTGTATGAAGGAAATTATGATGAAAACAAGCCCTTATTTGTTCATAAACTGGAAGATGTAATGGAAGAATATTATAGAATGGAATTTGGGCTTACGCTTGCGGGTTTTAGTGTGAGAATGGAGACGTAAAAAATGTTTAATTTTTATGATACAGATACTAAAGAATATCAAGAAATTCTTACTGCCCAAGAGGCCAGTAAGAAAATATATGATACAGTGCAATTTTATGCTACTCGTGTAAAAAAACTAGATAAAGCTAATCAGGAATTAAGAGATAAAGCCGTAGAAATAGTAAAGCATCAATATGAAGAAGAAATTGCAGCACTTAAGGAACGTCTGCATCTTTCTTATGGAGAATTTGCCTCTCAAAAAGAACTAGATGCCTACAATGATTTTACTGATAGACACATGCATGACCGTTTAACATCTAAATACAATGGCGGTCGAGTGCCATACCTAATTCCAACTGGAACTGGTATTGGTACTATACTTAAGGTTGTATGCCCTATTTGCGGCGAATCTGAGGATATTACAGACACGGGAGCATGGTAATGAATATTTTAATTTTTACTAAACATTCAGATCCGATAATTGAATTCTTTAATAAATTTCTGCCGTCTGATTCGCAGCGGCACCGGCGCAGAGATGTATATGAATGGAAATATGGTATAATACATTGTACTATTTATGAAGTTCAAATTCTGCGCGATAACTTTAGAGGCATGAGGGCAGATATGGTTTATGCCGATCAGGAATTTCTTTTTAATGCCGGAGTATATGAGCATCTACTTCTGATGACACGTTCTACTTCAACAATTTTTCCAATTGAACGACTATGGGAACATGATTATTATGATTATCATAAAGAAATAATTTGCGATACAAAACATTATCTCGAAACCAATATAAGAAAAGGAAATCGTGATCGTCTATACTTTAGTATATTTTATTCTTCAGTAACTGGTAACTTTAGTACTGACGGTTATAGTTCAAATACCAACATACTTCAATATCTTAGCAGCAACTTGCCGCTGAGCCTTGATGCATACAGAGCCTGTAAAAATTCATGTAAAGTTGAAATTACGCCCAGGATACTCGACGTTGCCATTCGCTGTTATCTCCTGCGCGATTGTCTTGATGAAATTTTTGATGAATATAAGATTTGACTTTTAATAGAAATTAGTGTATAATTTTTACATAGAAAGGAAAGTGAGGAGAAAAGAAATGAAACTCTCAGAAAAAATGTCTATCACCAAGCGTACTTCAGATGGAGCTTTTTATGGCGAAAAGAACGGTATTAGTTATGTTATTGACCACACGCATCCTGAATATGCCGAGTATGAAAGCCTATACAACCTTATGCGCGAAACCAAATATGCAGACCGGATGCAGGTATTTGAAGACCTTGTAAATAATAATCGGTATCCGAATATCTTTAATGCTATTTCGTCTACCGCCTCTGTGCCCCAGCCAAAGAAAAGCCCAGAAGAAATTCTGACCAACGGTCTGAAGCATATGATGAGCTTCTTTACTGAGTTTTCATTTACACCATCTCTTCGCTTTGTAAATACTTTTGCATATATGGCTTGCAAAGACAGAAAAAGCGCATGTGACTATGTATATAACTATTTTGCGCTTATGGACTCTTCCTACACGAATGAAATTCGTCAGAAGATGCAGAGTGCGGAATTTAATCAGATTATTGATGACATCGCGCAGTACGGCGTACCGAAAGAACATATCAATACTCGTCTGAAGATTTATTATGGCAGCGCTGGAACAGGAAAAACAACCCTCGCGCAGGAAGAAGCAGATAACCGCTGCATCGTGTGCAATAGCTCTATGCTTCCGTCTGACCTTATGGAAGATTTTATTTTTAAGGATGGGCAGCCTGATTTCAATCCTTCCCTTCTGTGGGAATGCATGGAGGAAGGTCGCAAGATTGTACTTGATGAAATTAATCTTCTGCCGTTTGACTCCTTGCGCTTCTTGCAGGGAATCGTTGATGGCAAGATTGAGTTCTACTATAAGAACCGGCCCGTACATATTGCTGAAGGATTCCAGATTATTGGAACGATGAACCTCTCTCTCGGCGGTATGACATATGGCCTGCCGGAACCTCTCGTTGACCGTTGCGCCGAAACTCGTGAATTTGTACTTACTGCTGATCAGCTTGCAAAAGCTATTATGGGAATGGAGTAATAAAATGGAATTGAGCTTTGCTAGATGTAAATCAATTGTTGATACCCTTCCGATTGGCCTGTATACTGGCCGCAGAATTCCTCTTGAGCTAGTCAAAGATGAAGAAACTTCATACTACTCTATTACTGAGGATAAGATTATTATTTCCTATCCTATCATCGCTCATCGCTTCGCACAAGTAGAGGAAGGGACTTGTGACGAAGAAGAGGCGGTGCGTTCTATGCTCTATCATGAGGTTAGCCATGCTATTTTAACGTCTACGACTTTGGATAATAACTTTCAGAATAATTGTATGGAAGATCAGCGCATTGAAACCGTACTTAAAAATTATTATCATGGTGTTGACTTTCGCAAGCAGCTTTATGATATCCATGGCGGTCATGCGCCAAAAGCTACCGATGCCAAAAGCGCATTCTTTAACGCCGTGCGTTTTGGCCTTGGCACAGCAACGGTTCAGAAAGAGGTCAATCGCATTATTAAGACCTATGCTACATTGAATCGTATTTCCCCTCGCTGGAATACAGATGACATTGACGTAAGTCATTATGAAAATGCTATTTACGACCTGTGGCGCCTGGTTCAGAATGAATTTGAAAAACATCCTGAAGAATTTAATGATTCTAATGGAGAAGGCCAGAATGCTCCTTTTTCAAAGCAGGGCGAAGTTAATGGCGAGTTTGCAGAAAAACCTTCCAAAGATTTGACCGAAATAGAAACGAATATAGAACAGCTCAAGCGTATGGTTGGCGCTTCACTTTCTAAAGATGCTGGACTTAAGTCTGCTGAAAAAGAGCAGCTTGATAGTTTCCAGAAAACCGCAGAAACCATTATTAACAATTTTAAAAAGAAGAATAGCGGCGGAAGCGGTATTAATACATACTCCGGTGTTTTTAATCCTCGTGCTGTTGCGCGAAAAGACTATCGTTACTTTGAGCGTTCTATGTCTGTACAGGGAAACAATAAATTTGGTTCTTGCCATCTGAATCTCTTTATTGACTGCTCTGGCAGCTTTTGTGATAATGTAAAATTGACAAATGGTATTCTTGCAGTACTGTCTAACATCGAACGCAAGAATCATAACTTTTCGATGGATGTTGTTTTTATCAATCACCAGTTGAAAATTTGTAAAAGCGTGCGTGAGCGTCAGATGACAGCTTGGGGCGGAAATTCTATTCCTGTCGATATGAAGGATATTATTCTTAGAATGCAGAAGCCGCAAACTTGCAATTACAACATTATCCTCTTTGACGGGGATGCAGTTTGTAATGATTATAGCAATATGACTGATGCTATTAAGCGCTTTCATGCTTTTGATATGAAACAGGCAACACTCATTACTGACCCGGACAATGAGCAATATATGAATCCACCTTTTAGCTCTACCAAGGTGGTAGTAACTCAACAGTATACAAAAGAACTTATTCGGCATATTACTAATGCGCTTATGGTTGCATTTGGATAAGAGGTGTAAGATGGGATATAATTATAGAGAAGAAATGGTTAAAGATATTAAGAAATATATTGTAGATAATTATATGGAACCAGAGCCTGGAATGACACGTGATGAGTATGAGGAACGACTTGATGATGAATTATGGGATGTGGATGAGATAACAGGAAATGGCGGCATGTATTATGCCGATGAAGATACATGCGCGGGTTATATCGGATATGGACTTCTTGATCTTATTGACGCACTAGAGGAGTGGGGTTATGAATTTACTCATGACATGGTAGACGCTTTTCGCGCCGCGCCAGCTTGTTATATAGATTGTCTCATTAGAACCCATATACTATATGAATGTGTAAGTAAGGCGGTAGATGAACTTGGATACAAATTTGAAGCTTAAAGTATCAGTAACTTATACATGGGAAGAAGAGGTTAATCCGCGCGAATATGGTGGTGAATATATATCTAATATTAAAGAACATTATGTTCTAACTGGTGCGTATCAAGAACGTATTAATAAACTCGATACTCGCGCGGAAAACTGTTTACCAAATGGTTATAAATGCTCTGTAAATTTAAATTGGTAGGAGAGAAGAAAATGACTGTTATGCAGTTAATTGAAGAATTGTAGAAATGGCCGCAAGATATGCCAATTGCCACAGTGTAGGATATAGACTGGGTTACACGAGATGACCCTCATTGGATTAAAGTTTCTAAGAAAACTTGGGTACATGGAAATTGGCCTTATGATAAACCAGATTTCGATTATATAGATTTGGAGTAAGAAGTCAACTAAATAATTGACTTCTTTTTTAATTTATGTTATAATATATTGTAAGAAAGAAAGAGGTGAGAGAATGGCTTATAATGCAGATTCAATACAAGTACGAGATTTTCGTACTGCAGCGAGGTCAACTCCCGGTATGTATATTGGAGCAGATGGGCAAGATGCGATGTTTAACTGTTTCTTGGAAATACTAAACAATGCTTGTGATGAAGCAATTATGGGTCGCGGAAATGAAATTACAGTAGAAGTTAATGATAATGATATTAAAGTATCCGATAAGGGCGCGGGCGTACCTCGCGGCCGTAATAAAGATACAGAGGAAGTTCTAATCGAAATTTATGCTTCTGCCCATAGTTCAGGAAAGTTCGATTCTGAAAACTATAAGCGTGTGCGCGGAATGCATGGTATTGGATCTTCAACTGTGTGTGTCTGTTCAGAAATCTTTGAAGTATGGACTAGACGCGATGGAGCAGAATGGTATCTTCAGTTTAAAGATGGTATTCCTCAAGATACGCAGGCCCGTCAGCTTCGTAAAACAAAAGAAACTGGTACTACTATTTATTTTAAACCAGATAAATCTATCTTTCATTTGGATGCGGCGACTCCTTCTTTTGAGAAAGAACGTATCCGTAAGGAGTTGGAATTAACTAGTTATTTTATTCCAAATGTTACTTTTATTTATAAGAGCGGCGATAAAATAGAAAAGTTTATTTCTAAGAATGGGCTAAAGGATTTTGCCGCAAATAATATTACAAAACCTCTTCATAAGCAATATATTTATAGTGCCAAGACTTTTGATGGAGATATTGATATTGAGGTTTTTGCGCAATGGACCACCGGGCGCGAAAAGTGTTATGTATTTTCTAATGGTGCTTTGAATAGTGGCGGCGGTACGCCTGTAAGCGGAATGAAGGCAGCCTTTACGCGTACAATAAATGACTTATCTAAAGAATCATTTGATGGTGATATGATTCGTAAAGGACTTGTCACTATTATCAATATTAAGCATCCACATCCTGTATATCAAAATCAAGTAAAAGATAAGATTCAGAATCAAGAATTACGCGGATATACACAGACAGTATTTACAGAGGCAATTAAAGATTGGGCCTCTAAAAATAGAGAAGACTTTGATAAGATTATTGGACTTCTAACTAAAGAAGCACGTGCTGATGCTGCTGCAGAAAAAGCTCGTAATGCAATCCTTAATATGGAGAAAAAAGAAACCGAACAGCGTAAGCGCAAGGTTACTTCTTCCGATAAATTTAAGGATTGCGAAAAGCACGGTCAAGACTCAATGCTCATTATATGTGAAGGTAATTCCGCATTGGGCGGTCTAATGCCCGCACGCGATGTTAAGACTGAAGCATTGTATGCAGTGCGCGGTAAGGTTAAAAATCTAATGAAACATCCGCTCGATGAGTGCTTGGAGAATCAGGAAGTATCTGATATCATTATGGCACTTGGGTGCGGCATTCAAGACAGATATAATGGTAAAAAACTTAATTATGGAAAAGTCGCTATTGCAGTTGACGCGGATGTAGATGGCTATAATATTATGTGCCTTATAACTACGCTCTTCTATGTCCTAATGCCGCAGTTTATTGAAGAAGGACGACTTGGCTGGCTGCGTGCGCCATTGTATCGTCTAAGTAAAGGAAATCAGCACGTTTATGCGTATGATGAAGATGAACTTGCCGAGCTAAGAAAAACTCGGTCTGGGTGGGAGCAATCACGCTACAAAGGCTTGGGCGAAATGGTGGCAGATGATATGGAAGAGTCTATGCTACACCCGACAAATCGGCGCTTGGACATTCTTACTATAAATGATGCTGAAGCCGCGGCTGAGTCACTACAAATGTTGATGGGTATGGAAGTTGAGGGACGCCGGGATTTCTTGTTTGAAAATGTGGATTTTAATATTTTGAATAATTGACAAATAATAAAATTTATTATATAATTATTATAGAAAAAATGAAAGGATAGATTTAAATGGATACAAATATAGAAGATTTTCGTGAAGGTATTTTTTCTTTACATACTCGTAGATTTGGTGACGTCGCTGAACTTATGATTGAACTTTTATATAAAATGCAACCTTCTAATGTATTAAATTTTGATAAAAGAGATAATACTAATAAAAGAATAGAAGTAAAATTTTCTAGAGCTTTAAAAGAAAATAGTGATACTATCAAGAAAAATAATGTAATTCAACAATGCTTAGAAGCTTCTACAGTACATAGAGCTTTTAATTCTTCTGAAGCAAATACGCAAAAATTTGATTGTAATATTCAACAAATTAAAAATAAAGAATTCGATATTCTTTATTATGGTATCTTTTTTAAAGATCATATTGAAATATTTAGAATTGAAAATAATAAAATTGAAACTTTAAATAATTATTCTAATAAACAGCATCGTGGTAATATTGGAGAAGGTCAATTTCATTTAAATAATACTAATATTAAAGAGCATAGAAAAGAATATTTGATTCAAATTCTTTCATATGAAGAATTATATAAATTATTTCAAGAGGCGGTATAATATGATACAATTATATAATGAAGATTGCTTAAAACAAATGTAGTTAATTGAAGATCATACAATAGATTGTATTATTTGTGATTTACCATATGGAACAACAAAATGTACTTGGGATGTAATCATCCCTTTTGATAAATTGTGGGAACAATATAATAGAATAATTAAACCAGATGGGGCTATAGTTCTATTCGGACAAGAACCATTTTCTACTCTTTTGCGAGCTAGTAATTTAAAAAATTATAAATATGATATTTATTGGGAAAAAGAACGTTTAACCAATGTTAATCAAGTAAAAAAACGTGTAGGAAAAACTATAGAAACTATCTCTATTTTTTATAATAAACAATGTACATATAATCCACAAATGGTATCTTATGAAGGTCCAAAACGTACTAATAAAGTGAAAAATGGAAAATTAGGTGTTTTAACAGATCAACAAGAAAAATCAGTTATTGAATATAATGATACAGGTTGGCGTTATCCTACACAATTATGGCATTTTAAAAGAGATATATTAACATGTAATTTACATCCAACTCAAAAACCTCTAGCTTTAACAGAAGCTTTAGTACGTACTTTTAGTAATGAAAATGATACTATTTTAGATAATTGTATGGGTTCAGGCACTACTGGAGTAGCTTGCAAGAAATTACATCGTAATTTTATAGGAATTGAATTAGATACTAATTATTTTAATATAGCTAAAGATCGTATAGAAAATACAAAAGAATTAAATGAAGAAATTAAAAATATTCTTTATTGACAGCCTTTAAAATTTATGTTATAATAAATAAAAAGAAAGGAGTGAGAATATGATTAAGAATGTAGACTTTCAAAAGACAACCGAAGAAGCATTTCTAAAATATGCGGCATCAGTGGCTCAAGAACGTGCGCTACCAGATGTACGCGATATGCTGAAAATTGGTTTGCGGCAAGGTCTATATGCACAATTTACTAATAAGCTCACTCATAAAGACAAATTCCAGAAAGCTCAGAAGAGCGTTGCCGCCGCAATGTCTCAGTCATATGTACATGGCGATGTAGCAATGTATGATGCATTGATACGTGCGGCTCGGCCCTGGTCAAGTCGCTATCCACTTGAGGATGTTCAAGGCAGTTATGGTAACCCCTCATCTCCTGATAGCCACGCGGCCGCCCGTTATGTTGAAATGAAAGCAGGCGAGATTGCGGACTTCATGTTTGATGGTCTTAAGAAGAATGCTATTACCGAATGGTATGACAACTATGATAGCACCGAACAAATTCCATCGGTGTTCCCTTCAATCGGATATTGGAATATTGTAAATGGTTGTCAGGGTATCGCGGTCGCAATGGCTACATCTGTACCTCAGTTCAACCTTAAGGAAGTAAATAATGCACTTATTAAAATTATCCAGAATCCAGAAGTATCATATAATGATATTTATTGTGCGCCAGATTTTGCTACAGGCGGAACTATTACAAATGCCGCGGAAGTAAAAGAAAGCCTAAAAGTAGGAAAAGGTAAATCTATTCGTCTGCGCGCGAACCTCAAATTTAATCCTAAAGAGAATATGCTTCAAGCTACAGAGCTACCATATGGTGTATTTACAAATACAGTTATGGATCAGCTTGCATCTTTAGTAAATGATGATCCTGATTATGGTATTGACAGAGTAATTGATCATACTAAGAAAGAAGCGGATATTCGTATCTATCTCTCTAAAGGGCAGAATCCTGATAAAATGATCGCTAAGCTTTATCATGATACAATGCTTGAAAATCATTATTCCATTAATATGATTCTGTTGGATCAGGGGCGCTTTCCGAAAGTGTTTGGGTGGCGTGAAGCTTGTGACGCATATATTGACCATATTAGACAATGTAAGCGTAATATGATTCAGTTTGATCTTGATAAAGCTCTTGCGCGCGAAAATGTCCTCAATGGCTTGCTGATTGCGCTCGCCGATATTGACAATATTGTTGCTATTATTAAAGGTAGTGATAGTCCTGCAGATGCAAAAAAGGTATTGATAGCGAAATACAAATTCAATGATCCTCAAGTCGATGCGATTCTAGATATGAAGCTATCGCGCTTATGCCGGTTGGACGGCGTGAAAATATCTGATGAGCTGGCAGAAATTACTAAATTTATAGGGGAGTGTAACCACTTATTATCTGAACCTACCGCTTTGGATGAAAAACTGATTGAACTACTAAATCTAGTATCTCAAAAATTTGGTGACGCCAGACGCACACAAGTTACCAATGTACTTGGCGACGAAGAAGAGCCAGAAGAAATTAAGGAAGAAGATATCGCAATTGTCTTTACTGATATGAAAAGTTTTCATATTAAAGAAAAAGGTAAGGTGGCGGCAGTAAAGAAGCAAACGGTACTTTATACAACTAATCTCGGTTCTTTAACTCTAGTAACTAATGCAGGAAAAATATATAATATTCCGCTTAGTAAGCTAAAGTTAAATAAAGAATATAAGACAGCTGATGTAGCAGATATTGGCGCGGAAAAGCCGCTTCTTCTAATTGACACTCGTACTTTTAATGCTTATAAGTCTTTAACTTGTGTTACTAAGAAAGGCTTTATTAAAAAAAGTCATATTGGGGAATATATTGCCCGCGCGAAAAAAGGTACGGCCGCAATTAAACTTGAAGAAGGCGATTCACTTGTATCAGTAATCCTAAGTAGCGATGATGAAGATCGAGTAGCAATTATTAGCTCTAGCGACTATTATAATTGTTTCCCATTATCTGATGTCGCGTATACTGGGCGACTTACTAAAGGTGTAAAGGCAATCAAATTGGCGGAAAAAGAAGAAGTAAAAGAGGCTAAATGGGTAGGCGATAATACATATAAAATTACCGGACGGGCGGTAAAAGGAGTAAAGAATGCATAAGAAATATCTGGAACTATTTAAAGAACTTACTCGCGCGACAGCTGTTGCCGCTGAGCAAGTAATGGACTATGATAAGGAAAAGAATGATGATAAGGGCTTTGAAACGGCAAAGACTATGCGTGATGATTTTGAAGCTCTTCATGACAAACTTACTGCAGAATCTTTTGATGGTAACTTAACAAAAGCAGAATATGCTAAGCTACTTGTTGGATGCTATGTAATTGTAGGTAACATACAAGATAGGATGGAAGCACTAAAGAAGGCTATTGCTGGATATCAAGGAGATTTGGTGCCAAGACTATCTAAGGTTATTGACGCAGAAACTGATGAAGCCGCACAGAAAATTGCGGAAGAACAGTTTACAATTGAGGAAGCCAATACTTGACTTTTAATTAAATTTATATTATAATATAAGAAAGAAAAGGGAAAATAAACCCGAGATATAAGGAGAATACAATATGGCAACAGTAAATAGTGAGAGAACACTAAATTACATGAAGGAACATTATGGACAGGAACTAACTAAGAAAGAAATTGCAGAAGCTCTAGACATCCCATTCGCATCTGTTACAGGCGCAATGAATGCTCTAATTAAGAAGGGCTATGCAATTACAACTCGTACTGAAGTAATTGAAGATGCACCCGCAACTGAGACCCGTAAGGCTAAGACTCATAATCTACTATATCATACTCTAACTGAAGCAGGTCTAGCTTATGATCCAGTAGCAGAAGAGGCAGAAAAGCAGGCTCAGAAGGAAGCCGCTAAGGCTGCTCGCGCGGCGGAAAGAGCAGCGAAGAAGGCCGCCAAGGAAGCAGAGAAGGCTGCAGAAGAAAGTTTTTAATTAAAAATATAAAATAAATAAAAAGGAGAAAAGCACATGAAAGATTTGATGATTCCAAGTGAAAACAAAATGAATCTAGTTGGTAAGCTAATGAATGTTGATTTCGGCGAGGGAAAACTCGCCGATGGCCGTGAGTATAAGCGCGCAACTGTCACAATTCGCGTAACTCAGGCTGTTGATGGTAAGGAAGAAACAAGTGAAATTCCAGTTGGTTTCTTCGCGACTCCCTTTACTAGTACAGGTAAGGCTAATCCTGCATATAAGTCCCTACTTGATCTAAAGGAACTTAAGACTGCGCAGAATGTTGGTGTTGATGCGGCAGATCAGGTACGCATTACTAGTGCTACTCTATCTGAAAATAATTTTGTATCTCGTACTGGTAATCTTATCAATGGTTTCCAGATTCGTGGTTCGTTTATTAATCCAGCAAAGCTGGGTGATGTTGCGACTTTCGTAACTGAAGTATATATTATGGATATTCACGATGAAACCGATCGTGAAGGTGATCCTACTGGACGTCTGGTTGTTCGTGGTGGTATTGTTCAGTACGGCGGTAGACTAGATGTACTAGATTTTATTGTTGAAGCTCCTGATAAGGTTGAATTTGTATCTCGAAATTGGGAAACCAATAAGACTCTAACTGTAAAGGGCCGTGTGCGCGTAACTTCTCATGAAGTAACTAGCAGTAGTGAAGGTAGCGGTTGGGGCGAAGATATTCCTGATACTACTACTACATTTGTTCGCGAGCTAATCATCACTGGCGGTGATGATGAAGGTAAGGAAGAAGATTTCAGCTATGACCCTGCTGAGATTAAGAAGGGATTTAATCAGCGTAAGGCTAAGATTGAGCAGATGCAGATTGATGCTCGTTCTAAGATGGCTCGACAGGGCGGCAGCGGTTCTCAGGCCGATGCCAAGAAGTATGATTGGGAGTAATCGTAGGCCAACACCGGTGGTAGGAGTGATTAAAGCATAAACGGTCACTTGACAGTCTACGATGTGATAGGGGATATGGGCGCAAGAATTTACTTGCGCCTAACCCCGGACCAATTATATAAAGGAGTGAATTAAATGGCTGATATTGATATTTTTAGTTTGGAGCCTAGCAAAATTTCAAGGGATCTTAAAGGTAAATTTTTATTGATTTACGGTCAGCCTAAATAATTGGGCCTTATATAAGCGATTATATAAGATAATTACTGGAAAAATCTGGGAGCCTGAAATGGCAATCAGAGCGGAAGTTGTTCCCTAAAAAGAATAACACGCACAACGATTAGGACAATTAAACATTAAGGAGGGTTCTATCTATGGATATTACCGTTATTAAGCAATTATACGAAAGCGGCAAAAGCTTGACGCAGTTAAGTAAAGAAACTGATATTAGTACTTATAAATTAAAAAAGATACTAATAGCAGAAGGTATTCATATTAGAGGCAAGGAAGAGCAGAATAAGTATTCTCCCCAGAATCAGCGGAAATATGAAGTTTGGGATGATTTTTTTGAAAAATTAAATCCAACTAATGTATATCTAATGGGATTTTTAGCCGCGGATGGAAGTATCCAGAAAGACGGCGGAATTAAAATTGGACTTTCTACCATTGATAAACAATTTTTAGAAAAAGTTAGAATTATACTACATAGTAATTATCCTATTAGAGATTATCTTACAAAAGACGGATTTTCTGTTTCTGAATTTATTTTTCGTAGCGAAAAGATTAAACAGAAATTAGCAGAATATGGAATAGTAAATAATAAAACAAAGACATTTACATTCCCTTATAATCTGCCAAAAGAATTTTATATTGATTTTATTCGTGGTTACTTTGATGGCGATGGTACATTCTGTATGGCAGGTCAATATCGTAGAGCCTCATTGTGTAGCTACAATCAAGAATTTTTACAATCAGTTGTAGATATACTTGAAAATCAATATAATATTCCGGCTGTAAAAATACAGAAAGATAATAGAGGAAATACTTATTATTTCCAATATTCTCAAACCTCTGCTCAGAAATTATATGAATTATTTTATAAAAATAATCCCGTACTTTACTTACCTCGTAAATATGATAAATGCTTACAACTCTTTGGTGAAATAAAGTCCCACGAGCCAGTAACTTCTCAAGAAGAAGAAAAGATAATCTGACCTTACGAGAATAATAATCGTAAGAATTATCGGATAAAGAGCCGATAAGATAACATATGTGAAGACTGGTAAATCCACATTTGGTAGCCAACTACCTCGTTCTCTGTTTCTAAACTTTGAACAAGGAACTAATGCCCTAGCTGGTATTCGCGCGGTTCCAATTCTACGTTGGACTGACGCTAAGAAAGTTCTTACTCAGCTTCGTAAGCCTCAAGCTAAGGAAATGTATGACTCAATTGTTGTGGATACTGCTTCAATCGCCTGGCAGCTATGTGAAAAGTATATTTGTCAGCGCGAAAATGTTGATAGTATTCGTGACGTACCTTGGGGTCAAGGTTGGAATATGCTAAAGACCGAGTTCTCTGAGTTCTGGCGTGAAATTACTCTATTGGGTTTTGGTATTCTATTTATCGCGCATAGTAAGGATAAACCTACCGAAATGCGTGATGAAGATGGTAATGAAATTACTGCGGTTGCGCCGGACCTGCCTAATCAGGCATATACTATTATTAATTCAATTGTGGATATTATTGGATATCTGCAGGTACAGATGAATCCAGACGGAACTTCTGAACGATTCCTATATACTCGTTCTACGCCTTCTGTATTTGCCGGTAGCCGTTATCAATATCTTGCGCCAAAAATTAAGTTTGGCTATCAGGAATTAGTAGATGCTATTGGCGATGCTATTGATATGGCTGTTGAGAAAGATGGCGCACAGGTTACTGATCATACTGAATTTGCTCAGATTAAAGATAGGCCCTTCAATGAAGTTATGGCTGAAGCTAAAGAAATTTGGGTTAAGTACCTGGAAATCGGCGGCGAAGAGAATAAAGATCAGCATCTGATGATTATGAAGGATATTATTAAGAAGGTATTTGGTTCTGAGGACTTTAAACTAAGTCAGGCAGTGCCTTCTCAAAGTAGCTTGGTTGAATACTTTATTGACGAAGTAAAGCAATTAATGTAATAAGGTACTAAAAATGGATACGGATGTTATGATTGCTTAGCTACGAAAATTAGCAGAAGAACATAAAGATGATAAAGTTTTTACGTTTTAGACAAGATGGGCTGATGTATGTCGTGACGTGGCAAACAGGCTCGAAGAATAGCAAAAAATAATTGAACGTTATCATAAAGCTGATTCCTTTCTTATAGCCCATGGATGGAATTGGTAATAATAAATGCGGTGGCGGAATAGGTAGACGCATGGGAGTTTCAGGAGACGGGAATACGGATAAAAACGTAATGGTACTGTTCCCAAGGGTTCAATTCCCAATAACCAGCGCAGTGCACGGCGCATGTGAGGTGCAAATCCTCATCCGCATATAATAATAGTCGTGCAAAACTATATAGTTTTAGGGAACAATGCTCCGGTGTTGTTCCTATTTTTATTTGACTTTTTCTCAAATCTATGCTATAATAAATTAAAGAATAGGTATAGGAGATTAAAAGAATGAAATTAACTAGGCAATGTAGTGGATGTAAAGAGCAATTTAGGAAAACCGAACTAGTTGAATACTCATCCATTACAGGTAAAACATCAAATTGGTATTGCCCAAAATGTTTGGCGGAAAAGCAATCGCGTGAACGTTTTGCAAACAAAGTGTGCCAGATATTTGGAATTAAAGCGCCCGGCCCAGTTATTTGGACTCAGCGTAAGCGTCTCCAAAACACATACGGATATACGGATGATTCGATTGTTGATTGTCTTGATTATATATATAATGTAAAGAAGATGAAAAAATTATCTGAATCATTAGGTTTGGTCAATCCGCGTAATATGGAAGATATGCGTAAGTGGAAAGAACAAAAAAAGGCCGAAGGAGGTAGTCTTGCTGCGGCAGTGGCCAATACAGAAATGAAGGAATATATTGTTCCTATTCGAGAAAATAATAAAAAGAAAAAAGAAATTAGCTTGGATGACGGTTTATTTGATGATTAAGGGGGAATTATATGACACTTTCCGATCTGACGGCATATCGTCAAGTTATCGGTTGCTTAATATATAAACCTCAATTATTTTTGGAATATCCAGACATTAGACCGGTAGATTTTGATTTTAAACCCGCGCGAGTGTGTCTTAATTCAATAAGAAAATTATATGAGGCCGGAGCAGTAGAGCTATCTGTTATAGAAGTAGATCAAGAAATTGAACGTGGTGGTGGAGCCGCATTACAAATCTATAAGAACGAGAACGGACTTGAGTTCCTAAAAAATGCATATGAAACTGCTTCATTAGGCAACTTTGAATTATATTATACAAGAGTAAAGAAATGTTCGTTATTAAGAAAGTTGCAGCAAGCAAAGTATGATATAAGTGAATTTTTTATTGAAGATAAAGATGTTAAAAATCCATTAGAAGAACAGAAAATTAAGGATCATTTAGAACAATCAACGTTAGAAGAAATTTTAAATAGCGTTGAAAAGAATTATACAGAAATTAGAAATGAATATTTAAATGGCGGTCGCCTGAAAGGAGATCCGGCTGAAGGTATTAATGAATTAATTGAAGAGCTGCGCACCTCACCAAGTATTGGGCCAAGTTTGGAAGGTCGTATTTTTAGTTCTGTGTGCCGTGGAGCAAGAGATGGATGTTTCTTTTTAAAAAGCGCGAGTACAAGTGCAGGTAAGTCTCGTACAAGTATATTTGATGCTTGTCATTTGGCTTATCCAAAGCGCTGGTCTTGGAAAGCCAATTCATTTATAGAAGAATTTACAGCAGAAGGAGAACCACGTCAGCCAAGAAAAGTTTTATTTATTGTAACGGAAATGGATAAAGAAGAAGTACAAACCATTATGTTGGCATATGTTTCTGGTGTAGATGAAGATCATATTTTAACAGGTAGGTATGAGTTTGGTGAATATACCAGAGTCAAGCAAGCGGCAAAAATTATAGAAGAGTATAGTGGGTATTTTTTGATAGAAGAAATTAGCGATCCCAATCTTCAGAATGTTGAAGCCACGATTCGTAAGTATGCAACAGTAGATAACGTGAAATATGTGTTCTTTGACTATATTCATAGTACAGCAAGTATGATTGGACAGTTTGCAAAAAATAATATTCGTGAAGATGTTATTTTGATGATGATGGCGAATCAGTTAAAACAGTTAGCAAAAGATTATAATTTATTTATTTTTTCTGCAACACAGGTAAATGCGGCCGGAATGAATATGGACGACCTTCCTTTTATGGATGAAAAGACAATTCGGGGCGCAAAAAGTATAGCTGATAAAGCAGATATGGGATACGGAATGCAGCGTATTTCAGATAAAGCATGGAATGCAATACTTCCTGGATTAAGAGCCGCCGCGAGAGAAGGAATTATCTCATATGATATTTTTGATAATAGGCCAACTCACGTATTAGATATTTACAAAATGCGGCGAGGTCGTTATAAAATGGTTCGTATTTGGACGAGATTACACCTTGGAACAGGAGAAAGAGAGGATTTATTTATTACAACTGCAGAGAATCAGCCAATTAATGAACCAATAGATTTGTTTGCAAGTAGTTCTGAGTGTCCAATTACAATCTAGGAAGGAGAATTTGAATGCTAACAACTCTACAAGGAGCAGACGAAGAACTTGACTTATATGATATTAGTATACAAGATATTATTAATTCCATTACACTCGATGATGTAAAAACCTTTCTAGAAAGCTTGGGAGTTGATCAGGTCGCGATTTATGAAGATAAAGGATATTTGGTATGTCCTACAATCTGCCATAATCCTATTGAAGAAGCCGAATCAATGAAATTATATTGGTATCAGAATAATAAGATCTTTCGATGTTATACAGAGTGTAATGAAGCGATGTCAATCTTTACATTATATGAAAAATTCATGTTAATTAATTATCATCGCGTTAGTTTTGAAGAAGCGGTTGATTATGTAAAGAAATGCATTAAGCATTTAACTATTTCTAAAACAAAGAAATATCGGTCTGATTTTGATATAGAGCGATATAAATTTGATTCAAGCGTACCACAACTTACCCCATATCCAAAATCTATGCTAACATATTTTACTCCATACCATCATCCTACTTGGATACGAGATGGAATTAAGCCGGAGGTAATGGATAAGTTTCATATTGGCTTTTCTTTGTCACAAAATAAAATTACAATTCCACATTTAGATATAAATGGAAATTTGGTGGGTATTCGCGCGCGAACATTAGATAAAGATGAAGCAGAACAATATGGTAAATATCGTCCTTTACAACTTGGCAGCATTTTATACGCGCATCCTTTACATTTTAACTTGTATGGCATATATGAGCATCAAGAAGCAATTAGAAAACGTCAAAGCGCAATTATTGTTGAAGGAGAGAAATCCGTTCTTCTTGATGATGGATATTATGGACAATGGGCTAATGCAGTTGCATGTTGCGGTTCAAAAATAAATAAATATCAAATTAACTTATTAACTAATGCTTTGGGCGCGAATGAAATTACAATCGCATTTGATAAAGAATATACAGATTGGCGTACTGAAAAAGCGCGCGAATATAGAAAAAGAATTGAAGCGGCTTGCCGCAAGTATGCAGGTCAAGCAACTTTTTATTATATATGGGATATGGATAATTTGCTTGAAGAAAAAGACTCTCCATATGATAAAGGGAAGGAAGTATTTGAAGAACTTTATAAAAGAAGGATACGAGTACGATGAAGAAATGGAAAGAAAAACTTATACGCTGGCTGGGTGGAGATATTTCCCCTGTAGAAATACAACCGCATACTATAATAACAAGCACAGCTCCGTTAATTAGATTAAAAGTAAGCTATAAGACGCTTTATGATTTTCCAGAAGATAAAGCATATATTAAGCGAGAGCTAGCTAAGAAGTTAGCAGATGATATAATAAAAAATCGGATGGCAATGATAGATACAGATGAAAATGAAGTCACGATGACATTGTATGTCGCCGATATAAGAGAGGTAAGATAACGAATGAAATATAAGTTGAAGAAAAACTATACGACCGACCCAGAAGCTGCGCTAGAAGAAATTCTAAAAGACCGCGGCGTTACCGATATAGAAAATTTTATGTGTCCTACGCCCGCGTGCGAATTAAATCCATATAATTTAGAGAATATTGAAGCCGCGGCAGAACGTCTATTATATCATTTGAGGAAGGGAAGCTCCATACTGTTTAATATTGATTGCGATGCTGACGGGTTCACAAGCAGCGCAATTCTATGGCTATATATAAAACATATTTTCCCAGAAGCAAATCTGCACTTTATGGTACACACTCATAAGCAGCACGGGCTAGATGATAAGATTGATTGGCTTGAGGATAATCCAGACTATGATCTTGTATTATGCCCTGACTCGAGTAGTTATGATAAAGAAGAACATAGACGTCTTGGCGAACTAGGAATTGATGTAATAGTACTTGACCACCACGAGCAAGAATTTGATCAAGACGGGAATCCAGTTATATCAGATTCTCCAAATACTATTATTGTAAATAATCAGTTATCTCCTAATTATACAAATAAGTCTTTATGCGGTGCAGGAGTAGTATATAAGTTCTGTGAAGTACTCGATGATATATTGGGCATTGATCAAGCGCACAATTACATAGATCTCGCCGCTTTAGGAGAAATTGCAGATGTAATGGATAGAACAGATATAGAAACCAATTATATTATGATGGAAGGACTACGGCATATACATAATGAAGGCTTCCGCGCCCTTATTGAAGCGCAATCTTTCTCTTTAAAAGAAAAAGCAATATCTCCCTATCCCGGTCTAAGTCCAATTGATATCGCCTTCTATATCGCCCCTCTTATTAATGCTATTACAAGAGTAGGCTCAACAGAAGAAAAAGAAACAATGTTCTATTGTTTTATTGAACCAAATAAAGCAATGCAAAGTACAAAGCGTGGCGCGAAACCAGGCGATATTGAATATGCGGCAGAGCAGACCGCGCGCGTAGGTAAAAACGCAAAGGCGCGGCAAGATCGTTTAAAAGAACAGGCGCTAGGAATAGTAGATTTTAAGATTCAAAAAGATTGCTTAGATGATAATAATATAATTTTGGTAGAATTAGATGCATCAGACAATGTACCGCAAGAACTAACTGGCCTCATTGCTATGAATGTTGTTACTAAATATCATAAGCCTGTTATGATTGGCCGCCGCAATAATAGCAATGAAATTCAAGGAAGTATCCGTTCTGATGGAAATTTCGCAGGGTTGCCTAGTTTTAAGAAGTTCTTGGAAGATAGTAAACTACTCAATTATACTGCAGGGCATGATAATGCTTGCGGCTGGGGCTTGAATGGAAACAGAGTTGAATCCCTTATTGACTACGCTAATAAACATTTAAGTGCTTCAGACTTTGAAAATTGTTATCTTGTAGATTATATCTTAAAGGCTTCAGATTATAATGATGAGCTTATCGCTGCGCTTGCCTCTCACCCTGAATATTTCGGTAACCATATTGATGAAGTACGAATTGTAGTAGAGAATATTCCACTAATGAGCGTAATGCCGATGGGTGCGAATAAAGATAGTCTGAAGATTTCTTATAACAATATTGATTATGTGCGCTTTAAAGATTCAGATTTTGTAGAACAAGTTATGGAAGATAGGACAAAATTACTTACTATCTATGGGCGCGGAAATCTTAATACATTCAATGGGCGTACTTCAGTTCAAGTATTTATTGATGACTATGAACTAAAAGAAGATAATAGTAAGTATGACTTTTGAGGTGGAATATGTGTGAATATTGTCAAAAGGAAGACCCTAAAAGTATAAGTAGTTTGTATTCTGAATCATTTGATGATGAACTAACTTCAGCAAAAGTAAGTTTAAATATTGGAAAAGGGGCGTTATTAATTATAAATGCTCATTGCTATGATGCTTTAAGAAAAACACAGATAGGAATGGCAACTTCATTCGGTATTAAATATTGCCCCTGGTGTGGAAGAAAAGTGGCAGAGGATTAACAATGTTTTTTGACTTTTAATAAAATTTGTGATATAATAGATATAGATAGGAGGAATGTAAATGTTGAAATATCCAGGTTCTTGTCATAACCACACGATGTTTAGCAATGAAACCCTGCGGGATAGCACAAATCGCGTTGAAGATTTGTTTAATCTTGCAATACAGCTAGGACATGAATGTATGGCTATTACAGATCATGAAACTATATCAAGTTATATCAAAGCAGAAAAGTATTATAAGAAAATTAAGAAAGAGCATCCGGATTTTAAGTTGATTCGTGGTAATGAAATCTATCTAACACGAAACGGTTTAAATGCAAAGAATTTTGATAGGACGAAAGATAGGTATTTTCACTTTATTCTTCTTGCACGAGATCTAGAAGGATATCATCAAATTTGTCAATTATCAACTCGCGCATGGAACCGCTCGTATATGAGTAGAAAGATGCGGCGGCGTCCAACTTATTATTCAGATTTGAAGGAAATCGTAAAGCCAAATCAAGGACATTTGATTGCGAGCAGCGCTTGTTTAGGTTCGCAATTGGATAGATTTCTTCTTCAATATATGGATACAGGTGATATAGAATACTATGAAACAGCGAAACGTTGGTGCCTATATATTGAAGATATATTTGGTAAGGGAAATTTCTATTTGGAGATGCAACCTTCAAATGGAAAAGAACAGGTATTTGTAAATAAGCAACTTTTACGAATCAGTAAAGAGCTTGGAATCAAATATATTATTACAACTGATAGTCATTATGGGCGACCAGAAGATGCGGCTGTTCATGAAGCATTTCTTAATTCTCAGGACGGCGAGCGTGAAGTTCGTTCATTCTATGCGACAACATATATGATGTCGGATGAAGAGATTAGGGGCTTTTTTCAATATTTAAGCGAAAATGAGCTTCAAGCTGCATATTCTTCAATTAAAGAGATTAAAGATAGATGTGAAGATTTTAGTGTTTTGAAACCATTGAAAATTCCAAGTTTACCTTGGCGTCAATTTTTTGATAGAAGTAAAGATGAGGTAAATACTTATGTTCAATTAATGCCAGCTTTGGAAAATTTTGTTAATTCTCCATATGAAGCTGATAGAGTATTGGTACTAGCATTAATTACAGGTATCGAAAACCATAAAGATTTACATAATAAAGAAGCATTGAACGCATTAAACGAATGTCTTGAAATGACCTGGCAATCTTCTCAAGTGAATAATGCACAATGGTCAGCATACTTCTTAAATCTTCAAAAAATTATAGATGAATGTTGGAACGCTGGCAGTATTGTTCTCCCAGCAAGAGGTTCCGGTGGTGGATTTGTTCTTCTGTATGCATTGGATATTATACAGATAAATTGCTTGCGCGAAAAGACAAAGATGTATCCTTGGAGATTCCTTAATCCATCTCGTGTCTCCGTACTTGATATTGATGTTGACATTGAGGGGCTTCGGCGCGGACAGGTCTTGGAGCATCTTAGAAAAGCATATGGCGAAAACCGGGTATCAAATGTAGCAACTTTTAGAACTGAAAAGTCTCGTTCGGCAATCTTAACTGCGGCTAGAGGATTAGGAATTGATGTTGATGAAGCATCATATATTGCAAATCTTATTAGCGCAGAGCGCGGTCAATCATATACATTGAAACAAATGTATTATGGAGACGAAGAAGCGGGAATTGAGCCAAATCAAACCTTTATTAATGAAATTAGCAAGCATCCTCAACTTTGGGAAATTGCAAGTCGTATTGAAGGACTAATTTGCGGGGTTGGTATCCACGCAGGTGGAGTCGTATTTAAGGATGAAGATTTTACAGAATCAAGTGCATTGATGCGGGCGCCCGATGGCACGATTATTACTCAGTTTGAGCTACATGATTTGGAAGACGTTTCCGAAATTAAAATGGACTTGTTAAGCGTTGAGGCTGCGGATAAGATTCATACTTGTCTTGATTTGTTAGTAGAACAAGGATACGTAGAAAAGAAAGATACATTGCGCGAAACCTACGAGTCAGTTCTTAATGTATATAAAATAAATCGTGATGATGAAAAAATGTGGAATATGATTCAGAATCACGAGATTGTTAGTTTGTTTCAGATGGAACAGCAATCTGGAACAAGAGGAATCGCGCTCACGCATCCACGAAATGTTGACGAACTCGCCGTTCTTAATTCAGTTATTCGTCTAATGGCGACTGAAAAAGGCGCAGAAAGTCCGTTGGATAAGTATGCAAGATTTCGTTTCCATCCTCATGATTGGGAACAAGAAATGATTCAGTATGGATTAACTGATAATGAACGAGCGATTCTTCATAGAGAATTAGATATATCAGACGGAATGTCCATTACACAAGAACAGTTTATGCAGCTGGTTCAGTTGCCAGAATGTGGTGGCTGGGATCTACAATGGGCCGATAGGTTAAGAAAGAGTATTGCAAAGAAGAATCCAAAAGAGTATGAGCAATTAACAGTTGAATTTTTCGCGCGAGTAAAAGAAAAACAACTTAGTGAAAAGTTTTGTTCATATGTATGGAACGTCGAAGTTGCACTAAGCCGTGGTTATGGTTTTAATGCGAGCCATACATACGCCTATTCCATTGTTGCATTACAAGAAATGAATCTAGCGCGATTTTTTCCCATTATTTTTTGGAATACTGCAAACTTGATTGTAGATAGCGGCGGTTCTCAAACTGTTGAATATGATGAAGACGGAGAAGCTTCTATTGTAGTAGACAATGCGCCAGATGAAGATGAAGATGAAGAAGATCTGGAAGAGTGGGAAGAAGAAAATGAAATAACCGAAGGCGAAAAAGAAGATAAGAAAAAAGAAAAAACTAAATCTGTTGATTATGGTAAGGTTGCGTCTGCAATAGGTAAATTCAATAGTTATGGAATTAAGGTTTCGCCACCAGATATTAATACTTCTTCATTTACTTTTACACCAGTCGTAAAAGATAACGCAATTCTATATGGTTTACGTGGAATTACTCGACTTTCAATTTCAATCGTTAAAGATATTATTGCACAGCGTCCGTTTGTATCTATGCAGGATTTTCTTGAACGAATAAAAGTCAATAAGATTCAAATGTCAAACTTAATTAAATGTGGTGCATTTGATTCTTTAGTAGGAAAGCCGCGAGAACAAATTATGACAGATTACATCGCAATGGTGGCTGATCATAAAGAACGGTTAACTTTACAGAATATGCAGATGCTTATTAATAAAAATTTAATCCCCGAAGATTTAAAATTTTATCAGAAATTATTTTTATTCAATAAGTTTCTTAAGACTTGTAAAAATGGTGATAATTATGAACTCAATGAAGCCGCAGTAAACTTTATTGGAAATAACTTTAGCGCCGATTTAATAGACAATGGAACACAAATACCGCAGGTTCGATGGGACAATGTTTATAAAAAGGCCATGGATCCAATGCGACTTTATTTAAAGGAAAATAAAGATACAGTACTTAGCGCACTAAATGATTCATTATATCAAGAGATGTATGATAAGTATGCGAGTGGAAATATTTCACACTGGGAAATGGATTCTGTTTCATTTTATAGCCATGAACATGAACTCGCGGCTGCGGCGCATGATTATGATGACTTCTTTAGTCTGCCTGAAGAGCCAGAAGTAGAATATAGTTTTACCGGGAAGGACGGTAATGAAGTTAAAGTATTCCGTCTACGGAGAATCATTGGCACTGTAATTGATAAGAATAAAATGAAAAATACAGTTACATTGTTGACTCCAACTGGAGTTGTAAATGTAAAAGTTTATAAAAACCAGTATGCATTATATGATAAGCGGCTTTCTCAGAAAGGAAACGATGGTATTAAGCACGTTTTAGAAAATAGTTGGTTTTCGCGCGGGACTCTTCTTATGGTACAAGGCATACGAAGAGGGCAAGACTTCGTGCCGAAAAAACGGAAAGATTCGTTTTATCCAGTAATATCTAAAATAACAAATGTAGATTCGGATGGAGTATTAACATTCCAAACTGAAAGAATGGAGGTGGAAGAATGATAGGGCTTGTAGACTTACATTGGCAGCAGGCGGATCTTGATCTTCCGCCTCCTAATTTAGAAATTATGAAATTAGCTGAATATTATAAGCGTGAAGAAAATATATTCTGCCGCATTATTGGGCTTGAAGAAACTGAATTTGGCGGCTATGATAAAATATATGTCTTTAGTGAAAATGACAATTATATTACAGTGCCAGATGCCTTTAAGTAGACTACTAATGTAATATATGGTGGTTCGGCTTTTACTAATAAGAAATATGTACCATTTCAAAATGAATTAATAGATTATACATTACCCAAACCTAATATATATGGGCGCTTGCTAAAAGAAAAATACTAGGCTGGCGCGAAAGAAATAAATATAGATCATATACTTGAAGATTCTTATTACAGACGCTTTGCTGGAGAAAAAGAATTACCAATACCGCCAATTATGCGGCAAAAGCGTTTCTATATTTATGATCGCGATTTTTTCTAGCCCGGATGGCAAGATGTAATAGAAGATATTAGCGAACACAAACCATCTTCTATTAATTTTATTCATCCATTACGGCTCCATAAAATATCTGACTTTATTGCGGTTAGAACAACAGATATTATTAGTAAAAGTAATGAAGTATTCTTAGATATATATGTACCGCTAAATGAGACAAAATATATGATGAAAGAGTACAAAAATAAATTTTTAGAATTAATTGTGCCTAACTCACAAATTTTTCTTTCTATTGGCGGTTCATATCAATATCAAACAGAATATTATAAAAATTTCATATATAAAATGAACTTGCTATATACGTTTTGGGCTAATAAGATTCCGATGAAACTTAAATATGAAGAACCAACACTTGGATGCTATGATCCATTACATGAACTTTCACAACTGGTAGCAGGTTGGACTAAAAGTCCTTTAAGAGAAGAGCAAACAATATATGAACGAATACCAAAAAAGACAAAAGTGCCTGAAAAACTTGCGGCAAAAGAGCAAATAAGAATATTGGTAGATAAATATCCGCAATAGGATAATTTATTTAAATAGACATTAACATCAATACAAAAGGGAGGCAGATGGATCAAATGAATGAAAATGATATTCGTGCTCGATATCAAGAATTGAGTAAAGAATTACGTAATGCGCTATCTACTATGGAACGTACAGATAGAGTATTTATAATTAGAGATGAAATTAAAGAATTACAAAATATGTGTCCACATAGTAATGGTAATTATGATTTTTCAGATCAAGACGCATGTCCATATTGCGGGAAAAAATTTAGGAAGTGATTTTATGGATTTACAAGTACGTAAACGCACTGGAGAATTAGTACCTTTCGATAAAGAGAAAATAGAAACGGCCATATGTAAGGCATGGCATGAAATCTATCCAAAAGAAACTGGCTACCCAGAATATGCCTCTGAGATTGCTAATATGATAGAAACAGTAGTTCAGCAAATGACAGTAGAATCAAATGATTTCATGGGCGTTGAAGACATTCAAGATTTAGTAGAAGACTATTTAACTGAATATGATTTGGCAGTAGGAAAAGCTTATATTAAATATAGATATAAGCATGGAATTATGCGCGCAAACTCTACTGAATTTATTCGCGCAATTAGTGAAAAACTAAGAGCCACTAATGTACAGAATCAAAACGCCAATATTGACGAGCATTCATTCGGAGGCCGCGTTGGTGAAGCTTCTGATGAAATGATGAAGCAATATGCGTTGGATTATTGTATGTCTGATATGGCGCGAAATAATCATCTAAATAATGAAATTTATATTCATGATTTAAGCGCGTATGCGGTTGGAATGCATAATTGCTTAAGTATTCCATTTGATGATTTGCTGGCAAAGGGCTTTAATACAAGACAAACGGATGTACGCCCAGCTAATTCTATTAATACCGCTTTCCAGTTGGTAGCAGTTATATTCCAACTTCAATCCCTAATGCAGTTTGGCGGCGTTAGCGCTACGCATTTAGATTGGACAATGGTTCCTTATGTGAGGAAGAGTTTCTGGAAGCATTTTAAAGATGGATTAAAATGGTTCGATGAAGGTAAGGAAGCACATTATTTTGCTAATGTAGATATTAGTAAAATGCCAATTGAAGCATATGAACATTCTTCCGTAAATCCACAAACTATCGCATTAGTTCATACTGCTAAAACTACAAAAGCATACAAATATGCAATGGAAATGACGGAACGTGAACTTCAGCAGGCAGTCGAGGGAATGTATCACAACCTTAATACGCTCCAATCCAGAAGCGGAAATCAGCTACCTTTCACGTCCATCAACTATGGCACTTGTACTCTACCGGAAGGGCGTATGGTAATTAAGGCATTACTGGAAGGGTCTATAAAAGGCGTTGGAAAATATCATAAAACTCCTATATTCCCATGCGGCATTTTCCAACTTGGTAAAGGAATCAATCGCGCGCCAGATGATCCAAATTATGATTTATATCAGCTCGCGCTTGAATCTACTGCTAAACGTATCTATCCCAATTATGCCAATATTGATTGGTCTGGAAATGCAGGTTATGATCGAAATGACCCAACAACGTATTTCAGTACAATGGGATGCCGTACAGCAAATGGTGCCGACATAAATGCAGAACCTGGCGTGAATCCTCAACGTAAAGATGGCCGCGGTAATATTTGTCCAGTTACAATTATTATGCCAACTATTGCAATGGAGGCAAAAGAGATTGTAGATAAAATTGGTATAAAGAATGAAGAAGGAAGTACATTAACTTATGCAGTTGCAATACAAGTACAGTTTATGAAATTATTAGACCAAAAAATCCATGAAGCAAAAGATATGCTTCTTGAACGCTTTGAGTGGATTTGCAAGCAGTCTCCCGCGTCTGCCAAGTTTATGTATGAGAATCACACAATGCTCGGCTATCATCCAGAAGAAGGAATTCGTTCTGCACTAAAACACGGTACAATCGTTATTGGTCAATTAGGACTTGCGGAAACGCTTCAAATTCTAATTGGTTGCGACCATACTACTGAGAAAGGAATGGAGCTTGCCAAAAAGATTGAGCAGTTATTTAAAGATAGGTGTGCAGAGTTTAAGAAAGAATACAAGCTTAACTTTGGAGTATATTATACTCCTGCAGAAAACCTATGCTATACAGCTATGAAGAAGTTTAAAGCTAAATATGGCGAGATTGAAAATGTATCGGATCATGAATATTTTACAAATAGTATCCATGTACCAGTATGGCATAACATTTCTGTATTTGATAAGATTGATATTGAGAGCCAGTTAACCGGATATTCTAGTGCTGGATGCATTACATACGTAGAAGTTCCTTCTGGTGTAAAGAATAACATTCCCGCGCTTGAAACTATAGTAAATTATGCTATGGATCACGACATACCTTATTTCGCTTTGAACGTGCCGCTAGATATGTGTAACGATTGTGGCTATCAGGATGAAATTGGAGAAACCTGTCCTGAGTGCGGCAGTAAGAATATTTCAAGACTTCGTAGAGTGACTGGCTATCTAACAGGTTCATATAAAGACGCTTTCAATTGGGGCAAGCAGAAAGAAACTGAAGATCGCGTCAAACATATACATTAATGAGTAAGATCGCAGGAATTTACTGGGATGATACCGCGGCTGCGCCCGGTATCTCCCTCTCTGTGTATTTTTCGGGATGTCATTTCCATTGCCCCGGATGTCATAATCCCGAAGCACAAGATTTTAACTATGGTGAAGAATATGGAGTAGATATTCGCCAAGAGATTATGCAGAAGCTTAATAAAAATGGAGTAATGCGGACATTATGTATTCTCGGCGGTGAACCGTTAGCTGATGAAAATCTACAAGATGTAATGAGTTTATTAGGATGGTGTAAATTAGATTATCCGAATTTAAAAATTTATTTATGGACAGGTTATACTATAGAAGAGCTAGAAAAACGCAATAATAAATCTGTTAATACTATTCTATATATGATAGATTACTTAATAGATGGTCGCTATGAACAAGACAAACGTGACACTACATTACCGCTTCGTGGCTCTTCTAATCAACGAATAATTAATATGGAGAAATATCGTGAAGAAGGACATATATAAATCAATACTTGCCGGAATGGCAATCTCATTAGGCTGCTGGATGTATTTAGCAGCCTCTAATCCAATAGTTGGCGCTTTTCTATTTTCATGCGGTTTACTTACAGTTCGGCTATATAAGTTAAACTTGTTTACTGGAAAAATTTAGTTTATGGTAACTAAGCAATATACTTGGTATTTTTATTTAATAGTATTTTTAGGAAATATCATAGGTGTTTCATTAATGGCACTCCTTGCCCATAATAATGCTTCAGCTGCTATTGCAACCGCAAAGCTTTCACAGCCGATATGGGAGGCTGCCACAAAAGGAATTGGATGTGGTATGTTAATGTCAATTGCCACATATGAAAAATCTCCGTTATGGATGTGCTTCCCGTGTGTAATGGGCTTTATTCTAGGCGGTTTTAATCATTGTATTGCAGACGCATATTACATGATCGCAGCAGGTACTATTGGATTTCCACTAATTGGTACTATTATTGGTAACATATTCGGTGGTGTTATTTTTAGTAATTTAGTAGAATCAAATATTTGACATTTCCCCAGAATTCTGATATAATTAAGTATCAAGAGAAAAAGGTGATGATATGATTGTAGTATTAATTATCTGCTTAATTATTATTGGAGTTCTGGGGTATCAATTATATTAGAAGAAAACAGTTGATACTTAGTTGGTTGATGAGTATAAAGAACAAATAAACAACGTTAAAAAAGAACTTAATCATAATAAAGAAGCATTAGAATAGTATCGTGGTAAATTATTAGATACTTAGATTGAGGTCAATACTGAGCGCCAAAAACTAAATAACTTATATAATTAGTTAGATAGCGCATAGACTAGTTTGAAAGATGCGCGTGATGAATACTAGAATCTAGTAAATGAGCGTATGCAAGAAATTGACCAGTTAATGGATGAACAACGTCAACGGCGCTAGGAATCATTGGATGAGACTTTTAAAGAAAAGAAAGCAGTATTGGAATCTGAACTGGACAAAACTCTGAAAGAATGCGATGAGCAGGCTGAATATGCTAAAAAATGGATGGCTAACCAAATTGAAGAGGCTTAGGCTAAGGTTAAAGAATATCAGCTTGCAGAAGAACAATAGCGCGAACGTTTCTTTAGCTTACGGAAGCCCTTACTTCAATATGAAATGGATAAGCAGGCAAAATTATTCTATACTATATAGTTGCCTGAAGAATATCGAGACGATATTGAATTCTTGCTTACAACTGTCGCCGCGAAAGTACAACATCCAGACATTATATCAAAGCTAGTTTGGGCAGAGTATGTAAAGCCTTATTTGGACGATACTTTTAAGAGAATTGAAATTAAGGCAGAGCCAGGTATTTATAAATTAACTAATTTGGATAGCGGCAAAGCCTATATCGGAAAGAGTACGGACATAAAGAAACGAATTGCAGACCATTTTAAATCCTCGATTGGTATTAAGAGTATTGCAGATCAAGCAGTACATCATGAGATATTGAAAACTGGATTCTGGAATTGGTCAATCGAAGCAATTACTTATTGTGATAAAGATAAGCTTTCCGAACTTGAAAAATATTATATTGAATTTTTTGATACTCAGACATTCGGTTATAACCGCAATGCAGGAGGATAAATGGAAAATGACTTAATTAAGCGCTTTGCGGAGATTCAAAAGATGAATTACGCAGAAGCGGAAAAACTCGTTGGCGCCGATACTGAAGAAGAAATCATGAAGAAAATTACAGACTTCACGGTTCAAAAAATCAACGGCGGTGTCAAGCTTAATCGTGCACAAAGACGCGCTTTAGCTAAAAAGAATAAAGGTAAAAAAGCACAGACGGCGCAAAAATCTCATATTGACGAGATTAATGAAACCGCCGCGAAGCTTAATTACATAGATTTAATTCAGAAACTAAGAGTACTAAATGAAAAGAAAGCAAAGGAGATTGAAGAAGATGGCGATGCAGAAACTGAAGACAACTGATACTTATAGGGTGGATACCGAAGAAGAAGCTATGGGCATGATTGAAGATGCTAAAGATCAGCAGATTTCTGGCGGATATACTCTTACTAAGTCCAGCTATACACTTAAAACAAAAAAGTCTAAAGGAGAAATAGTTGATCAATGGTTTATTGTGCTTACTGAAAAAACCTTTGGCGACTAAGGAGGACATAAATGAACGAAGAGCTATTAATGGATCCAAGCATCAAAAGTTTTGTAGATGCGATAAATTCACTAACAAATATGGAAGAGAATGTATTTTCTGATGAAGCCGTTGGCCCGATTATTGAGGGGATTGAAAGCTCATTCTCTCCAGTACAGGTAAATCAGGCTATCAATCAAATTATTCAAAATTTAGAAAATCAAGGGACTACTAAGGCAGAAGCAATGGAATCCGTCACTGCTTTGAAAGACTTTGTAAATACGATTGTTTATGGGGAAAAGGTTATTACTGGTAACAAGCGTAAAGTAGTCGATACGATTGTAGAAAAGATATTTAATATCTTTGATACAGCATTTGATAAGTATCATTCTTATGCTATTGAGCTTCCTATTCAGCTAGAGGAAGATGCGCAGGTTCCTACTTATGCTCATGATAGCGATGCCGCCGCAGACCTCTATGCTCTTGAAGATGTAGAAATTCCCGCGCATTTTTACAGTGTACCAGTAAAAACTGGCGTGCATATCCAGCTTCCTGAAGGTTGGGTTGCAATGGTACTACCTCGTTCTAGCATTGGAACAAAAACTACTCTGCGCCTAAGTAATTCTCAGGGTGTAATAGATAGCGGCTATAGAGGAGAAATCCGAGCAATCTATGATAATGTTGGAAATGAACCCTATCAAATTCATAAGGGCGACCGCATCGCTCAGATGTATATTATGCCTTCTTATCGTTTCAAGGCAAAAGTAGTAGACTCTCTGGAAGATTCTGACCGCGGAGAAGCGGGTTTCGGCTCTACAGGGACATGAGTAGTATAAATATTTATACTGTATAGAACGCTCTTGAAACGGAAGGCTGGGAGCTTGTAAGTGAAACTTATAAGAACCTAAAAACACCCCTATAGATGAAATGTCCAGCTGGACATTCACAGGAATAGACATTCGAATATTGGCGTAAACATAAGATATGCGATATTTGTATGGCTGGCGACCCTTATAAGGTCAAAAAAAATAAGGTGCCACATAAAGGCGAAAATGTAACACGCATTCTCGCGCTTGATGCAGCAACTGGGATTACTGGTTATTCGATATATGATAATAGAGCGCTAGTAGGATATGGTACTTATAAAACAAGCGCTATGCTGCCAGCGACTGAGCGTATCAATAATGTAAAGAATTGGCTTAAAGCCGCGCTAAAAGAATGGACTCCAGATTTTGTAGGTATTGAAAATATACAATTATAGAAGTATGGGACTGGCGGCGCGCAAGCTCAAGTCAAAACCTTTTAGACTCTCGCTAATCTATAGGGAGTATTATTGGATACAGTATTTGAAGCTTGTATAGATAGCGATACCGTATATCCAAGCGAATGGAGAAGCTTTTGCGGCATTGGTGATGGAGATTAGCATCGTGAAGCAAGAAAAAAGGCCGCATAGGCAAAGGTAAAAATTTGGTATAATTTGCAATGCTCTGAAGATGAAGCAGACGCAATTTGTATAGGAAAATATTTTTGTAATAAAGTGAAGGTACATAGTACCTGGGGAGAAGACATATGATTAGAGTAACATTACGAGATGTATTAGAAGGACAGGAAGCTCTACAGAAGCTAAGTAATCAGCAATTACCCGGAAGGACAGCTTTCCGAATTGGTAGACTCTTGAAGAAACTAGAAGATGTGCTTACTTCTTATAATGAAGTAAGAACTAGCTTACTTGAAAAGTATGCTAAGCATAAGGAAGATGGAAGCTTTGAAGTGAATGATAAAAATGAATATATTTTCGAAGATGTAAATGTATTCATTGAAGAAATGAACAAGCTGATTATGGAAGAAGTTGAAGTTGAAGCCGATCCAATCGACTTCAAGAGCATTGAAAATGTAAGTTTTACACCAGTGGAGATTACACTTCTAGAGCCATTCATTAAGTTTGAAGATGAAGAGTAAAAAAATAAAGGCCCGGACGTTTAATAACGCCCGGGCTTATTTTTATTTGTGCAAATAATTAAATAAGGTTAGGATCTTTTTCCTTGGCATTGTGCACGACAACCGATTCTGCTACATATGTATCATATGGTTCTACATCAATATTATAAACATCTGTATCAGTTAAATCAGTGCGTTCTATAATCTTTTCTACAATGACATTTGAGGAATCTGTAGTAACTAGAGTATCACCTTCCTGCAATATGGTTGTTCTAACATGATGCTCTAAGAATGCTGTAATAGCGTCTAAAGATTTCCAGCCTTCTATAGTTAATACAGGATGCGATTTTGTAAGTGTTAAAGTACGGTTATTTGAAAGAACTAAATCTACTATATTAGACTTGTGTTCGAATAGCTATACTGACACAACACTAGCTTCTACATAAGATTTAGTATTTTCATCATAGGCTTTTATTAAAGTATTTACTGTTAGCTCTTCAATCGGTATTTCAGAACCATCAGCGAGCTAAGTTAATGTACCTTTAATAAAGCATCCATCAGTAGGCGCCTCTGTATTGCCCTTACAAGCGTCTGCGCAAACAGTATGGCAAGTTATGCTGCAATTAGCAGAACAGTTATTAGTGCATGCTACAGAGCAGCCGCTACCGCACTATATACTACACTATGTTGTGCATTGATCCTTGCAGCTACCATAGCATCCACCTATACAACTGTTATAACAATTTGTCTCGCAATTAGCAGAGCAACTATTAGAGCATTTTATAGTACAACCTGCTGTGCAGTTACCATCGCAGTTACCCGAACAATTACTAGTACATTTGGCGCCACATTTACTTTTACAAGTACCTGTACAAGCTCCACCGCAAGTATCAACATAGGTAGTACCTGAACTGGTATCTTCACTAGGTGTATAAGCGGTTGCTTGCTCAACAATCTTCGCCTATAAAGCTTCCATCTATGTTAGATTGATTTTTACGCTATTACCATTTACTTTGTATAAGGTAATCGTCCCTTCTTTAGTATCTATGGCCACATCATAAAAACAATTTTCATAATATGAACTACTGTAAAACTTTTTGTTGCTACCATAAATACCACAATTCATTATTTTGCTATTAGATAATGTACCATTGAGTAATCCATCAGAATTTAGATCAAAATTACCCATACGCCCGTTGTCTACGGTCATATATCCATCTGTCGCACGGACGCTAAATGTAACTGCGTGTGAACTCTTTTTAGTTAACCTGGTACCAGTTGCAATATCTTCTGCAGGCTATAAAGAAGTAGCCTCAGAATAAATATGGTTGACATATAGAGTACCTAATTCATCCTCCTCAACAGCTTTTTTTAAATTTTTATACCACTACGCTGTAGGGCTAGTCGATGAATTATAAACTATAGGAGAATTATTATATAATACTTCATTGCCACCAGGGTCAGTAACATATACATCAGTATAAGTATATAAAACTTCAGGATCACCAGTTTCGTCACTTTCTTTATTAAGAATTGCTTGCTTATAAACTGTTTTTGTATTTTTAGGACTAACGGCCACTAAGGTAGGCTAATATTGTAAAATTTTTTTCTAACTAATATCATTATCAGTTACTTCATAAGGCGATTCAGTACTGTATACATAATATATATTACCTTCTGAGTCTTCGTATGCATAATATGTCTTTTTATCATATACTACCTTTAAGGCATCGGTAACATTACCATTGGCCAAGTAAATACCACTATTATATTTAATATGATTAAATGTCTCCTCACCATTAAGAAATATTAACTAATCTCCAGAGAGAGCGTTATCAGTAATATTCCATCCGCCTATACGTCCACCAGATACGGAAAATAACTTTCCTTTTATATATAAACTTCCACCATTATATAAAAATCCTGTTGTTTCACTATTAGGCCATGTACTTAAATCAGTATCAGAAGCTCCTACTCCCGCGCCAACACCAAAAATAGTGGTGCCATCAGATGCAGTAGATAAATACATATTATTAGCCCGAATACTCAAGTTCTAATTGACAGTAACAGTAGAACCACTAACGGTCATTACTGGATTGCTATTAAGGTCATAGAATCCCAATCCATCTCCATTTGCAAAGAAATATCCATACCCCGCGCTGCTAGCTTTAAAGGCACTAGCATTTACTACTCCATTGATATACAATCCATTTGAATTCAATAATAAATTCACATTTGAGCCAGTAATAAGTGATGGGTCGGTGCCAACATCAATGCCATTCAAATTCTTACCAATTGCAAATATCGTGTTACCTAATTCAGTTTTCCATGCGCCATTTGCATATGTATCTGTCTGTAACTTAAAGTTATTACTGTTAATATATAAGTTCGCCAATGAACCAATATCAATACCATCGCTAGCGATACGTACATAAGAGCCTTTCTCTACATTACTATTACGTAAGTCAGAAGTGGACTAAGTGACATTAATACTGCCGCTACCAACAGTAATACCATTATTATTCATTAGAATAGCATTAATCTTATTTCCACTTCTGGTCGCAAAACCAATACTATTCTATGTAAAGAGCGCGCCGACAAGACCATCAGAATCGCCAGTTATGTTATAAGTATGGCTATTCCATTTAGAGCTATCCCAAGTAGTACCACTAGTATGAGCAGTTTTACATTTATAATACTTGTTTTTATACATAACAATATCGCCAATGGCATAAGGTACTGACGGACGCCATTCAAATCCCGTCATCTCTCCAGCAGCAATTATAAGATGTTCTTGATTCATTTCAATTGCAGTGCCGGTATTTGCCTATGTAGAAGAATAACCTAAAATTAAATGCTAATCATTTAATTCTACAGAAGCGCCCTAAACACCAGTAGAAGAAGTAGGATCAAAAATACGACCGCTAAATAAACGAATTCCATTACCAGCTCCTATATATACTCCTTCTTCCGCGCTAATATCTACAACAGAAGTATTAGCATAACTACCAGTAGAAGCCTATAAAGTAATCCTACTACTAGATTTCATCAGAATTGTTGAAGATCCCATTTCTATCTTATAAGGAGTAATAAGTACTTTACTTGAACTTGCATCTCCTTTTTTACTGCTAACTTCATCATAGGAAGCAGCAACTAAATTGATTCCTCCATAATCAGACCCGCTAACCGTTGTGGAACCAATATTAATCTAAGTACCTCCAATATTTACAGCTTTATTTCCGACAATATTTACATTATCCTTCGCGGATATTTTAATATCGCCACCGCTTCCTATATCAATTTCATTATGAGCTAAAATATTAACCGTGCCTTTTACTGCATCAACTTCTAAGCTCGCGCCTGTAATTGCGGCTAGGGTGCCATCATATGTTCTTGTGAAGCCATTTATAGTAGAACTCCCATTCGCATCTGAAGTTGCGACGTAACGTCCAACTTCTTTCCCGTGTTCATCTAACTCAATCCAAACATCACCAATTTTATAACTATCAGGCTTAGTCTAACTATAAGTTACCTTTGGAGTTAATTCCGCTGCAATATTATATACAAATCCAGATAATATTTCTGAATTTTTTAAAGCAAGAGAGCCAACTCGATTGATAAGTTTACCGGAATCACTAAGAATCTCTCCTGCTTCTGTGAATAATTCTTTTAATTTATTTTTGACTACTTGACTACTATCAAAATGACTATCAAGATAGGCATCTAGTATGTTAGTATTATTATAAATAGCATTTTCAACTGTGCTAGAAGTCAAAGACAAATTACCATTAGCTAATGCCGCAAGTACTCCACCATTGCGCTGCATCGCGGCAGTCTGTGCAACAATATTAGAAAATAAATCTTCAAACTTTGTAGTATAATTCTATACTTCTACCGTATCTTCCCAAAACTTATCGAGTTTCATCGTTACAGCAGAAATATATCCGCTTACGTTTTCAAACTTTAAATCATTATCGTTAATATGAACAATCTAGTTTAGACGATTATAAGCGGTACGTATAAATTCTGGATTAAGTACACTTAACTCTAAATTATAAGATACTTTGGGCCTTGCATTCTCATTCATAACTTTTATTGCATCCAAGTAAATAGCAATATCTAAGTTGGATAGAGAATATGCAATAGTGATGTTGTTTGTATCAGTATCATTTTGAATATTGGTTGGCGCAAAAATTACTTCCGGTTTTAAAGTCACATAGTACCCAATTCCTTGCGGCGTCAGACCAGTAGAACGATCGTCTGATACAGTATAATAATCCTCGTATTCCTTTAATAATCTATTATTTCTAATAATAGTAACGCTATCTTTCTTTAGCTTTAAGGTATTGAAATAAAATCTAGGATACTCGCGCACCCATGTGTAGCTTTGAGGAGTAGGATGTCCGGATACTTTTCTAGTACCTATAAATGGGCTAGGAGTAGTGCCGCCGACGGTCTTTATTGTAGTCCAAGCATTGGGTATAATATTGCCCTGGCTATCATATTGCGGAAATCCAATAAAAGATTTTGCTTCATCACCGGCAGTATTGGTAATTTTCTTTATTTTCTCGGTATCTACATCCACTATTGAAACTGTATATTTATTTGTCTTTATAAAATTAAATGTATCATTATCTAATTCTTTTACGCCAGTAACTATTAACACAGGTTTTCTAGTGCTTCCAGATCTAACCCATCCTAACTCACAGCCACTACCAATTCTATAACTAAAATACATACTATTCTATAATGCTGCAATCCATTCATCAGCGTTTTCCACGCTCTGATTGTTTTTAAGTTTCTCTTGAATTTCAGCAATAGTAGCTACATTAGAGGGATTACAGTAAACAAAACAAAGGTCATCTAAATGATTTGATACCGCCGCTAGGCGGTCACTAATATCTATAACCAAATGCTAATTCATGCTACCTTCTGCATCGGCAGTATAAATCAGTGGCTCTTCACCCTCATAATATTTATTACCATCCCACATAAACTTTAAATATGCGGTTTGTCCCTATGTTATATTACTATTATTATATCCTATTGTTAGGGAGTCAGAAAATAAATCACCATAGTCATGATAATTCTCTGGATTCCAATATCCTTCTCGCAGCGCTGGCCCCATCATGCGCTCAAACTTACTTATTAGAGCCTCTTTTCGCGCAATTAGTTCTTTTTCCTAATATAATAGGTTGGGACACGCATCAGAAACTAAAGTAGGATTATTCTTATCACCCTCTAGATAATAAGTAAAATTCTCTACTTCTGCTGTTGCTTTATTTAATTCTGCCTAATCGTAGGCAAGGCGCTGTTCCCAAACTGCCTATACTTTATCATAAGCCAATGTTGGATTATAATATCCTCGAGCCCATAGCGTATCTCCTTCGTGCAACTACGGATTATTATCTGTTGTAATATGCTCTACACGAATTACGTTATGATATTCATCTTCCGCGAAATTGTACTATGTAACAATATTGCTAAAACTCGCTTTGGCTCCTGTAAAGTTAGAAGTTCTATATAAACGCAGCGTCCCTCTTTCTAAACCTTCCCAACGAATATTTATATAAAAACCACGTTCAGTAGAAGATAAAACAGTACATGGCGTACCTTCAATAGGAATAACATTTGTCCCGCCAGTCAAAGCCGCGCGAAGTTTCCCGGCTTCTTGTTCTCTTTCCTAATCTAATCCAATCGCATTTTCATATGTAGTTTTTCTAGCTTTTGCTTCGGTAAGCTGATTTTCTACAATGCGAATGCGTTCTTGAATTGCGGCTAAAGTAGTATTCAATGTATGCATCTACTTTTCATATTCAGGAATTTCAGCATATTGCTCGTCAGAAATGGCCTAAATATCATGTAGATAGTCGAAGTTTAACAGATAATCTTCACCGCTTTTATTAGCATCCAAATCCATAATAGTAACAAGATTAGAATCGTAATCTACGGCGCTAACATACATTTTGGTAGTTACATTACTACTGTCAACCGTGCGCGTTACTGCGGAAGAAGAGTAAGGATAAGTTAAATCTATATGACCTTTTGCGTCATATAAATAATTGTTATAATAAATAACATGTCGGCCAGTAATCTAATAATTGTCATTATAATCATATTCATAACGACAAAAAACACCAAATTGTTCCGCGATTGTCTGAGTTATGTTATAAATATTGCTTTCTTTCGTTTCAATAATACGGCACTTTTCGCGCGTATTTTGAATCGCGCGAGGAAGCAATTTATCATTAGATTTAAGCTCCCATGCGGTTACGTATTCATCTTCATATAATACGCTACTTAACTTTTTTTGACTAGAAGCCTAAGTACTAAATGAAGACCAATCCATTTCTATACTGTAATCCCAGTTAGTCTTCCATTTTTTCTTTCCGTCTGTGCCTTTCTCCTTAAATACTATATCATTCCAAAACTGTATATTATTGAGCGGCTATTCTCCGCTCATACCTTTTTGTTCCCATTCTTCTAAAGCATCAATATAATTTTGCTCAGATAGAGAAATTTTATATCCTATTTTCCCTAACTCATGGAAAGCTAAACCTTCAGCTTTTACAGTCAAGTCCACATTATCGGACGAATGGTCATAGGTGACTTCTGTTACTAAAAATTCAAAGACCTTTTCATCATCTTTTACACCCTTATTAAAAATAACTTTCAATTTATGCATATTAGCCTCAAGCGGCTAATTCTGCAAATGCAACCACATCGGATTATCTACGCGGTTTGCGCCAAGCCAATAAAACTTAGGAATAGAAAAAGTAAATTCCTACGTTCCATCATCACGCAATACTACTTCTGGCTCCTAAATTTGTCCTTTACAATCCATATCGGCCCACTTCAGGACAGATAAAAACCTGTCCTGAAGTGTCCAAATAGAAACCTCATAGCTGCGCACAGTGTTCATATTCTCAGCCATGAAAAATTCCTCCTTTTACCTCTTATAAATACATATTTTTAAATTCAAAATGTAAATCCTGTAACCCATTAGCAACGTCGTGCGTAATCAAATAAGCATAATCAGGATGTGAACTAGTCCAAGCTTGAACTTGGTAATTCTTATCTAATACATTTCTTTCATCTAAAATTAAGTAGTTACTCCGCACCATATCTCCAACATTTTCTTCTTGTGTTGTAGTATAATTTTCACCTGATACAGAGTTTTTAACCTATGTTTTTAATGAGGTACTGCCGCTAGTAATACTAACTTTACTAATATCACGATATGTAAATTTCCCTATTGCCAAACCAGTTTTACCATCAAAGGTAAATTGGGCAGAGAACGGTTCATCATTATTATCGCATAATAGAGTAGACATGCCTTCTTTTAAATCCGTGCGCACACTTGTGCTTTGAATAGTGCTATTACCGCCTGTACTATCATACTTATTAATGAGCATGTTTGCCCATGCGCGAACAACCGGATGCCTAATCGTATCACGAATAGCTTCACGTACATTCAGCCAAGCACCACCAACTGCCATAATATCAGTATTACTAAATATTTCTAATACCTAATTATAACTTAGCCAGAAAGTTGGTAATGTAAACTTGAATGTACGAGTTCCAACAGACTTAAGAGTTATTGTATTATATTTATTTCCACTTCCAGATGAATGATTATTCAAAGGAGTAATAATATAATAAGCACCACTCGTTCCCGCCGCGCGCATTTGAGGTATAAGTGAGAAGCGTAATTTTACAGGAGATGGAGCTGTCCCGGCATAGTATAAGTTTGCAGGAGTCTTATATGGTAAACTAATTCCCTCCACGGAAGTACCTGCGCCAGAAAGCTCTGCGCCGCCGATTTTCCCGCCAACCTAATTTCCATTGTTCTTATACGAAATTACCGCACCTCTATAATAACAGGTAACATTCTGAGTAGAAGTTGTTCCGGTAGACGCATTTGTAACAGCACGAGGCTCAACGGTAGTAAAATATGCAGAACGTAACTAAGGTGTAATCGCTTCTGAGCTTATTGCCTAATTATACTATGCTTCTGTAATTTCTACAGGAATGCGTGACCATACTTCATAACTTACAGAAGCATAGACTCCACCGCCTAGGAATACATTAATACGAGTTGTACTTCCTAATGGGATATGATCTTCATATATAATTTTAAGAGCATCAGGAGATTCCCTAACACGAACAACTTTCCCATTAGCGTCTACCCAATTATCTTCATAATATCCTTCTAGCGTATTCTATGTACCAAGTACATTTTTTATAGAATACCAGAAAGGTTCATCCATTACAAATTCAAGATCAATTTCACCACGGTAGATGGTTGTATAAGTGGAATAAGTTGTTGTTGTCACGGTTTCCCCTGCGTTAGTATCACCAACTGCAAATGGCACTTCTACTTCCTGTTTAAAGGCAAGTAAATGTAGCCGCGGCGGGGCCGCTATTCGCGCCATAATCGCGCGATTAGGATGCTCTGCCATTATTAGTTCTCGTATTGAACCGGCCCTAAACCAGCGCTTGAAATCATCCAATTCTACTTGAGTCATAGCATCAGTTGCTAATGTTATACTCAAAGTATTCTAATGAAAATAAGTTCCCCAGTAAAATTGCCCCTAAATTGTATCATATACAGAAGTTAAGTCTTCAAATTCTGCATATCCTTCACGTTCCATACGGTCACCGCTTGTATATGCTAATACATTGAAATCTTCAATATTTTTCCCGCCATAGGAAAAACTAATAAAAGAACGTTGCATGAAGGGCAAGTAAGATTGCCCATCATGCGTTGCTTGATAAACCTGGGTACGAGGTGACGTCGAAGACGCCACCTCATTACCCACTAATTTTGCTATTGCCATACTCCTTTTACCTCCTTATACTATTTGTTGCGCCTGTTTTACGAGCAATTCTCATCATCTCGTTTAGAGCTTGTTCGCCTGCGCGACGAGCATCATAGTCATTAGCAATTTGTTTAACTTCCATATTGAGTTCAACCTTCTCGATAACAGTAGAGTTGTCTTCAATAGGAGCTATACCGTTAACGGAATTATTAATTCCATCGTAGCCCTCGTTGTAGGACTTAAGTAGAGAGATGAGAGAATTTGGACGGTTAGAGAGAATATTGTCACGGAGAACTTTGGTTTGAGAAGCAGTAAAGACTGTTTCAGTACCACGTTCACCAAGTTCGTAGATACCATGATTTACGTAACCGCCAGAAGCTGCTTTAGTTCCTCCAGCTGGTTTTTTCAGCCAATCTAAAACGGTACTTGCCGCATTCGCCATCGCACTTATACCGGTATTTATTAGAGATGTTACAGGGCTATTAGATATCTCTTTTTTGGAATAATCTGATACTGGATTGGGTTTATTAGATATATCCATTGGGTTTGTGCTAATAGAATTAGAATTATTGGCATTAGTAGAATTTGAAGGTTTCGCGGTTGAGCCACCTGAACTATTAGTTGGAGCAACTTTTTCCTAATAATCACACTGAGTGCAATAAATAAAACCATTACTGCCATTCACATTAAGAGAGTGTACCTATAAACTGCCATATTCTTTATGCCCATCTGCATATATTTTTACATGTTTATGTCCACTCTTACCTTGTGATTCATTGTATTCTCGTTTAACGGCTCCGTGCCCCGACTTATTAGTTTTACCGGAGTCACCTCCACCACCGCCAGAACCTCCGGATGCTGGTGCAGCCGTTGTTGGCGCTGCCGCTGGTGCAGCAGTCTATTCCGCAGCCTTCTTAGCAGCTTCCGCCGCAGCTTTATCGGCAGCATACTTAGCTCTCGCACTCGCGGAAACCTTTGTTAAATCTCCATGCTCTTGATACTCAGAATAGAATAAATCCTTATAGGTACCGTTCTTATCATAGTTATTACCGAATTCCTTCTTCATGGCTTCATCGAATATCCTATAATCATTATCTTTCATTTGTTCACGATTCATAGTGACCATTAAAGCGACATTTTCTTTAATATCTTTCGCGGTAACACCATTCTCACCGATACCAGTTTTTGCGGCGGCTAAATCTTCTCTATAAGAAGTCCACTGCTCGGCAGCGAATAGTTGTTCATTAATAGCTTTCTTACTAGCTAATTCCGAACTAGCCCAAAATTCAGAATTTCCGTTTGTAATGAAAGAAACAATCTTCTCAGAGGATTCCTGCATTACTGCGTAGACGTTACCCCACAGCAATCCATATTCTTTCTAATATTCTAATGTTTCTGTCATTATCTCGATCTAAGAATCCATACGCTCGATTTCTAGGTCAGAAGCGGCCTAAATAGCATCAATCTGCTATTGCTATAAATTAAAGTATCTATCACGTTCAGAAGAGTCAATTTCGGAGCGGAGATTAGCGATATCTTGCGCACTACTTCCAGACCGCTGTAGAATTGCTAAACGGCGCTTCTACTAATTAAGTGAGTTATCCGTTTCTTGATTCTCATACATCTGACGCTCATTATTAAGCGCATCAGTTAAGCCATCAATATACTTCTAAGTAGATTCCTCTAACTTATCACGCTCATCTTGCAATGTATCAATTTCACGCTAGCGCATATCTACGATAGCATCAAGTACGGCATCTTCGACCTCCATCTGATTGTCTCGAATTTCTTCGAATATATCATTTTGGTCAGCTTGAAGTTTTAGTAAATCATCTTCGCCCTCTTTAATGGAATCCCATAAGCTTTGAGTAGTTTCCTTATATTCATCAATCCTATCCCAGAAAGCCTTTGTGGCATCACTATAGAAAGATTGACGTTCTTCATCGGTAACTTTCCCATCGTTATCTCCATCCATCTTAATTTCGCCGCCATCGTTATACTTCATATAGTCGCCATAACCTGCAGCAATAAGTCTATTATACTTCTCTTCATCAGTATAATTGGCTTTTCCATAGGAATCGAAACCAGCTAAATCAGTTAGCCATTCCATTGCTCCTTTCTAGAAGAACATTTGTCCTTCATTATTAAAACTAATGAGCTTTCCGAATGGACTCTTTTCTAGAGCTTCAACTCTCTAATCATAATATGCCTAGCGACTTAGATTAAGTCGCTCTTGCGCATCAATCTAATCACGTAATGCTTCAAGAGAACGTTTCTGACTAGCATAATAATGATTACCATTTGCATTCCAGTCAGACTACAACTTAGAACGTAAGGTTTCTTCATGTGTAATTTCTTTCTCAAGCTAGGCAATCTTCTGCATTAGGTTATACCAGCGTTCAACTGTATCAATCCAAATAGAAGGATCAACGACTTTGGATTTGTCTCCTCCACCGCCGCCTCCACCGCCACCACCGGCGCCGGCGAGATCAGATATAGAAGCGCCCTTGAGAGATTCCCACATTGCGCGAAGTTGTTTTAAAGCAGCTAATGCCGCGGATGCAGATGCCATTGCAGGGCCAGTGTTACCAGTTGCGAATGCGACTGCATTCTTTTCAGAGGTAACGGCTTTGCCGCGGCCATTGGACATTCCTTTCTTTAGAAGTTGCTCGGTTTGTAAATGGTTGAAAACAATTGCATCATCTGCAAGATCAACCATTTCTGCACCATTTTGTCCTGCGACAAAATAGCGCCCGTTGGAGACTACAAGTTCGGGGCCGAGTTCACCCATAAGGGTTCCTTTAGCTTTAGCAAGTCCGATATTACCTGTTGCACCAAATCCGTCAATAGGGAAAGGTACTTTTCCACGGCTGCCATCATCCGTACCCATGCCACCAGGATATTCTCTTCCGCCACTTTTGCCACTAGTTGTATAATTAGTATGAACATTTATGGTTATATTCTTAGAGACAACAGAACCCAATAATGTTACTACTTGCCTTAAAGCACTAAGAGCCTAATCTACTTGAGCCTTAATAGTCGCTTCAGCGCCTTCATTAATTTTATCAAGCATAGCTTGAACAGAATCAAGATCCTTCTCTGCTGTATCTTTATCAACCTACAACTCAGATTTCTGCTTTACTTTCTATTGAAGTTCTTCAATTTTCTCATCTAATTCTTTTAGAGTATTTAAAGCAGCATTACTATTAAAATCTATTTTAGTACCATTTAATTCAGTAAGATCTTCAGCAAGTTCATCTACGCCTTGTCCTTCTGCATCAAATGTTTTACCGGATTTTTTACTTTCTTGTTTTTTCTAAGGTTCCTAATCAGGAACTTCTGGTATCTATAATTGTTTAATTGAATCAACTATTGTTGCGATTTTTCTAGCTAAAGTATCCCAAAAAGAACTTGTTGCTAGATTCTGTAAAGCCGTTAAAGCTGAAGTAAAGGATTGCTCTATAGTTGTAAGTTTATTAGTATCTAATTTCTCAATAGCTTCAGGTAGTGAAGAGAAAGCTTTAGTAATTGCTTGAGTAATAGTATCAGTTAAAGATTCATCAATTCCCATTGCTTCTCGTATTTTAGATTTTACCAATTCAGCATCAAAATTACCATCAGTTGTAATATCATCGGCATCTAATGATAAACTATAGTCATTGCCAATATCAATTTCAACTTTACCTTCACCATTTGGTTTTAATGCTTTAATAATTTCATCATTAGCTTTATTTAAAACTGAATTAGCTTCTCGTCTAAACTTGGGATCTTTAGAGGGATCTTCAACAGTTTCGCCATCTTTTTTTACCTCTGCTTTCACTTTCATATGAATGCCAAAAGTCTAATAGATCCAAGATTCTTTTGTTGGGAATTTTATTGGCTTACCTTCTTTATCTTTAGCCATATTTTTAGTAACATGAGCATACATATCATCTAATAAGTCAGATTGAGTTCTTATATCCTTTTTCGGCGTATAATTCTCTAATCCTGGGATTGATTTATAATCATCGCCTAAATCCCAAGTAACTTTACCATCTTTACCGACAGTAGCTTTCATCGTTACATGCGTTTTAAGTTCTTGCCCATAAGTAATTTCAGCTGTAGTAGTTCCTGTTTTTTCATTATAATTCCCAATTTTAGCTTTAGAATCAATACCCTACTAATCTTTTAATATAGTTTTCTAAATCGTTTTATACCAATTATCACTACCTTCATAATACTTTTTCCCGTCAGGGCCTTCAACATAATCACCTTTCTTATCATGTTTAATCAAAGTATTATGACGAAGTTTAATAATTTCAGTTACTGGTAATTCTGTAGTTGCTCCTTCGCCATTTAAGTATTTCTAAATTAATTCAGAAATTTCTTGACGAGCTTTAGTAGCATCTTTTTGTCCAGCTTTTGCCTAATACTACTTTAATACATCTTTAGCTTGATCGGTACTCCAATCAGCAACTTCAACCACAACTCCATTAGAGATAGTATAAGTAATATCTCCAATATCAATAGTAAAGCCATCAACTAATTCTCCAAATTTTCCGCTATTAAGCATCTATTGAAGACTTCCACCAATATCATCAAGATTCCAATCGGTGCTAATTGCTGCCTAGTATAATGCGTCTAAAATCTAAGCATCCGCTTTCGACCACTGAGCCGCATCACGCTCTAACCAATCTCGCCACGTCATGCCATTAATATTAATACCATCTACTACTTCTTTTAACTTATCATTTGTCTCATATAATTCATCAAATTTATTTAACCATGTCTAATATTGTTCTGTAAGAGCATCTAACTTTCCATCTCCATCAGTGTCAACGGCTATATCTGGTAAATCAATTGTTATATCTTCACCGGCAATATCGCCAAGAGATTCCATTGCAACAATTAATTCAAGCATAGCAATCATGCCATCTAATGCATGAATCTAAGCATCAGCGACTGCATCAATGCCCGCATCAATATTGTTTTCAAAATCTTTTCCGCCTTTAGCAAGATTAATACCAAGTGCACCAATATTAACCATCATTTCACCAGTATCAACAGCAGTTAATGTATTGATACCGTGCATGATTGCATCGGAAGCAGATGTTAAAGAGCCATCTAGAGTAATAGCATCTCCTTCAATGGTTTTACCAATAGTCATAGGCTATTTCATAATTCCTGCCATGTTATTAATTTCATTAATAACATTGTAAAAATCTTCATAACCCATATAACCAGTACGAGTACGCTTTACTCCGCCAGCTTTTAAGTCTCTAGTATTTTTAACTTTATAAGCATCTTTAATGGTCTTTAAAGCTTTTGTCCAATTTTTAGCATAATTTAATGGATTATTCTAACCAGCAGGAATTTTATTATCCATAAAATTGAAAGAATCATCCTCAGTGGCGCTTCGAACGGCAACTATTTCTTTAGCAACTTCTAGCTCTGCTTTATATTGTTCTAATCTGGCTTCAGAAATTCTTTCATCCGCGGCTAATGTATTATCCCGCATCCCATTAATTGTTTTTGTTAAGTATGCAATACGATTTAATAATGCAGGAGTTGTAGCAAAATGCTCATTAGATTTCTTCAAAGATTCTGCTAATTTATCAAATACAATTTTCCCTTGCAAAGCATCAACTTTAGCCAATGCCTAATATAATTCAATTGCAGATTGCTAAGATAATTTTAATCCTTCAGTAGTCTATTCAAAATGAAGGTTATTAATACCTAAATTATCTGCCATTTTAATTAAGTTAGAAACATCTGTATTAGATAGCCCACCTCCAATGCCAGAAACAATAGCATCGGTATAAGATTTAAGTATGTTTAATACTGTATCTTTTACTTCTTCAAGTCCATTGCCAAGCTCTAAACCGGCTTCTTGTGCTGCGCTCTCTAATGTCTATGCTATACCTAATAAATTAGCATTGTCGCCAATCTTAAGGATACCATCTTCTAAAGAAGCTCCCCACATATTCAATTCTGCATTAACAATATCTGTTAAACTATAAGCCTATTCTTCGGCAATATGAAGCTATTCAGCTCTCTTAATACCTGCTTCAAGAGCCTAATCTTTCGTAAAGCCTTCATATTCTTGAATATCTAATAATAAACGCTTTTGCGCTGCATCTAAAGCTTTTATATATTTAGGAGCAGTTGAGCCAAACTATTTTGAAGCTTGTTCATAAAGCTGTGCCACATAAGATTCTACATCCTCAACAATTTCACCAGCTTCAGTCATCTAGGCAAACGTAGCTACAACATTTTTTGCTCCATTTTTAAAGTCTGAAGCACTAAAAGTTACACCATTTATAGTTCCCCAGCCGTCGCCTGGCCCAAAAGCTTTATCCATTAAAAGATCAGGAATAATTTTACGATTTCCAAGATTTCTAACATTTCCATTATATCCATCAAAATTAAATTCAACTGTATTAATAGCTTCCTCTAATTTTGTCCATAGCTAACTTAAATTAAGCCAATCTCCAGCTTTTGCGCTTTCAATTTGCTTAATTTCTTCAACTATAGCATCTTCTGCATTTTTATTTAACTCAATAAGTCCATCATTATATGCTTTAAATGCACTTGTATATTCCTACGTGTTTTTAACCTGATCTAAATTGTCTCCCCAAATACTTTCTGCAAATGCATTCCAATCAGTAATACGAATATTACCAAAACCATCACGCATAACAGTATCAGAATACTTAGTCATATATTCTTCAAAGCTGATATTATACTTAGTTAAGAGATTACCAAAATCAGCATAAGACATGCCTGCGCCATTTTTTAATGCTTCAGTAATATCAATATTACGCTAATCTTCCGCAGTAAGCATTTCTGCATAGACGTCATTTAAGCCAGCAACTGTTGCACCAGCAGCTGTACGCATTTTATCATAAATTGCATGATAAGCTTGAACCATATTAAAGGTATCATTTACAACGCCATTTGCATCTGCCATTCCTAATTCAGGGCTAGATAAAATTTTTCTTAGCTCGCCAGTGACTACTGAACCTTTGGAAACCTCTGACAATTGTTTAATAACATTACTATAATTATCAAATGGCGCGGAATAAATTTTAGCTAGCTCTTCTTCAGATATATTAGGATATAAGTCTTTGGCTTTCTCCATTGCGGCTTGGCCGCCAGCCTCAAAAGTAGAAATCCATGATTCAAGTGTATTTTCATCTGCTTCTTGTCCATATTTTTCTAGAGCGACTTTCGCTAAACTAGTCTTAAAGTCTGACCGATTCTTAGCAGTTCGCTCACCAAGCAAGTATTCACTTATTTTTAAACCTTCTTGAGCAGTATTTAGGAGAGAGTCAAGGAACCATTGGCCTAGTTTATCTGCAGTATCATTAGCATCAGAAATAGTATCTTCCGCTGCACTACTTAATTCTTCTCCAATAGTAGATATATCCATCTCTGAATCAAGTAACTATATCTAGTTATCGGCATCCTTATAAAAATAATCATTAAATTTACTTAACTACTCAGCATATTCTGCTAACTTTTGAATATCTTCTTCAGAACTTGCATTATCACGAATATCTTCTAATTTGCCTACTTCTTCACGGACACTATCTTTATATTTCTTAACATATCCTTCACGAAGCGCGGCTATTTGTTCCATGGTGCCATAAAACTTTCCATCAATAAACTGTAAGTCTGTTAATTCTAAATTCTAGAATTTTCCAGCTGCATCAAAATATTGTTTAGTATCGGATAGCCATGTTTGAGCAGCAGCAATATCCATACCAGATGAAGACGCGGAAAGGTTGTTCTCGGTATTTTTCCAGGCAGAGGTAAATTCATCCTAAAGTGCCTAGAGACGTAAAGAAATACTATTAACATAAAGCTCAGATAAAGTGTCAAGACTATTTGCAATTTTTTCAGCATCATCTGAAGATAAAGTTTCTTCATCTTGCGCTGCACGTATTGTTGCCGCAGCTTTTTCTAAACCTTCCTAGGAAACCCCATTCGTAGCAATAGTTTTTTCTATAAAGGCCGCAGCGGCGCCATCTAAGCCAATTATAGTCTTAATTAGACTAACGGCTTCTTTAGCATATTGTGTTGCACGAGAACCTATTCCGGTACCATATATTGCTAATTTTTCATATTGATCTTGTAAATTATTGAAAAGATTTTCATCGCCGAGAGTGAATCGCGCTTGACCAAAGCTTAATGACTACCTAATCGCAGATGCTATTGCAGAATCCTAGTTTAAAAAATGTTCGGCCAAACGATCATTAATATTAGTTTCATAATCGGTATAATATTTTTTAATAGCATCTTGCACTTCAGAAGGCATTTTTGTTCCAAATTCTTTAATAATATCTTCAGCATTATAATATGTCTAATCATTAAACATTGTTTCAAATGCTTTTTGCCTATCTTCAGTCATAGAATTATACCACTGTTCAGCTAAGGTGCCAAGCCCCTCTTCGCTGAATATACCTGCATAACTCTATAAATAAGTCTTTAAATCAATATCTTTTCCCTGCTCAGTTTTTATAAACTCTTGATACTGTTTATATATTTTATCAGTTATAATGCCTAGCATCGTTCCAGAATTAGCTATAGCCAAATTTAAATTATCAGCCTACCCTTCTAAGAACGAATTAATCTATAATTTTTCAGCAGAAATCTAAAGTAAATTTTCTGAATTATATTCAGCTAATTTTTTATATCCATCGCCAAGACTATCTTCAAGTTGGTCTATCTGTTTATATAATCCATATTTCGCATCGCGCCATTTATTTAAAGTATCGGTTAATTTCTTTTGAGCATTAAAAATATCCTAATCATTATCTGAATCAAGTGCAGTTTTCATTTCAGAAATCGCATTATTGATTTCATCAACTGCTTGTAACTAGGTTTCTTCAGTCACTTCAGGATTTATTATTTGCTATAAAACATTTAACAATGTTGGGAGATCTTCAGTTAAAACTGTATCATCACTATTTTCTATAAAAGGTTGTTGATAAAGATTGTTTAAAGAACTTATAAATTTATTGATATCTATAGTTTGCCCAAAATCATTCGGATTTTCCCAAAATTGTGTTTCATCAAACCAATTACCAAGCTCAGTCTGTTTTAGCGCAGTATATGCTAGCACTTTGGCAAAATCATAATTATTTCCACTAATTGACTCAGCCATTTCGGTTAACTTAAAACCTTCATAGCCACGATACTTTTTAAGCTCCTACATATAATTTGAATCGCTAAACGCGTCAATATCGGACATTCCAACAGTAGATTCAGGACCTGTAATTGCACCTTCTGCCACAGTAATAGTACGCTTTAAACTTTTTTTAGCATCTTTTAAATCCTATTCCTTCGCTGCTTTCGCTCTTTCAACCTCAGCTTTCGCAGCATCATATGCTGCCTAAGCACTCTTTTTTCTTGCTTCTGTTAAGGTATCAGTTAATGCAGATTCATTTAAAATTGCATTTCCAGCATTATCGAAAGATGCAATAAGTTCTGGGAACTTAGAAGTTAAATCTTCAACCGCGGACTAATATGCTTCGGCGGATTCAGCACTCTCGTACCTTTTTTCTTTTAACTCTTCATATTTTTCTGAAGTACTTTCTAATGTTTTATACTCATTCTTACTGACTTTCGCCGCATCAGACAGTTCCTAAGACTGCTTAGTTAAACGTTCTAACCTTTCACTGTCATCTTCTATCATAGTATCAATGGCATTTATTACCGTAATAATACCGCTAACAATAGCCATTATACTACCGCCACTAGAAAATATCTTTAAGGCGCCGCTAACTAGCTATAAGGAGCCAGCCATAGTCTTTCCGGCTTGACTAGTCTAATCAAATACCCCAGATAACATTGACATTGCGCCTGCAACATTACGAATTGTACTAGCATTTTTACCATTAAAAAAGTTAAGAGCATTTCCTAATTTTTGTTTCATGGAAAGCTTTTCTTGAGCTTTCGTGGCAGTTTCTAGTGCTTGAGCTTCCTCATCAAGAGCCTCTATGTTTTTGAAATTAGTCTCAGCTACATGCTCTTTAATACGCTTAGCATTTTCCTAAGCTTCAGCTTCTTCTGTAGCGGCTTCTGCGGCTTCGGCCTCGGCCTCGGCTAGCTCTTCTGCAATTCTCGCAGCTTCGGCCATCGCAGTGTCCTTATTAGATTCTTCGAAATCTTTATAAAGCTGTTCTAAATATAACTATTCATAGTAATCATAACTTGGCTATTCTTTAGACGGGTTCTGCTCTTCAGAAGATGCTTCAGTTTCTTCATTTGTAGTATTCTACTATTGAATTAACTCCGCAGCCTTATTCGCTGCTTCTTCAGCTTTTTCAGCAGATTCTTTTGCCTGTTCGGCGGATTCTTGCGCTTTCGCAGCAGCCTATTCGGCTATACTACCCTAAGCATCTATATTAGCATTTTTTGTTTGCTGTTCTAAAACCTATGCTTCACTCGCAGATTCTACAGCAGATTCTGTAGCAGGTTTTTCAAGAGCGTCAATACGCGCTTGTAAATTTTTCTCGCCAGTATTCCAAGAAACCTAAGTCGCGCCTTGTGGTCCATAAATCTAATTATACTATTTACGTACATCAGAGAACTCTTTTTCAGCACCCTTATCTCCGCTATTAATTCTCTAACGTAAAGCTAATAATTCTTTTAAATATTCAATTTGAGATTTAATAGTTTGAATTTCTGTGCTGTTATCACTATCTGTAGTTTCTTGTTTAGCTTCAGAGTATTCTTCTGCTGCTTCAGTTGCTTCTTCATATGCTTCAGTTACCTATTCCAGACTAGAAGCATCTGTATCACTATTTTCATTAGTTTGTATATCTGCTGCTTTTTCTTGAGTTGCTTTCCATATCTATAACTATTTCTATACATAATCTTCTCGAGACATTCCAACCATAGGCGCTGCAAATTCTGCCTCATCCTCATATTTCCGGCGCATTTCAGCTTCTTCTGGAGATTCTTTCTATATTCCGATATCTTGTAATGTTAACTTTTCAATAATACCTTTATATGAATCTTGTAATTCTGGTGCTAAATTTTTAACTTGTTCAAGTAATGCTTGTTTAAGTAATTCTAATCCTTCAGGAGTCTTTGTCAATTCACTATCAAATTCTGCAATAATAGCTTTTCCAGCTTCAGCCGCGGCTTTTAATGCTTCAAGTTTACCCTCATCAATACCTTCTTTACTGCCTAGCATTAAGAATTTACCATCTTGAATGCCATAAATAGAAGGAGAAGAAACTCCCATACTAGTTCCAAGAGTATCTACAATGGCCTCTCCTGCAGCAGACACACTAGTCGTAGCTTCTGGAAGCCCTTCTTGCACACCACTCGCAACGCCAGCCATAAGTTGTTTTCCAGTTTCATCGGAATCAGTGGTACTATTTGCTAATTCTTGTTGTATATCTTCCGTCCATCCGTCGTCTGCTTCTTCAAATTCATCAAGTGGAAGATAATTCTTAAGTGTTAACCCCATAAGAGACTTCGGATTAAGTAACTCTGAAGTCGAATCTGGCATACCGAGCATAGCTCCAGCAATAAGCTGCCTTCCTCCTCCTTGCTCAGCTACGCCCCAATTCTCAGCTAAATTTGAATAAAAACTAAGTATTTTTTCTATTTCAGAGGTGTCACTATTAGAAAAATCAATACTAGACATTGAAGCTTTTAAAGAATTAAGTAATACTTCGCCAAAATCATTATCGAATAGTCCTGTAATATCTTTCTCTAGAATTTCTTGCCATAGTTCATCTATTCCCCAATCTGAACTAGTTAAAGCCGCATGTAATCTATCTAAATTTATCGCTTCTAACGCATCTTGGCCTACCAATTCTTCGCCATGTGCTCCGAAAGCCACGCCAGGAACATTATTCTTTATATAATTTTCAATTTCTTTTTTACTTGTGGGCCCAGCCTCTGCGTGATTATCAAATATAAAAGTACGTTTTGGATCTAAGCCATTTTGCGCATCAAATGCCGCCTATAATTCTTCTTCATACCCATAAGGAGCAGCGAATGCCGCTAAATCACTAAACTATACATCCCCTTTGGGTTTAACTTCCATCCAATCATATCCTGGATTGTCTTTAACAAAATGTATAAAATCAAGAGCCTCTTCTACTAATCCTTCAGCACTACTATCTGCAAATCTAGAACCGACATCTATTTTAGCTTTATCCTTAAAGCTTGTATAAAGATCAGCTTTTAATAGTGTAGATTCTAATTCTGGATTTAAAGGCCTATTCATCATTAGTTCAAGAGTATGATATAAAGCATCCTATAATGCGCCACGCCCAGTAAGTTCTGCGCCCGGCATACGTGTATTAAGAGTTGCTCCCTCGGGAAGAAAACCACCTTTACCTAAATAATATGATACTAAGCTTGATAATATATTTTCCTTTCCTGAGATAAGATCTTTATCACGAGTAGGCGTAATACGATAATCATTCTTACCATATGGTAAAGCCGCAACTTTATCTAAGTGCTCCTATGCAATTTCTAAATTAGAAACATGAATAGCATCACGTAAAAAGTCCGTAAATCTAGTCTTAAAATATGCAAGATCAATTTCTGGCGATGCATCCAATGATTCTCTTGCTTCATCATATGTATTAGCGCCAACTGGGATCGTAGGGGTATAAGCATCGCCAGTGTATAAATGAGATAATCCTAATTCTGGATTTGCAAACTTATACGGCATATATGCAGTGGCTGAATTACGCCCTCCAAAATCCTCTCGGAATTTAGCATCTTTAGGTAACAAAGCTATTGAAGGACTTGGCATACGTCCACCCCAACTTGCCATACCTTCTAAAAATTGAGGATCAAAATTATGCGTAGCGGTCATAAATTTTGAAGATATACCTTCATAGCGTATATTTCTAATACGTCCTTGCATATCTTCAAGCGCCTCTATTTTTTCTTCTACTTGCTGTGCTTGTTTATTTAAAATATCTGTATTTTCATTATTAAACGTAGCATGAACAAATTTTCTTGAAACCTCTTCATAAGCTTTATTTATATCCTATAGTTCTTTATGTATAATTCCCTAAAAAAGTTTTTCTGAGGTATTCGCATCAAAAAAATCATTTAATGTAATTTTATTGTTTTGTGACAAACTTTCGCGCAAGGCTTCTGGTATTGATAATCCTAAACGTGCTGCTGCAGCTTCAATCGCTTCTATAGACGAATTTAAACCAATTGCAACAGCATCCCCCACACCATTCTAAAACATTGCAATAATAGTGGGAGATGGTGAATGCATATTTAATGCCGCTCGTATTGTAGGAATAATGCCCGAAACCATTGTTTCTGCTGCTTGGCTAATAGGTTCTTCTCCTGCAACTAGTCCTATTACAATACTCTATATCACATCATTGGGAATAGCCTTCATTTCTTCCGGCAACTCATCAGCTTTCGTTTTTAAAGATTCTATCCAAGCATCTACAGCAGATTGGTCAGTAAAATCTATGTCTTTTGCGCCACTTAAAACGTTTTCTAAAACTGCTCTCTTTGTATCTTCTAAGGCTTTTACTTCTTTTTGAACAGTTTCTACCTTCGTATCAGTCGCCGGTTTTTCAGATTCTTGTACTTCCGCTTCTTTCTATTCTTGTTTAGCCGTTTCTACTATTTCCTAAGTTGCTTGCTATACTTCTTCTTGCTTATTTTTTAAGCCTTCCGCATATGCTTTTGCGCCTTCTTCACCGATAGTACGTAAAGTCGCCGCTATTTCTGTATTAATGTTTTGAGGAGGAAAAATGTTCTACCAAACATTTGCAATTCCCTATAATACAGTTCTTCCAATATCTTTAAGTAAAAGAATGCTGTCAATAATAACTGTAATCGCGCCAACAGGTAATTTATTTCCAACTTTCCATAAGCCATTTAAATTATCAATAAAATTCTTAATACCATCTAGCGCATTTTTCCAAACGCCTTCCGCGCCAATAGAAGTATAAAATTGCTAATAAGCAACCCGAACCTATTCTAATTTAGTTTCAACAGAATCTAAACTCTTTAACGCCTATACAGTACCGGTATCTTCACTGTTATTAGCAACATCAATATTAGCTTTTAAAGTATCAACATTACTAACCAATGCTAAGAAACGAGATTGCTATCTATTTCCTGCAAATTGAGTCGCAATATAACGCTATTGCGTGCTATCTAAGTCATCCCACTTTTCACCTAATTCTATAATAACATCTGTGAAATTACGAAATTGACCATCAACAGTTTTCATAGAAATACCAACAGACTATAAAGCGGTATCAACCTTATTGAAGCTATATGCTTCACCTTCAGCATCTTTGAATCCTAATGGGTCTTTAGTCAATTCACCATAGCGAGATGCTATAGATTTCATGGCAGAACCAATATTAGTTGCAGATTCACGAGTAACAGCAACCATTGTACCAATCATTGCAGAAGCTTCTTCAAATGTTGCACCAACGCCCTCCATAGAAGAAGCAGTCTTACTCATTGCAACTGCCAGTTCTTCCTGCGATACTGCTGTATTCGCGGCTAATGCAGAATATACGTCGACTACTGTCGCTGCATCCTACATTTCCATTTTAAATCCACGAATTGCAGTAGTCATATAGTCAGTCGCAGTTGCATAATCCATACCGGAAATCTTAGATAACTTTAAAGTTTCATTTGTTAATGTCATAACATCAACAGTTTCTAGACCTTGCTGATAATAAATCTTAGAAACTTCATATGCACCTTGAATACTTACACCATAGCGTTGTGCCATTGCACTATATGAATCAATCTAATTCCATAAATCTCCAGTTGTCATATCGGTAACAATGGCAATACCGTTCATAACACTATCTAATTCTTTAATATGATTAGCAGCTTCGCGAACTCCACTCTTAACTAAATTTAAAACCTAACTAAATCCCATAAAGTTAGTAACTGCCATTTTTAAGGAATTAAATGTATTAGTCTAAGATTGGAATTTCTAGAAAGCTGCTGAGCCTTCATTTAATGCATGACGTAAGTTATCAAACCCAGCAACAGCGCGGGAAGTAGCAGACTCTAATTCTTTTGGACTTCTCGCCGCAGCGGCTTGAGCATCCTTCCAATCATTTAAAGCTTTAGTCGCCTGCTCTAATGCAGGTTTTTGCTATTCAGCGATTTTAGCAATATTATCATTACTCTCATTAATGACCCCATTAACTTTTGACAAATCGCTACGCGCACTTGCTTTTTCACTAAAAATTTTCTTTAATTCAGGAATTTGAGTTTGCTCTGTAATTGTCCCCTATGCAGAAAATTGCTTTAATGCTTTATTTATATCTGAATTAGTATCTGCTAGCAATTTACGCACTTCATTCGCTGTTTTTCCTCTAATTGCTTCAACGTCTGATTCATTTAATTGAAATCTATCCTTTAAATATTCTGCAAATAACTGACTTCCATTAGATTTAAAATCATTTTTCTTAGTAAAAAAGTTCGTATACTTATCGCCAAGGATATCTTTTAGAGGATCGACTTGTCCTTTAGTATTCGAAAGTTTATTTGCAACTTGCCCCTCAAGTACTGTTTTTTCAGCAGTTCTAAGATTCCTTTCTGCTATTTCATATTCCTTTTCTACTTGTTTTGTTTTTGACTATATTACTTTAATTATCTAATCAAAAGTTTTAGTCGCTGCATTTGCATCTATGTTAGTAATAACGCCTTTTGTAAAATCATCAGATAATAATGAAGTCTTAGCTTCCTCTTTCGCCGCGCGAATGCTGTTTTTAATATTTGTAATTGCCTATTCTAACTAATTGAATTCCTTAGTTGCATTTTCATCTAGTTTTAAATCAGAAAAACTTAAACGAGACATAACAAGTTCAACTTTTCTAAAACTATCTTCCATATTATCAATAGTCTTTTCCACAGACGTAAATTGTGACTAATTAATAAAAGGTTTAGAAGTTCCAATAGCTAACTTGTCCATATCTGCCCGTAAGTTCTAAATAATGGCCTATAGCTATTTAAATCCAGTAGTATTAGGCTTCAATGTAGACAATGTTTTCTATAAATCAGCTACAGAAGACTATAAAACTTCTAAGCTAACTGGAAGTTTAATACCATTCATTTAATTCCATCTCCTTTTACCACAAAATAAAAAAAGAGCCACTTTCTCGCAAGAAAGTGGCTATCATATATCAGCATCCAAATCTTCTCCCAGATGCTAAATCTCAACTATTAAATTCTATTCGTCACCGACAGTCTCCGGCAACCCTATTATATCAAACGCGGACACCGTTGGATCAGCCCTTTCTCCCAATCGCAAGTTAATGTCGCTTACGATCCTAACTTTAGGCATATACAAAATATTTGTATAATTCATGCCCTCATTCTCGTCCTTAGAATAAAATTTCCCTTCTAAGGTAAACAAGCCATTAAAACGCTCTTTCTTTAATGTATAAGAGAGAGCCTCTTTCCCATACTCATAGTAATAATCTACTACATATTTCTTATTGGTGTCTGCCAATACTGTCAATTCTTTATTTTCGTATAACTCCAAGCAAGGACGATCCTTTTTATCATCAAAGGGATCCTTTTTCCCTGTAATGCGCTTTCCATATATTTTCTTTTGCACGGAATCACGCGCGAAATCAAATATAAAAGTCTTTTTTCTATTATTTTCTACAGGCCAATGCTCTAAAAATAACTAATGTTCTTCATTAATTTCCATTGGCCCTTCTTTTTTATGCATTAAAATTGGTTTATCTATACCCTTAATCGCGACTCTCGCGCCCAAAAGCACACCCAAACCAAACTAAGATATAACGCCTTGAGCCATTTGAAATCTAACTTCAGATCTATCTTGCCAAATAACTTTAGGCTAATTTTCCCAACCGCCTCGCGCGAAAATTGCTCTATTCTACTCTGATAACATTGACATTGCTATATGGTCAAAGTAAAGGACTGGCTCATCTGCCTCAATATAGCGTTCGCCAAAATTCATAGCGGTTTTCGCGCGAAGAACAACTTCATATAATTCTTTTATACCAAAATATTCTTCTACCAAGGTTTTCACCTACCTAATAAAAACCCAGGGACTCCGAAGAGTCCCTGGGATTTGTTAGTTAATTAAGGGGTCTGAGAGCTCTCAGCGGTTAGAGAACCGATGTCCTTCTCATTATCGCCAGAGCCGCTAGAGGTTACATTGTAACGAACTAGCTTCATCATTTCGTCACCATCACGTAGAACGTTTAGGGTCATTTCGAAAGTAGAAGGATCACCTTCAGCCTGTAGAGTAATAGTAACATTACTCTGTACCTTAGCCTTATTGATGATGAACTGGAATGGCTCGTCACGACCGGTCTTTTCAGAACGGATTAGAGTATCTCCAACTACCTTATAAGTGCCAGGGAAGGTATCTGGAGAAATAGTAACTTCTACTGCATCTTCTTTAGTAGTACTAGCATCTACGATCTCATCCCAGAAAATACGAATCTTATCACCGTCAGCAGGAGCTTCTCCAGCAGAAGCAATACCAGCCTTTGGATTTATGAAAGTAATGGTATTTAGAGCAGCCATTGTTCCTTCAGTAATCTGAGTACGATAACCCTTAGTTAAGTTAATTAGTTTAATTGGGTGTGCGGTAGAAGCAGCGGGCAGCATCTGAATACCAGTAATATGATCCTTAGGAGCTGGTACAAATACTTTACCTGCATTGGCGCCAGTGCCTGCTACAGCTGTTACTTCTTCAGTGTGATGTACTACTATAGTATCAGTGCCCATAGGACGCTTGATAGCGCCACCTAGCATGAAACGTAGAGATTCTAGAGACATTAGAGCATCTTCTAGAGTGATATTGATTTCCTTACCATAGTCCCACTGCACTAGTTTTGGGTTGCCCCAACCGCCCTGCGCGGCTACGTTCTCCGCAGTGGTCTCAATGGTGGAAACTTTTAGGGTATCTAGGAATAGTACGATATCGCCCTCATAAACGCCAGTCTTGGGATCGTCTGCTAGGGCTTCAAAATATACGTTAGCTACTTCTTTAATACCATACTTGTCAAAAATATTAACATTGTTAGCCATAAAAGTTACCTCCTAAATTATGACTTGTCGCCATCAGCTATTGAGCGCATCCAATGCTTTAATTGCGACTTTTGTATTTTAGCACCCGCTAATGCGGCTTGCTGATTTATATTAAACTAATCACGCCACCCCATCCGCTTGAGTTGGTCGTGAAAAGCGTAATATGTAATATCCCAAATATTTAATATATTTAGACCACAATCATTCAAAGGAATACTTGCTATTAAGTCTGAGAACTTTAAATCCGTTCCATTTTTCTTTGCTTCTTTTGCTTTTGCACGACGAAGCTTTTCACGCCTATCACGCTATTGCATTTTAAGCCGCTTAGTAATTTCTGGATCATCCTCATAAATAATAATTTCTTCATCCTCTGTTTCCAAAAAATACATTCTACGAAGTAATCGCTAAAAATCATAGAATTTATCCTCAGTTAATAGGTGTTTTTCCGCCAAAGGGCCTATAATAATTTGTGCAGGTTCCATTGAAAAAATTGCGTCTTCGTGAGTGAAAAATTTGAAACCTTTTTTCATTAGGGTATGAATTTGTGGGTCTAAATTAGCCATTAGTAAGATATACTAAAAATCTGTTAATTTAGACATTAGCTCTTTTAATTCCTAATCGGCATCATGCTAAGTACTTGGTTTAACTGCTGTAAGTACGCTCAAATACTTCTAAAATTCTTCATACCCTTCATCAACAATTTGCCCTAAAGTGGCAGGAAACACCGCGCATATGTCATCTATAAATACCGGTGAGCCTTTTAAAAATCGTAAAACATCATCATCAGTTAAATTCATTGATTTTATACACCATTGAATAACCGCCGATCCAAGGAGTCAATGTTAATGGATCTGCACGATAAAATTGCAACGTACCAATACCTGCCATTTTCGCGCCATTAAACATCTCATCTATTTCTTGCATAATAAGATATGGCCGCAAAGACTAATCATCCATAAGCCATTCCTCATAAGGGCAAGCAATATCAAACCGGACAGTAGATATTTTAAATTCTGGATTTAACTAATTAACTACAAATCCATCAAATAGAGCAGTTACATAAGACATTTTTTCAGTACTATCATCAAATATCTTAGGAACAATTAAAATTTGCTTATTAATTAAATCTGCTCCATCCACTGGAGGATATTTTTTTTCATTAAAAGGATCTCTAACCTAATATTTTAATAGGCGGCAAAGCCGCGGATTTGACATTAATTTATTAGCGATTTTAAATGTATTAAGTCCCATCACAGCGAATCGGCGCTGAGTTGGCTGTTCTAATGCCATTTTATTCACCTCACCATAATGGAATTATTTCGACTGTTTTGGTATATTGTTTTGTTTCAGATAAAACCCACTTGTCATCTAATTCTACAGAAGAATCCCAATGATAGACCGAATAATTTAAAGCTAAAGTTATTGTACCAAGATTATTTTTGTTGTTTGCGCGTAGAACGAAGACATCAGGAATCTCATTCCATGTTGGACTTTTAATAATAGTACCATAATCTTTTGCTTGTTTTTTCTTATCTGAATAATCCTAAATCTCAAGAGAAATTATTACTTTTTCCTACTCAGCATTTGTATACGAATGTATAATATTTTCTTTGCCTTCAGAGTCGAATGTGCCATCTGTTAAATAATAAGAATTTTCTCGGTCTAGTCGAATTTTATCGTTTCCCATAATATAGTAAACCTTATCTGCATCATTAATAATAATCTCTATTTTCTTTTCTATTGCATGCCTCTGTTTTAGGCGCATAGTTACTATACACTGTCCTGCCGTAGAAGCATGTAATTCTTGATACCATTTTTCCTCTTGCCCTTCTTCCTCTTTTTGTTCACTAACAAGACTAAAGTCAGAAGGACGCATTTCAATTTCCCATTGATTTAAAGTATCGGTTTCAAACTGAGGAATAATAGTATCTCCAGATTTATATATCGTAGGAAGCTTTGGAAATTTGTATTTATCTAAATCGGCTAAATCATCAGTTCCTTCACCAAGATAATCATACTGAAGATTTACTTTGTTTTCTGTTAAAGACATATAAATAATGCCTTTAACGCTAGTAAAATCTGACTCAACCATTTTCCAGCTTTCATCTTCAATAATAAAATTTGTACCTCGGTCAACAGTATCAAGAATCTCGGCGCCATCATTAACTGGCCGCGGCATGATGATTTCAGCATATTTATTTGGTTGTGGTGTTATTAGGTTATGCCACGTTCTAAAATTGCCTTTAACCTTATCATCAGTTGAGCTTAAAACATACGCCCAAGATTGCCGCAAATATCCTTTGTTATTAATCCATTTAATTAAATAATTACATTTTAATATATCAAAAGTACGATAAGTGCCGTTTACTTTCTTTTCCTCTGAAAGTAAAAGCCATTTCTCAATTGACCCATCATTTTGCGGCCAATTCATAATGTCTCCAACCTTAATAGGAATATCGTTAGAAACATTCAAATGCATAATCTTCTAATATGCCTTATCCTTACTTTGTAAAATAATGCCATCAAAATATAATCCACGTTCTACAGAAAGAGTAGAAACTGTATGTGGAGATTCACTTTTCCATCGCTGAAAAGTACGAATACCTCCATTAGTTATACGTTCACCAATAGTATCACCCAAGTGATTTAAGCGCGAATGATATACTTCAAGATAATTCATCTGGAACCTCTAATCCATCCACTAAGTGCATACTTTCAAATATTGTACGCCTAAAGTGTTCATATGTTAAATAGCGCAAGGAATTGATTTTTCCTATTAATGCCCACCAATTAATACTATTCGCGCCAAGTCCTATCAATTCTATTGTAATAGAATCAAGAAACTTAAGCCATTCGCCACCTTTTTCGCGCTCACATAAAAGGCCATATAACCGACCTTTTAATTTATTTAAATAACCATCAAAAGTTTCGTTAGATATATTTCTGTTTTCCGGCCAATCGCTTAAAGATTGCGGCTGGACTATGGTTACGCGATCTATCATATCGTCCCTCTGCTTTATGAATCTCTAGCGCGACTTGAGATTCAAGTTTATTTAATTTATCAAGGTGGTTAGCTTGAGAATAATCACTGTCAACATATAACTAGCGTATATTTTCCCAACTAGCAATACAACGTTTAACCCATTCATGCTTCATATAAAGCGCAAGCATCTATATTTCTGCATTGGTTAAATCCTCTTTAAACTGCATTACTGTAATGGGATTATTACCTTCTGACTGTTCTAACTCTTCCATTTCTAAACTAATACGTGGATATTTAAAGCGTTCAATGGCCATCTTGAGAAGCTCTTGCCAATCTCGTTCAACAATGGCGAGCTCTTCCTCCAATGTCCATTCATCTGCGGTTATCCGCGCCAAAAAAGCGTCATAAACTTTTAAGAAAGGGGTCGCCATTCAAATCACTTCTCTTCTGCCTGATGTTTCATATTAATGGCATTAATAATATCAACATCGCAGTATTTCTTAATTAGACTTACGAAAGCAGGTGCTGTAATTCCCTTATCTACTGCAATCTTTACAACAGAATCCTTTTCAGATTCAGTAGCATTAGGAATAAATTTTGCAAAACCAGTGATATCATTATTGTCAAACATAGCCGCAATATCGGTAGCGCTCACTACAGTGCCTACTTCTTCAACCTGTTCATCCTTCGCAATGCCTTCAACCTTAATGAAGTGTCCATTAACGAGAGCCATAAAGCCAGGATCAAAAGTCATTTCTTCATAATCTTCCTGTGATACAGGAACGGCACGTCCGGGTGTTAATTCACGACTCCACTTAATATTTGGGAAAGATAGCGATACGGTTGCCGTGCCAACATTAGTTAATGTAATTTTACTCATAATAAATTCCTCCTTTTATCTCCAAAAGAAAAAATGGGGTGGGTGAGCAAATCACCCACCCCAGTGGTTATCAATCAATTACTGATTGTTGTTAGTATTGTCATCGAACTTCGGAACTAGACCTTGGTTGTAAGCTTTCCAGCCGCTACCTTCATCTAGTGCCGCATTGTAATAAATTCCCCAGTAGTTGGGCATAGTGAACATGCCGACACCAACCTTTACATATCCCTGTAGGACGAAAGAATTGTCGCCTTCATGGTCATCCCATTCACGGAAATAGGGAGATCCTTCGAAAGCCATCTTAATTAGCTTTTCCTTACCAGCTGGTAGAACATAAGCGAAAGATGGATTCATAACAGTCTTAGAGTTAGTTTCATCGGTAAAGGACTGAGGCATAACAACAATTGGTACACCCTGGAACTTGCCGATATATCCGCGTTCACGAATATCAATCATATCCTGATCAGAAATCTTTCCACCAACCCAGCTTGGATTAGCATTGCTATAAACGATAGCATTAACCATCTCAGCAGCAAACTCAGGCGTGCAGTAGATGATTGGAGAGCCGTAAGCCGCAACAGTGTTGCAGAGCTTCTTCATAGCAACAGGATTAAAGGTATTAGCTGCAACCTTGTTGCGAGAAGGACGACCAGCGGCATTCCAAGAAGCAAGTAGTACTTCCTGAACCATCTCAAATAGACGGTCAACAATACCTTCCTGAATTACTTCATAAATATCGGTCATGCTTTCTAGACCATCGAGATAACGCTCGAAGTCTACATATCCAGCGCCACCAATGGCCTGAATGTAAACATCGAAACGATCGCGGTCTAGTCTAAAGGTCTCGTAGTTACCAGACTCGGTAGCACGAGTAACAAACTGCTTGCCCCTCTGCTTGCCGCGAGTTACACGGAACTCAGGACGAGTGCCTTGCTCGAAATGTATAGTCTCAACGAACATATCTAGAGCAGACTGTACACTCTGAGGTAGAACTTCTTCTAGATTCTGCTCAAGTAGTTCAAAAATGTCTTCCTTGTTACGATTGAAGACGTGACGATTAAAATGACGACCATCCTTGGTCATTAGCTTAGCTAGCTCATCACGAAGAGCAGCTTCATAATCATAATCGGCGGCTGCGAACTCAGCAGGAACTTTACGTCCAAATACGCCGTTCATTAAAATATGTAGATTATCCATAACGTTCGCACCTCCTATTAAATTCTAATAATCTGATACTTAACGCCAAGACCGCCATTAGGAATGGTATAGAACTTTACGATCTTGCCATAGATACCAGCTTGTGGAATATTCTTAACAATTTCTGGAACTGCATTAGCAGCAGAAACAGTTTCGTTCTGTCCGACAGCCTTAATAGCAACATATAGAGGAGTAGTATCAATTGCCTTTAGAGCGTCTAATAGTACTTGTTCTGCAGTCTTGCCATTAGCGGCGGGGAAAGTAGTGTCATTATACTGTAAGCAGTTAGTAGTTACAGTGTCGCCAACTCCTAGTAAGCCTACACGTGGATAATCGCCAGCAACCTTGCGGCCAAACCTCTGTAGACCATAGTGTTCACGATCATATTCTTTTTCAGTTGTGTATACAATACCAATTGGGGCGGAAGTTGCAGCAGTTGGTGGATTAATAGCACCAGCAGCCTTATCTCCTACGACCCACATACCATTCTCACAAGGAGTTGCCTTTGTAAAGGCTGCTCCTAGAGGAGTCTGGGAAACTACCATGCCAGTCTTTGGGAAAGCTACTTGATTTAGTTCAAGGCTGGCATATAATTTTTCGTCTGGATCACGATACTTATCTACCATATCGCCAACTGGATTGGTGATAGGAAATCTATTCATACCCATAACATATTCCTCCTTAATTCTTACGATACTTCTCAATGAGAAGTGCAAATTCATTTACTGCAGGTTCTGGCTGTGGAATTACATTAATTGTATTATCTTCAACCATCATCTGCTTATTAGCAAAGCTAATGGCGAGTTTACTTTCTAGCTCGCTATAAGTAAAGTTAGAAACTTCTGCGCGAACTTTAGCAATTTCTTCTTCGTCAATAACTTTTTCATATTTTTCAATTAACTGATTTTTCTTCTCTTCTTCAATCGCAGCTTGTGCAGCTTCATACTGAGCAATAGAACTTTCTAATTCAGTAATGCGATTATTTGCGGTTTCGTTTGCGGCGGTAGCATCGGCAAGCGCCTACTCCAACTCAGCAATACGACTCTGAGCATTTTCATAATTGGTGCTTAGCTCAGCATTAGCATTTGTTAATTCAGTAATAGAGTTCTGAAGAGCTTCAAAATCAGTTGGCTCATCCGCAGGTTCGCCTGCTGGCTCTGCTAAAGCCGGATCATCTACTAAAGGTAGCTCTGGTTCAATTGCAGATTCTGTATCAGGCGCGTTGTCCTCAACGGGCTGCTCGACATCTGTAACTTGAGCTACAGGCTCTTCTGCGGGAGTGCCTAGGTTATTTTCAAAATTATCCATAGGTTGTTCTCCTCCCTTTGGTTGTTTTTCCGTCTCTTCGACTAATTCCTTCAAGCCGGATAAAAGTGAAGAGAACTTTTCATATTGAGATGCATATTTATCATCGTCCTTAGAGAAGAATGTAGATACAGAAAAACAAGGTTCATGTTCTCCTATAATGCATAGCCCCATTATAGAAGCTTTGGTATAGACGAAATATTCGTTATCTTCAATATTTGCCCAGTCTCCTTCGATACTATCCCTATCTAATTCCATTGATTGATGCTATCCAACAACTAATTTGGCTTCATCGAAATATTTGTTAAAAATTACTACAGAGAAAACAGCGTATTCGCGCTCAATTCCATCTGTATCAGTAAAAGGCTGCCACCCTTCAAATGATTCTACATAGCCATAAGCGCTAGCTAGTAGTGGACCCGTGTGCCCTGCCCAGCTTTTGGATTCTGGGTCAAAAAATCCAACAACTGGAGTATTGCCCATGGTCGCGCTGGCAATAAGTTGTTCTGCGATTTCATCCGTAATATAAGAACCATTACGATTCCCATATTTTGTGAAAACACCAACCTTTAAGCGGCCTAGTTCTGGGTTACTACTAGAAATTGGCACTGTAGGAGAAGCGATGACAACGCTATCAAAATAAATAGGTATTTGTCTATCCATCTTAATTCTCCTTAACCCATGGCCGCAATATTGGCCTGAGTTTTCTCAGATTTCTCTTCATCGGGTAACTCTGGACGGCCACCTTGATTGTTCACAGTTACCGAAGTTTTTTTACTTCCACCGCCACTACCTGAATTTTCGCCACCAGGAGTAGTATAGGCAGACTATAATGGTATCATCTTATCCGCCATGTGAAGGAAGTCATTTTCAAAATTCATTAGACTTAACTAAGCTAATTGGTCAATGCCGCTAGCAACGCCAGCGCGCATCTTAGAATAGCCATACTACGCACCCTAGAAATACATACTCTGGTAATCTTTAATATTAAACATAGTAGTGGGTAAGATTTCAAAGCCAAACTATAGCCCTGTACGGGAAAACCTATGATTAATTTGAAATCTTATCCACGTACTATATACGTTTAGATAACCTTTCATAAGACTTTCATCCTTCTTTATGCTATACGCGAGAGTAGAACTATTCTCAGCGTTAAACAGAATTGAGCCTCTTCCTAGAGCATTCCAAGCATTCTTTGCATACTTATCAATACGATCAGCAGACTGAGATGCCGCAGAGGAATCCTAAAGATTCTCTAATGTAGTTTCTCCAAAAGTAGTCAATACATCTACAGTATCTAAGTCTTTGAGCATTTCCGCTACTCCTGCGTGGATATCTTCAACTTCCTCTAATTCAAATACTAATTCGCCGTTGGAATCAATCGGCATGCGCTAAATTAGTAATTTGTATAGTTCGTTTTCATCCCGCTTTTCTTCGCGGCCAACTGCGTCTTTAAGTTTACGTAATTGAGGTATTGCGGCAATGAGTAATGGTGTCTGGTCATCAGCAAAACAAAAATTTATGCCGCCGTCTGCGGATGAAATCATAATCCATGGATCACTTGTTTTCTTGTCTTTCCAATTTTTCCACGCCTTTTGTACAACCTCTGGAAAGGTTAAAAGTATGCGCGCTCTTTCTTTATCATCAGAAAACTTACGTTCAAAATAGGTTACGTTAAATTCAAGAATATTTAAATTATTATAATCCTTGAATCTCGTGCGGCAATATTCTAATGGGAGATCCTAAATAGCAAATTTACTCCCAACCTGACGCAGAATACCATTATACATACCATTAATTAACCATGCTTTTGTAATACGAGTTAAAGTATTGCGGATATCTAAATCGTCTACAAAAGTACAAGCATTATAGAATGCTTTAACAATCTAAGCCTTAGAACCCTTGCCTTCCTCAAAGATAGGGGTGACAATTGTATCATAGTAAGGTAAGGTGGCTAGGTAATCAATATTCTCACGATATTCACTATTTGTACGATAATAATAGCGAGATAATTGTCGTAGTGAATCTAAATCGCCAGAACGAATTATTTGTTCAATTTCTTCTAAAGAAAAATCGTGCTACCCTACTGAATTGATACGGCTATTCGCGCCATAGCGACTAACACGATAGCTATCAATTGGTACTGGCATAATGCGATTTTGTTTAGCAAAATTGAAATATGGTTTGAAAGAACTCATAAACCTCACCCCCTACTTTTAGGACTGAAGAAAGCATATTGATTTATCTTTTTCTTCCGTTTTTTAAAAATTTCTTTATCTTCATAGTATTTAATTCTATATAAAGAATATTCTAATGCAGAAAAACGGTCTTTTTCAATTGATCTAGAAATTCTTTCAACCTTAAATTTATTTTCGACTCCCGTCGGCTTTAAACGTAAATTATTAAGCTCGTCCATCAGCCGAGAAGTCATTTCATATGGCATCAAAAATATGCGTCTATCATAAGGCGTCATTTTAGCACCTTTCTTCGTTTTCATTAATTTTTCTTTAACAATTCTTTCATGTGCTAAAAATGATACTGATCCAGTATTGATTGCAGAAAGAAACGCAGAATGGATTTCATCTTCATTTGAAGCGCTAGCTTTTATGTCATATAAAATTGCATTATACGCCGGAACAGGAGAATTTTGTTCCTCTCTTAACTCTGGCGGTAAATGGTTTTCGTTGTTAAAGGTGAAATATGCCGGGAACTACTCGCCCGTGTGCGAATCATAAGATGGTAATGCCATCGCATCCATTAAACCAATACCTGGACCGTTACCGTCAATAACGACTTCGCGCGGATTGTATAATGAAATTAATTTTTTGATACGCGGCGCCTACTCAGTAATAAAGTTTTCACCGTTAATAACTTCGGTATATACAACATCTTTCTTAAAGCGCTAGTCATTAGGTAGTACTTTAATAACCATAATAGCAGTATTGGCATGATATCTACCTACGTCAATTCCTATTTCATACCATGCGTCAGGACATAACTCACTATAATATGCATGTCGTTCACATTTAAGTAAAGAACGATGCTTATTCAAGCGGCGTGAATCTAGCCATGCTTCTGAGCTATTACCAGTCCATATTGAAAGATTTTCGCGCGCGAATGCATCTTCATTAACAGAGGTGGAATATCTCTAGTCTTCCATGGTCGCTCTATCTATAAGCCCATAATGTACGGGAATTTCGTAACTGAGGCCCCAACAGAAGAACTCCTTCGGCCGCAATACTGCATTTACCGCTATCTCAATAAGTCGTGAATACATATAGACAGTACGGTCACTAGCAGTTGTAATAAAGGTTTGCGGCGAGCTTGGCTCATCTACATTTAAAGATCCATCGGGCTCACGGCGCTTAATGTTAAGCTGCGGCCATAGTACTTCTGTATAGGCTTCTTCGGATATAAGCGCACACTCCTCCAATATACCAGCAGTCGCACGCAATCCACGGGACGTATCTTTTGATACAACAGTAATTTGACTACCATTCTTAAAATTAACTTCATAATAGTTAGTACTGGATTTAATACCGGTTTTCCCGTCATCAGTGCGAGTAGTAAGTTCTTTTTCGAGCAAAGGCCAATGGGTAAAGAACTAAGCGAACTTATCGCGTGCAATATTAATAACTGTACCCTTAACTTCAGATGCAATCATTACGCTAGACTTTGGCAGCAGAATAGCACGTACTAGCGCGCATAGATATGCAGTGAAGGATTTAGATGTAGCACGAGTGCCAGTCCAAAAATGATACCTGTAGCGCATTGAGGCGCGAAGAGCTATGCGCTAAAATGGCATGAGGTGAAAGTGCTATGCATCTTCAACCAACTGTACTGCATCTAAAAACAAGTCTGGATATAATATCCAAAGATTTAAATATTTAGTGAATAGTTCTTGATTGCGGTCTAAGAATTCCTTAGTAAGGGTAACGCCCTTTTCAATTGGTATGCCATCTCTTAGCAGGGGTTCCTATAAGTTTTCATTCATCCTATCCCCCCTCCTATAGTTCTGCGGCTAATTCTCCTTCACCTTCGTACTCTATATCTGCGGTTTCATCAAATTCTACTTTTTCATTTTCAATTTCTTCAAGACGTTCAGTCATATTATAGCGTGCACGTTTATCTTCAACTTGTTCTGCAAAGTTCCCTTCATTAATGACTAGCCGCTTCAAATAGTTTTGAATATTTTCCATCATAAAGTCAATGGAGTCTTGTGGTTCGGTATGCCAATTTGGATGCCATCCTTTCTTACCATAATACACCATCAACTCTCCAACGGATTCAAAGTCGGCCGCAGATTTAGCATTAGAAGCTTCAAAATGATAGGTTTTTACAATGTCGTCTGCCTATTTCATCATTTTGGAAACATCAATGTTTTGGCGCAGCCCCTACTTAATATGTAACTAAAGCTCACAGAAATCTCTTGCTTTTTCTTGTAGGATTGGGGTCGATACATTTTGGGTTGCAACGATTTTATTATAAAAATCTTCAAGCCAAAGAAGTTCGTTTGGCTCGTATTCGGCACCCCATACCTTTTTCAAATGGCGCATTTGCCCTTCAGAAATAGCTTTAATCTCATCATTAATTGTGCCTTCTTTTCGCGCGATTTCCCATCTTGTATTTTCATCCTACCATTTTAAGCCTTCATAATGGTCATCATATAGTAAGTTAAAGTAGGCCGTAAATGTATGGTCTTTATGCTACTCATATAGCTGCGTCCATTTATTAAGATCAAATGGGAGGTCGAGCCAGCGTAGTACGCGGTCAACTTCACCTAGGTTGTCTTGCGGCGTTGTAGCTTCAAGGCAAGAAGTACAATATAGGGAACGATGGCCCGGGAAAAAGCGTGAAGATGTTGCCGCGAACGCAGTAATTGGTTTTTCTTGTTTGCAGCGCAAACATTTACGTAGTTTTTTGTCTTCCATCTACTTTCAGCACCTCCCCTTTTTCAATGCGAAGTTGACGTTCACATTCACGGCATCGTGATTGAAAGCCATCTTTTCGGCCTGAATTTTTAGTAAAAAAGAGTGGATGGCGTGGCAAAACGCGGCCGCATCGTTTGCAGGCTTTACGTTGGCTGGCAGGCGTTTCGCATAATATTCGGTGTTTTGCGGCGGTTCGCGCAATTTCTTTTGGAATATCGTTGGCGATGATTGTGCTTAAATAAAATGTGTTGTAAGTAAAACCAAATTCCTGCATTAGTTGATTACGTATGTCTTCGCGCGGCGTTTGCTGCATTACTTTATCTACAATGGCGCGGCGAATTGGAGTTAGCGGGGTCATTTGTACATAACGTTCTAAGTCCCAAATAAGGCAGCGCCCGTATGTATCCAGTTTATCCTTTAGCTGTTCCTTTAGCGGCAAATAGTTATTCATAAGTGCATAAACATGTTTAGGGTTCTCCCAGTCAAAGTTATGCTAACAGACTACCCATTTTACCTCCAACTAATCCCCCTCCCCTCGCGTTTCATAGTCTTCTAGGTTGCGTGAAATGCGGGTTGTATAGGAGTGGGATACACGCTATTCCCAGTCTGCGTAAGGAATCCAATATGCGGCCGCCCCGTCCCAATCATAAAATTGTGTCTTTGGGTGGTCAAGTTTCTGGAAATGAAGCTGCGGCTTATAAACATCTTTTAAATAATATTGCGTTCTTTTCATATCAATTAGGTTATGTTTAAGACGATAAAGGCGATAGTCGTCTTCAAAAAGGGGAAAGTTTTCGTCTGGCGGCAACTTGCCTTGTAAAATATGGATCCATTTGTCAAAGTAATCAAGGCGTTCCCATAGTTCTACCATGCCTGGAATATCGGAGTCGCCCGGGTCAATAAGTTCGCCAGTTTTTTTATCGTATTTGGGACGCCGAATTGTAGGAATAGACTTTTTATATACGTCGCGCTTGTATGCACTTCTAAATTCTTGTTCGTCGGTGGCTGGATTTTCAGCATCTCATCAAGTGATACCACATAGTCATCGGAAGTTTTAAAGGAGTTATAGCGTTTGGAGTTATCATAGACTTCGCCTCTGCGCAAAGAGGAAAGCCCGTTTTCATCTTTACCGTATAGAATGTAGGTGGCCATTTGCTCTATATCGGTTTCGGATGGGTCGTGATCCAAAGTGTCTAAAATCCCTTCAACTAGCTTTAGACGATCGGTATCTCTTTCAATGGTGTAATCTAATGAATATGGTTTCTTCATTTCATTTCAACACCTCCTTTGTTTTTATTTTATCATATGGGATTGCGATTTGTCAAGTGTTTGACTTTTAGAAAAAGTTGGTGGAAAGTGTAGACGTCCCCCCCTGTTCGAGTCAATTTGTTCGTCAATTTCCTGAAATACTCCCCCGATTTGGTTGGAAAATCGACCAAAAACGACAAAAAGCTAGGGGGGTTGCATTTTTCGCTGAATTGTGATAATATACAGTCACGGGGACGGGAAAGGGAAACAGCCCCGGGTTGACGGTTTAAGCTAACCGGAAAAAGGCGCGCAAGACTGCTGTAGGCAAGGCCCCGAACCTTGGCAATTATATACCCCCACACGGCAAAAAATAGGTGTGTTTGCTGTGCCCAGAGATGGGATACAATCTTCCCCGGGGAGCTGAGTGCAAAACCGGGCGGCGACCTATGGGTTTACACCATAAAGAAAGGAGAATTTTACCATGGAAAAGCTTGAAAAATTGGATTCTGTCACTTATGACATCCTTATGTATACGCTGAAAAAGAAGCGCAATACATGGGATTATGAACAGTTTCGGTCGTTCCGGGAAGAACAGGGCATTTATAAAGAGACGATTATTCCGGCCACTTTTATCATTGGTCTGCTTGCCTATCGGCAAGCTGAATATAGCCCTACAGATAAAGGTTGGCAGGGAAAGTTTAGCGAGGTGCGCGAGCGGTTGACAAATAAAGCTCTTAAGGGCTTGCCTGTCCGCTGGGTAGAATATGCCGCCCACAAGCCGGGCGAAACCGACTTGTTTTATGGTAAACGTCCGGTCGAAAAAAAGACTGGTGCTGGTGATTGGCTTTACTCTCATAAAGCCTATACCCGTGAGGGTATCGTCAAAGAGTACAGCAAGAAGAAGACCCTGTTACATTTCGAGGCCATAAGCTACGGAATTGACATTGTTTGTGAGTGGAATGAATTTATGGCATACCTTGCCGAATATCGGCGTAGCATCAAGGGCCCGGCCATGGGAGCTGAATATTGGTTCAAGAGTGAACCGAAAGCTGGGGCAGACGGTAGCAAGTGGATCCTGGAGCTGCAGATCTGGCAGAACAGCGACAAAAAAGTGAAATACCTTCGGGCTTGCCCTTTCAACAAGCTGAATGGCTAAGACAATCGGGGCAGGGCGAAAGCCCTGCCCCATTAATAAAGGGGATAAAACAATGGCTGAATTAATTATCAATCATCAGGAAATGACGGTTTTTGTCGACGACTTCAAGGGGTTTACCCCTGACTGGGATGAGATCATTCTTCCGTTTGATCGTAAAGCGGTACAAGCTCTGGAAGAGCTGGGTTATAAAATCTTTTACGGACATGATGATATTTAAGAAAGGGGAAGGAACATGTTTACAGAAATGATTATCCATGATAAAAAGTCTAACGAATATTTTTGGACGAACGGACAAGAGCGGAAAGCTATTACAGAGACGCAAGCTGATGAAATTATCGGCGACTGGGAGATGCAGGGGCACTTTGCAAATTATGCAACCTATTTGAACGGCAAAATAGAAAAAGAGTGGTATTAAGGGAAGGGCGGAAGCCCTTCTTTTTTTTATTTATTCATTTGAACAATTGCTCAACTGTTGCACTTTAGCGTGCTAAATTAAAAAATTAGATGCAGTGCATCTAATTTTTGGCCTTGACGTATCTATGCCCACGTTGTATAATATAGAAAATAGCAAAGGGGGTTATTGGTATGTGGTATGTATTCGGAGGGCTGGCCTGGGCCGGATTGGTAGCTATGCCGTTAGTGGGTATTATTCCGGGTTTATGCATCGTAGGGGCTGGATTAGGATTAGCTGCGCTGGCAGCTGGAGAAGCTGAGCGAAAAACGCAAGCTGGAGAACGGCGCAAGCTGGCGCAATATCCGAGCTATAAATATTAAGGAGGATAAAAGAAATGAAGAAATTTATCATGATTCTTGCTCTGGCGCTTGCTCTGTCTATTAGTGTGGCTTATGCAGATATTTACCCAACTACCGTTATTGTTCGTGATCTTGATTATCAATATGACTTAGTCATTTGTGAAGATTACAATGGAAATGAGTGGATATTTGAAGGGATTGATGATTGGGATATTGATGACATGATATCAATGATTATGGATGATATGGATACATCAATTATTGAAGACGATGAAATTATCATGGTTAGATATAGCGGTTATGCGGGCGGGCTTTAATGCCCGTCTTTTCTTGCTATACATTATTAGATGTAGTACATCTAAAAAAAAGACTTTACAAGTATAGCACAAAGTGCTATACTTGTATCATCAAAGAAGGAGGTACACGGCAATGGCACTGTGGCAGGAATTGATGAACAAGTGGGAAAAGGAAGACCTGGTAGATGTCGACAACGATCCGTTTAACCCTGATGACGATCCTTGTGACGAGCTGGATGCCGATCCTTTCGATCCAGCTGGTGAGGATCCGGTCGATCTGTATGGACCGTGGTGGGAATAATCCCATCACTTTTCTTTTTTAGATGTAATACATCTAATTTCTACTCTTGCGCTTTTCTCTACTCCATGTTATACTTATACCATCAAATGAAGGAGGTGCCCACCATGACCCGTATTGAGAAAGCCGCCGTCGCCATCGCCGCTCGCGTTGAACGCGAAGGATATGCCTATCTGTATGAGCGCGAAGGCATGTCTAACCGCGCGCACCATGTGATATTTGTACTAAATTGCCTCTTATACAAACGTGGATTTTATATGGTACAGTGCGGCGATCGCGTTGAGGTAAAGAGGGCATAGCCCTCTTATTTATTTAGATATATTAGATGTAATACATCTAATAATCAGTATTGACATATAGATAAAAATGAGTATAATTATACTTGTCCGAAGGGACAAAAAAGAAAGGGGAATTTCAAAATGAAAGAGTATTGTTGGATGCACAAAGAATATGGATATCTTATCCCGGAACACCTTCTGTATAATGATGCCGAAGAAATGGGTTATGATGATATTACAGACCCTTGCTCTGTAGAATATGGCAATTTCAATTTGTATTATGAAAAGACGAACATGACGGTCGAATGACCGTCATTCCCGAAACTAGATGTAATACATCTAATAATTGGGATTGTAATTTCATTCTCATTTTGATATAATAACATCATGAAAAGGGATTGAAAAAAATCCCGAATTGAGAGGAGAATGGATATGATACTGTTTGAAGAAACAATGTTGGATGCAAGCAAGATTTTTCTCGCCGAAATTATTGACAATTTCAATTCAAAAAAAGTATATTGTAATTCTACTCTAATAATTGAATTTCTTCCCGAAATGCAAACATTACACGTCCGATTCAATTACAAAACTCATGAAGAAGCAATTTCAAAATTAAATCAACTCATGACTATGATCAATTTACAGAAAAAGTAATTCCCATAACGGCATCACCGATGCCGTTATTTCATTTTCAAAATTAGATGTAATACATCTAAAAAACTCTCTTGCTATTATCCCGTTTTTATGCTATACTTATACCATCAAAAGAGGGGAGGACACCATGATGATTAACATTCGAACCATCCGGAAACTGAAGGAAAACGACGGGCTGACCCTGAAGGCGGGGCGTATCATTACGCACAAAACCGGGTATCAGGTAGCCGACTATGGTTACGAGCTGCGGACAGCTGAGGAAGCTATCGCCTGCGTGCGCAAGCTGCAAGGCAATTGTGGCATCTGGTACAGCGAAGGAATTTACTATATTGACCATTCCTTCCGTATCAGCACAAAAAAGGAAGCGCTTCGCATCGGGCGCGAGCACAATCAAATTTCAATTTTGAAATGGTCTAACATGACTCTTGTCTACTGCTAAAGTTGTGGCCCGAAACCGGGCCACAATTTCATTTTGTTTTTTTAGATGTAATACATCTAATAATTACTATTGCTTTTTCCCTAAAAGCATGTTATTATATACTTGTCCCAAGGGACAAGAAAAAAGAAAAGAGGTAACTATCATGAAAACTATTTCCTATACCCTTGAACGGCTTGATACCCCTAACTTTCACGGATGGATTGTACTCGAAGGCTCCGAAGGCTATGACGAAGAAGTTTTTTCCTCCACTTCTCTGGAAGAAGCACTAACGTTTCTGTATGAAATGACCGCGTAAGCGGTTATTTCATTATCAATTTTTAGATGTAATACATCTAATAATACCCCTTGCATTATTCCCGAAAATGTGGTAATATACAATTGTTCCAAGGGGGAACGATAAAAAGAAAGTGAGGGAAACACAATGAAGGTTCGGAAAATCAATGGTCACGAGTCCGCGCAGGTGAAGGTCTATGAATACGACAACGGCGCTATGACGCTGGTAAGCTACACCACCGCCGTGATCGGGATCAATTCGGAAGGCTGGCTTGAAGTGAGTGGGCTGTATAGCCGCACCACCATTAAGCACATCGGCTGGTTCATGCGCGAGCTGGGTTTCACCTATCAGCTGGCAAAGGAACTGTATCTCAACAACATGCGGTTCAACATTCACACGGGTGAAATTGAAAACCGGGGTTAACCCGGTTTTCTTTTATTCAAATAAATTAGATGTAATACATCTAAAAACACCTCTTGACTTCTATAGGGAAAATGATATAATGATATTGTCCTCAGAGAGAGGAACAAGAAAGGAGATTGAAACAATGTACATGTTCTATGCTGACCGCTCCGGATGGATTCCTATGGGAAATGATGGACAGCTTGTCGTGCCGAAGTCTATTCGTTCTCGCCGTGCCCTCCTCAAGCTGGCGGAAAGCTGGCTGGGCAATAGAGCTGGACGAGTATACCTTATGACTAGCTGGACTCAGGCCATGAGCGAGCTGGGACCACGTGCTTTTGAAGAGTACATCATGCGCAATGCCGAAGTCCTTATCAGCAGATAAGGACTTTCCCTTTATCCCGAAATTAGATGTAATACATCTAAAATTGACTATTGACTTCTCTTATGATATATGATATCATACTATTGTCGAAAGGGGGAAGGGATGATGAGTCCACCGGGTTAGTAGTTCCAAGGTCACGGGTTGGTACCGGACTGGCGGGATTCATACTTATCGCAACCAACTGCCGCTGGCTTGTAATGGCAAAGCAAGCTGGTGACTTGTGCCAATTGGCGGGCTGATCACCCGCCAATTTTTTACATATAATTATTAGATGTAATACATCTAAAATCAACTGTTGACTTTCTCTTTTCTTTATGCTATCATATAATTGTTCCAAGGGGAACGAAATAAATATGAAAGAAGGACACGAACATGACAATGACGATTGAAAAGAAACTGAGAGACTTCCATTTCTGGGGCGGTGCCGCAAGCAATGCCGCTAAGTTGACGCCCGAAGAGCTGGATACCATAGAAGAACAGCTGGAAGAGCTGAAAGACTACAATGAAGAACCCTGGAGCACTACAGAAGTCAACGATTTCTTCTGGTTCCAGTTTGAAGATGTTTGCGAATGGTTGGGCCTTGATTATGAGGAAGTAATGGCGAGGGAGTAATCCCTCGCTTTTATTTCATTTTGAGTTTAGATGTATTACATCTAAAGTTATAGTTTGACATTTTTCTTAAACTATGTTATCATATACTTGTCCGAAGGGGACAGAAAGGCGGTAAGCATATGATTAAGATTACTAAAGGCATGGCGCGGAAACTGTACAATGAAGGAAAAGAAATCATGGTTCTTCCGAATCGTATCAGCACCACAAGCTCGCTGGCTGGATGGATTGAAAAGCCCAAAGACAATCCCGTTTCCTTCGAGCAGGTATGCAATACTATCTTCTATTATAACTGCTCTCCCGAAACCGGCATGAGCCTTGCCTATTATGCGAAAGAGGTGTAAGCTGTGAACTTCATCCAGGCGCTTGCACTTGACAAGCTGTGGCCTGTATACATTATTATGATATTCACCGGCATATATTTCATATGTTGGGACAAATGGGGATAATATCCCCTTCAATTATTTAGATGTATTACATCTAAACATACTTATTGACTCTATCCCCATAATATGATATGATATCAGTGTTGAAAGGGACGGACTCAAGAGCATGAGTCTTAAAGCGGTTAGCATAACGCAATTGTTTGATGGGCGATGACCCTATAGTAACTGAAGCGAAGCCGCCGCCCCAATCTAATTCTGAAGGGAGCAACGAAGATGAACGAACTGTATGTATTGATGAGAGATGGCGAATTGATCGGAGTTTATACTACACATCAAAAAGTCATACAGCAACTGATTCTGTCCACTCAGAAAGAGCGCCTTACCCTTGGAAACTATTCTTTCGAGTTTGGGATTGAATTCTTTGATTATATCGGCCCAGAATCCGGTTGCCACTTTTTATGGGAAATTTACGAAATTACACCCGATGAACGGGTGTAATTTCATTTTCTATTTTTAGATGTAATACATCTAATAACCATACTTGCACTTTTTCCCGATTTGTGTTACAATACACTTGTCCGAAGGGGACTAAGAAAGGAGAAAGAACAATGGAAATGACTTATCATGTGGCGGTTCAGAGGGCAGACAGAGTAAAGCATATCATGGAAGAGATTGGTCTGGGGCAAATCATCAAAGAAAAGTATACCCGTTTCAATCTTGATCAAGCTGGACGCTGGGTATGCCTCACTGATACAGGTGTGACTATTATTAAGAGCGAAGATAAGCAGAAGATTATCACCATGTATGTAACCACACAGAGAGAGCTGGTACTTGTATATGGTGGAGCAAAGAATGTGCCGGCGTTCCTGCGGAAAAAGGTAGATAAAAACCAGTCTAAGTATACGCAAGCTGGGAAAACCATTTGGCGCTAAGCGCCAATTTGGTTGTGCATTATTAGATGTAATACATCTAATTCAGACTCTTGCAATTTTCCTTAATCTATGATATTCTATACTTGCCCAAAGGGGAAAGGAGAGGTTATGATGAGAGACAGCAAAGAAGGAACTTACAACGGAGAGCCTACGTTCTGCACAGTCAATGCCTATGGCGATTGCCCTTACTGTGACCAATGCGGCATTTGCCATATTGATGACCCCATCGCCGATTGTGATGACTTTGCTATGTTCTTTGAAGATTGGGACGAATGGCTTAGGTGCGATAGTGTACCAGAAGAGGGAGAAGACGCCGATGAATTTTGGTGGGATTATTAAGGAGGACAAAATGGCGACTAAAATCTACATTATTACTCTTGAAGGTGAACCACAAGTTGCTTATACTGATTTCAGTAAGGTTGAAGACAGATGTTTCAAATGGTTAGATGAGTGCCGAAACGGTTGGTTTGTTAGTAGAGATTTTAACCGTTGGGTTGAAGGAAGAAACTATCCCGAGACCGAAGAGGGCGAAGAGGAGGCTTGGGAAGAATACAAGCGTGAAGCCGTGGATAATGGCAAATGGGGCGATTATGCTTGGCATGAGTGCTACCTCAAATGAGGTAGCCTTTTACTATTAGATGTAATACATCTATTTTATCATTTGACTTTCTCTTAATTTTATTATATAATGCCAATGTAAGGAGGGGATAAAATGAGTAAGAAGAAAAACCCTAAACAGAAAACATGGGTTGAAGTATTCCAGTCTGAGCGCAAAGAGTTTCCGCAAGGATATTGCGTCACTCGCATTATCCCCGATAAGCGCAAGAAGAAACCGAAGCATAAGGGAAGGGAGTTGGAGGAATGAAATATAAATGGGTCATCATGCAAGAACTTGAAGATACTAACTGCGCGAATCCCTATTTGATTGTTGATTCAGAAGAGCGCGCCGAGGAACTTTGCTATCAGTTGGAATCCGAAAACCCCGGTTTCATCTTTTGGACTTATATGTGTGAGGAGGAATAATAAAATGACTACTCGTACTTATTACATGCCGAAGAACCGCATTTCCCTTTATATTATCAGCAACATCATTGACAAGGTTGGGTGCAGTATTGGAGATATCCGTGTTCAGCAGATTTCTAATACTATTAAAGTCCCCATTACTTGCAATGATAAAGATGTTCCTAAGGTTGAAAAAATTCTCAGACGATATGACATTCTTGGGGAGTAATCCCCATTTCATTTCTAATATTAGATGTAATACATCTAAAATAACCGTTTGACAATATTCCCGGATTGTGTTAATATATACTTGTTCCAAGGGGAACAGAAAGAGAGGAATTGAGAATGAAGATTATGTTTGACATGGACGGAACAATTGCCGACCTGTATGCCGTGGATAATTGGCTTTCTAAGCTTCAGGCTTCTGACCCTTCTCCGTATGTAGAAGCTGAAGTTATGCTGAACATGAGCATCCTTGCCCGGTATCTCAATAAGCTCCAGAAGCTCGGCTATGAAATCGGAATCATCAGCTGGACTTCCAAGAATGGTACTGAGCGATACAACCGGGCGGTTGCGGTGGCTAAGCTGAACTGGCTTCATGACCACCTGAGAAGCGTTTCCTTCGATGATATTTACATCGTAGAGTATGGCACTCCCAAGCAGAACTTTGCGGATGAAACCGATATTCTGTTTGATGACAACGAAGAAGTCAGAAATGACTGGACAGGAAAAGCATATGAACCTTCCGAAATCCTTTCCATCCTCTCTGGGTTACTCCATCAGGAGTAACCCTATTTCATTTCTGGGAATTAGATGTATTACATCTAAAATCTCCTATTGCATTTTCCCTTTAATGTGATATAATAGCATTGTTCCAAGAGAGAGGGAACAAAAGAGAGGAGAATGAGAAATGGAGTATCGTAAGGAAAAGAATCTGCTGATTGCGTTTGACGGCGAAGTGATTAAGGCGCAGTATGATTGGAATACCAACATCTGCTATGGCGTAAAGGGAAATGAACTCAAGGGCATTTCTCCTGCTTTCCGCAATTCTATCTATGACCGCATGATTACTTCTGTCCGGTGGATTTACGGCCATTTGTCTGGGGAAATCCTGTCGCTGGCTCTGGACAGGTGGGAGCGTCTGGCAAGTGTTGGACTGTATACTTCTGACCACGATTTGCTGACTGATGAAACCTATGAGTTCCCGAATCTGAAAAAAGATTTTGTCCAGTATTTGAAAACTAATTCTTATGGTGAACTTACCCGTTACCGTCAGGCTCTGTATCCCTATACTCAGATGCAGGAATACCAGATGCTTGACGGTAATTATAGAGTACAGGTTGATCGAATGGTTAGTCATAACTGGACACATATGCCTGTAGAATGGGCAATCAAGGCTCTGCTCAGACTCCAGTTAGAAGATTTCCAGTACCTGCCCCGTTATTTTGATGAAACTTCACTGTTGGATGGATACTATAATATGTGCACCACAATGGGACAGGAAAATCCTGTAATTACTAAGAACTTTCTTACCACCATTTGTAAGACTCATCATATGTATAACATTTGGAAGAAAGCACATATGAATGAAACTCTCAAACAGTACAACGACTTGAAAGAACTGTATTATGAAAACGATACTTATACCATGTATCCGCTCATCACGACCGAGCAGTTCCATGAAGAAGCAGAAGCGCAGAACAACTGTGTTGAACGGTTGTATATGGAACAGGTAGCGTATGGACGCACCCATGTTGTAGTTATCCGCAGAAAAGACTCCCCGGAAAAATCCCTTATTACTTGTGAAATCAATAATAACTGGCGTATTATCCAGTATTACGCCAAGTATAACCAGACTCCTGCCGCGCCCGAACTGGCTTTCAAAAAAGAACTTCAGTCCTATCTCAATTCTCTCTCTCAGAAGTAAGGCGAAAGCCTTACTTCTTTTTTCCCGAAACTTATTAGATGTAATACATCTAAATCAAACACTTGCATTTTTCTAAATTTGTGATATACTATAATCGTTCCAAGGGAAGGGCGAGCGAAAGCAGACCCGAACAAGAAACAAAAAAAGTTTCAGAAACCCTTGACAAGCCCTACAAAATGTGATATAATCACATTGTTCCAAGGCAAGGGATGGACTTCAAAAGGAGTTGAGAACTGAAGGGTTACGGATTGCACGGGTTATCCCACCGGAGCATGAAGTCGGAGTTTCTATCACTCTTCTTCGAAAGCAATCGGGAAAAAGAGTGAAAATAATACTTGACATTCACCACAAATTGTGGTAGAATGAATATGTTCCAAGAGGATGCCTGATCAGCGAGTCAAGGCGGTTACCGACAGGCAACAGTAACAGGACGCACGGAAACAGAAACTGTACGGTTATCAGGAAAATAAATTTGCGAAAAAAATTTTCCGAAACTACTTGACAATCCTCTTAGAACATGATATAATTACTATGAAAGATGAGGGGAAGGAAAACCCCATAAACCAGAAAGGAATTTATTATGAAGAAATCCACTATCGAGACTCTGGTTGCCTATCTGAACGGTGAGACTGTTACCAATCTGGACGAAATCAAGGCCGAGCTGGAAGCCGAACTGACCAAGGGCAAGGAGAAAGCCGATGCGAATCGGGCGCTCTACGAAGAAATCCACGATGCGGTGATTGAGGCCCTGACTTCCGCCACCGCTCCTGTGACCGCTCAGGAACTGGCCGATGAGACTGGCTATGCCAAGGGCAAGATTGTCTACGGTCTGCGGAACTACTGGGCCGATGAGGTCGAGAAGATTGAGGGCAAGGTCAACTCCTACGCCCTCAAGAGGTAATGCCCTAGCGCCTTCGGGCGCTTTTCTTCTATACGATCATTAGATGTATTACATCTAATTTGTATACAGTATACATATTTGACAAATAATCAAATTTATGTTATACTTTATACGAAATCAGGGAAGGAATACCCTATAAAACCAGAAGGAGATTTGAAATGGGTAAAGAAGCAAACAAAACCAAGATTCGTGATGCTATTCTGACCAAACTTTCCGCTTTTCTGGAAGATGAGTTTGACACTTATGTGAAAGTGGTTGCTTCGGGTGAAGTGACTATGCTGATTCCGGACGAGAATGGTGAAAAAATTTATGCAAACGTTAAAATCTCCATTCCTCGTGGCAGTCGCAATGGCGAAGGTGGTTATAATACCTATGACGGCTATGCCGAAGCTAAAGCTTATGCTCAGGAGCAGAAGGACAAGGCAGAGGAAAGAGCCGAAAAAGAGGCTAAGAAGCAGGCCAAAATTGCCGCCGATGAGAAGAAGCGCGCGGAAAAGAAAGCCCTTGCCGAAGCTAACAAGGGCTTGAAGGAACTCCGCAAGATTGATATTACTCCCAAAGGGGAGTAATATCATTTTGGAAAAATTAGATGTAATACATCTAATTATATGACTTGACCTCTCCCGAAATTCATGCTATACTATGCGTGAAAGGTGAAGGAAACACCGCAAACCAGAAAGGGAATTAAGATGGCTAAGATTTCTAAGACCGTAGTGGATAAGGCTCTGCGCGATGAAGTATTCAATGATATCTTCGCAGACCCTACTGATACTGGATATACTCGCATTAACGACAGGCAGTGGGGCATTATCTTGACTGACTTGAATGGTGTCAAGCGCTATGTCCGTATCGGTGCTATCGTTGCCGAAGAGCGTGAAGACATGACTGCCGAGGAACTGATGCAGGCCGAAATTGATGCTTACAACGCCAAGCAGGCCGAAAAGGAAGCCAAGGCGCAGGCTCGCGCCGAAAAGGCGAAGAAGGATAAGGAACGTAGGGCAAAGGAAAAGGAGGAAGAAGAAAATGTTCGGTGAGGAAAAATGCCCCAAGTGCGGTTTTGAAGATTACGAAATTAACGAATACTGGGATGATTTCGATGAGGAAAACGGTATTCGGGTATGGGAATGTACCTGTGAGAAGTGCCATCAAAAGTTTGATATTATCTATACATACAAATGTACAGGAATTACCGCGGAAGTTAGCGCAAGCTAACTTCCTTTTCAAAACTTAGATGTAATACATCTAATACTTCCCCTTGCAATTTTCCATAATCCTGTTATAATATACTTGTTCCTGATGAGGAACCCCAAATTAGGAGAAGGAAAACTCCCGTAATGAAACCCATGACAGAAAGGATTTTATATGGCTCGTAAGGAAATCCGGTATCTTGTTCTTGACTGTGAAACCGCAACCCTTCCCTTCGCGTCTGAGATTGCAGAAGGTGACGCGGAGAAGAAGAAAAAAATTGCTATCGCTCGTCCGCTGATTTATGATATTGGTTGGACTATCACGAACCGAAAGGGCGAAATTCTGGACAGCAAGCAATTCCTGATTGCCGAAACTTTTTCCGTTCCTGCCGTTTTCAATACTGCATATTATGCAGAAAAGCGTCCCCTGTATCTGGATATGCTCAAGCGCAAGGAAACCGAAATCAAGCCTTGGAATGAAGTTGCGGAAATCCTGCTTTCCGACCTTCGCAATGTCGATTCTGTTGGGGCTTATAATTCCATGTTTGACTTCAAGAAAGCCATTCCCTTCACCGACCTGTATATCAGGAAACTGTATTCTCCGGACTATTTCCAGTGGGAAGCAATCCAGCGGAGACTTTGTTATAAAATCGCAAATGAGCGTTATCGGAAGGATGAAGAGAAAGAGTTTGACGGCGAAAATTTCCGCTTTCGGGACGAAGAGTTTCCGCTGTTTGACCTGTGGGGACTTGCCGCTCGTCACCTTCTGAATAATGCAACTTATAAGAAAAACTGTCTGAAGCATGAGATGCTCACCGCCAGCGGAACTTTCTTCAAGACCAGCGCCGAAGCAAGTTATCGTTATCTGCAAGATAAATATGACTTTGACGAAGCACATACGGCCCTTGACGATGCAATCATTGAAACCTATATCCTTAGTCAGATTGCAAAGCGTCACGCCATCACTATTGGGATTATCTTCTTCCCCTTCCGGGAACTGGGGACAACCGATGAATTTGTCATGAGAAGGAAGAACCCGGATGAAGATGAAGTGAATACTGTGATTGATGCAATCGAAAAGTATCTTGAGAGCAAAGAGCAGAGTAACTATACCGCCAGACTTGAAAATATCCTTGCTCGTCTGGCGAAGTACCTCACAAAGTGAGGTACTTCTTTTTCTCCCGAAAATTAGATGTATTACATCTAACTCTTTGTATTGACTTTCTGTCCGAATAGTAGTATACTTATACCATCGAGAGGGGGTACGGAAGAATGAGTAATTACGAGGTTCGGGCTAAGAAGTTCATCGCCGAGGTTTATCCCTATATCAAAGATTGTGGTGACAATTTTGATTTTTCAGTAGCTATTCGCCGTTTCAACTATGACCACCATCGCAACGTGCAGATTGCCAGTGGTTCAACTCGTGTCGTGATGATTACCTCTGACTATGTAATTAAGGTTGACTATGATGGTTGGGGACGAGGGCAGTTTGGCTCTTGCGCAGATGAAGTGCGCATGTACCGCAAGGCAAAGCGTGACGGATTCGCCCATCTGTTCGCCAAAGTCACGCCTGTCCGCAAGGGCTATGACCGCACGTTCTACATCATGCCCAGAATTAGGGGCATTGGAAAGGAACCGTATGATGCCACTATGTTTGTAGACGGTGATGAGTATCATTATCTGGATAACAATGTTGGTGATTTGCACCATTTCAACTATGGTTGGAAAGACGGCCACATTGTTATGATCGACTATGCTTACAACAGCACACTCCGGCACTTCTAACCGGAGTTTCATTTTCGGCTATTAGATGTAATACATCTAACATTAAGACTTGCAATTTTCCTATAATATGATATAATAGCATTGTTCCTGAGGGGGACACAAAAAAGGAGAAGGTCACTCCACAAACCAGAAAGGATTTATGGTATGGAAATGAAGCAGATGGTGTACGTGGTGATTGAGAACGGTTATGTGACTGGCGTGTGGAATGAGTATAAGGATGCCGAAAATCATGTGGGCGAAGACGGCGTGATTATTCCCGTGGTTGTCGATACCTATGGGAAGCGCGCAGGTTGCGAAACTCCCAGCGAAGTCGTAACCGCTATGGAGAAGGAACTGCAGAATATGTATTCTTCCTACTCCACCTCTGACGATGATGAGGAAGAGGAAGAGGAAGAGGATGAGGAAGACGAGGAAGATGAGGAAGGGGATGAAGAAGATGAAGAAGGGACACTGACTGATGATGATATTATCGGTGGACTTCTGGGTATGCTCTACGACTAATAGAGGGGCTTTGCCCCTTCTATTAGTATTAGATGTAATACATCTAACACAAGCAGTTGACTTTTTCTAAAATTGTGATATACTATAATTGTTCCAAGGGGAGAGGAAAAGAACCCAGCCCGACTTCTTCGATACATTACTGAAGAAGTGCTAAAGAGCCGCTGTGCATAACAAACCTCACTTGCAAGTCCCCTAAGAACAAAAAAATGCTTGACAACAAGCAAATCCTGTGCTATAATAAGGATGTTCGAGGTAAGGGTTGAAGCTATCTTGACATGGGCTAACGTAATTGGTGGTCATTGTACTAATCCCTTCCCAAGCCTCAAAAAAAACACTTGACACCCCACCAAAACTGTGGTATAATAACCACGTAAGAAAGGGAAGGACACCCTACAAACCAGAAAGGAATTTAAAAATGAAGAAAGCCACTCTGATTGCCATCAAGAACGCTCTGACTGATTATGGTTACATGGATTCCGATGTTCTGTCTGAACTGAATCGGGAAATTACCAAGGGCGAAGATGCCAAGGCGAAGAACGCCGAAGCCTATGAGGGCATCCATGATTTGGTGATTGGCGTCCTGTCTGATACTCCCGCAACCTGTGCCGAAATCTTCGAGCAGATTGCGTCCGAACTGCCTGAGGGGATGGGAAAGGGCAAGGTTCAGTACGCCCTGACTCATCTGTGGCAGGATGAGATTGTGAAGATTGAGGGCAAGCCGAACACCTATCGGCGCGCTTAATCCCCAATGAAAGAGTTTTCGGGAGTACAGTTCTCTTGGGGCGAAAAACAAAACTGCTCTCTGACGGGTGTCAAAGATACCACCAGCCGCCTTCGGGCGGTATTTTTATTTCCAAATTATTAGATGTATTACATCTAATAGAAACACTTGCATTTTTCCTAAATTTGAGTATAATAATAATTGTTCCGAGGGGAGAGGAAAACGGAACGAGGCCCCTGATAAGTCATTCGGGGTAAGGCATCCTCACAGACAACCTCACTTGCAAGTCCCCAAGGAACAGAAAAAAATGCTTGACAAAAGCAAAAATCCATGATATAATAACCGCGAAAGATAAAGAGAAGGAAAACTCTTAAAAAACCAGAAAGGATACTATCGCTATGAAGAACACCACTTATGCCACTGTTTACTCCTTCCTGACTGCCAATGGTTTCGACAACGCCGAGATTCTCGCCGAGTTCGAGAAGGAAATCAACCGCAACGCCGAAGCGAAGCAGGCGAAGGAAACTCTGTACGCCGAAGCCAAGCCCATTGTTCTGGGCGCGATGGATGCCCCTGCCACGATTACCGAAATCTACGAGGCCATCGAGGATGAACTGCCCGAGGGGTTCACGAAGGGCAATCTCCAGTATGCGGTGACTCGCCTGTGGAAGGACGAGATTGAAAAGACCGAGGGCAAGGTTAATACCTACTCTCGCAAGGCGTAATAAGAAAATGCTCCCTCAGAGAGAGGGAGCATTTTCATTTTACATTTATTAGATGTATTACATCTAATTATGAGCGTTGACTTTTCCCATAAATATGATATAATAGCATTGTTCCAAGAGGAACGGAAAGGAGTTAAAAATATGAGAATACATAGATGCACCTATGATAACGATTATGTCCTTGAAGATAATACATTAACAAAGCAAGAACGTGAATTAAGTATCATTTATATTACTTATTATGGTTATTGCCGCACATGCCATCGTAAATATAGTTGGATGGAAGCATTTGTCCAGAACAGAGGCGATGATGGGTTTGAAGAAGTCAATGCAGAACCCCTTGACATTAAATAAATAATATGATATAATTCAACTGTTCCAAGAGGAACGGAAAGGATGAAATGAAAATGACAGGGAATACAAAAATCTATATTCTTGATTATCAAAATTATCAGGGTGAGTATTTCACAGAGTATTATCTCAGCCTCAAAGCCGCACTCGAACAACTGACAGCATTGGCAAATGAAGCCAAACAGAAAGACGAATACAAGTGTAATGGTATTGATTACCTCAGCTTCTTCGATGCCGATTACAATTCTGATTCTACTTTTATCGCTTTGTCAGATGGCACAGTAAAAAACCTTTTTCAGGATTGGAAGGATGAAAATGAATAAAATCATCCCTATAAATAGCGATGAAAAATATCTCTGTTGCCTTTGTATTTTGAAACTCATTCATTATAATGATATGTCGCTTTTGGCAAAAGAATTATTTAACACACTCACGGAAGAAGATAAAGAAGAGATAAGGAGAAAAATTGAGAATGAGAAACGAAATTAAAGAGTATAATTATGTTAATGACCTTAACGAGCCCAAGAAACTGGTGGTCCATCCTTTGAAAGATGGAAAATATCCGTGTACTCTATGGAGCAGGAGAACGGGCGATTTTTGTGGTAGTGGCAGTTTAACTCCTGATGAATTGCACAATTGGCTTGCGCACTATGGTTTAAAGGAGAATTAAGAAATGCAGACAATTAAGAATTGGTTCGGAATCGAAACCGCTTACCGTTTCGAATGGAATGATGTTCGTTGTGGAATCACCATCTTGAACGTGGTTCTGATTATGCTCTTCGGCCTTCAGGTATCATGGTTCGGCCTTGCTATCGCGCTTTTTGGTGTATGCAAAGACCTCTCACAGCATCGGCACATCAATGATGTTCTGATGCACCTCTCCAGCGTTGCGCTTAATGTTTACTTCCTTCTCCTTCTCTACCGGGGCTAATGCCCCTTTTCCTTATTAGATGTATTACATCTAATAAATAAATGCCTTGCTTACCGCAAGGCATCTTTTATCTTATCCCAAAATGTCGGGACTTCAACATAAAATTCCTCAACTTCAATCTTATAATATGGAACACGTAAGCCCTGATATTCTTTCAAATACCAAAGTTCATCATAATCAGGATGAGTAGGACACCACATAGTTCTTCCCACTTCATGATATGCATTAAGAATGTTATCATCAGACAGCGTACCGTCATACTCTTCCGCGCCAATAATTGTCTCTTCTGTCCACGGACAGTAAAATACTACTCTTTTTTTCATTACTTTTTTCATTTTCCAATCACCTTTCTAAATGCAGTCGACCAAGCAATTCTTAACATTTCATGACTATTACACCAACTGGCTTTTCCATTATAATGTACCAACTTTGAGGCATCAATTTGATTATATGCCTTATGTGCTACATCATATGCGGCAACCACATTCAAAACCCGTTTCCGCAGGGCATCTGCTTCTTTCAATTCAATGTCCTTATCCGCCCCGTCAGGCAACATATTAGCGCATCCTTCGTGCTCCATGATGCGATAACAAAGGTTAATCATTGTATCTCTATGGTCACGCAATTCCTGCCCAAGACTACTCAACTGTAAATCTTCATGACTCAGTGCAGAGGATTCTTCTTTCTTCTTTCCAAACATACTCTCAATCTCCTTTCTTGGTACGGTTATATTATAGCATAAATATAGGAAAAAGCAATATCCACTTTTAGATGTAATACATCTAACTTTAATAAGGGGAATAAATCCCCTTAATATCCAAAGTCATAGCGTCCGTCCGCATAATGCCCGTATACCCAAAATTTCTTATGTTCCTTATCATCCCAACAAACCTGTCCACAACTTTTCAAGTCGCTTTTAAACTGTTCTTCGGTCATTTCTTCATCGTCTGCCCAGTAAGCGCCCTGCCGGAAAACTTTCCATACTTTATCAGGCACTTTCTTGTTACGGTCATAGTCTTTATAGTGTGCAATCACAGTTGGCGCTACTTCTTCATGGTTATCGTCCATATTCCAGAAGTACAGCGCCATTCCTTTGTCCAACGCTTCATCATATGTTTTTTCCAGTATTGCTTCTTCTTCATCCACAAACTTATATACCTCAAACGGATAAGTTGGACGGTTCTTCTTATACCATGCTGTCCAATCATCCACCAGAAACATGGGTTCACGACTAGCATCACATTCATACTGGTCACCGAGTTCATAGCATTTTACAATCAGATACTTCGTCATTTTATAACTCCTTCTGGTTTCTCAGTGTTTTCCTTCACTTCATGTCTGTATTATATCACAAGTATAGAAAAAGTCAAGCAACGCTTTTAGATGTATTACATCTAACTTCTCAAGACCGTCAAACGGTCTTGCAATAGAAGCACCATTTAATTTCAAATATATATTTCAGTTCAAATCCCTCAGTCTCTAATAAATGCCGCATCCCCATATTGTCGCTCCATGGCGTAGCTCCAATATTCCCATGCGCTATTTTTGCACATTCGTGTAGTGCAAAACGAGCTATACCTTTTCCCTGGTTTTTCTTATTACAAATACACAATCTTTTGATAGCAGTATATCCATACTGTTCCTCCGGCACAAGAGAAACTGTAGCCAGCACCTTTTCTCCTTCCGCAACAACGTATAATCTCTCATTACAATAATCTGCTTTTACCAACTCGGGAGTAATATAAGATAAATCTTTACGATAAAGAGCTTTCACAACCTTTGTCAAGTCGGTGCGAGTTGCCTGCCTAAATTCCATTTCTTTATCCCCTCTCAATTGATATCTATATTATACTCGGGAGTAGGAAAAAGTCAATGGCCGCTTTTAGATGTATTACATCTAATTTTCCCCCTTGACAAATCAAATGTTCACGTGCTCCCGAACATTTCGTCCCAAATCCACACTAACGTTTATCCCTTGCCACGCCTGCGCCTTGTCCCATAAGCTACACTCCCGCTGTCAAGTACTTGACAAGCTGGAAGCTGGAAAAGCTGGAACTCCGTCGACGCCCCGAGATTATACGCCACAAGCTGCAAGCTGGAAACTGTATACGAGCTGGAGCTGCAAAAAATTGAATCCACCGATTTTCGGCCCGCGGTAAGCTGCAATATTCGGCTCACATATTGGAACAACGCAACCCGCCGCAAGCTGGAATTCCGTCGGCGTGAAAATTCGAGGCTCCGCCAGAAATAAAAATTTATTACAAATTAAACATTTGACTTTCGCGCAAATTTCGTGTATAATTATTATAGAAAAAGAGAAAAGGAGCTGGTAATTATGGTGACGAGAACGTATTACTTTCCACGCAATCAGATTGGCCGCTACCTTATCAATTATATCTACGAGCACGTTGGCTGCTCCATTGGTGACATTAAACGCCTCAAAGAAACGCTGGCAGTGCCCATGACTTTTGCCGCGAAAGATGAAATTCGGGTAGTCAAAATTTTGGAACGATATGACCTCGCCTAATACTTGACTTTTTCAAAATTTTCTGTTATAATATAAGTGTTCCAAGGGAACAAGAATAAAAAATTGTGCAGGCTGGTCTGCCGTAACTAAACCAGAGAAAAAGGAGTAAAAAATGAATATCAACGAAGTAAAGAATGTAATCATGAGTATTGAAGGTGCCACCATGGCTCGCCAGAACAAGACCAACTTTATTGTTATCCCAACCGATGAGGGATGCGTCAAGATTGCTGTCCAGACTGCACAGTCCAAGGATACTAAGACTCACAATGCTTTCAACATGGAAGCCGCTGTAGCTGAATATAAGGCTTGGGCCGCCGCAGGTGCGCTTCGCGCTGCTGAACGTGCCGCTAAGCCGAAGACTGTAAAGGGCCCGAACCCCGAAGCACAGGCTCGCAGGGATGAGCTGGATGCTAAGATTGCCGCGCTGCCTGCTTTCACCGAGTATACCGCGACCGACATTTTCAATGCGCTAGCTGGCCAGCTGCCCGAGAACGTGCTCGTTATGCAGATTGGCTCCGCCGCAAAGCGCCTTGTGAAGGCTGGTGTGCTTGTTCCTTCTACCAAGGAAAATGACAAGAAAACCTATTACACTAAGGCTTGACTTACTTAATGGACTGCGCAAGCAGTCCCTTTTTTTATTTTAAGCGCGATTGTATACATATTTGACTTTTCTTTAAATTTATGATATAATTTTAATAGAAAGGGGAGACGAGAATGGAGTATGTGAACCCTGTATGCAACGAGTGTGAGCTGGTATGAAGCTTATATGGCCGCGCAGGCCACGGGGCGGCCAGATATTACAATGTATCGGTACATTGATTTGCTTGAGGTTTATAATGCAAGCAAGCTGGAAATTGTGAATATGAGAGTTGTGGCGACATATGAATAAAAAAAGATGGGGTAGGCGTAATGCCTACCCCTAATATTTTTTTAAAATTCACTACGATTTTTATACCACCTTTTCAGGCTCACTTTGGAATCTGCTAGGTCAACCATCCAAAAAATATCTGTTTCTTTTAAATTGGATACATATTTATCAAAGTCAAATACTTGACAAGCCGCGAAAGGCATCTACTTATGTAATGCATCTATCTCGTTAGCACCAGAAATCATCCACAGGCCGCAATGTGGCTCATAAATAAAACCTAATACTGGAAAATTACTTGCAGTCAAATTATTAAATAAAGCTAAAATATCTTTTTCTACCTATTGTATTGTCTAATTCTTATAAGTTGTAGTTAACATACGTTTATACATCATTCTTGTCATCTCCTACAATTCTATATTGTATACGATGCGCCGCACCAAAGCGGCGCTTTTCTATTTTATCAGGGTAAGCTGCAGCTAGGGCAGCCAAAGTTTTAATACGTTTAGGCGTTACATCAGTTGTATATAATGGATACTTATCTAGTAACTCCTTCATCTCATCAATTGTATGCCATTCACAATAAATAGCTGGAAATCCATGCTGCACGAAAGATACAAGGCCGCGCGCACTTTCTAATAAATACTAGCGCTCTGGCGAGAACCTTGCGCGCAAGAATTGATGAACATCTTCATAATCATCAGAATTACAAATCCAATCCTGATAAGTCTAGTCAAATACATTTACGCTGCGGCCAAGTACGCCAGTAGTAATAACAAAGTCATACTTTTCAGGCACTAATCCATCACTAACAATTGCCTTCTCTACTTCTTTCTTTTCCGATGTATACAAGTCCGCATAAGTCTAGTTATTTTCTGACCACAAAACTATAGGATGAAAGCCCCATGGCCGCAGAATAGCTTCAAGCGCGAGCGCATCATGCACAAATTTAGTATAACACCAATACTTACGGCCATCATGCTAAAACATTCCTTCTTTTGCAGCTGCAATTACATTTTGAATCCACTCAGTATGTTTTGCAACATAACGAGCTTCAATTTCTCCCGAAATTATATAGTTAATATAAGATTCAAAAAGCAAAGCCGCACACTCCGGAGTTGCAGAAACCGCAATTAACGTAATCTACCCCGGGTCTAGAATTATAGTTTTAATTTGGTATATAAAATTAACCACAGACTTGGGGTTGCCTTTCCTTAAAATATCCGCCAGTAGTTCTGGCGAAAAATCTGGTAACATTTTGCGCAGCTTATTGATTTCGGAATTATAAAACTACTTGATATCGTCAAACTCATCCCAGACTATTAGGTCAATATCCTGCAACCAGTCCGTCCCCTCATTACGTAGTAAGGCCGCGAAAGTCTAGTAGCACATAACGTGTACATAATTTTCATCTTCCTCGGTAGTCCAGATACCTTTGCGGCGATGGTCAAACCAACCATTGTAATTGTTATCTGCAAAAACTTTCGCTTTGTCGGGATGTAACTCTGCTATCATTTGACGAGTAGGTTTGTTCTAAATTAAATACAAAACATGCTTTCGTTCTCGCGCGAAGGCTAATATTCGCTCATCGAACATAAAGGTAGTTTTCCCGGAACCTATCGGCGCTTTAATTATATTGAATGCGCCAGGGCTAATTTTTGATAAATCATTATCTGTAATTATCTATGATAAATAAGTTGCCAATATTTCTCACCTCTATTTTATTATAGCATAAATTTAAGTGGTAGTCAAATTGTTGTGGCTGACTAATCCTGCTATTGTATATGTAATTGAGCTAGTAAAGAACTATCACATTTTCTCCCAAAAATTATTTTTTGTGGTATATTTTTGGTGGTATTTTTTTCACTACCGAAAAGGGTATATTTAAATAAGGGGGGAAAAATACCACCACTTTTTTTACTACAAAAAATTTTGTCAAATACTTGACTTTTCTCAATTTATATGATATAATGAAAAAAAGAGAGAAAAAATAAGAAAAATATTTGACTTTTGTGAAAATTTGACGCACTCACCCATAAAATAGTCATTTTTTAATAAAATTTTGTTTGCATGTCTAAAATTTTTCCACCCCGACCCTCTCGCCGTACCGGAAAATTTCGCAATTTCATTTCTTTTTCTTCTCTTTTATTTCGTACCGAGATGTACATAGTAGAAACCCAAATCTTAGTGTCATCCTAATACAAATCTATCGGGGTGATAGAATGTCATTATAGAGTATCTTATTAGATTTGAATGCTAACGATGGTCCAAATATTCCGTAGCGCACGTTAGCTGTATATTGCGGCATCACACAGCCGCAACTTAATTAGTTTATGAAGACTGGAAGCGGTATTAGTGAAGAGAAGTAGGCGCAAGTGAGGAAAGGACTGGAAGAATTGGCACTTGAAATTTATAAGACAATAAAGGAGTAGTAATGAATTTAAAACTTATTAGTCTATATGTTTTTAGCTATAAAAAATCCTATTACTTAACCCACCCGCTTTGCTTTGTAAAGGAGATATGGACACACGAGCCCGCATTGCGTTAATAGACGCGCCGAATTGGAAAAAAGCGCTTACGCGCTTTGTATATACTGAACTTGGAGACCTGGCTGCACGAGGCTGGCTCTGGGACTGAGTAACGTTTATCACCTCCTATTACTGCCCTATCGAAAGATAGGGCCTTCTTTATTTGACATTTGAGTAAATTTAGAGTATAATAGGAGTAGAAAAGGAGGCGAGGCGGAATGTTGATAGCGAAAATTAAGCAGCGCGATGATGGGGTTTGGTATTGTAGCGAGTGTAGAGTAAGGCAACCGTGCCTAAGGGAAACGTGTGTCTTTTGCGGCAGCTTGTTTACGAATTTTGAAGATGAATTGATGCGCGCGAACAAGCATATTGAAGATGAAAGTACTGAAACTTCCTATCCTGAAGGATTCGTAGAGATGGGAAGGCGCATTGTTAAGGAGGAATTGGTATGACTATTATGGGTTGGTTTGTATGTATTTTATTCAGCGCGCTTGCAATAGCTGGCGCCTGGGGCCTAAAGGAACTTACTGAAAACCTAGCACTTGCAATATTTGTAGGAATTGTAGTAGTAGTGCTAATATTTGGCATAGGATTCTGGTATTGTAATAATACTGCAGACGGTATTCGCGCAATGACAGACCAGCGCGCGAATCTCTCTAATGGACTTGAACGTACCGTAACTGTCTATACGGCAGACGGGAAAGTGCTGGCACAGTACGAAGGCCGAATTGATATTGAGCAAAACGATGGCGGCTATGTTAAGTTTGACTTTAATGGGAAGCGGTATATTTATTACAATTGCTTTGTTGAAAGTATTGGAGTAATACCTTGAGGTGGCAAATGGAAATTATTTATAAAATGTTAGAACCTATTGATGGCGTAATAATTGCTCTTTCACTATTGGTTGGCGTGATTGGTCTAGGAGGATTTATTGCCGCGGTTGTCTGTATAGCTTCTGGAGATAGAGATAAAGATTCTTGGGTACTATTTGTGGCTGGGCTATGTCTATCAGGTATGAGTATTCTATCTATCGTTTCTGAATGTAATACTCGAAAAGAGCTAGTTTTCGCGCGAATAGCACCCGAAACCGCATACGTGGAACTTGCGCCCGAGTGGGAATATATTGAGAACGAGGGCGATATTTATACTCTAGTCAAGCGTGTGAATAATTGACAATTGAATAAATTTATGATATAATATGGGTAGATAGAGAGGTCTACCCATTTATTTTTGCTCTTTTACATTCAAAAAAATTTGTAAGGAAAAGAACAAATTATTATAATTTAAATGTAGTCTTAACACTAATTATATGGAGGTGGTAACATGGATGTAGTCCTAAAACTACGACAATTAACAGACTATGGCATTCCAGTTTTGGTGCTCGCGCGCGAATGCCATTGTTCAATAACTAGCATTCGAAATTATCTATCGGGTGCTTCGTTGCCAAATGGCAGTAAAGTAATAGCAATTCAGGATGGATTGAATCATATTTTACAAACAATCGAAACAATTGTAAGGAAGTGAAAGCAAATGAAGCACTATGTTGTCTATACTTGGGCATTAGCCAATAAGTTGAATAAGCGTGGTTTTCGTCCTATAGGCAAAGAATTAAACTATAAAGACCCAACGCATGAAGTTATATTATTTGAAGATACTCCTGCGTTGCGACAAGCAATTAAAGAACTTACAAAGAAAGAGAAGTGAAACAAATAAGCATGTAAGCAGGAGGTATCAATTATGATACAAGTTAAAAAACTATATAAATGCCAAAAGGCAATTCGTATATGTAAAGAAAGAAATACTACAGATGTGCATTTTAGCGCAATTAAAGATGATGTTCTCGCGGCCTCATGTGATTTAAATGAATGTGAATTTAAAGTATATATGTATCTAATTACAAATCAAGAAGGATACATATTTGGTTTAAGTAAAGCGGATATCTGCGCGCGAACCGGTATCTCAGAACGCAGTTATACTTCTGCTATACGAATATTAATTGAACGAGGATATTTAACATATACAAAAGAATTTGCGACTGATGGAAAAGAAACTGCGCCATTGTATGTTTTCCATTCTAAACCGGATGCAAATTTTGCATAATGTATATAAATGAAATGGCAAAATTTGCACCCCATCGGATGCAAAATTTTCCTTAAACCGGTTGCAAAATTTGCCATTCTTATCAGGCAAAATTTGCATTGAACCGGATGCAAAATTTGCAACCCTAATAATAATATAGTAAATATAATAATATAATAAAAATAAAAAATAAAAAAAATAAAGATATGGCGGCACGCGTGCCACTGACGTGGCACTCTGCCGCGGAATGGAGGAAATAAAAAATGCTAACCCATCTAACCGACCCCACTAACATCAAAGTCAACCTACTCAAGAAACCCGACCATTATGAATGTCCCGAATGCCTTATTCACTTCGCGGCAGCGCCTAAGTTTTGTTGGTTCTGCGGCGCCAGATTTACCAATCTTTCCGAGTGTGTAGAAGTATTCGAGCGCGAGGAGGCAAACAAATGACTTGCGGCTGCATTATAATGATTCCTTGTTTTATTACAATATTACAATTTCTTCTCATATGGCTTCCATCCTACTTCGACATTGACGACTGCGAGGATGTAATTTGGGTAACTAAAGACCGCGAACTTAATTGGTTCTTCACATACTTCCTGCCGCCGCATGCCATTATGTACGAAAAACTATGCGAGCGCATTAATGGTAACGGGCTAGCGCTACTACTCCTCCTTTTAACTCTGGTAACGCTACCCGTTACCCTCCTAATGTCTCTAATTGGTTTCTCTGCCCTACTAGTTCGTTACATGTGGCGAACCTTTTGCTGCGCCTTCCAGCGCGAGAAGGAGTGATTACATGGCTACACATGCATATACTTACTTGTACAATCAGTGTATTGATAAGACAGGGTATGATGAACTTATCGCGCACATACAACCGGATATTCTAAATTGGATAGATATACAATTAAAATCGCCATTTAAAGCAAAAGCTATATATCTTCCTAATATTACAGAATATGAATTACTTGATTTTCTAGATGGAAATGGTTTCATAGTACAGTTAGAAAAAGTTAACCGTTTAACTTGGTATGTATTAAGACCTATTGATAATACTTGACATTTATCAAAATTATGTTATAATAATTATAAAAGGGGATGAAATTTATGCCACGTACAATTGAAGAACTCGCGCAGATGCTTGCAAAGCGAGACAATCTTACCTATGAAGAGGAGCTTGCCGCAATTCACTTTGCGGCCGCAGAGATGGAAACTGCATTCTATAACGGAGATTTAGTTCTTGCAGAGGACATTCTAAGAACCGAACTCGGCCTTGAGCCAAGTTATTTGGATTTGTTTATTTACTAACGGAAGTGATAGTATGAATACTATTTTATATAATGATGGTACTGATTATAAAGGTAAAAGATATTAGAAAGTTATTCCTTTAGAATGGTAGAAAAAACGGTATGCTAATAAAAAATATGGTAAATTATTAGCCGAATGTCCGGTTTGGGTAGAGGGAATGGTAACTGCACCAGATTCTACACAAGCTATTTGGCTAACACACTGTGATTGTGGCAATGATTACTGTATAAGTATGTCATAGATAAGAAAATTATTACGTTAGAATAAGATACCAGATTGTGGTTGTACAGCAAGAAAACTACAAGATGATAAGTATATCGGAAAAACTTATAATTATTTAACAGTTATAGAGAGAGATGATGCTTATAAACAAGAAGGAAAATTTTCAAATTCTAATACTTACTATAAATGTAAGTGTAAATGCGGCAACATGACTCATGTCCGCATTAATACTTTAGTTGCGGGTGAGGTTAAATCTTGTGGTTGTCTAAAAGAAGCACAAGATAAAATAAATCTTATGCCAAGTTAGGTACATGATTTAACAGGGCAGAGATTTGGAAAATTAGTGGCATTATCTTGGTTTTAGAAGGAAAAAGGTGGAAACGTATGGTGGCATTGCCAATGTGATTGTGGAAATATAGTTGATATACGTGGATATAGCTTAGTTAATGGTGATACACAATCTTGTGGTTGCCTTCTAAAAAGTCATGGCGAACTAATAATTGAAGAAATTCTCAAAAAGCACGATATTAATTTTGTGCATAATAAAGAGTATTTTAGAGATTTACAATTACCCACTGGAGGAATAGGACGATATGACTTTATATTATTGAATGAAAATAATAAGCCATATCGCTTAATTGAATATGATGGAAAATAGCATTATTTTTCTAATGAATATTTTGGTGGAGAAATTGAGTTTCAACAACGTCAAATAAATGATGCTATAAAAAATAATTATGCTAAAGAACACAATCTTCCACTTGTTCGTATTCCTTATACTGTAAAGAATATTACTTATAATGATTTATTTTCTGATAAATATATTATATGAAAGGAATGATTAAAATGGATAAGACTTCTCTTGGCGACCGTATGAAAGGCTATGAACGCACAGAACTTCGTATGCTTACGCGGCGGGCGCCGCTCATTATTCGTCTGGACGGATGCCATTTCCATAGCTTCACAAAGGGCTTCGAGCGCCCATTCGATATTAGCTTTCTTACCTGTATGCGCAACACAATGCTGCATCTTTGTGAAAACATTATGGGCGCGAAGCTTGGTTATACCCAGTCTGACGAAATTACTCTACTCCTAATGGATGATGACACCCTTCAAACTGATGCTTGGTTTGGTAAGAACCTCCAGAAAATCGTAAGCGTTTCCGCCGCAATGGCTACCTTCTACTTCAACAAGGAAGTTGCTGCGCAAGTAGAGAACAATACTGCGTCAGACGGACTTCGCCGTGCTTTCGCGTGCGGCCGCCAGGCCATCTTTGATGCGCGCGCCTTTACGATTCCGCGCGAGGAAGTACTTAATTGTTTTGAATGGCGCCAGCAGGACTGCGCGCGCAATTCTATCCAGTCCGTAGGCCAGGCTTATTTTTCTCATAAAGAACTCGATCATAAAACTTGTAACGATATTCTAGATATGCTTTCTAGGGAAGCAGGTATTAATTGGAATGACTATTCACTGACTCTCCAACGTGGAGTTTGCGCGAAGCAGGAACCTACTCTAGTTAGTGGGAATATTTATCGTATGAAATGGAAACTGCATAAAAATATTCCAATTTTTCATGAATATCCAGATTACATCAATGATATTGTATATCATAAGAAGAAATAATGACAAAGTTTATTATTGACACTTACAATAAATACGACCCAATCGACAAGGCGGCTTCCCGTTTTGTCTTTTCGCATAATGATTAGTGGTGGGCCATAAAAGAATTTCCATACTAGAATAACTAGCTAATGCGGCCAGTCCGCATAGACGAACCAGATACTATGAATGAGTGGTTCTTTCTTTATGATACTTATGATGAGGCATATAATTTTGTGAAAAAAATTAGAGGACTCGTATAAAGTAATAAAGTTTGTTTATATTTTTATTACTTACTATCTGAAATCATAGTTTAGGAGGTAAATCAAATGGAAAATAAATTTTTCTTACACCGTATCCGCAAGGATGGAAATGCATATACAACAGGTATTGAAGTACATGATACTCTCGATGCCGCGATTCAATCATTTCACTCGCAAATGAAAATGGCGTACAACAACCCAAGCTATCCTAACATGACTTATGTATCATGTATGGTAACAGATGAGCAAGACCAAGTAATGGGGAAATACAACGAAACTTGGTCTAAAGAAAATATATCTGATTTCTTTGTTCATTATATTCGTCATGATGGAGAGACTTATACCAAAGGAATTGAAGTGCAGTCTGCGTATGGTGCGGCTTGCCGCTCTTTCCATACTCAGCTTGAATATGGCTATAACAATACTAAATTCCCAAATGTAACATTCGTTGCTAGTAAAATTACTGGCGGTAGCGGCATTATACATAAGACAGAATCTTGGACAAAAGAATAACATACGGCGGCAGAAATGCCGCCTCTTTTTTTATTTGACTTTTTTCTAAAATTATAATATAATATGTATAGAAATAGAAAGGAGCAAGAAACAATATGCATACACCTACACCTATTACATTGAAATCCGTAGTTATACTTAATGATATGTATCTCAGAATGTTAAACCCCGCCGAGCAAGATTCTTATATCCGTAAATCGCTTGCGGATGATTTTGCTAAACAAATTATTAAAGAAGATTTGATACAGATGCAGTCTAAGTATGACGCAGAGACAGATACATTAACTATTACTGCTCGTATAGTTTTTATTCAGGAGTAAATTATGAAAATAGAAAAAGGTTCTCTTATAGATAAACGGGTGCACAATCTTCCCATGCACTATATTTCCTATATCATACTCTTTTGGATATGTATAATCATTGCATTGATATATTGGATGGTGAAAATATAATGTTTAATGGCGATGAAATCTTTGGAACCCGTAATTCAAATGGGTCATGGGACTTGGAAATAACAGGAACAGAATCTGATTCGAATGGCAACTCATGGGAGCGCAAGCTTATTATAAAAGGCGCCAATATTGAGATAGAATTGTCAATGCACGAGCCAGCGAATGTTAATGTAACGATGACTGATAGCTCTCATATTGAAAGTAGAGAGATTCAATTTCCATTAACATAAGGAGGGCGCAATGTCATTAGAAAATGCTATGAGATATCCAGTTACAAATATATCATCATATTATCCAACTGCGGGAACTGTATTAACGTCAGCATGCTGTCAATCTACCGCAGTAGATTCATCCATTGTTACTATTTATAATCCATGGGAAGAAAAAATAAAAAAATATTGTGACGCTACCGATGAGCATGTGGACAAGCTAGAGGAAGATATTGATTTCCTGGACAAAAATCGCAATGATGTAAATGATAAGCTAACTTTTCTTTTTGACAAGGTTGGTAAATTTGAGTGTGAAATCGACATTCTTAAAGATGAGAATGCTAAATTACGCGACGATATAAATACTTTATGCAGTCAAATTTTCACATTGCAGCAGAAACTTGACAATCAATAAAAATTATAGTATAATAAAAGAAAAAAGGAGATAAAAAAATGAGTGGTATTAAAATGTCGGACTGCCGGTTTTATGTTGACGAGGACGCGCGCACGATTATCTGCGTGATTGCAGATACAAAAGACTTTGTAGTACGTGATGCGGTGATTGATTTTCTTGATGAGCAATTCAGATATAACGATTTTGATGTTAATCTAGCAGTTTGTTATTCCTCTCTGCGCGATGACCTAAAAATGCCCAGGTCTTTTATGGGTAAGGCCGTATGTTCTGAAGATGATGAATGGGATGAAGAGGCCGGCAAGCTTCTGGCCTTTAAGCGCGCGAAGACTAAGTTCTATAACAGCTTCTTCAAGCGCGCTAACATTCTAATGCGGGCGCTTGACAGGCGGCTTGACGATATGGTAAAAACGTTTGGTCAGCTTGGCATAAAGATTGAGGATAATATGAACGCCATCGACCAGCAGCTTGGCGACAGGGATATTCTCATTCCTGAAGACGAAATGTAAAAAAAATAAAAGGCGAGACTCAAAGTCTCGCCATTATTTTTTGTATTAGACCCCGTATTATATGCAGTATTGCGGGACGGCTCAGAGATATTTTAGTACCAGGGTAGTAAAACCCTAGTATTTCTTTGTATGTTTTTCCAGCCCGCGCTGCGGCAATTGCGCCTTTCTAACTCATGCCTACTCCATGGCCGCTTTTCTTGCTTGCGTCCCAAGGGTCTGGCCGCGCGATTAGGTATGGTTTCTTAGTGCCCCATACCTCTTCACTAGAATAGGTGCGGCCGCCATTTGCCTCACAATAATTTGCGCTTATAACCTTACCATTATAAGTAAGTACCTATCCTTTAGTTTCCCATGCGGCTTTCGCGCAAGTAGCATATCCAATTCTATTTGCTCTATAGGCTTGCGCGGTTGAACTGCTATCAGATATTACTTTTCCCGAAAGCACCCCTCTTGCAATTGCAAAGCTTCTTGCCGCAACAGCCTAAGCTTTACATGCCTCTAAGGGTGCATTCCCTACCTCAGAAGCGACAACGCAAGTTACATAGTCTTCAAGGTCAATATCTACAATGGTATTTTTCGCGCACCCATAATATTCCATATTAGATGCAGTTGTAATTTTTACTTTCATAAACATCACCTCAAATTATAAGTATTTGACTTATAACAAAATTGTGGTATAATATACTTATAGAAAGGAAGAAATTACAATGACATTATCTTATGAAAAAATAGTTGAAAAGCTAAAAAATGAAGGAACTATTGCATCGTCAGATATTACGGCAGAACAGCTACTTATGTTACTTCATGATCGGTATATCAAAGAAATAGAATACGGGCATACCGTGTATGAATTTAATCTAGTGCCTATTGAAGATACTGAAAATAAATATAAATATTGGGATTACAATAAAATAGACTGTATATCTTTGATGCGAGCAATAATTGAAACATTAATCAAAAATAAATCGGTTTATATTTTAGTTCAGGATGAACCTTTTCAAGTTGAATTAGAGGTATTGGAGACGAAACAATGAACGAACGCTATTTTAAGTTTGCGCGCGAAGCCGCAAAAGAATCCACGTATCACGGCTCTCATAACTTCTCTCCTGCAATCGGCGCGGTTTGTGTATACAAAGGTAGTATCGTAGCAAGCGCCTGTAATTCTAATAAAACTTCGCCGCTTCAGGCTAAATATAATGTATATAGATATAGCGGCAATAACACATTGCCCAAGGCTCACGCCGAAACAATCCTTCTTCAGAGACTGCGGTGGAAGTTTGGCGATTCAATACAATGGGATAAGGTACATATTTATTTATATCGTGAATATGCTGACGGAACACTTGCGCCGTCTCGGCCTTGCCCTTCGTGCATGGCTATGCTGCGTGAATATGGCATTACTAAGATTTCTTATACCACCGAGGATGGGTATGCCACTGAGCACCTAAAATAATTTTAACCTTCGTAGTAAAAACCTAAATATTATTTTTACTTTACCCTCTCTATTATGAGGAAAAATGTTTCGGCGCCATCAAACGATGGCGCTATTTTAATTTTGAGAAAAAGGAGGTAAAAACATGGCTTTAAATTTACCAGCATATAGTAAAACTTCGTGGGCCGCAGAAATGCCTATTACAGCCGATCGAATGAATAAGCTAGAAAATGCTGTTCAAGCTAATCGGAATGCTTTAATTAGTCATGATGAAGCGGTTGATTCAATTGACACTCGTATTAGTGATCGTGTTAGCTTGGTTACTACCGGTATTGCCGCTAATGCACAACTTGGCGCGGAAGCCAAGGCGGAAATTGCTTAGGCTACAACACAGCATGCACCACCATATAATTCACTAAATGCGCGTTTTCAAGCTTCGGACGAGCGTTTTCAAGCTTTAGACGATGCTCTGGGTTATATCCAAGTTAATGGTAAGACAACAGCAGCTTACACCAAGGATAGATCTGTATCTTCTGTTGTCACTGCAATGGAAAATTTACTTAGCGGCGTAAGGACAGAAGTTCAAAATGCTCATATAAATGGTGTTACCAATGTTTCATATGATTCTCTAGCATTGCATTTACTTAATATTGACCAAAATATCAATCAATTACACAGTAATGTGCGTGATATTAATAATGCCGCGGGCGAAGGGAAAACGCTTGTAGAACGCATAAATCAATTACAACTACTGCAAAATGAAGTTGATGGGGCGCATAGAAAAGGATATGCCTCAGATACTCTGGCAGCAAGATTTGAGGCAATTGATACACTAACTCAGGAAATTTAGGATGATATTAGTGATTTAGATGATTCAAAAGTTAATGTTAGCGATATTGTTAATAAATTAACCGTTAGTAACACTAATAAGCCGCTGAGTGCTAATATGGGTAAAACATTACGTGATATGATTGGCGGTACTTATGATAGCACGAATACTGTTACTAAAGCAATCACCGATGCGCAAGCAGCGGCAGAAACGAACGCAAAGAGTTATGCCGATACTAAAGTAGCTAAGGCTAATATTTATAATGACTTAGACTATGTGCCAGCACAAGGTGCGACTGATAATAAAGTATTAGACGCGCGTCAAGGTAAAGCTTTAAAAGATTTAATTGATGACATGGATAGCGCGTTAAATGAACGCTTAACTACGGCTGAAGGCGCAATAACTACTCTAAATGGTAGCGGCGATGGTTCTGTATTGAAGACAGTAAATACCCAAATTGCAGCTGTAGTAGCCAATGCCCCGGAATCACTCAACACTCTAAAAGAAATCGCTGATTGGATAGATAATCATAGTGAAAGTGCTTCTGCTATGAATACACAAATTGGTATAAATACAGGCGCAATTGAGGCATTATAGAATACAATTACTAATAAAGATACTGGTCTCGCTGCAACAAAAGCTATCGCAGATACAGCATTGAGAACAGCTAATGCGGCTGCAGTTAAAACTGAAGTTAATACTTCTTTAAATGAATTAGATACTCGTTTAGATGCTATTGATGGCGGTGAAACACTAACTGGCGCGAAAACGTTGGCAACTCGTGTTAGTGAAGCAGAGAGCGCAATTACTACATTATAGAATGAGCCAAAGTCTGCGACTGAAATCGTAGCAGAATTACCGCAAACTGGTGATGCCACTAAAGATTATCTACTTGGGCCTAATGAAGATGGTAAGTATTTCTATTATAAGTGGATAGTAGACGGTGCCGAAAATAATTGGAAACTAATAAGTGGCGGAAGTGGTGAAGGTAATACTACTGGCGTGGATCTTTCCGCAGATGAATTTGATGCTTTAACGTTAAAAGACGTAAAAGAAAATACCGATTATTATGTAACTCGTACAGACGGTATACATCATTATCGTTATGTGCCAATAGAAGACGTAGAAAGCGGTAAATCTATTTTAACTAAAGTCGAAATCGGCCAATTTGTTGATATAAATCAAATTAAACGTTATAACATAGCCACTGCTGCTGGTACTTAGGTTGATGATAACGGAAATGAAGAAGCAGTCACCTATCTAAATTTCTATCAATATGACTATAATGAGGATAATACTCAAATTGATACCTCAAAAACACCCTTCAAACAAATTGTTCTTCCACAAGGCGGCGGGACCTCCTCTGCTTAGATAAATAAATTAATTCGTTTTGGGGACTAGACCGTATAGAAGATAGTAGGCTCTCAGATATTATTACGTGGCTTCTACTCTTCTTGGGATGCTGATGGAATACAGAGTACTGCAGGTACTGCGACATTACGTACAGGAAATACAATAATTCAGTCCAATTATACGTTAGCTAGCGGCGCGAAAGACGCTGCTTTAGGAAATTGGACAATTATTGATAATCCAGTATTTGAAAATAATATTCCAATTATCAATAATCCAGATACTAATAAAGTTTATATCATTAATCAAAACAATACTTATAGTACTTGGACTTACGATGGTAGCGCTTGGAGCAGTAGCGAAGGCGCGCCCACTGGTTTCTATGTATTCGACGTTACAGATTATTGTTCTGTTGGTACTACTTAGTTTAATTTAAGTGTACAAGTAAATAATGATACTTTAGGTACAAGTTGGGCTGTAAATATTATTGATTTACATTTAGAATCTGACGCGCCTGAGGTGTTACTCATTAATGCGGCTGAAGCTTATAATTTCCCATACACTGCTTTTGGCGCGCTTACTAAGACCTTACATGTAATTATAGATGATGATACAGAGCATAAAATAACGCAATCATTGTCTTCTATTACTTCTGGACGCGCGGCCTATGTTGCTATTCCAGCGCAAAAACATGGGGCTCATAAAATTGAAATGTATTTAACCGCGACGGTGGGCGGGATTATTTAGACAACTGACAGTATTATACGTGAATATATTTGGTATGATGTTAATAATACTGATGAGCCATTAATTTTAGCTTCTCCTCAAAATGGATAGACAATTACCGCTCAGCAGTATTCTACTATAGAGATTCCTTATTAGGTATATAAAAAGGATACAAATAGTATAGTAGTTGATTATTATGCTGATAATACTTTATTCGGTTCTGTTACATTAAACGATACTAATACTGGAATGTTATCTTATCTCGCGGCAGATATAGGCGCGCACACATTAAAGATTATGGTAGATAACGATTCTGAAACAGCATTAATAATTAATTTAAATATTAAAGAGCTAGATATTAATATTGCTCCTGTTGCTGGCGCGATTATTGACTTTGATCCAACCATGCTAACAAATAGCTCTACTAACCGTTTACCAAATTGGACAGTTGGTGCGAATACCTATTCTTTAACTGCATCAGATAACTTCAACTGGTCTGAAGACGTTAGCGGCGGTGGATATAAAACAGATAAAGATGGAAAAGCTTTAGTCATTAAGGCTGGATCTTATATTGATTTAGACTATCCAATGTTTGCTAGAAACGGCGCGAATAATATTCTTACTACTGGCGCCGAGATGAAAATTATCTTTAAAGTAAGCGCAGTTCGTAACGTTGATGCTATATGGTATCAAAACATTGGTACTCTAACAGAGAAAACGGTTGGTATTCAACTTGGCGCGCATTCTGGTTGGTTAAAAACTGATAAAGCTACTGATACAGCTACTGCTACTACCAATAGTGAATATCCAAAATGGGTATCTGGAACTACATATGCATTGGATGATATTACTATTTATAAAGATACAATTTATAAATGTATTAAGCTTTGTGAAGATCATACTGGTATTATTCCAGGTACAACTGCGGGCGATACTTATTGGAAGGTATTAACTGGTGATGATATTCCATCAGATACTAGTGGAATAGAAGCTTGGGCTGCTGATGCAGAATATGAAAAAGATGCTATTGTAAGTTATAATACAGCATATTATAAATGCACGAAAGCTATTATAAATGAGATTACAACTAATCCAAAGACAGCCTCTGATAACTGGCTATCAATGGGCAAGATTGAGACCGAAATTTTAGCAACCAACTCTTATCTATATATGCCTTATTCTGAAGAGGATAAGATTGAATTAGATATTAATATTAATAAATATAACGCCAATGCAGATACAAACTTCATAATGTCTTATGAAGATGGTGTTCCTAGTAAAGCATATGCTTATGAATACGGCGCAGCAGGCGATGGATTATATCATAATAATACAATTCATATTGGTTCTAATGATTGCGATATTTATATTTATCGTTTACGTATTTATGATAAGTCTTTAACTACTGCTGATATTCTATAGAATTTTATTGCTGATGGTAATGGCATTTCTGAAAAGGTAGCCCGTTATAATCGTAATTGCATATATTGGGATAGCACACAAGAAAAGTACTTTACTTCTCCATCTGCTACAGCTATATTAGACCCAATTAAATTAGCTGAAGTAATGCCAGATGTTAAAGTATTAATGTTAGATACACCAGTATTTACAGTAGGTAAAAAGAATTTTGTGCAAGGCAGTTCTTTACGTTGTATTCACGCAAGTGGCGGTAACGTATATAAATCTCGCGGCGATGCCGATAACTGGCTATTTACAAATGGTTTCCATAGCGGCCAAGGTACTACTTCTGATAACTATGGACAAAGCGGTCGCAATGTTGATTTCTTATTTGAAGTTGACGGTGTAAATTATCCAACCAAAAAGAAAAACATGGGCACTTATAAACCAAGTAAAGATTATGTGTCTAAGGTTTTTATTGGTGAAAATGCTTCTAGTTGGAACGGAACTACGTGGGAGCCCGCGCGCGAAGCAACTGATATTGAAACATGCGATGATTGGAAAGGAGATAAATGTAAGATTAGCTTAACTGAAACTTCTGTTCCAAATAACTACTTCAATTTAAAGGTTAATGTTGCTTCTTCCGAAAATGTTAATAACGCATTATTCTAGAAGCGCTATGATGATTTCCTAGTATACAATGCTCCTTCACAAACTGCTCAAATTGCCAAACATCGGGCGGCATATTCTGCTTTAGGATTAACTCCTAGTAAAATTAAAATAAAGAATAGCATGGAATTTGTTCCTGCGGTTCTTTTTGTGCGCGAAAATCAATAGGATCAAAATGGTAATCCTGTTGGCCATACTGAATTTAATGATTGTAATTGGCACTTCTATGCGCTAGGCAATATTGGTGACTCTAAGAAAACAGACTATACTCGCGCATATGATCCTGATGATATGAATGAGTTTACTTGTGAAAACTCAGACAATAATACAAATAATGGCCAGTTCCAATCTGGTATATTTATGTATTAGGGCGTTCGCGCGATCGAAACTCCTTATGAAGCTTTTGACAGTGAAAAAACTTATAAAGAAAATGATATTGTTATTAATAATGGTAATATCCAAATTTATAATGGCGAATCTTGGTCTAATGCTACATTGACTAATTGGACAGATAGCGAAACTCCGTATTTTGCGCCATATACTGCTCCAAATACAATGCAATACTTATTCCCAATTACTTCTAGTGAATGGAATGTACAAGTAAACGGAGAATACGTTAATTATAAGCATTATACATTAGTTAATGAAGAGTTTGATGGTGACCATTCCTTTGAATTCCGTTATGCATGCCGTGGAGATTATCGTGACGGCGATTTAATTAACGAAACTGAAGGCCAAGATGATGATGCTCAATTTAATCTTAACCATGATGTAGTGTTAGCATTCTATGAATGGTTAGTAACTGCTACTGAAGAATAGTATGCTACTGAAGCACCGCAATGGTTTGTTAAGAGTGCCATGGAATTCTTCTATGCTTACACTCATTATTATACAATGATGGATAACCGTGCGAAGAATACATTCTGGCACTTTGCTAAAACAGGTACTTATATTGAAGTTAATCGCCCGGTAAAAGAACTATTGCATGTTTATGAAGAATCTACAGATAATGGAGAGACTTGGAAAAAAGCAACTGGTACTGAAATTGATTCAAACAAGAAATATCGTACTCAATATGCCTTTGACCTATGGGCCTATGATATGGATACTGCGTTAGGCATTGATAACAACGGTGCACTAGTATTCCCATATGGCAAAGAGGATGGCGATTATCGTACTGAAGGTGATCCTTCTTCTGGTTATGCCTTTAACGGCGCTGGTTCAATTTTCTGGCGCAGACTTAAGAATACTTTCTCTGGTGACTTAGCTGATATTATGAGTCAAGCAAAAGATTGCTTCAAGTCAGAAGATTTAATTAATGAGTTTGATACATACCAGAATTGTTATCCAGAAGAAATCTGGCGTCTAGATATTGAGCGTAAATATATTCGTACATTTACGGGTAATTCTATTGATAACTCAATTACTACTGGTAAGCAAAATCCACGTTTCTTAACATCCATGATGCAAGGGCGTAAGAAATACCAACGTCGTCAATGGATTCGTGATTAGGGTGTATATTTCAATAGTAAATATCGTTTAACTGATATTACTGATAACAGCAACACAATTGAGTTTAACTGTACTACACCGGCAGATATTGAGAATATTACATTAACGCCAAGTTATCGTTTACAATTGACTCCGTATTAGGATATGTACTTAAATGTACAGGTTGGTAATGGTAATTATAAAGATAGTTATATTACACTAGATGGTAGTAAGAATTTACGCGCGAAAGCGGGGCAAACTTATACATTTGATTTAAGTGGTAACTATCAGGAAACTCGTATTTACATTAATGGCGCAAATCACTTATCTGGAATTGGTAATCTTGCACCGATGTATCCTTATTCATTTGACTTACGCGCTTTGGCACATATTAAGACATTAAATATTGGTACTGATGTGACTGATTATACGAATACAAAATTTACCGAATTAAAATTACCAACATTTATGCCTCTATTAGAAACTTTAAATATTAAAAATTGTCATAGTGTAGCAGGTACAATTGCATTAACAACTGCAAATAATATTAGAACCGTTGAGGCTACGGGTACTTCAATCAGCGGTATTTCTTTACCAGATTATACCAGTATTGAAACATTGCATATTCCTTCTACGGTTACAGCTTTAAATCTCTATGGCGCTAGATTCTTAGATGATTTTAAGGTTTACAATAGTGCTGGGCAGAATGACTATAGTTCTCTATATAAATTACATCTTTATGATAGTGACTATTCTTCTGAAGTAGATTGGATTGAAATTGCTACTGCCATTTTAAGCAAAAAGAGCTTATAGACAGAATTATCGTTATTAAAATTATCTAATGCTACTATTGGTGATATTTAGACATTAGAGCCATTCAATGAATTCAAACCAACTCTTGAAGAACATGGCGGTATTCTTGAATTTGGTGGCACAATTCATGTTACTGGCGCTTGGTCAGAGATTGAACGAGATAATTATATGACGGTCTGGCCGCAATTGACATTTGATACTTCTGCTGGAACTAAGTAGAATAAATATAAAGTAACCTATCAATATAATGATGGCGCTGTTTTAAAAGAAAAAGAAATTTACGTTGATGAAGGCAGCGCCGCACCTGATATCTACTATAATGGTCTCTTAACAACAATGCCAAACAAACCACAAACCGAACGCGAATCTTATAGATTTGGTAGCGTAAATGAAGTTTCATAGAAGTATATCTAGTATTCAGGCTGGCGGTTAAGTACTTCTACTTAGCCAATTTCCTCTACAGGAACGCCATATGTATTCTCGAATATGCAAATTATTGCTTATTTTGTTCCAATTCCACGTACATATCAAATTAGATGGTATTTAGATAAAAATCCGGATAATCGTCTTGTAAAAACTAGTCCTGGCTTAGTATCTTATGGTGGTGGTTATGACTAGGAAGCTCCAACAGTACAAGATATTCATAGCGCTAATTTTGAAACTTGCTCAGTAACGTTCAATGGAGCATCTGTATCCTATAAGATTTTTAATGGTTGGGAAAAATTACCTACTAATATTAATCCTACTGCTAATGATACTTATTACGCGATTCATGCTAATTGGATTGAAGTTAATAATATTTCCATTAATAGCTTATTTGAAGATACAACAACATTAACGCCAGAATAGTTATTAGTATTGTCAGCAATGGATTCTTCAATGAAGGAAGCTTATGCTATAGATACGAAAATTGATACATCTGGCGCGAGTCGTCTGGTGTGCACAATGGGTTCAGATAGTGATATTGAAGGTACTGAAATAATTAGCACTCCTTATCGTTTAGATCAAGATGATGAACCAAGAACTACTTCCATATAGCCATTGAGAAGTGGTAATGATGCCTTTACCCTAGTTATTGATTATTGCTTTAACGAAGAATTAACTGAAAATATTACTACAAACTATAGTACATTAGTTAGCTGTTATTATAGTAATATTGCAGCCGGAACTAAAAATGGATTTAGCTTGTTCTACGGAAAAACAGGCAACAATATTTCTGGTCCACGTGTAGGTTTTGGTGATATATACAATTCTGTTAATCAGTCTGTATTGGTTGGATCTGACGCAGCATTAAATATGAGAAATATTGTAGTATTGCGTCATCCTGCTAATGAAGCAAAATTATATGTTTATTCTGGTATTAGCGGTACTACACTTCCATCTGAGGTAGTAATTGATCCAATTAATTGGCAAAATTATAATTCTGATGCTTATTTAAATATTGGTTAGCTTGGTAATGATGCTGATTCTACAGATGGTGCAATTCGTCAAGTATCAAATGGTAAAGGTACTATTTATTGGATGAAGTACTGGCCTGAAGATTTAGGACACGGAGAGTGTAAAAAATTAGCTAGTTGGCCGCATGAATAGACTACTTATGGTATTTCTTATTTAAGTAATGACGCTACAACAACAGTTCGTGCGATCGGGAATACAGCAAAAGGATCTATTCACTTAGCTTCTTTAAATACATTATCTCATGGTGCATATTATCAAGGAAGAATTTAGACAAGCGGACTAGGCTGGGGTAATTCTGATCTAGCAACTATCATGAATAAACGCATTATGAATGGTTTACCAATTAAATTATAGTCTATATTATGCAAAGATACTACATCTTATACAATTGGCGAAAGATAGGATGGTAGTTAGGGCTAGTATGCTTATGCTCTTTCTTCTAGTGGCGGAATTGTGCGTGATTATGTACGTCCATACAGTTTGGCTCATGTCCTTTATAATGATGCAGTATATAAAAATGCAGAAGAAAGTTCCGCGACTGCGCCATTCCCATGGTTGGATTTAGATAATATCGTGATATATGATTATGGTTCTAATGGCTGGTCACTTAATACAAGTACTGATAGCGGACTTGTAAATTATTTAAATATCAGGTTCCCAAATAAAGCTATTACTTGGGGCGAAGGTTCTAACCGTATGCGTATCTTTAGAGAAGTAAATTCTGGTACCACAGTCCCATCTTCTACCGCAGTTGCCGATAGTATTTATTAGGCCACAAACACATTGAAGAGTGGTGATATTTATATTATGAAACGAGGTGAAGTTGAATATACCTTTATTTATGCTACTACTCAAGAAATCTTAGCTTTGGGATTGTAGCCAACTTCTACCTTATTTGATAGTAGACTAGGTGCACCAGCTCTTACTGAAAATCGAGGATTGTGGATACGTGCGGATCAGTATTGGACTCGTTCTATAATCATTAATAATGGCTTTAATTTTGGCTATATTTATGAGCAAGGAACACCTAATACAAACGTTACAAATTCAGTACACACTAGTGGCTTGAAGTTCAGCCAAATCTTAATAATCTAATATACAGGAGGCAGGAGTAATCCTGCCTCCTCTTTTCTGAGGTGTTATAAATGAAATATTATAAAATAATGACTTTTGAAAATAAGATAATTGGCGCTGTATCTTCATCCAATTTTGTCCGCTATTCTCCAATTGGTCATAGCTATATGAGATGTGATGAAAAAAAGGGAGAATATGTAGTTTTTGATGGAATTACATATCGTGCTGCTTGGATGGCGCCATGTAAAACTGATAGACCCTATATCGAAGTATAGGTAATTGAAATCTCTGAAGAAGAATACCAAATTTTTATGGATGCAATTGAACATAATGAAGAGCTTCCGGATCAAGGAGAAGATATACCTCCTCTACCCGATCCTATTGATGTTATAGATAAAGAAACAATTGATTTCATTCGCTCCTCCAAGCTTTCCGAAATGTCCTACGCTTGCCGCCAAGCTATTGAATCTGGCATTGACCTACAAATTCAAGGCGAAAACCGCCACTTCTCTCTTACCACTCAAGACTAGCTCAATCTAATGACCTTGAGCGCAACAGGTGAGGGTGCACCCTATCACGCCGATGGTTAGGAATGTACTTTCTATTCTGCCGAAGAAATTCAATAGCTTATGGCCGCGGTAAACAAGCATAAAACATATCATACTACTTACTATAATTCCCTAAAGAATTATATCAATTCACTACAAACAATTGAAGAGATTACCGTAATTACTTATGGTACTCCAATTCCAGATGAATATAAATCTGAAGTATTGAGGGTGATTGAACAATGAAACGTTTTTTGAAAGATTTAATTTTGTTCATTATTTTTGGCGCAATTTATTTTGCTTGTGAATGTCTATGGAAAGGCGGCTTCTCACATTGGACAATGTTTGTCCTAGGTGGATTAGTTGGCGTACTAATTGGTGGCATTAATGAAAAAATAGAGTGGGATATGCCATTCTTCCAGCAGTGTACAATTGGTATGGGCGTTGCCATCTTTAGTGAAGCATTCGCGGGCATTATTCTTAACATTATATTAAGACTTAATATCTGGCATTATACACGTTTATCTTTCTTTTGGAACCAATGTAGCGTACCTTTCTGTATTATATGGTTTATACTTGCTTCTGCTTGTATTGTTTTAGATGACGTACTGCGGTGGAAACTATTTGGAGAAGAAAAGCCCCACTATAGGTTGAGGTGATATAAATGGCTAATAAGGTAGCCGCTGCGGCTCTACAATATAGTAAAAAGCTTAGCAAATTTATTTGCTGGATATGGGCTATTTATCGGTTTTCTGCGTTAATAGCAATTGCAATTGTACCATCTGCCGCAGAAGCATTCGCTTCTTCAATCGTTGGTATGGACACCATTATGATGGCTAATGTATCTACATATTTAATCAATTCACTTGGTGAAAAATATCTTTATAGTGATAAGTTTTTACTCAAATGGGTAGATAAAGGTGGTTTCAAAACTTTGATTACTAAGGTAGCTAACAAGCTAACCGAAGAAGATGGAGGTGAAGAAGATGGCGACAGTGAAAACGGCTGATTTAATTGCGAAATTTCAATATGCTTTAGATAATAAGTTTGGTTATATCTTGAATACTTGGCATACTAAATGGACACAAGAATCACAAAATGAAAAAGTTAGACATATGGTAAATAAGTATGGCAATGACTGGGAAAATAATAAAGCCGCATAGAATGATGATTGCTATACCGCGGCGTTATATGGTTCTAAATGGATAGGGTCTTGGGTAACAGACTGTTCAGGACTCTTCTACTGGGCCTTTAAAGAACTAGGAGGATATATGTATCATGGGTCTAACACAATGTGGAATAAGTATTGTGTGTCTAAAGGGAAGCTCCGCGGCGGCAAACGTACTGACGGGAAAGAATTAAAACCAGGTACTGCCGTATTTGTTTTAAAAGGAGAGTCCGATAGGTCTCACGTTGGATTATATGTAGGCGATGGAAAGGTCATCGAAGCCTCCGGCACAAAATCCGGTGTAATTACAACCGCCATCACAAATAAAAAATGGGCCGAATGGGGCGAACTTAAAGGAGTAAAATATTCTGATGCATCTGCTCCCGCTCCCACGCCTGCGCCCACACCACCTATCCCAGAGGTGGGTAGCGCAGTTGTTAATGATACTCGCGTTGCATTGCGCGCGGCGCCATCTACTAATGCATCTATTCTAACTCGTGTGGATAAAGGCCAACGTGTTTAGGTTCTATAGGATACTAATTGGACCAAAGTAAGCTATATGGGTAAGACTGGCTATATGATGACTAAATTTTTGGATTAGACCTAATACTTGACATTTTATTATAAAGTATGATATAATAAAAGAAAAAGGAGGTTATGATCATGACAGACGTAACTCAAATTATTATTGGTGTAATATTCGTTTTAGTGGGTATTTATGTCGCTTTTATTCGTCCTTGGCTTCGTTCCAAACTAACACCAGAGCAGCTAAATCTATTGCGCCAGTTTTCTTAGGTGGCAGTTACTGCCGCGGAGCAGATTCTTACTATCACCACTGGTAAGGATAAGAAAGCTTATGCTATGGATTTAGTAAAGCAGTTTCTAGCTAAGTATAATCTAACCTTTGATGAAGAGATTGTTAGTGCTGCAATTGAGGAACGAGTTTATGAAATGAACAAGGAAAAGAAAATTAAAAATGAAAATAGTGAAGGTTGAGGGAAATAATGGTCCTGTTAGGCTCCGTAAAGAGCCTAACGGGCAAATTATTACTTCTATCCCGCAAGGTTCAGTTGCCGATGTGCTTGAAACCGAAGGTGATTGGAGTAAAGTATTGATAAATGGTACAACAGGATGGATGATGAATAAATTTTTATATAATCAAGCACCAAAATCAAATTTATCTGAATTAAAAGCTAAGTTAAAGGAAGTTTTGGCGCTACTAGATAGATTGGAGGACTCAGATGAGTAATTATTTTCAGACTCAAGGTTAGCAGCCGCTTGTAAATGGTGGTGCATCATTTACTCCTTATAATAATTATTTTCCTATGCAGCAGTAGCAGCGTCTTCCTGTATACAATGCGGCGCCAATTCATGGTGAAAATGCCGCATGGCAGTTCCCGATGGGAGCAAATAGTGAGATTTATTTGCCGGATGCAGAATAGGATATAATATGGTGGATTCGCACAGACGCGAATGGCAATAAGAATGTGCAGGGGTTTGATGTAAAACCGCATCAAGCGCCAGTTCAAGTAGATACAAACGATTTAGCGGCAAGATTAGCCGCCGTGGAGGAATGGATAAATGCCAAGTCTAATAAGTCAAATGCGAAACGGCCAAATGCAACCGTAGCCGCAACCACAGAGCAGCTCCCTTAATGCATCTATTCAATAGGTAAAAGGGATGATGTCGCAACTAAAAATGGCGACTAATCCGCAGCGAGAGCTGATGGGAATGATTCAGCAGAATCCTTAGTTTGCACAAATTGCGCAAATGATGAAGAGCAATCCAAATGGATTAGAAGGAGTTGCGAGACAAATGGCGTAGGCCAATGGAATTGATATAAATAGCCTATTGAGGCAATTAGGAGGAACCTAAAATGAATACAATTAAGTTTAATGATGCGGAATTTGAAGTAGAAAGTTATAGTAAGACTACTTACTTCAATAACGAGCTTTCTAGTAATGCTAGTTGTTCAATAATTACGAATGATATAGATACATTGAATGCTTTAGCGATAGAACCGATTACCTCTCTTCAGATTCTTCATGAAGGAGAAGTTATTTATAATTTACATGATATCAATGCTAAAATTGATAGCATAAATGAATATCTTAATGGTAATAGGATGAACATCAATGTAAGTTTGAATTTTCTATTTGAATGAGGGCGCAAATGCGCCCTCTTTATTATTTGACATTCTTTTATGGAGTGTGATATAATAAAAGAAGAATAAGAAATTGGAGGTGAGCAACGAATGGCAAGTGGCTCACAGAATATGACAACATATAAAAGTAATGTGCTGTCGCCCAAGCTTAATAATGTAAGTTTATCTAATTTCACTGATGATTCAGATTTAATTTATAGTTATCATGGTGGCGGTAATAGTATTGGAGATAAGCCAACCGGCGTTGATGCATTTGGAGTTCTTTCTTTTAAAACGGCTACTGGCTGGCATGGTTAGTTATTAATGTCGTCTAATGATTCAACAGGATTGTATTGGCGTACAGCTGCTTCATTAGGCAGTGGTTGGCGAAAAATATTAGATAGTGGAAATTATACGGATTGGTGTGACCCTCGATATGTAAATGTAACGGGTGATACAATGGTCGGTACGGGTACAGAAACTACTGAACAGTGGGTCACTTTAAAAATGGGAAATGATACTCCTAGCGGAACCGCTGGTAACTATACCGGTCAAATTTGGTTATATAGTAATACTGCATATAGTAATCAATTACGTGGTGGCCGTGCATTAACTAAAAATGTAGGTACATATTTACCAGACTATGCAGGCACACAGTATTTAGTGTGTGTTAATACATCCGACGCTGTTGGAGGCGCCAATTAGCCACTAAGATGTGATTCGTCTGGTAGATTATATGAATGTAACTCATTTGTTCCAACAACTGGTGGTACATTTTCTAATCCAGGAGAAGAAGCTTCCGAGCATTGGTGTACTATTACAATAGGAAATTCTACTGTTAGTACAGCAGCAAACAATAGCAGTGGTTGTCTTCGTTTATATAGTAATTTAGCTTATTACTAGGAATTAAGAAGCGCAAGAAGTGCATTAACCGCGAACAGAGTTGTATATTTACCAGCAAAGAATGAAAACTGTACATTAGTAGATACTACTGGAACAGGAGCAACTGGAAGTTGGGGCATTTCAGTTACTGGAAGTAGCGCTTCATGTACAGGTAATGCTGCGACCGCAACCAAATGGGCAAATGCTCGTACTATTTCTCTTACCGGCTCTGTTACTGGTTCTGTATCAATAGATGGTAGCGGCAATGTTTCTTTGGCTACTACAACCAATCATGACCATACACATATAACTCAACGTTCTAGTTTTGCAAAAGGCTCTAAGCCCAGTTCTGCTACATATTTACTTAGCAGTTGGGGCTATGAAACTGGTTCTGGCACGGAAGTAAAAAATAGATTTTTTGGGCTTCAAGGATGTGTTAATACTAATGGTCGTACTTCTATATATTTGATGGCATATTAGAATACTGCAGATTCAACTGCTTACAATACTTTTTCTGTATGGATGGATTAGGACGGAACTCGTGGTTATAGTGTATCTGATGCCGCCGCTTTCCGTTCAGCAATTGGTGCTGGTACATCCTCTCTAACAATTGGTACCACCGCCACAACTGCCGCAGCAGGTAATCATAATCATAACAGTGTTTATGTAAACGTTAGTGGCGATACAATGACGGGAGATTTAAATTCCTGTGATATATTCCCGGCAACTACTTCTACTTCAACCTCTACAGGATATGACTTAGGGTCTAACACTAAACGCTACAGAGCAATATATGTAAATCAAGGTATTTTTGTTGGCCCACAAGGATATACATCAAGTAGTACGGCTTATAATGGAAGTACAATGGGGTCTTCAACGTTTCATAGTACCAGAACCACAGCGGGTGGTGGATACTATGTACGAGATGCAGATGTGGTTGTAGGACGTTATTGGTATCAAACAGAAGGTACGACAAGTGTAGAAGGTAAGGGAACTATTTAGTTAGGAAATGATATTGCAACTGGTACAGATAAGAATGCTAGCGGTCGTATTCGTTTATATGGTTCAAATACTGGTTATACAGATATAGATGCAAAATATGGAAGTATTGCTGGAGAATCTAATAAAACCTATCTAAATGTTGGATCTCATATTTATGTAAATGGTTCCATAGATACAAAAAGCGTCCGTTCGAGAGAAGGTATGACAATAATATCAGATGCTAGTTCTGGTAATTGTGCAGTATGGTTTGCAAACTCTAGTGGTAATACTTATTATTGGAAAATGGCAGTAAAAACTGATAATAGTCAATTTATTTTTTATAGAGTAGATAATGGGACTTTAACTTCTAAATTTTGGATTAATTCGAATGGCACAACTGGCACCTCATCATCTCGAAAAATTAAACATAATATTCAAAATATCAATTTTGATACTGGTTATATTATTGATAGAATGCAGCCAGTTTCTTATATTGTAAATGGAGACTTAACTAATAAAACCACTTATGGTTTTATTTATGAAGATTTAGTTTAGATCTTACCCAATGTTTGTGATAGTACCGGGGACACTACCGGTATAACCTATACCGCAATCATCCCTGTTCTTACAAAAGAAATTCAAAACCTCCGTAAACGTCTTGCTGCGGTTGAGAATGAGTTAAATTCTTATAGATCAAAAACTTGACTTTATTATAAAAAAGAAAATTCAACATGTGACGAGATACATGAGTTTTGAATTTTCTTTTCTATGAAAAATTTGCCGCGGACTAAAAAAGTCCGTGGCAATTTTTTTATTCCCCTGCAATAATTACCTAATTTTATCTTCTTCATTATCACATATCATGTGATTGGGAAACCAATCTTTTCTCTCTATTATCATTTTATTTGATAAAATATACGAGTAAAAGGAGGAGATAAGAATGGGAGAAAATGGTTTAAGCGCATCTGATGTTGCTCTAATGTCTCGTGACGGCGACGGTTTCGGCGGCAATGGATGGGGCGGAATGATTTGGCTTTTCGCTATCCTTGCAATGATGGGCGGCGGCTTCAATTGGGGCAATGGTGGCTATCGTCCACAGTATGCAACCCAGGACTTTGTACAGAACGGTTTTAACTTCAACGACTTATAGGATTAGAATCGTGACATTATGCAGGCTATCAATTATGGTGCTTCTCAGTCCATAGCAACTACTAATCAGGTATATCATGACCTAATGAATGGTCTATCTGACAAGTACAATGAGCTACAGCGTGATATTGCTGGACTAGCCGTAGGACAGGCAAATCAGCTCGCTCGCTTCAACGAGTGTTGCTGCCAGACGCAGGCTGCAATTCAGCAGGCTAACTACGAAGCCGCAATGCGCGATGCTGCGACTAACGCGAACTTTACTTCTCAGATTCAGGGACTAAAGGACATGATTAAGGACGACAAGATGGACGCGATGCAGAATCGTATTAACCAGCTTGAACTTCAGAACCAGCTAAATGGTGTTGTCCGTTATCCTCAAGGATGGACCTACAATGCCGGAAATTCTCCTTTCTGTGGAGGATGCAACATGTAATTAAGAGTGTATTCAGTACACCATAACACATTGGGCGTACTTTTGTACGCCCTTATTTTTTATTATACGGAGGTAATTGAGATGTTACAAACCTATTCAAGCAATCTAGCAGTAGAAGCTAATGCCCCATTTGTATTCAATAATGTGGTTGTAGACAAGGGCTGCGGCGAAAGCCTAAGCGCTCCAAGCACCATTCAGCTAAATAAACGTGGGATTTATTTAGTAGAGATGGATGGTTTTGCTACTCCAGACGCCGCGACAGAAGTCTCTGTTCAGCTCTATGTCAATAATGTAGCGCAGCCACAAGCAATCTCCACTTTTGTTCCTGCCGCAGTAACTGATACTCGCACTTTCGGCTTCAAGACTTTTGTTCGTGTACTTGAAAACAATTGCAACTGTAATTGTCTCGCAAGCCCAACCACTCTTCAGTTTATAAACGGCACGACCGCATTAACCGATGCTCATATTAACGTAGTAGTAACTCAGATTCGATAATATAGGGCGGGCAACCGCCCTTTTCTTTAAGGAGGATATATCATGACAGTAGAAGAGATTTTTAATAAATTAGCTTCTCACATGGTAGAAGGAATAATGTATCATGATGATATGGCAAAAGCGTATGATTTCTTAGGCCTTAGCGGCTTTGCTAGATGTCATGATTATCATCACATTTGCGAAACAAAAAACTATCGTAAACTTTCGCATTATTATGCAACCCATTATCATAAGCTAATTAAATTGGAATAGCTTAATTAGCCAAAGATTATACCGGATAATTGGTATAAATATACAACTCCTGATGTGGACGTTGCGACGAAGCGTAACGCAGTTAAAGATTTGATGGCAAAATGGGTTTCTTGGGAAAAAGAAACTAAGACATTATATCAATCCATGCGGCAAGAGTTATGCACAATTGGTGAAGTTGCGGCAGCCCTATATCTTGAATGCCTCATTTGCGATGTTGATGAAGAATTAACATGGGCGCAGAAAAAATGGATAAAATTTGAAACACTTGGCTATGACATTGGCGCGATAATCCAATGTTCAGAAGCTTTACATAAAAAATATAAATAAGACGGTGGTAGTATGATTAGAGTAATATAGAGACGCTTAATCATTCCTCGCGGCGATACCGGAATATTTACTATCCCAGCAATGACACAAGAAGAAGGCGCGATTGGAGTTTTCACTATATTTGACCCTATAACTAATACTAGAATTTTTTAGAAGTAGGTGGAAATAGAAGGAGAGAATTTTAATATTAGCTTTTCTCACGCAGACACCGTAAATTTAAAAGCCGGAGAGTACTTATGGGATATTAAGTTCTATAAGAATCCGATTTTGGCTGATAATAAAGTTATTGATGGGGAAGAGATCAATTCCTATTATGCCGCCTTCTAGGCGCCTAAATGTGAAATTAGAGAAACTGGCGATGATTTTCTTATGATAGAAGGATAGCCAGCTAAGATAGAGGATTTAAATATAATACTTGCGGCCACTGAGACCGCCAACGCGGCTAAGGTTGCCGCAACGGAGAAAGCAGAAGAAGCCGCCGCGAAATTGGAAGAGATGGTGGCGGCGATGCCTACTAAAGTTAGCGAATTGGAGAATGATAGTGGGTATTTGCAGGCGGAATCTGTACCTGCTTGGGCGAAGGAGGCATAGAAACCAACCTATACTGCATAGGAAGTTGGTGCGCTGCCAGCAAATACATTTATTCCAAGTAAGGTAAGTGATTTGACGGATGATAGCGGGCATTATACGAAGCCAGCAAACGGGATTCCGGCGAGTGATTTGGAAGAGACGTATCTGACTTCCTTTACTGAAATTGACCCTACCGTACCAAACTGGGCTAAGTAGGCGCAAAAACCTAGCTATACTGCGTAGGAAGTCGGTGCATTACCCGCTGATACGGTTATACCAACCATACCTGCTAACGTTAGCGCTTTTACTAATGATGCGGGCTACCTAACCGAACATTAGGATATTAGCGGCAAGGCCGATAAGAGCGCGATTCCAACCAAGGTTTCTCAATTACAAAATGATAGCGGCTACCTAACCTCCTTTACAGAGACAGACCCAACTGTCCCGGAATGGGCTAAAGCCGCCACGAAGCCTTCATATACGGCGGCGGAAGTTGGCGCACCGACTGTTTAGGAAATGAATAGCGCCATTAGTACTGCTATCGGGAATGTAAACTCCTTCGATATGGCAGTCGTGCAAGCACTTCCAACGCAGGATATTAGCTCTCATACCATATACTTAGTACCTAAGACTGGGGAAACTAATGATGTGTATGATGAGTATGTTTATATCAATAATGCGTGGGAAATGGTGGGTAATACGTAGATTGATTTGAGTGATTATGCGCTTAAAAGTGAATTACCAACTAAAGTAAGCGATTTAAATAACGATAGTGGTTACTTAACTTCCTATACTGAAACAGACCCAACAGTTCCACAGTGGGCGAAGGCAAATACAAAGCCAAGTTATACTGCGGCGGAAGTTGGGGCATTACCAAACAATACACATATTCCAAGTACGACCGCGGAATTAACAAATGATGCGGGTTTCATTACAGTTGAGGAAATACCGGAAGTGCCAGTGTAGGATGTGCAAGTTAATGGTACGAGCGTATTGTAGAATGGCGTTGCGAATGTGCCGATAATGGAACAAGGCAAATTAGGCGTTGCAAAAACTAGCTTAACGCTTGGTGTAAAGGTCAACGCATCTGGTCAACTGTATCTTTCAGAGCCAACAGCACAAGATTTGAAGTCTGGTGCACAGCCGTATATAGCGGTTACGACAAGCCATCAGCACGAAGCCGCATTCTATGGCCTCGCGAAGGCCGCTGGTCATAACGAAAAAGATTCAACCGAACCCCTCGGCACCTACACTCCCGAAGCCAAAGGCGCTATCCAGTCCATGTTGGGCGTCTCAGACCTAATTGCGACTGCCGAGAATAACTTGGTTGCTTCTAAAGTATACAAAGTTGGGGATGTGTTTACTGCCAACGGCAAGCTCTATAAGGCTACGGCTGCGATTGCGGCGGATGCGGCGATTATTACTGACGGGGCGAATGCGAATTGCGTGGAGACGAATGTGGGGGAAGGGTTTGTGAAGTTCACAGATTATGCGACTACTAATACCGCCGGAACAATAAAAGTCGATAGTGGTTGGCTTGGTCATGCAACTAATGCGGATGGCAAACTTTATCATACGCCGCCCACGGACTATCAAATAAAAACTAGTAATGATGGTTATCATGCAATTTCACCTTTAGTTCAACATGCCTCAACTTTTTACGGCTTAGCAAAAGCAGCAGGAGATACGACTCAATCGCAAAGTGATAACGCTGTTGGTACTTATACTGATGAAGCCAAGGCGGCGATTAAGAGTATGATTGGGGTTAATGTGGATGATGTGCAAGTCAATGGAACATCTGTGGTTAGCGACGGAATAGCAGAAATTCCAAGATTAGGCGCATCAGGGTCTGGAGACTATGGTGTTTGTAGAGTCAACCAATCGTTTGGTATAACACAAAATGGAGATAGCGGGTATCTTATTTTGTCACAAATCAATGATGTAACAGTTAAAGCTGGAGATAACCAATATATTGCTTTAACACCCAGATATCAGCATAAAGCAGTTTTCTATGGCCTTGCCAAAGCGGCTGGCGACACAACTCAATCCGCATCCTCTAACGCGGTAGGCATCTATACCGACAACGCCAAAGCCTCCATCAAAGCGATGCTCGGCATCGTAGATGGCTCCACAGGCACAGTAGACGTCAGCGGCACAACTCCAACAATTACGGCAGTTGAGAACACACGTTACGTCTGCGGCGAAGTAACCTTATTGAGCTTTACACCGCCCGCAAGTGGCATCTCAATTGTTCGCTTTACAAGCGGCAGTACGGTAACAGTTCTAACTTTACCCAATACCGTAAAATTCCCCGAGTGGTTCGACCCCACTTCTCTTGAAACCAACACAATATACGAAATATGCGTAACGGACGGTGAGTTCGGGGCGGTGATGTCATGGCCACTGTAAAATATAGCGGACCTGTGGCGTCGTTCCATTGCCCGACCGAAGCGACAATTCGGAGTTTGAAAGTGCACTTTAGCCCGAAGCAAGAAGGTAGTGGTGATCCTAGCCCAGAGAATGTTAGACCGATTGTGGGATGGGATGGTGTAGAAGTATATAGGAATGACTCCACAATAAACTACGAGTTTGGAGTATTGGGGAAGAATAAATGTCCGTTACTTACTTTAAGTAAAAATGAAATCGTTGAATTGGGTGGTTGGCAAAGCGATAACACGACAATGAGATTAGTTATCGACAATTTAGTTCCTTCTACCGATTATACTTTATCTTGTTTAGTTACATCACAATTAAGTGGAGGAACTCAAGACAGATTATATTTACGAGGAACCACAGAAGGTTTTATTAATCTTGACACTTATCCTCAATCTCGTCAATCTATTACTAAAACTTCAAGAGCGAATGGTACTATAGATATAACTATTAATCATACTTTTAGTAAAGATGCATCAAGAGTTTCTGAAGTTGTTGATATACAACTCGAACTCGGCTCCACCGCAACCGCCTACGAGCCCTATGACCCGAATAGGACAGTGTATGGGGGATGGGTGGATTTAATTAGCGGAGAAGTGTGTGAAGAATGGCTCAAAGAACATATAGATGAAAATACTACAAATTTCACTTATACTAGCAGAGTAAATAATAATGGAATATATTTTTATCGTTCAGTTTTAAACAACGTTTGCAGTTTATCCGCTAGTCAACTAGGATCTGCTCGTATTCAAGAATTTTATTCACATGGAATTATAGCTAATCCTTATACTTCAAAAGAATTATGTATGTGGGTTTATACACCGGATAATAAATGGAATATCACAAGATTTAGTTTTCCAGATGAAATGAATATTAATAGTATGGATGACTTTCATAATTGGCTAGTAAATGTAGGAGGAGTGGATATATGTTATCCACTTAAAATACCTAATACTTATCATTTAGCTCCTATCCAATTGCAAACTTTTCTCTCTCAAAATAATATCTGGTCCAACGCCGATTATGTCGAAGTCGAATACGACCTCCACGAAACTCAAAACATCCTCGCGCGCAAGTAGTTCATCATAGCAAACTAGCCTCACGTTGAGAAGCTCGCGGCCGCGCCGTTACAGAACTTCGTGACGGATATGGTGGCACCGATTAGGGAGTGTAAGGTACATTTTGAGCCAAAGCAAGATTTACATGGGTATGACAGCCCGTGGCCAGCTGGGGGTGGGAAGAATAAGTTCGACATATCATCTGCAAGTATAAAAAAATGGCAACTTATGTCTAACTCGTTTTTACCTAGGCCGGATTCCTATGCATATATATCATATACGGTAAACGCTGATGATGAATCCGTAACGGTAGTAACAACGGGTACTTATATGGGAATATGCTTTGATGTTTCTGCCGGTTCTTCTGTGAGGGTTTTCTCTCAAAACGAAACAGTTGCAAATTCCATTCTTTTATACTCTGCTTATGAGGACGGAGCAACCCTCGTTAATTCTTCTGCAAAATCTTGCACAATCCCAGCTGAAACAACTGGTGTTATTGCGGCGTTGTTCTACGCCGTTGGTACATATACAATTAAATTTCAGTTGGAAGAAGGTTCGACTGCGTCCTCATGGACTCCCTACTCCAACATCTGCCCCATCATCGGGCATACCGGTGCAACGGTAGAGCAGAGAGGATACAACTGGGCGAATATCTACGGGTATTCTGCCGCTGGTATAATACGCCCAACCGATAACAGATCCGTAACAAATAGCTATGGAACCACCATTTCATCCGTTGACTATGAAGAAGGGACTGCGCTTACAATAGCACAGGCGAATCGTTCCGAAACATCAGCAGTATCCTACAAGAACGGGTATTTCGTAATAGGCGTACACGGGTTGGTAAATGGCGCACGTTATGGATTCAGAGCAAGAATAAACATAACAAGCAATCCTCTCAACGTAACATCTACCATTATTCTTTCGAATGGTGCACGGGCGGCAGCCGTAAATATTTCCAATGGGTTTATGTATGGTGCTTTCACTTATAACGTTTCCGGTACTCGAGAATACTTAGAAGTTCGTTGCTCCGGTATGTCTTTTACCATCAGCGAAATCATGCTGTTCCTTATTCCTGCCAATTCAACTGATGTCGATCTAATTACTCCCTACACTCCCTATACCGGAACTACCCTCCCCATCTCATGGCAGTCAGCAGCCGGCACCGTCTATGGCGGCAATCTGACTGTCAACAGTGATGGGACAGGGACGCTGGTGGTGGATAGGGCGATGGTTGCATTTGACGGAACCGAGGACTATGATAACACATACTTCCCGACCGTTGTTTGCACAAAATCGTTCAATATTAAAGGAAACTTTTCCAGACGAAACGAAATCATCAGCAACTACGGGATGTACCCCAAAGTCAACCTTGCCAATAGTACCGCCAGAACATTCCAGTGGAGCAACGCAGACACGATTTATGGCGTTTCCGGTGCGAGCGAACTTAAAGCATTGTTTGCTCAGTATTACGCAAACGGCAATCCAATGACGATTTGCTATCCTATCGCCACCCCCATCACCCACACCCTCACCACCCTTGAAGTCCTTAAAACGTTGAAAGGCATTAATAATATATGGGGCAATACAGGAGATATTACTTTATCTTACTGGAAACATTAAGGAGGTAACCTACAATGAAATACTTAGTAATCGAAATTCAAAAATTTGACACCGGGGCAATCTCAACCCCCACATACGCATACGACGACCGCAACGCGGCAGAAGCCAAGTATCACTCCATTCTCGCATCTGCGGCTGGCTCTGCGCTTCCTTCCCACGCTTGCACTATGCTAACCGAAGATGGTCGTCTAGTTCGTAACGAAGTCTATAAGCACGAACCTGTCGTGCCCGAGGAGGAGCCAGAGGAAGTGACCCCAAATGAGGAAGCTTGATTGGAATCTCAACCGTCACCTAACTCGCGACCTACTTCTCGAGTATGACCAACGCATAATGCCACCCCACCCTCGTGCGGGCGGTATCCCTATCATTTACCCTTGGGGCGATGATAATTCTTCTGGCACCCTAATGCCGCCGTTCCCCGACCCGATCGCAATAGAATCCATCTATCCGTGGGAAATGCAAAACCTCGCCATAATGGGCGATTGGCTTTATGCTTTCGCAAAAAATAGCGGCTATACCGGTTCGCGCGAAGAGTTCTACTCACACTTTGGCTACTACCTAGAGCAAAATCGCCAAGAAATTCTATTTGATGCTTTTTCAAATTTTCCTTCACCGGGCGTGTAGAATATGTTATATTTTGACCTTAATGAAAAAGTCTTATATTATTGGAATGAAGGATATATTCCCGTAAATGCTATGTTAATTACAAATACAATTTTGAATGGAGGCGAAGCCTAATGGCAACTAATACAGTAAAAGTTACTTTACAAATTAGGCACGATGAAGCCGCCGATTGGACTACAAGAAATCCCGTACTTGCCGCTGGCGAGTACGGGCTTGAGTCCGATACTTTTTTAATAAAGGTGGGTGACGGCGTTCGTGACTGGGCGCATTTGCCGTACCTAAATAAATTAGATACTCGTTACTTTAAACTAATGTCCGATGGTTCCCTTACTTTCAGTGATGAGTTTGCGGAAAACTTAGAAGTAATTTCTGCAATTGCAGGAGATGCCATTGAGCATTTAACAATAACTGACCCGCCAGTTAATCCAACTGACGCAGTTAATAAGCAATATGTTGATGATTAGATTCTTGCCGCTAATCACTTAAAGCGTGCAGTTGTTACCGAGTTACCTTCTGCCGCGGAAGCCGATGAGAATACGTTGTACATGATGCTTTCTACTGATGGGAGCCATTATGATGAATATATGGTGATTAACGGTACATGGGACGTAGTTGGCGCGACCGGTGATGGCTCTGGCACTTTCACACTAGAAGTTGCAACCAACATACGTCTAGGCGGTGTCAAGTCCGCTCCGCTAGATAACGAAGGAAACGTAATGACAGATTAGGACTACATTATAGTTTAGAATACCGGGTTTATGACATTCAATCAAGTTTCAACCTCCAAGTTATATGTACCGACCGGGGATACGTTAGTTATTTATGGAGGTACTGCATAAGGAGGTGAAGCGCAATGGCGGATCATATTTTAGAAACAAAAATCTAGCTACGATATGGCACTTATAGCTAGTGGATGAATAGCGATATTATCCTATTGAAAGGTGAAGCCGCGATATGCGCTTTTCCTCGAGATAGAGTAATTGATTAGTTATCTAATATCACACCCGAAAACACTCCACCAGCTATTGGTATCAAGATTGGTGATGGCGTTAATTACTTTTCTCAACTTCCTTGGGTGTAGGCTATTGCCGCAGATGTTTATAACTGGGCAAAGCAAGGCACTAAGCCAACTTATACCGCTTAGGAAATTCAAGGATTACAAAGTTTCGTTGAAAATTTAGTTGGCAGCGATGTTGAAGTAAATATTGCTCCGCGTATTTATCAATTAGTACATGGTACTAATGAAAATATTGATAAATGGTATTTGCGCTATAAAGAAAATAACGAAGAATCACCTTGGATAATTGATACAAGTGCTTATATTGATTTAACAGACTTAACCGCTCTTATTAATTGGATTGGACGTACTAATATAGAAGAATATCCGACTTTTCTCAATCGCACTTATGAACAAATCTAGTATTTTATTAATCAATTAAATGCCGTTGATCGTGCACAAACACACTAGTTTATAACCGCTGTTACAGAAGAAAATGGCATTATATCTGTTGAGCGCGCTCGTCCAGACTTTGAGGACTTAACTGGCAGCGTAACAGTGGCATAGGGCGGTACTGGTAAAACCAATTTTCTGGAAGGCTAGGTACTTGTCGGCAATGGGACCGATCCAATTTACACAATTCCTATTGCCGATTCAATCGCAAATAATGATTATTTAGTTCCAAATAGAGTTATTAAAGAATATGTAGATAACTTAACTAATGGTTTAACTGGAGCAATGCATTTTATTGGCGAGGCCACAGTTGCTATTATTCCTAATAGTGGAATTGATCCAAGAATAAATGGATATGTTTTTGCAAAAGCTGAACCAGGTGATGTTATTTTATCCGAAGCAAAAGAATATGTTTGGACTGGTGCTCAATGGCGTTTGCTTGGCGATGAAGGAAGTTATGCAGTAAAAGGAAGTATTCGTGATGCCGATATAGATTCCGATGCCGCAATTCAATAGAGTAAAATTGCGAACCTCGCTGAAACTTTTGACACTAAAGTGGATAAAGTTGATGGAAAAACATTAACCTCAAATGACTTTACAGATGAGTTAAAATCAAAATTAGAAGGAATAGATGAAGGCGCATAGCGCAATACAATCGAGCATATTCTAAAAAATGGAGAAGAAATTCGACCAACAACAGTTGAAACATTAGATAACGCAGTAAATTTAGAAATTTCGGAATTTACTGATGAAGCTTAGACTAAATTAGCCAGTATCGAGGCAGAGGCTTAGGTCAATAAAATTGAGCGTATTATCTTTGATGGAGAAGAAGTTAAACCAGACGATAATAAAGTAGTTACATTAACTTCTAATCCACATGAAGATCATGTTAATAAAATAGAATAGATTTTTATTAATGGTAATGAGTAGATTCCTAACGAGAACAAGTAGGTTAGAATTGTTATAGATTAGACCGCTTTAGACTTGGACGTTCTTGAAGGCGCGATTGTCCCTGATGGACGTGGCGGTATACAAGAAGTTAATTAGATTGGAAAAAAATTAGATCTTGCGCGCATTTCCGTAACAGGTAATGTGCAAGATTTAGAGCAAACTTAGGATACATACATAACTCTTGACTGCGGCAGCAGTACTGAGGTAATTTAAAACTTGCTTGGAACGATAGCAAGGAGGTCTTTATATGGCAGTAAATAATAACACTATAAAGACGAGAATTCGGTTGAAAAGCGATACCGAAGCCAATTGGAATAAGGCCGGTCCTAGGGACGGGTCTGCGGGTTTCGTACCGCTTGCGGGTGAGTTGATCGTCTATAGTGCAGACGCGGCTCACCCTTTTTCTCGTTTAAAGGTGGGCGATGGGAGTACTAATGTAGTAAATCTCCCATTCATAGACTCCGGGACTTTAAATGGGAATGAAACCGAAATTGTTAAAAAGGATGATTTTTCTTAGTTTCCCTCGCCCGGTTCCGATGATAAGTTATATGTTGACTTATCAACCAATCGAATATATCATTATGCGGCGGCGAGCGGGTATACACAACTTTCTAATTTTAATTTTAATGTACAGCAAACAACTGTTGGCAGCATAGTTAGCTGGCTACCAGGGGTAACTACGCAAGCTTCAGTAGAAAATAATGTATTTAAAGTAAATAATGGCTTATTACCAGAATTACTTTGGAAAAAAGAAACAGTAGTAACGGATGTTACTAGGGAGGAATAATAAATGGCAAGTTATATAGGTAAAGTATAGATAGGAGCTACTGGTGATTAGATACTAGTAGGTTCAACATTATACGGCGTCTGCGCCAGTGGTGCCGCTGAAACCGCAAAAGAAGTAACATTACCGGATTTTGACGCCGTAATGCACGGTATTACTGTGCAAGTTAGATTTGCAAATGGTAACTCAGTTACTACTGGCGTAACGTTAAAGATTGGCGGTACAAATGCCTTCCCCGTGGTAGGAAATTGTGTTTGCTCTGCGAATGATGTAATTGCTTTTACTTTGTCATAGACGGGAAGCAATACAGTATGGTATGCAAATCATAGTATTAAGGTAGAAACTGGTAGCACTAATGGTACTGTTAAAATTGCAGGAGAAGAAGTTGCGGTTGCAGGATTAGGCTCGGCGGCGTATACCGATTCCACTGCATATGCTACTGCCGCGCAAGGACAAAAAGCAGATGATGCTATGCCAAAGAGCGGTGGCACGTTTACTGGCCCAGTACAAATGTCTGAAGATACAGGTATAGCATCTCCGGCATTATCAGTTGCCACTAAAAATTATGTAGATACTAAAACAGCGGGCCTGAGCGGCCTAACTGGCGCGATGCATTTCCGCGGCGAAACCACTAACGCTGATGGTTCTGGGCATCCTATTGTCCCTGATAGTACAAGCAGCTTTGATAACTATGATTCTGGTGACGTATTACTAGTCGGTGACCAGGAATATGTATATGCTAAAGGCAACACCGCAGCAACATCTCAATGGATTTTACTAGGCGATGAAGGAAGCTATGCGTTAAAGTCTAGTACAGAAGTTATAGGTAGTGCTAGCGCATGGAACGCAGGTGCTCTCCCAACTCTAGGAGACGCAATTGCGGCAGATGATATTACCAATTGGGACGAAGGTACAGCATCAGATGCAACGGTCAATTAGGGCGTTCTACGTCTTACAAATAGTACTGTACCAACACTTGATTATACTGCGAGAACAGTACCAAATGTAACTAATGTTGGCACTCTTCCTTCTATTACTATTCGCGATAGGACAGTAGTTGTACCTGACAATACCGGTGGTGGGAATTAATGGGATATATACATGCAGTATAGCTTAATGACAACAGTACACACTTAATAGAACCAAAACTGTTTGCTACCGCCGGTGGCACTAGTACAGCTTTAACAGCAGGTATTAGTAATTTTGAACTTGCTGCAGGAGTATATATTAATTTAAAGGTAAGTACTGTTGGTGCGAATGCAACATTAAATGTAAATAATACAGGCGCAAAGCCTATTTATTATAATGGCGTAGCTATTAATGCAAATACACTTTCCGAGGATAATATCTATACTTTTATCTATACTGGTGTAAATTGGGAAATAGTAGGAGATATTACGGGAAAGAATGTAATGATAGGGACAACAGCAGAATGGCAAGCACATTCTGCCTATATTGCGCCTGAAGGGACGATTTGTATTTATACAGATAGAGGAAGCTATTTAAACAATGGCAACACTATTATTGTGCCTGGTATTAAAATTAGCGATGGAACTTCAGCTGTTTCTGGACTGCCATTTGTCGGCGATGATGTAATTGCTGCCGTTAGATCAGAACTTAATGATCACATTAATGATAATATTAGACACATTACAAGTGCAGAGCGCACTTTTTGGAATAATAAATTAAATACCGATATAGACGGGGAGATACTCGTGTTAAATCGTTCATAAGGAAGTGAAAACATATGGCTAATGAGATTTCTCAAATAAAAATGCCTAATAATGTCACATATGATATTAAAGATGCCGTTGCTCGTCAATCCATTGCAGGTAATGGTACTTTTGTAATTGCATGGGCAGGAACGTCCGATCCCAGTACTGCCGCGGCGCAAGCATTAATTCCTGCTGGGGTAAAAGTAAAATTTGGTAGTAACGCATAGCGTACAGGTACTTTAGAGGCGAGCGCGGAAACGTTAAAGAAATTTTATTTAGTTAAATCTTCTACTCTACCAGATTCTGAGACTTTAGATATATATGATGAATACGTAACAGTACAAGGCGGAACAGAGTCTTCGCCAACATATAGTTGGGAAAAAATTGGAGACACATAGATTAAATTATCTCAAATCGTTACTAATGTTACATTAGATACAAGTAAAACTGCTTCTGTTATTGGCGCGAGTTCTACGATGAAAGTAACGACGGCGCCAACATATACAGTTACTCCCGCTACTACATATGTAAAAGGAACTGCTTCCGGCGCTGCGGTTTCTTATAACCCAGATACTGATACCTTTCTAAAGAAAATTACTCCATCCAGTAAGAAATTACAAACAACGTCGGTAATTGGCGTACAAAGCAGCACTACAACCGCGTCTAAAGCAACTGAAGCAGATTCTCAAACAACCGCAAAAGGAACCGGAACTGCTAGTACTAGTACTGATGCTTGGATTAAAGGATGGAGTGTTTCTAATGAATTGCTTACGCTTGGTGGAGTTACTATGGATACATAGACCACTACGTAGCATACTTTCGCAGATGTAACCGTTCCTATTAAAAACACAAATGCAACTACTGTAGCAAATGGGAGCTTAGTTGCAACTTCGACTACTACAAATGTTGGAGGTACTATTGTAGAAAGCGTTACCTCCAGTGGGTCAGGGTATACGGCCAATGCGGTTACTTCTTTAGGTAATCCCACCGTTACTTAGCCGACTATTACATTAACTACTGCTAATACAGAATCTACTGGTTCTACTGCGGTGGCCGCTGCAACTTAGGTTAATGCAACAAATACAAATGTCGGGGCAGTTGGATGGAATAGTAAGGATGCAAAAACAGTTCTATTAAATACTACTAGTATTACTGTAACACATGCAACTTAATGAGGGAGGTGACATAAATGGCTGATGGATATATTAGTCAAATAAAAACTCCCGATAATAAGGTTTATTTATTAAAAGATAGTGAGAAGACGGATGAGAAAGTAAAATAGACTTCAAATACTGAAGATAAAGAATTTCCCATCATATTAAAAAATACAAATAATACTACGAATGAAACTGCTGGCGTAAAGTATGCTGGTGGAGTCACTGTTAATCCAAATAAATCAAAAATTACAGCTACTAATGCCTCTGTTGATAATATTAAAATTAATAAAGAATTTAATCAATTACTTATTGGTACAGGAACTGCAGGAAGTGATGGAGGGGCTAGTGCTAGTCCCAATAGATATAAGCCTGCGAAATGGACTTTTAATGCTGGTTTTAACCCCGCAGATGGAGATATGATTACTATTAAGATTCCCGTAGCGGGACACGATTATGGCGTATTTCTTTCTACCAATAATGGAACAAATTATTATCCGGTAGTATTAAATGGAACAGGACGTTTAACTACGCATTATCCTGTTAATACATATTTAATTTTAGTATTTGAAAGCAATGGCTCTGCCGCATCTATGTTTGCATTAGCAGGTAGTGATTCACGCGTAACTGTATCTAATGGGGCTTGGCGAGTAATTAATTATTATGTCGATGGTAATTCTGGTGATTGGAATTTACGGCAATATAATTTATTAGCACAAACAGCAATAACAGCTGGGCATATTATTGGAGGTACTGATAGTGGATATAATCATGTAGATACTACTGCATTTGATATTCGTTATGCAGTACTATATGCAGGCAGTAATATTGAAATAAATAAAGTTGGCAGTAATAACTTTGTACATCATTATGCTATTAATATAAAAAATTCTTCAAATACAAATGTAACTTGGACTTCATATAAGAATTTATATATAAAAGGTACTTTATCAGGTACGACTTTTACGCCTATTAATGGCGGGAGCCCTTTTGTATAGGATATAACCGCGAGCGATGATGGATATGTTTATTATTATATTGGCCGAGCCTATAATAGTACAAATGCTATGACTTTTGATAGTACTGCTAAAAAAATATATTGGTATAAAGATGGAGCAATTCGAGAATATGGCAGTGGTAGCGGCATTAAAAATATAACCCGTTCTGGTACTACCTTTACTGCTACTAGAGACGATGGAAGTACATTTACTTTTACATAGTAGGATAATGCCGGTATTACTTTAGTCACAATTGGAGCGACATCCCCTGTGCAATCTAGTACTTCTACTGCTTAGAGCGGATCAAGTGCGAGTACAACTATTTCTCTTGCAGATGCATATGGCGATACTAAAAATCCATATGGAAGTAAGACTAAAAATTATGTACTCGCAGCGCCAAGTAATGCCAATGGAGTGCCTAGCTTTAGAGCATTAGTCGCAGCAGATATTCCTGCATTAGCCTATGTTCCAGCAGCAAGCGGTGTAAATGATGTTAATACTCTTGTAAATACAGGTATTTATAATATCACTTCTGGTTCTGCTACTAATACCCCAAAAGGATACGGATTTGGTCAATTATTAGTAATGAGCTATCGTAAACACACAGGTAATACAACGACCGATTGGGCTAGTTAGATCTATTTACATAATGGTGGTGGAACTGCCAGTGGAAACGCTAGTGCCCCAGGAAATGTATTATATTATAGAACAAGTAATAGTGCATCTAGCAATACGTGGTTTGACTGGCAAAAAGCAGTACATGTTGATGATGCATATACAAAAGTGGGAAATACGAATAAGCCAGTGTATATTGCCGCGGATGGAACAGCAACTCCAATTTCATATGAAATTAATAAAAGTGTTCCTTCTGACGCCATTTTTACAGACCATTATGCTTGGAGTGATATAACTGGAAAGCCAACTAAAATTACTCTAACTGGCGCTGTGACTGGAAATGTAAGTCTTGGATCAGGTGAATTAAGTTTAGCCACAACAGTAAATCATAATCATGATAGTGATTATGTAAATGTAACTGGAGATACTATGACTGGAGATTTAGTGCTCTCCAATACAAGCAGTGGAGATTCACCAGCATTACGTTTTGCTCGTAATAGTACTAATACAGATTGGAGAATAAAAGTATCATCTGGTTAGTTACAATTTGCTTCTGCAACTAATGATTCTTCATATACTACTAGAGCTTATTTTAAAGATTAGAGTGGAGATTTAGTATTAAGTTCAATTTAGTTTGGAAATAATACAAGTAATTATATCAATGATAGTTTTTATACTGGAAAATCTAGATTTTCTTATCATGCTTCTGCCGCGCACGCTTCAATAACTACTTCTGGTTCTGGATGGTTAAAAGTTAAAATAAAAAAGAAAGCTTCTTGGATGCTTACTTTTACCATTAGATTATATACTTCTTACGCTTATTATGATTATGCAATTAGCGGATATAATTATGGTGGTAATCATTGGTATTCTCCAACCGCTGTATTGCTAGGATCAAATAATACTGGTAATAGAATAGTTAAATTTGGATATGATGATGATGCAGAAAATAATTATTGCACTTTATGGGTCGCAGTACAAGCGGGAAATTATTATGGTATAGATATATTTAATGTAACTAATGGTCATTCTCAATATATAAGTGACATTGAAAATATGTTTGAGATTATTCATGAAGATGAATTAACCGGTACTCAATAGGGTAATGATCAAACTATATATGGGCCATGGAGACGTAATGAAACTGTAACAAATGCAACTAATGCTACAAAATTTGCTTCTGCGCAGTCTATAACCTTAACAGGTGATGTAACTGGTACTGCTTCTTCTTAGGCTGGTTGGAGTCTTGCGACTACTATAGGATCTGGAAAAGTAACAAATGCAATGTTAGCAGGGTCTATTGATAATGACAAATTAGCTAACTCCAAAGTAACAATTGCCGGCAATTAGGTTAGTTTAGGTGAAAGCCTTTCTGATAGCACATTACGTGAATCACTTGGATTATCAAATGCTCTACATTTCATTGGAATTACTTCTACCGAATTATCTAATGGTTCAACTACTGCGACATTAACTCCTAAAACTTCTAGTCCAAGTAGTTTAACTAAGACAACTGGTTTTGTCGATGGCGACGTTGTTATGGATGGCGATTAGCTCCGAGAATACGTATGGTCCGGTAGTGCTTGGCGTTTGCTTGGTATTACTACTTCAACAGCATATACATAGCCCGCTTCGACTGTAACCAATACTTGGATTGCCTAGATTAGTTAGGGAACTGATGGAAGAATTATAGCGACTACGGGGAGTTTAAATACAAGTGGTACTTGGAGCGGTAATGCTGGTACAGCTAATAAACTTGCCGCTTCAAAAACTTTATGGGGACAATCATTTGATGGCTCTGCAAATGTTACTGGTAATTTAATAGACGTAGGTAATCAAATTAAATTATCATCAGGGCAAACTGAATTATAGTTCTTAACATCAGCTGGCGGAGCGGCCAACGGAAAATTTGGAAAATTAGGATTAAATACAACATACGCTAATGTCGATTTTAATAATTATACATTAGATGTTAATGGCAAAGCAAGAATTGGAGCTTTAGATGGCGGTCAACATGTTATTAATGGTAATGTTCAGCTAAATTCACAAAGTGGCACTTATAATGAAGGATTACGTATTAATCGTTCTACTACAGGCTATGCTAATATTTATCTTGGTGGCACTAGAAGTTCCGGTTCGGGCAACTAGACAGGCGGTTGGTGGATTGGTACATTAAGTACGCCTGCAGATGCAACTAGTAATGGTGATGCAATTACAAATACTATATTTACTATTAGTAATAATAATACATCCGATACTTTATCTATTAAAGGTACTCGTGGAGCAACTATTGGCACTAATAGCGGTTGGGCAATTAGACCAAGACTTGCTATTGGGACTACTTATAATACTTCATATACACTATATGTAGCCGGTACTGGATATTTTACCAATAATGTTAATATTGTTACTACAAGTACTACTGCCGATACAGCGGCTTATGGCACACTAACATTAGGCAACAACGCTAATGTTAATACGACAACCGCCCATTCAGAAGGTTAGATTATAATATACTCTGCTGCAACAGCAGAGCATATCATAAAAGGAACAAGCACTACTACAAGTTGTACGCATACCTTACCTAATGATACAGGGTTATTAATTAGTTTAAATGGTGGTACGGCAAAAGGTAGCACGACCAAACCAGTATATATCCCAAATACGGGCATAGTAGCCGAATGCTATACATATGCAGGCGGTACTAAAGTAACATTTAATGGCGAAGATAAAGGTGCATCTACTGCTTCATTTTACGCGCCAACTAGCGGTGGCAATACCGGAAATGTATTAATAAGCGCTGGCACAAATGCCCCTGCGTGGTATAGCGGAACAGCGATGAGCGGTTCTGACGCAGGGACCTGGAAAACTGAATTTAAAGGGACAACAAACGCGACTGCGACTAATGCCGCGGCAGTAACTATTGCTGGTGGTTTGGGCATTGCGCAAGAATTATATGTTGGTCAAACAATTACGGCGCCAGATTTAACGATTGGCGGTGCTAACAAATATGGTGATGCTTATACTCCAATATATTGGAATAATGGTGTTCCTGCTGCAGTTACATTAACATAGCAATGCGAGTTTACTATCAATAGCGGAATGAGCGGCGTCAAATTGTCTCATGCTGCTATTACCGCAAACTCCTATGTTACATAGATTGTAGTAACCAGTGGAGAAGCAAATTTAAATTCTAAGATCACTTGGGCAAGTGCAGATGGATATATACAACTAACATGTTCTAAAGTATCAGGCAATGTATCTGGTTACATAATGATAAGTCGTGGCGGCAAAATTACTGCAACCCCTACTGATATCGCATAAAAAGTCGCTGCTTCGCGCCGATTTTTTATATAACTAATAAGGGCTCAGCGGTGCTGGCCCTTATTATTTTTTTAGGAAAATATACCCAAAATAAGGTCTTATTTTAGGACATTTATTATGACAATTAAAAACATCATTTGGGTCAGATGATGTAAACTGGAGGCGAATAAGAATGGCGGCGATAATGAGTAAAAGAGGTAGTTCAGATAATATAATTACCTATGAACATTTCTGCGACACTGCCGCAGATTTAGCAAATATTGATCCAAAGTATATTACATTAGGATCTGTCGCAGTAGTAGTAGATACTATGGAAGTATTTATTGCTAATAGTCAAAAACAATGGAAAAGTATGACTCCCGTTACAGAGGAAGAAAACGGGGGTGAAGGTTAATGGATATATTGGACGTAATGCTCGCAAGAGCAATGACACCACAAGGAAAAACTGAAGCCTATGTAGCTAAGGCTAACGCCGCTGCCGCGAAGGCAGAAAAAGCAGAATAGGATGCAGCTGCAGCAATTCAAACCGTAGAAGATGCCGCGACTGAAATTGCCACTGCTAAATCCGAAGCGGCGGATTTACTTGCAACCGCATAGGAAACATTAGAAACAGCGCAAGAGGCGCAAATTAATACCATAAGTACAGAAGACATAGATGATGAAATTTCTAAATTAGCTTTTGAGCTAAACCAAACTTCATCCAGTACTTATAACGGTCGCGGCTATAAAGTTCTATATCCAGACAATGCTACGCCCTTTGCTATGCCCGACGTGGTTAAGCTATACAAATCTACTGGAGATAACGAAGATGGCAGCATGACTCAAAAGGCTATTACTGCCGCACTCGCGCAGAAAGCCGATACGTCCACAGTTGCAACTAAAGCCTATGTTGATAGCGCAATTGCGCGCATTCCATCTGGTAGCGGCGGCTCTAGTTCTGGTGGCATTAGCAACCTTGGCGCGCAGAACGCCGGTAAGATTGTTATTGTCGGCTCTGATGGCAACATTAAAGCAGGCGATGCAACGCAAGAAGCAATCATTCAAGCACTAGTAAAAGCCGGTACTTATAGCGCTGATGGCACACTTGGCCTATTAATTGACTATGAAAATAAGTCATTTGAGCGCACTCAGGATGCCGCAAGTCGTAGAGCAGGAAGTGACTTCAATGGATACACTATGTATGGCGGCCGTATGCGTTGTAATGTAGCAGATGACGGCACAATTACTGCTTTCTATGGTGATTCTAATTATCGCGAAGATGGTTCTAACGGTCAAGTAATGGTTTATCAGCCCAAGTTCTACTACTCTCGAACCTTTATCAAAAATAGTACAACTAGTCGCGGCGTAACCGTACAAAAAGAAAATATAATTCTAAGTGCAGATAAACGTGCGAGCTTCACTCTTCATCCTCTATTCAAGCTAGGAGATGAAGAACTAGATTATGTATTACTTCCAGCTTTTGAAGGAAGCATTTATGATACTAGCGAAGGAACTTATCTTCTAAACAATGAAAATACAATCACATTCTCCGAAGATAAATTAAGCTCAATTGCTGGCGCAAAAATCTTTACAGGAGTAGGTAAATCTCTAACCCTACCTCACGTAAAAACAATGGCCTCTAACCGTGGTGAAGGATGGCAGCTTACTAACATGGCTTTTGAATCTGCAAATCAAATGCTAGAAATGGTTGAATTTGGCATGATGAATGGGCAATCTGCGCTAGAAAAAGGCGTTGTCAATATTTCTCGTAACAATGCTGCAGATTGTGCAGTTGTAACAGGCTCTACTTCCAGCTTAGGTAATGGTACAGGCGCAGCGGCGCAAACTATCATAGACCGTGATGGCACGAGAGAGACTACAACTACTGCCGGTCAGCGCGCAATTAGCTATCGTGGTATGGAAAACCCATGGGGCAGTATGTGGCGTCTTGTTGCAGATACAACAATACGTGGCAACGGAAGTTCCGAAGGTGGTATTCCTTATTGCGGTGATAATCCACTTAACTTCCAATTACCAGCTGCTATGGCAAATTGGATATCAGCTATGGGCTACCAGAATATTTCTTATGATTGGGTTTATCTTCCAATTGAATGCGCAACAAATGCAAATAGTGCATTCCCAGTAGGAGATTCTTTATGGACAAATAGTCAGCTAAATGGTACAAACCTATTATCAGTAGGCGGCTTATATAGTTCTGGAGATAATGCAGGCCCATTTAACTATGGCGCTGATATTGATGTAAAAACAACATTGCGCTATTTCAATGGACGCGTTATGTTTATCCCAACTAAAAATGCAATTTATGAAGCCAATATAAACAAATGGCGTCAACATTATGGAGGTTGATAGCAATGAAAGATTATGGCATTATTTATGGAGCAGTTGAGCCCCAGCCAATTGAAATTACATCAACTTCAGTATTTATTGCCAGCAACGTAGAGCCATATCAAAGCGAAGATGGAGAGCATCTTGTTTCTGGCTATAAATATAATTATAAAGAATATGGAAAGGATGAATATTTGTTGCAGCAAGCCGCAAGTATTGCTTCCTTACAGGAAGAACTTGCTGCCGCAAAAGTGCTATTGGGGGTGGAGTAATTGACATTACTTGAATTGGCACGTAAACTACGCCCCTATATAGAAAAGGCCGCTCTTTCACTTTCTGATGAAGATTCTCTCGAGGCTGTCCAACTATTCCCTAATTGGAATGCTTCCGCCGCATATCTTCAAGGAGATAAAGTACAATATGAGAACGTTCTCTACAAATGTTTACAATCTCATGCGGCACAAGAAGCATGGACTCCTACTGCCGCGCCAAGCTTATGGGCGAAGGTACTAATTCCAGATTCAGATGTAATTCCAGAATGGGAGCAGCCCGATAGCACCAATCCGTATATGCGCGGTGACCGCGTTATGTTTGAAGGCAAAGTATATGAAAGCGCAATTGATAATAATATCTGGTCACCAAGTGCTTACCCAGCTGGGTGGCAGGAAGTAAATATTTGACTTTTTCCTCCATATATGATATAATTATTATAGGATAAGGAAGTAATATTCTTTATTCTATAATAATTTATCATAAGGAGATTATTACATTGAAAAAGCCAGTTACTATCAGCGCAGAAGAAAGCGAAAATGTACAACGACTATTCCTCAAGTATCATGCTTATATGAATATGCTCGATTACCTTGCTAATTCAATTTCTAATACAGAAGTATATGATAGAAAGTGGGATGAAGCCATGGAAACCTGGGCAGAATTAGATAAAGCAAAACGAGCAGTTGAAGCAAAATATAAGCCAGAAGGTGACTGGGATAGTTTTGAATTTGACTTTGATAATACACAGGTGGTTTTTGTAAAGAATGAGACATGATTTTTCAGAAGAAATTATTCTTAGATATCGGGAGGAAGACCCAAAAGCAAAATGCCGTAATATTACTTTTTAGGTAACAGATGATTGCTGCCTCAAATGTACTTACTGCTATCAAACGCATAAAGGACACGCCATGATGACAAAAGAAGTAGCCAAAGCCGCGGTTGATTTATTATTCAAATTGTATGATGACAATGATGAGAACATGGTCATAAACCATCATACATATGGAATTATCTTGGATATGATTGGCGGCGAACCTTTTATGAACGTGGAAGTGATGGATTATATTGTTGAATATTTTATTTAGCAGTGCTATGACCGCGATCATATTTGGCTTACTAATTTCCGTATTTCTATAAGTACAAATGGGTTATTGTATTTTGAGCCAAACGTATAGGCATTTTTGGAAAAGTATCATAATCTTATTAGTATGAATGTAACAATCGACGGGCCAAAGGATGTCCATGACTTATGCCGTTTAGACCATGGCGGCGAAGGTAGTTTTGATAGGGCTATGGCCGCATGGGAAGATTGGTATACAGTAAAACGGCATAACGTGCCGGATACAAAAGTTACAATTGCGCCAGAAAACTTACCAAAAATGGGGGAAATATTTGAATTTTTCCTATCTAAAGGATGCAAAATCATTCATGCTAATCCTATATTCGAGCATCCTTGGACAGAAGAAGAAGCACGTTTATATTATAAATTACTAATATAGCTTGCTAATCGTTTGTTAGAAGTCGAAGGTGCAGAAAGTTCTTTGTTTTCTGATTACAAAGGACACCCACTACCAGAAACTGAAACTAACAATTATTGCGGCGGTACGTCTGCAATGTTAGCCTTCGACCCTCAAGGATTAGCATATCCATGCTTACGTTATATGGCTAGTTCATTAGATTCAAACCGTAAGCCTATTGTCATTGGAGACACAAGTGGTATTTATAACACACCAGAATATCGCGCAATATATGATGATATGTAGAAAGTAACACGCTAGTCGTAGTCTACATAGGAATGCTTGGAATGTCCCGTCGCATCGGGTTGCGCGTGGTGCTCTGCAGCTAATTACAATGAGTTTGGCACTTACAACAAACGTAGCACTAATATATGTTGGATGCACCGCGCGGAGTCGCTTGCATGTACATATTACTGGAATAAATATTATATCAAGCATGGACTTACCGAGCGCAAAAAGGTATGGCTCCCATTTGACATTGCAATGCACATAACTACTTCAAAAAATTATAATGAATTAATATTACTGTCAAAAACTTGACTTTTTTTAAAATTTAGTGTATAATACATATATAAGCAAGGGAAGGAACTTGCTTTATATAAATTATTTTATAACCATAAGGAGGGTTATAGTATGAAGTATTTCTCAGAAAAGTTGAACAAATTTTATGACACAGCCGAAGACTGTCAACGCGCAGAATTTGCAGCTAAGGAACAAGAGAATCTAGCAAAGATTCAGAAGGAAAAGGCCCTGAGAGAAGAAAAAGAACGTAAGGAAGCTCTCGCGGCCGAGCGCAAGGCAGATGCAGAAAAGGTTGAAACCGCACGTAAGGAAATGGAAAAGGCCAATAAGGCTTATAAGGATGCTCTATCCGAGTTTATTAACAAACATGGGGCATATCATTTCACAACGTCTAATCCTGATGAGATTCCTTCTCTTCTAGACATTCTTGGTTATGCGTTCAACTGGTAACTAAACGGCTTGGACTGAGCCGTAATCAGTCCTTTATAGCCCGTAGGTGTGTGGCTGCACGGGGGCTCTCTAAAAGCCCGGCTTCTGAGGCGAACGGACTGGGTTCGATTCCCAGGCGGGCTGGTTAGGTTCTCTTACTTCCCTAATCGCGATAAAAGTAAGAACGCAGGCAAGCACGTATGCTACCCGGGAGTCATTACCCCGTATAAGTCAGCCTAGGATGACAGAGGTGGGAGCCAGCGTTAGGCTGCTAGAGTAAATATAACGACGAATTTAGTGTTCCGTAAAAACACTTGCCTATTCTCTGCGGCATAAAATCATGAGCGTAGTCACAACACGTTATATTGTGGGCAAGGCGACGCCATATATCGCCCGCGGTTGGGGAGTTGCGAACCTGCAACCGCACCTCCGTATCACTATCAGGCTAACGCAATTAGTTTCTGAAATATACGGAGTTTTTTATTTGACTTTATTCCAAATTTCGTGTATAATAGATATGTAAGGAGGGCGAGAGATGGCACTGGATAAAGCGATTAAATCCGGAAAAGAACATCGAAAGCCCTACCGTGGTTCGAAAGTAATTGATTATTCTTGTCGGAATCATGGCTCATGTCCTTACTGCGAACGAAATCGTAAACATAAGTTTCTTGATTTGAAAGGAGAGCAAATGCTAGACGATTTTATTATGAATTTTTCCTATGATGAATTAGAAGATGATTATTTGACTTTTGAAGAAACTTATGATATAATTAATACAGAAAGTGAGGAAGAAAATGGAAAGTATTAAGTTCTGGTATACTTTTACTAGTGAGACAAACGATCAGGCGAATTTGGATTACGATTTGGGTATCTCAAAGGAAGATGGCCTTTCCCTAGAAGAGGTGTGCGAAACTTTTATTAGGTTTCTTGAGCTAATGGGCTTTTCTCCAGCGAGAGCAAAGGGATATTTCCCCACTGAAATGGAAATGAAATAATTAATATTTGACTTTCAACAGAAATTATTATATAATAATTATGTTGAAAGAATGATGGGCACTAGCATAGTCGGTGAATGCAGTGGTCTTATAAACCAAAGAGGCAGGGTTCGAGTCCCTGGTGCCCTACTATGGCCGCATCAAGCCAGCCGTAAGGTAAAAGATGCAAGGCGCAGTCATTCGTTAGTCGGCGCTCAAATACAAGTAAGTAACGGCGCGAATAGGGAGGCGGTATGTCTAGACTCTCCACCCTGAGCAGTGTGAAAGCTCAATAAAGGAATATTCGACTAGGCTGTGGATGGATTTTGTGGTAGTCCAACGCTACAGGAGGCAATGGAAACCTACATACGTATGGCATCGGCGGATGTAAAACGAGACTCAGTGACACTGAGGATAATTACATGTAGTCCAAGCACAGACTTGGTATCGCGCAAAGTTTAGGAATGTTCTTCCTGCATTTGATCGGCGCATTATAAAAGAGGATTAAATCAAAGAACATTGCCCGAATTCCGCAGGAGGGATGGTATTCCCTGCTAAGCAAAACTTAGCGTAAGCGGTTCGACTCCGTATGCGGCGTACCGATATAAAGTTCGGAGTAGGGCAGTCGTATACTGAGCCCATAACAGATAGGATAGTGGGCGGTGGGCCGTGCCACCTTTAAAAAGGGTTAACCGCCGGACCACCGCGGTATATAAATGAGGGCGATCGGCAAGCAGATCACTATGCTGCAACTCTGGTAAACAGGCAGAGTACTGAAGAGGAAAAATATTAGTTTTAGGTTGTAGGTTCGACCCCTACTGCACCGGTGTAATCGAGAGGAATACCATGAAACTAATATGGCTTAGCTAGCTAGCCTGACCTCTGTCAGCTTGATAGCTACAAGTTGACCTTTTATATCGCACCTAGGACAAACAGTTAAGTCACGGCGCTCATACCGCTTGAGGAATCGGTGCAACTCCGATAGGTGCAACTCGGCAAGGGTATCCCGCCTGAGCCATCATAAGTATGTTATAAGCCGCGAGTGAGGGCCGTAATACTCACTCTACATCTACCAAGGCTGACAACCTACTGTCCGACCAAGAGTTTGTATTTGTCGCAAATTATGTCGTTAAACTGTCCCCAAAAATACTCATTCACCTTAGTATTTTTGGGTTGCTCATCACAAAATATTAAGGAGGAATGAAAATGAGTAATCTAAAAACTAGACAAATTACAGGTATTGCCATTCTAACTGCGCTTTATTGTGCCTTAAGCGCAATGATGAAGATTCCCTTCATCGGTGCAATTTCTCTTGACCTTGGTTATATTGCACTGACTCTTGGATGCGCAATCTTTGGGCCTTGGGCGGCATTTATTGGTGCCGTAGGATGTGGATTAGAAAGTATCCTGTTCTCGCCCTACGGATTCAGTATTAGTTGGTTTATAGCGAATTTGATTATTGGTCTGGGATGCGGAATTACTTTCAAAAAAACGGAGAATATTTGGATTCGTATTGTAGCCATCATTGGGTTTGTTGCAATTGGTATGCTTGGCGCGAAAACTGGTATTGAATGTTATCTCTATCACATTCCATTTGCAGTTAAGATTGTAAAGAATTTTGTTGCGTTTGGAGTTGATGCTCTTGTAATGATTATTGGTTTGGGTATCAGTAATAGAGTAGTAAAATATTGGAAATAAAAATATTTGACTTAAAATTAAATCTGATGTATAATTATTATGTAAGAGGGAGAGATTCCCTCTTAGATGGCCTCTTAGCTCAGTGGTAGAGCGGGCGGCTGTTAACCGCTTGATGGGAGTCCGATTCTCTCAGAGGCCGCGCTACTTCAACATTCCCTTCACCTCTGCAGCATTTTGTGAAAGAATGTTAGTGCTTGGGCACCGCACTATAAAACGTGCCTACTAATGGCCTTATCGTATAGAGGTTATTACATCCGGCTGTCTACCGGAAAACCAGAGTTCAATTCTCTGTAAGGTCGCTTTAAAGACACATCAGCATTTCTTCTTTGCTTAGGGAGCCCGTCAAGTGTTGGTCCGAATCCAACCCTCCCAATTGGTGGGAGGTCGCTCAATTGGCAGAAGCGCGGTTAAAGTGTGTCTTGTATATGCCCGATTGGTGTAATAGGTTAGCACGGCACCCTTTCAAGGTGCAGACGTGGAGTTCGAATCTCCCATTGGGTACGACGTATGTAGCAAAACGCCTCCCGTTAGCAGCGGAAAAGCGCGCTACGCAGCGAGAAAAACGTGCGCTCGCAACCGTTAACACGGATTTAGCACTTAAACTACTACTGGCATCAATTGAATTAGAGAAGTCAATTTAAGTGACCCAATAAGATTGATGATATGTAGCTTGCGGAAAACGGTATAGAAAGAAGCGAAGTAAAGTGCAAACTGAGCGGCTACTCAGTATAATCTCTAACAGTAGGGTGCTAGAAAAATGTGAATAACAGCCCTAATAGACCCGTGCTAAGGGTGTGCTTAGCAAATTAGGCGCAGACAGCAAACTTTTACAAGAACATCTTTCTATTTAAAAGTATTTTATGTGCCTAGTATTTTTGGTAGTATTTAGAGCCATCGCGAGGATAGTTATCTATAACATCCTACGTCCTACCATATGAGGTGGCCAGCCGCGCGATTGCTGACGACTGAGATGCGCGCGTAATAAATGTCGGAACTAGTCGTACTCCGGTTTTACGGCTTTTAGGCAATGGAGTTAAAACAAAAGCCGTGGCGCGTGCTTAATGAGTACACGCTTCGTGTGAGGAAGTACCAGCGTCGAGAATGGCGCTGAATACTAGTTGTACTTGCTCTATGCACGATCTCCAGTATGAGGAAAAACTACTGTTTGGGCTGGGTGAGATACCCTTGGTCCATCTTCCTTGCCTATGTGTGGTTGCCGTAGGCAGAAAACATGCGGTCCAGCTGGACGCGATGATGGCTAGTTTGGGGTTTTACGCCACACTTTATGAAGCGCAACCCGCTAGAACGAGATTCTAGCACGCCTCTCACACTGTAGATGAGTTTCTCTTGACTCTGGGAAGTTCCCTAAACAAGAACGGGATGAATATCCCGTATAAACCGCCGGTAACTTGCGGTATATAAAGAGAGTGATTGATCCTCGAGACATCAAAACTGGCGTTTCTAGAACGCAATGATAGCTTAGTACGCGGGGTTAGGTGCTATCAGATTTACAGGAGTGATGAGACGCTACTTCACTTAATACTCTGCGCGCTGTGGACGCACGGCAAACGAATCCTGTATTTTATGCCCGAGTGGTGGAATAGGTAGACACAGCGGACTTACGTAGGCCCAGTGGCTTGTTGGAGAGCAGCACTCCTTCCTACGACCAAAATCCGCTGGTAGCGATACCGTGCCGGTTCAAGTCCGGCCTTGGGCACTCAACCCCATTTACATGGGGTTTATTTTATATCGGAGGAATTATAATGAAAAAACTTATAATTGCTTTACTAATTATACTATGTATCCTATTATTATGTATGAGTACCGCTAAAGCTATGGAAGAAATATCAGAACCCATTCATCCTCAAATAGATTTGGTAACTCCAACTCCTGCTCCTACTCCAGAGCCAACTCCTTCCCCAACTCCAATGCGCGAAATTAAAATAGACTATTCGCCGCATAAAACTGTAATGGAAATTGGCGATGAAGTAACTTTAAATGCTACTCTGATAAACTTTTACGGAGATTACCACTGTACATGGCAGTATAGTGCAGACGGTAATTCATGGTCTGATATTCCAAATTCAGACTCAACAGCTTATACCTTTAAGATTTCACAGGAAAATTACCGTTATTATTGGCGAATTAAAGTTTATCATTAAAGAAATATTTGACTTTTAATAAAAATTTTGTTATAATATTAATGTACCAAGGGA
>Ga0247610_10000046_pt1 | contig 186532 bp, 173 predicted proteins | sample 174DNAGHGhighgp2_FD_193483 | JGI IMG/M metagenome (GOLD analysis project Ga0247610, IMG submission 193483) | Sheep rumen microbial communities from Palmerston North, Manawatu-Wanganui, New Zealand - 1742 DNA GHGhigh gp2 | ecosystem: Host-associated > Mammals > Digestive system > Stomach >...
AGGGGCGAAAAGTAAGGAGAAACAGAGAGCTTGGACAACGTACAAGCAGCGTCTTGAGGCGCGAGTTGGCAACAAGGGCTTATAGCCAAAAGCAAACCACCCGTTTTCACGGGTGGTTCGTGACTTGTTTAGGCGGCTCAAATACCGCAGATTCGGCGTTTTACCGCGGATTGACACAAAATTGCAACAGAATCGGGCAAAACTGTTCACAAAGATAACGCAGTTTGTTCAAATCGCGATGCTATGATAAATACGATGGAAAAGAATAGGGTCGCTGTTTTTTTGAGATAAAATGAGGCGGCGGCGCAAGATGTTGCGAAAAATCGGCTGACCGTACGCAAGATACGGTTCCGAAACGAACGAGCACGACAGGATTGCGCTTCGACTGAGAAAAAATGCGGTAAAATTTTCGCGCCAAAAGATGAACCGTTTTCATTTGGCAACGAACGCTTTCACATGCCCGGGAAATACCGAACAGGAACGATCCCAAGATCCCGGACATGATCCGAATATCCGCGGTGAATGCGCTGCGGACCGAATACCAGGAGGAACTATGACGCAGCAAAAGAAGAAAAAAAGAAGGAGAAGAGTGCAGCCGCGCTTTTATGTGATCATCTCGATCTTTGCGCTGCTGGTACTTGTGCTGATTGCACTGATCGTATGGACGACGATCAGCTGTATTCAGGAAAGAAACGAAGAAAGGGAACGGCACAATCAGTTCCTGATCGAGGAGGAACGGCTTCAGGCGGAATACAACGCGCAGGTGCAGGATAACCCGGAAGGCTATCAGAACGTCGCGCGGCCGACGATCTCTTATGAGGATTACGTGAACGGCGCAACGATTCCGCCGGTACCGACCGCGATTCCCACCCCGACGCCGACGCCGCGTCCCACACCGTATATGGTTGCGGATTCCAACCCGGAAAAGTACGGTTTCGTGCCGCATCTGCAGGTCGGCGGACAATATGAAAACGGCGTTTATTCGGGAGGCGAGGACGTCATGGCGAATAGCTTCCAGCGTACGGAGCCGATCGAGTTCCCGCCCGCGGACGCATACAACGCGGAAACGGTCAAGGGCATTCTGACCTTCCGCGGCAACAATTGGAGAAACATGTCGAGCACCGACACGGTCAGTCTGACCGAATACAAAATGACGCAGGTATGGGATAAGGCGATCTCCTCGCTCACCAAGGGCGGCGGAAGCGGAAGCTGGTCCGGCTGCGGATGGACGGGACAGCCGCTGATCGTGCAGTGGTCTGCGGAAACGCGCAGGGTCATGAACCTTCATGATTGGGCAAAACAGAAGGAGAACCTTGTGGAGGTCATTTATCCGACCGAGGACGGCAATATCTATTTCCTCGACCTCGAAACCGGCGAGGAAACGCGCGACAAGATCATTCTGAACGTCCCGTTCAAGGGCACCGGCAGCATCGACCCGCGCGGTTATCCGCTTCTGTACTGCGGCTCCGGCGATCAGTACGAGAGCGAGAACCAGAAATCGCGCGCGTTCATCATTTCGCTGATCAACGGCAACGTGCTGTATGAGTTCGGCAAGCAGGGCACCGATCCCTTTGCGCGGCGCAAGTGGTACGCATACGACTCCGCGCCGCTCGTCGACGCCAAGACCGACACGCTGATCTACCCGGGCGAGAACGGCATCATCTATACGATGAAGCTGAATACGGTCTATAATCCCGAGATCGGTTCGGTTTCGGTCAATCCGTCGGACATCGTCAAGTTCCGCTACGACTGCAATAACATCTACGACGATATCGATATCGCGGACTCGACGCACAAGTGGCAAGGCTATGAGGGCAGCGCGGTCGCATGGAACGGACATCTGTACCTCGCCAGCAACGACGGAATGTTCCAGTGCATCGACCTCAACACGATGCGCGTCGTCTGGATCGCGAATACGGAGGACGATACGAACGGCAGCCCGGTTCTGGATGTGATTTCCGATGACGAAGCGTACCTGTACGTCGGCACGTCGCTGCATTTCAACAAGGACAAGAACAACAAGGGTATCGCGCCGTTCTTCAAGATCGACGCCATGACCGGCGAGATCAAGGGACATTACGGGCTGGAGGTATTCACCGTCTCCGGCGTATCCGGCGGCATTCAGGCGACCGCGGTCGTCGGGCGGCAGGGCAGCAATATCGAGGACCTCGTGATTGTGCCGATCGCGCGGTACGGAAACAAGGACGCCGGCGTTTTGGTCGCGCTCGATAAGGAGACGTTCACCGAACGCTGGAAGTTCGAGATGGACGCTTACGCGTGGTCCAGTCCGGCGGTCATTTACGACGCGGCGAACAACGGCTATATCATTCAGGCGGATTCCAAGGGTTATATCTTCCTGATCGACGCCGCGACGGGCAAGCAGCGCGGGGCGCTGCGCCCGACGGAGACTGTGTTTGAAGCGTCGCCGGCGCTGTTCGGCAATATGCTCGTGGTCGGCTGCCGCGGCGGACAGAAGATATTCGGCATCCGCATCAACTGACCTGCCGGTTTCGCCGAAATCAGGATTTCGGTGAAGTTTACCCCATGCCTGTGGAGTCAAGATCCACCGGACGTCGCGCGGCGCAAGGTGTCAAATGCATCGCGCATGTCGCTGCATTTGACGGATTGATGTGCTGTATATAACGGGTAAACGGCTTTCAATCTAACTTATACAGATCGATTCCCCTTCCGCATCCCGCGGAGGGGATTTCCTTTTATTAACGGAAATGTCGAAAATAGTTTGCATTTTCGGCGTTGCGCGGAATGCGGGATTATGGTATCATCATAGCATGGCAAGAAAGCAGCAGCGGACGATCAGTCCGAAATTCATCATGTTCTGCGCGTCGGTGTTTATCCTGGTGATCGCCGTCGTTATTTTGATATTTGCCGTGGGGCTTAGGGATACGATCCCTAAAAAGAGCGGCTCCGGCTGCGGAAAAACGCAGGACGCGCTGTCCTTTGCAACGGAGATCGAGACAAACCCTGCCGACGAACCGGGCGAAAAGCCGCAGACGCAGACGACCGAATCACCGACCGATGCGTCCGTGATCCCGGATCCGCCGGCGCTTTCGGATTCCGTTTCATACACCGTGGAACCCGCCGAGAACGCAAAGCCCTCGAACTTCGGCTTTACTTACGAGATCCGCAAAAACAACCGTGACGACAGCTATTCTTCAAACCCGAATGAGAACGCGTTCTCGTTCGGCAGAGGACAGGACTATACAGATGTCAAGGGCATCACGACCTTTGCCGGCAACAATTACCGCAGCGGCTTTGCTTACGGTACCGCGCGCGTGACGATGCAGACGCTCGAGCAGGTCTGGTCATTTGCCATCGGCTCCGCAAACGGCTTTGCCGGCGCATCGTGGACCGGTCAGCCGCTGATCGTGACGTGGGAAGGACAGACGCTGAAAACGCTCGGCGTGCGCGACGAATTCAAGGCGAATGACACGCTTACGGAAGTTATCCTGTGCGGCTCGGACGGCAATATCTATTTCTATGAACTCGAAAGCGGCAACCGTACGCGTGAGCCGATCCTTCTGAATGCGCCGATGTTCGGTACCCCTTCGCTCGATCCGCGCGGCATTCCGATGCTGTATATCGGACAGGGAACGCAAAGTGAGCCCAACAGCAACCGGTCTACGGCTTTCGCTGTCAATCTCTGCAGCAACACCTATGAGACGATCGTTTCCGGCAAGGACTACACCGCGCGCCGCAGCGACTGGTCAGCGTTCGATTCGAGCCCTTTGATCATTGAAGACACGCTGATCTGGCCGAGCGAGAACGGCGTTCTGTACATGATCGAACTCAACACGCACTATGACGCAGAAACCGGCACGCTTTCCATCAGCCCCGGCGACAAGGTCAAATACCGCTATTCCGGATCCGACTATACAAGCGTTACACAGGCAGGCAGGCGCGCATACGGTTTTGAATCCTCGGTCTCCGCTTTCCGGAATTATCTGTACCTCACCGATAACGGCGGATACCTGCAGTGCGTCGATCTCAACACGCTGAAGCTGCAGTTTGTCACCGACGTCGGGGGCGATTCCGACGCGACGCCCGTACTCGAAGAGGACGGAAACGACGGCACGGTCTACGTATACACCGTGTCGCAGACGGATCAGCAGGATCCTTCGCTTCAGAACGGCTACGGCTACTGCTACGTCCGCAAGATCAACGCGCTCACCGGCGCGATCGTCTGGGAAAACAAGCAGTTCGTGCAGATCCTTGATCCCACCACGGCAAAGAACATGAAGGGCGGTTCTAAGTCCACGCCGCACATCGGGCACGGCACGATCGGCGATTTGCTGATCTGCTCGTTCTACGGACTGACCGTGCAGACGACCGACGAAGAAGGCAATGTCAACTACACATACGGCGGAAAGATCATGGCGTTTGACAGAAACACAGGCGCCGTGCGCTGGGAGATCACGCAGACCGGCGGCGCCGACTACGTCTCCTCGCCGCTTGTCGTTTATAATGCGCGCGGAGACGCGTATCTTATCGCCTGCGACCGCGACGGCGGCATGCGCCTCTACGATGCGGCACGTCCCGGTGAAAACGCGCTCTTTGCGCTCGACCTCGGCGAACGCATCGACGCAACGCCCGTCGCATATAACAACTACATCGTAGTCGCCACCACCGGCACCACCGAGCAAAGCCGCATCTTCTGCCTGAAGCTGAGCTGAATCATGATCCGGATTTTACTGGTCGAAGACGACAAAACCATTGTTCATACGCTCTCTGCCTTCCTGGAAGGCGAGGGCTTTTCCTGTATACATGCGTCGGACGAGACGGAAGCGAAAAACAAGCTCGGCGCGGCGCCGTTCGACCTTGCGCTGCTTGATATCTCGCTGCGGCGCGGAAACGGCTTTGCTGTGTGCACGGCGGCAAGGGAAAAGAATGTTCCCGTGATCTTTCTGACCGCCTCCGGCGACGAGAACAGCGTTGTAGCTGGTCTTGATTTGGGCGCGGACGACTATATCACAAAGCCGTTCCGTCCGAAAGAGCTCGTTTCCCGCATCAAAAGCGTTCTGAGGCGACGCGGAGCGGAGCAGGGGATCCGGCTGATGAACGGGATCCTCGTCGACCCGGAACGCGGAACGGCCGAACGGGACGGCGTCGAGATCCGGCTGTCTGCGCTTGAATTCCGCCTGCTCATGGCGTTTCTGAACCATCGCGGAAGATTGCTCACGCGTGAAAAGCTCTTGGAGGACATCTGGGATATCGCTGGTGACTTTGTCAACGACAACACGCTCACCGTCTACATCAAACGCCTGCGGGAAAAGCTCGGCGACGACCCGCATAATCCGACTCTGATCAAAACCGTACGCGGGCTCGGATACCGCATGGACTGATATGTTTCGGAATCGCGAACTCAAAACCGAATGCCTCGTCGACGCTGCCGTAACGGTTATCCTTGCCGTCGCGGGCTTTTTCGTGCATCCTTTGGCGGGCGTTCTGCTTCTGCTGCTTGGCGGCGGGCTGACCGCGCTGCACCTCAGGCATGGACATAAACGCTATGCACGGATCGACGCGCTATCCAAAAGCATCGACCGCGTGCTGCATGAGCAGGACCGGGTTTTGATCACCGACAGCGAAGAAGGCGAACTTGCCATTCTGACCGCGGAAATCCGCAAGATGACCGTTCGGCTGCGGGAACAGAACGATCAGTTGAAGGACGACAAGCGCCTGCTGTCCGACGCGATCGCGGACCTGTTCCACCAGATCCGAACGCCGTTGACATCTCTGAATCTGCTCGCGTCGCTGCTTTCCGAAGCGGATCTTTCGATCGAAAAGCGGCTTCAATATCTATACGAATGCAAACAGCAGCTTTCCCGCATTCAATGGATCACGGAAACGCTTCTGAAGCTTTCCAAGCTGGACGCCGATACGGTGCGTTTTCGCCCGGAGCCGATCGAAGCAAAAGCACTGATCGAGCAGGCGGCGGAACCGCTTCGCATTCGCATGGAGCTTAAGGAGATCGCGCTTACGATCGAAGATCACGGCGCGACGCTGTCGGCGGACCGCGCATGGACCGCCGAAGCGTTTTCCAACATCCTGAAAAACTGCATGGAGCACACGCCACCGGGCGGACGGATTGAGGTGACGGCGGAGGAGAGCCCCGTCTTTTGCCGCATCACGGTAAGCGATACAGGAATGGGCTTTGATCCGGAGGACCTCGGGCACGTTTTTGAACGCTTTTATCGCGGAAAAAACGCGGCGGATGACAGCATCGGAATCGGGCTTGCGCTCTCGCGTGAGGTGATCGCAAGTCAGGACGGCACGATCATTGCAAAGAACACGGATACCGGCGCGCAGTTTATCATCACTTTCTACAAATCCGTTCTGTAAAGCTAAAAATTTGTGTGACAGTCACCGAACTGTCACTTTTCTTTTGTAGACTGATTGCAGAAGAACAAAAGGAGGCAATCTCATGGAAATCCTGAAGGTGGAGAACCTGACAAAAATTTACGGCGCGGGGGTTAACGAAGTCCGCGCACTGGACGGCATTTCATTCTCGGTGGAAAAGGGCGAATTCTTAGCGATCATCGGGCCCTCCGGCAGCGGTAAATCGACGCTTTTGCACGCGCTCGGCGGCGTCGATCGCCCGACGTCTGGCAAGGTCTATATGAACGGGCAGGACGTCTACGCGCAGGACGAGGAGCAGCTTGCGATCTTCCGCCGCCGTCACGTCGGGCTCATCTACCAGTTCTATAACCTGATCCCGGTGCTGAACGCGGTCGAAAACATGACGCTGCCGGTGCGCATGGACGGACGCAAGGTGAACGAGGAACGCCTCGAGGAGCTTTTGCACTTGCTCGCATTGGAGGATCGTAAAAATAATCTGCCCAATCAGCTTTCCGGCGGGCAGCAGCAGCGCGTGTCAATCGGACGGGCTTTGATGAACGCGCCGGAGATCGTGCTTGCCGACGAGCCGACCGGCAACCTCGATTCCAAAAACAGCCGCGAGATCGTGGAGCTTTTGAAACTATCCAACCGCAAGTACAACCAGACGCTGATCGTCATCACGCACGACGAGCAGATCGCGCTGCAGGCGGACCGCGTGATCGCGATCGAAGACGGCCGCATCGTGCGCGACGAGCGCATCCGGAGGATGCAGGCATGAACATTCTGCATACCTACACCCGGCGTGCGCTCCGAAAAAACCGCATGCGCACATGGGTCACGATCATCGGCATCGTGCTTTCGATGGCGCTTTTGACCGCCGTCATCGAAGGCGCGTACAGCGGACTGGTCTATATGCGCGGCGTGATGACGGAGGACACCGGAAACTACCACGCGTATTTTTACGGGCTGGATCGTGAAACCGCTCCGAAAGTCAAAGAACAGGGTTTTGTAAAGGATGTCGTCACAACGTGGCAGACCGTCGGCTACGAAGCGCTTGATCCCGATACGTATCGCCTGCCGATCTTTGTGGACGCGTTGACCGGCGACGCGCCGATGATCGAGAACCGAATCACCGAGGGACGCATGCCCGAAAACGAGCACGAGATCATCCTGTCGACCCGTTTTTACAGCTTTGGCGAATTCGATCCGGACGCATACGGGATCGGCAAAACCGTCACCCTGCCGATCGGCGCGCGCAGAACCCCGGATGGTACGCCGCTTACCGAATACGATCCGCTCTGGGAAGACGAATATGTTGCCGACGCAGAACCGATGACGTTCACGGTTGTCGGGATCTACAAGAGCTTCGACCAGTCCGTCGGCGGCACGGGCTACCGCACGCTGACAAGGGGGCAGGGCACGGGCGACTCGACCGTGTTCTTCACGGTAAAGCATCCGTATTTCTTTAAGCACACCATGAACGCGCAGACGTTCTCCGAAAACTGGCGGTCAAACAGTTCGCTGATGCGTCTGTACGGATCGTTCGGCGACGATACGATCACGACCATGCTCTACGGCTTTGCAGCGGTGCTCGTCGCGCTTGTCATGTTCGGTTCGATCTCGTTGATCTACAATGCGTTTTCAATCTCCGTTTCGGAGCGCACACGGCAGTTCGGAATCTTAAAATCCATCGGCGCAACGAAAAAGCAGATCCGCGCTTCCGTGCGCTATGAAGCGCTCGTGCTATCTGGCGTCGGCATTCCGATCGGTATGCTCATCGGATGCGCGGGCATCGGGATCACGCTTTGGGCGATCCGTGATACCTTCACGCAGTTGATACCGAATACATCGGTTCAGATGCGCCTTGCGCTGCATCCCGTTGCCCTTCTGATCGCCGCGGTCGTTGCGCTCATCACCGTTCTGATTTCTGCCGCGGTCCCCGCAAGGCGGGCGGCGCGCCTACAGCCGATCGACGCGATCAGAAGCAGCACGGACGTAAAGGCAAAACCAAGGGAGGTCAGAACCTCGAAGCTCACCGAAAAGCTGTTCGGCTTTGAAGGCACGATGGGCGCGAAGAACTTCAAGCGCAACCGAAAGGGCTATCGGGCGGCGGTTCTGTCGCTGTTTATGAGCGTGGTGCTGTTTATCGGAGCTTCGTCGTTCTGCACCTATCTCACCGATATGGTCGGGACACTGACGGAAAACGCCGGCTATGATGTGTTTGCAAACGTTCCGGTCTCTGCCGTGCAGGACGTGATGACAGAGGCGCGCACTTTCGACGGCGTGACCCGCGCGGCATACTGCTACACGGAGTATGCGGGCATCGACGGTTACTTTGCGGAATCGAGGCTGCTGACCGATGCGTATACCCATGTGCCGGGACATTCCGACGACGGAACCGGACGGACTGCCGTGCCGCTTTATACGCTCTATCTGGAGGACGACGCGTTCCGCACGCTGTGCAGGGAAAACGGGATCGATCCGGAACCGTATTTCGATCCCGGGAACCCCAACGGCGTGTTGATGAACTTCGATATTACGGAGACCGTGTATGCTGCCCGCAACAACATCAAACGCTATCGCTACGATCTGTTCAGGGACGACGTGCTGCCTGCGTCTGTCACAACAAAGCAGGTTCGGGAGCGCGAAGGGTTCGTCTGGGAGTATGATACCGATTCCGAAACCATGGAAACGCGGGTCGCGTACTATCCGAAGGACTACTGGAAGCAGGTCATGGAGGGCGCTGCCGAAACGCATGCCTATACGCTCGACCGCGACCGCGCGGACGCGATCCTCCCGATCGAGGAGGCAACCGAGACGGTCACCTATCCGTTCGACGCGTTTGTAAAGACAGACGGCTTCTGTCTTCCGACGCAGTACGCGTCGCTGATCTATCCGTTTGCAAAGCTCGACGCGTCGGTGTTCGACAGCGAAAAGCAGGCGTATATGTTCTTTCGGTCAAACGATCACAAGACGCTGACCGCGTCTCTGCGCGAGCTATTCAAGCGTTCGGATTTCAAATACAATGCATACGCGGGCGATTATGCCGAGGAGCGCGAGAACAGCCGTATGATCGTCGGCGTCGTCAACACCTTTGCATACGGGTTCATCATTCTGATCTCGCTGATCGCGGCGGCGAACGTGTTCAACACGATCAGTACGGCGATCATGCTCCGCCGCAGGGAGTTTGCCATGCTGAAATCCATCGGCATGACAGAAAAGGGTATGCGCCGGATGCTGAGCTATGAATGCATCATCTACGGACTCCGTGCGCTGCTGTTCGGTCTGCCGGTCTCGATCGGGGTCACGTTCCTCATCCACAGGATCGTTGCGGCGGAGCTTTCCCGCAGCTTTTATATGCCGTGGCACAGCATCCTGATCGCGGTCGGCTCGGTGTTCCTCGTGGTCTTTGCCACGATGCTTTACGCACGATCGAAGCTCAAGAAGGACAACCCGATCGACGCATTGAAAAACGAAAATCTGTAACATACAAAGGGCTGTTACGAAAGTCTTTGCGCCAAAAATGATGGCAGCAGCCGAGGCTTCCCCTCGAGGGGAAGCTGTCACCGACAGGTGACTGATGAGGTGTGACCGCTTTTTTCATGCAGTGGATACACCTCATCCGTCGGCTTTCGCCGTCGCCTTCTCCTCAAAAAGAAGGCTTTTGGCTGCACATCCTGACTTTCTGAACAGCCCCTTTTTCATATTCGAACACCTTGCGAAACGGCGCGGGATTTGGTATAATCAAGTATCACAAACTGGGGGCATATGGAATGAAGATCTTTTTGGTCAACGACGACGGCGTCGATGCGGTCGGCATCAACTGCCTCATTCGAACGCTTTCAAAGGAGCATACGGTATGGGCGGTCGCGCCGGATCGACAAAGAAGCGCGGTATCGAAGGCAATGACGCTTTCTTCACCGCTTCGCGCCGTGCCGAGAGAGATCGAAGGCGCCGCGCTTGCGTACGCGGTCGACGGCATGCCGGTGGATTGCGTACGGCTCGGGCTCGGCAACCTTGTTCCCGAACAGCCGGATCTCGTGATCTCCGGAATCAACCACGGTCCGAACCTCGGCAGTGACACGCTCTATTCCGGCACCTGCGCAGGCGCGCAGGAGGCGGCGCTTTCAGGCATTCCGACAATTGCCATGTCGATCGACAAGCGGAACCCAGTGCATTTTGAGACCGCCGCTGCCGTAACGAAGTATATGATCGACGTTTCGCTCAGGCATCCGCTGCCATTCGGCATGTTCTATAACGTCAATGTGCCCGATCTGCCGCCTGAACAGATCAAGGGCTACAAGGTGACGGGGCTTGCGCTCGTGCGTTACAACAGAACGTACGAACGGCGCGAGGATCCGATCGGGCGTCCCTATTACTGGGCGCCGCGCGGAAAGCTTCCGTGCGATCCGGATGAGGACACCGATCACGCATGGATGAAGAAGGGATATGTGACCGTCACGCCGATGGGCTTCCACAGTGAGCGGCTCGACGCGGTCGACCTTTCGGACGAATTCGGAGGTGAAGCATGAGAGTTGCGGTCATCGGCGGCGGCGCTGCCGGACAGCTTGCTGCGTTCAAGGCGGCGGAAAACGGGCATACCGTGACGATTTTTGAGCAGAACGAAAAGCTCGGAAAAAAACTGTTCATCACCGGCAAGGGACGCTGCAATGTCACGAACGCGGCGGACCGGGAGGGTTTCTTCCGGCATGTGGTCAAGAATCCGCGGTTTTTATACAGCGCGTACGCACATTTTGACAGCGCGGCGATCATGGCACTGATCGAGGCAGCGGGCGTGCCGTTGAAGGTAGAGCGCGGACAGCGCGTGTTTCCGGCGTCCGACCGCTCGAGCGATATTCTGAAAGCGCTTGAACGGACGGTGCGGTCCTGCGGGGTCACGGTGCGGCTCAACACGCGCGTTTCCGCGATCTTAACGAACGGCGGCAAGGCGTCCGGCGTGCGCGTCGGGGAAACGGTTGAGCCGTTTGACGCGGTCATTTTGGCAACGGGCGGGCTTTCCTATCCGTCCACCGGCAGCACGGGGGACGGACTCCGGTTTGCCGCGGCGCTCGGGCATACGGTCGTACCGCCGAAGGGTTCGCTTGTCCCGTTCGAAACGGAGGAAGCGTGGTGCGCGGATCTTTCCGGGCTGACGCTTAAAAACGTCACGCTGACCGCCTATAACAATAAAGGAAAGGAAGTCTATTCCGAGCTAGGCGAGATGCTGTTCACGCACTTCGGCGTCAGCGGACCGCTGGTGCTTTCGGCGTCGGCACTTTTGGCGGAGGAGCCGGAGGATGCGCTTCTTTCGATCGACTTAAAGCCCGGACTTTCGGAAGAGCAGCTTGATGCAAGGCTTTTGCGGGATCTGACCGCAAACGCGAAAAAGACGTTCTCCGGCGCTTTATACGGACTTCTGCCGCAAAAGCTTTTGGGCGTGGTCCTCGAAACCGCCGGGATCGACGGCGCGGCGCAGGCGGGCAACTGCACGAAGGCACAGCGGAAAGCGCTCGTCGACACGCTGAAGGGGCTGAAGCTCCATGTGACCGGAACGCGTCCCATCACGGAGGCGATCGTCACGCGCGGCGGTGTTTCGGTCAAGGAGATCAATCCTTCGACCATGGAATCAAAAAAAGTCGCGAACCTGTATTTTGCGGGCGAGATGATTGATACAGACGCCTTTACGGGCGGATTCAACCTGCAGATCGCCTGGTCCACCGGCGCGCTTGCGGGCAGCAGCATTCCTACGGAGGTATAAGAATATGAAACAAAGCATCGGTATCGACGGACCCGCGGGCGCGGGCAAGAGCACGGTCGCAAAGCGTGTCGCGGCAGCGCTCGGCATCCCGTATCTCGACACAGGCGCCATGTACCGCGCGTTTGCTGTTGGGGCAAAGCGGCGCGGCGTTGATTTTCTGGACGAGGAAACACTGGCTCGGCTTGTGCACACGGCCGATGTGCAGGTCCGCTACGAGGACGGCGTGCAGCACATGCTGGTCGACGGCGAGGATGTGACCGGCGAGCTTCGCACGGAGGAGATCAGTCAGGGTGCGTCGCTCGTGAGCCGCGTGCCGGCTGTACGCGACCGTATGACGGAGCTGCAGCGTGAGGTTGCGCATGCGCAGCGCGTGATCATGGACGGACGCGACATCTGCACAAACGTACTCCCCGATACGCCGTATAAGTTTTTCGTGACGGCCTCGGCAGAGGAACGCGCAAACCGGCGGTATAAGCAGCTTCTGGAAAGCGGCGAGCCGGCCGATTACGATACAATCCTGCACGATATTATCCGCCGCGACAAACAGGACAGCGAACGCGCCTATAAGCCGCTGTACTGCGGCGCGGACACGAAACTCATAGACACAACCGATATGACGATCGAGGAAGCAGTGGAAGCAATTCTTTCGGAGGTGTGATATGCTGTATATCTTCGCCTGCATCATCTTAAAACCGATCCTGTGGCTGTACGGGCGGCCGAAGATCCATAATGCCGCCGCGCTGAAAAGCAAGGGCAAGGTGATCTACGTCAGCAACCACGTCAAAATGAGCGATCCGATCTGGATCGCTGCGATCGTGCGGCGGTGCATCCATTTCATGGCGAAGTCCACGCTGTTCTCGTCGAAGTTCATGACGACGGTCTTCCGCCTTCTTTTGTGCTTCCCGGTCAACCAGCGCACCGCGGACACGAAATCCATCCGCCACGCGTGCGAACTGCTGGAAAAAGGCAAGGCGTTCGGTGTGTTTCCGGAGGGACACCGTTCGGCAACGGGCAGCGATATGGATGCGTTTGACAAGGGCTGTGCATTCATCGCGGTGCGCGCCGACGCGCCGATCGTGCCGCTGTACATCGTACATCACGGCAGAAAGTTCGGCGATCGTCTGAAGGTCGCGGTGGGCGATCCGATCCTTCCCGCCGAAGTCAAGACGCGCTGCCCCGGCAAGAAGCCGGTCGACGCCATCAATGCGGCGATCACCGATTCGATGATGACGCTGAAAACGATCGCGGAGGCGCTTTGATGCAGGTTTTGTTTGCAAAGCACAGCGGCTTTTGCTTCGGCGTTTCGCGGGCGATCGAGCTTGTGAACAAGGCGGCGGAAGGGGACGCGCGCGTTTTCACCTACGGTAAGATCATCCATAACGAAGGCGTGGTCGCGGAGCTTGAAGCGCGCGGGATCCATGCGGTCGAAACCTTGGATGCGCTTTCCACGGGAGATACGCTCGTTATTCGTGCGCACGGTGCGCCGCCGGAGGTGTTTTCGGCATGTGAAGAAAAGGGCGTGCGCGTCGTCGACGCAACGTGTCCGTTCGTCAAGCGTATCCACCGCATCGTCGAGCAGGCGGTGCAAAACGGCGAGTGCGTCGCGATCCTCGGAAAACCCACGCACCCCGAGGTCATAGGTATCAGAAGCCGGGCGGGAGAGGACGCCGTCATGCTGACGGGCACGGAGGACGCAGAAGCGCTCGTGCATACCGGCACGCTGACGTTCGTTTCGCAGACGACCGCAAAGGCGGAGGTCTATGAAGCTGTTTTATCCGTCCTGCGCAAGAGATTTCCTGCGCTTTCCGCGCACTGTACCATCTGCGACACCACGCGCCGCAGGCAGGCGGAAGCGGCGATTCTCGCAAAACGGTGCACACGGATCTTCGTTCTCGGTTCGGAAATCAGCGCAAATACCTGCGCACTGCGGGATTTGTGCAAAAAAACTTGTGAAAACGTCGAAATCATCGACAATATCGGCAAAATTCCTCTTGCAAAAATAAAAGACGATGATATAATAGGGATTATCGCAGGCGCATCGACGCCAACAGCGATGATTAGGGAGGTTAAACAAGTAATGAGCGAACTCGAAAAGACGACAGTTGAAACCATCGAAGCGGAAGCTCCCGCTGAGGTTGTCGCCGAAGCCACTGAAGAAGTCGTTGCAGAAGCAGAGCAGGCAGTTGAAGAAACGGCAGCAGAAGCAGTCGAAGCGGTCGAAGAAGTGAAGGAGACCGTTGAGGGAGCACCGGCAGTCGTGGAAGAAGCAGTCGAAGCAGTTGAAGAAGCAGCGGCACCCGTTGCTGTCGAGGCAGAGGCGGAAGCCGAGCCGGAGACTTTTGAACAGGCCTTTGAAAAGACCGTGAAGCGGATCCGTCCGGGCCAGATGATCACGGGCACCGTGCTCCAGATCGTGGACGGCGAAGTATTCGTCAACATCGGTTACAAGGCCGACGGCGTGATTCCGAAGGGTGAATTCTCCGCGGATCCCGAAGTCCGTGCGGAAGACGTTGTCAAAGAGGGTGACAGCATCGACGTGGAAGTCCTTATGGTCAACGACGGCGAAGGCAATGTCCGCCTTTCCCGCAAGAGTGTCGAAGGCAGAAAGCTGATGGACGAAATGTTCACGGAAGATGTCGAAGGCAAGACCTTTGAGGCAGTGGTCAAGGAAGTCGTCAAGGGCGGCCTGATCGCCGATATCAACGGCGTACGCGCTTTCATTCCGGCTTCGCACGTTTCCACCAAATACGTTGAGAATCTCAACGACTACGTCGGCAAGACCGTCAAGGTCAAGGTCCTTGAAGCGGACAAGGCAAAGAAGCGCATCGTCGCTTCCATCAAGCAGGTCCTCATCGAGGAGGCAAAGGCAGCGAAGGCGGCCAAGTGGGACGCGCTCGTCGTAGGCGAGAAGGTCCACGGCGTCGTTCGCCGCATCACCGATTTCGGCGCGTTCGTCGACATCGGCGGTATTGACGGTCTCGTGCATGTCACCGACTGCGCATGGGGCAGAGTCAAGCATCCGAGCGACGCGCTGTCCATCGGTCAGGAGATCGATGTTCTGATCCTTCGCGTCGACCGCGAAAAGGAACAGATCGGTCTGGGCTACAAGCAGCTTCAGCCGAAGCCCTGGACCAAAGCGGCGGAGAAGTACCCCGTCGGCAGCATCGTCGAGGGTAAAGTCGTCCGTATCGTCCCGTTCGGCGCGTTCGTCGCGCTTGAGCCGACGATCGACGGTCTCATCCACATCTCTCAGGTCGGTATCCACCGCATCGAGAAGGTCGAAGACGAGATCAAGGTCGGCGACGTTGTCCGCTGCAAGGTGCTGGATGTCAACGTCGAAGCAAAGCGCATCAGCCTTTCCCGCAAAGATGCTCTGATCGAGGAGAACCCCGAGATCGCGGAGCAGCTCGCGGCAGAGAAGGCGGAGCGTGACCGCGTGAACGCGGAGCGCAGAGCGCAGCGCGAGGCACAGCGTGAGCAGCAGAACAAGGAACGCGAGGAGCGCAGCGCGCGCCGCTCGCAGGACAACGGCGAACGCCGCGAATCCCGTCCGGATCGCCGCCGCCGTAACTCCGAGGACGGCGAGTACGAGCTGCCCCCGATCACGCAGACAACCACATCTCTGGCAGGTCTGTTTGCAAACTACAAGCCTGACGAGGAGTAATCTTCGTTCCGGAAACCAACGGATCAAAGCCGATCGCATCTGCGACCGGCTTTCTCTTTTTGCATACGAAAGAGAAATATGAAAAAATTATGAAAAATTTGAAAGTTTTATCTTCCATTCTTGAAAAGTATCTGCTATAATACGTTCGTACGTATGGCGTGCAATTTATGATCCTGTATAAACAGGAAAAATCAATCAGGAGGAAAAAACAAACTATGAAGAAAATCATTGCATTGCTGATGGTTCTCGCAATGGTCTTCGCGCTGGTTGCTTGCCAGCAGAAGCCCGCAGAGCAGCCGGCAGAGCAGCCCGCAGAGCAGCCTGCAGAGCAGCCTGCAGAGCAGCAGCAGGGCGAACAGCCTGCCGGTGAAACGGTGGTTGACCCTGAGTCCATCCCGGACACGATGACCAGCGCAGACGGTACCTATGAGATCGCATTCGTCACCGACGTCGGTCAGCTGAAGGACAAGTCCTTCAACCAGGGCACCTGGGAAGGCTGCAAGCTTTATGCGGCAGCGAACAACCTGTCCTACAAGTACTATCAGCCCGCGAACGCCGATCAGGCGACGGACGATGACCGCTATGACGCCATGAAGGCGGCTGTTGACGGCGGTGCAAAGATCATCGTCTGCGCAGGCTTCATGCAGGCAGGTGCGCTTGCAAAGGCAGCGAAGGAATTCACCGATGTCAACTTTGTCTTCATCGATGGTTGGGCGCTCACCGACGGTGAAAACGGCCCGGTCCTCAACAATGTTGCAGGTATCGCGTATCAGGAAGAACAGGCCGGTTACCTCGCAGGCTATGCGGTAGTCATGGAAGGCTACACCAAGCTCGGCTTCTGCGGCGGTGGCGGCGGCACGAACCCGGCATGCTGCCGTTACGGCTATGGCTTCGTCCAGGGCGCAAACGCAGCGGCTGCTGAAAAGGGCATCAATGTCGACATCAAATATTCCTGGCAGTACGGCTCGTCCTTCTCCGCTTCCCCCGAACTGCAGACGATGGCATCGGGCTGGTACGAGAGCGGCACAGAGATCATCTTCGCTTGCGGCGGTTCCATGTTCTCCTCGATCGCAGCAGCAGCTGCTGAGAACGATGCGAAGGTCGTCGGTGTTGACGTTGACCAGTCTCCGGAATCCGACACCGTTGTCACTTCCGCTATGAAGGGCCTCTCCGCATCCGTGCAGTGGGCAATTGCAAAGCAGTATGAAGGCAAGTGGAGCGAGATCGGCGGCAAGAACACCAGCCTCGGCGCAGCGAACGACGCAGTCGGGCTGCCGACCGCAACCTGGAGCCTCAAGAACTGGACCGTTGAACAGTACGAAGCACTGCTCGCGGCGATGAAGGACGGTTCCCTCGTCATTGACGCGGCATATCCGGAAGACAACGTGTTCACGCTGTCCAACGCGACTGTCGAAGTTATCTGATCCATTCAGAACGCAAAAAGGGCTTTCTTCGGAAAGCTCTTTTTTGTTTTACTCTTCTGCAAAATGTTGCAATTTCTTCACAAATTTTTCATACGCGCTTGCAATTTACCCTTGCAGCAAGTATAATATATGCAATACTTGCGGAACTTTTTCGCGAGTCACTACGAAGGAGGTGGAGTCATGGAGCAAGCTCCCGAATATGTCATTGAGATGCTGCACATTACCAAGGTTTTTCCGGGTATCAAAGCAAACGATGATATTACGCTGCAGCTCAAAAAAGGAGAGATCCATGCGCTGTTGGGGGAGAACGGTGCCGGTAAATCCACGCTGATGAGCGTCCTGTTCGGCTTGTATCAGCCGGAGGAAGGCATCATCAAGAAGGACGGCAGGGAAGTTAAGATCAATAACCCGAATGACGCAACGGCACTGCACATCGGCATGGTTCATCAGCACTTCAAGCTGATCGACGTGTTTACCGTATTGGACAACATCATTCTCGGCGCAGAGGATACAAAGCTCGGTTTCCTGCAAAAGAAGGAAGCGCGTAAAAAGGTCAAGGAGCTTTCGGAACGCTACGGTCTGCACGTTGACCTTGACGCCAAGATCGAGGATATCACTGTCGGCATGCAGCAGCGTGTCGAGATCCTCAAGATGCTCTATCGCGATAATGAGATCCTGATCTTCGACGAGCCGACGGCGGTTCTGACACCGCAGGAGATCGAAGAACTGATGACGATCATGCGAGGACTTGTCAAGGAAGGCAAGTCGATCCTGTTCATCTCTCATAAGCTGAACGAGATCATGGAGGTCTCCGACCGCGTCACCGTCCTCAGAAAGGGCAAGTACATCGGTACGGTCAACACCTCCGAAACCACAAAGGAAGAGCTGTCTTCCATGATGGTCGGTCGTCCGGTTCAACTTGTCGTTGAAAAGGATGATGCAAAACCGGGCAAACCGATCCTCGAGGTTGAACATCTCACCGTTCCGTCCAAGCTGCACAAGAATAATGCCGTCAAAAACGTCACCTTCACCGCACATGCGGGCGAGATCACCTGTATCGCCGGCATCGACGGCAACGGTCAGACCGAGCTCGTTTACGCGCTGTCCGGTCTTGAAAAGGCAAGCAGCGGAAAGATCACGCTCTGCGGCAAGGACATCACAAAGGCAAGCATCAGAAACCGCAGCCTCGCAGGCATGAGCCATATTCCGGAGGATCGTCATAAGCACGGTCTGGTGCTTGACTTTTCGCTTGAGCAGAACATGGTTTTGCAGCGCTACTACGAAAAACAGTTCCAGAACGCAGGCTTCATCAAGTTCGGCGCAGTCCGCGAATATGCGAACAAGCTCATCGAGCAGTTCGATGTTCGTTCCGGTCAGGGACCGATCACGACGGCTCGTTCCATGTCCGGCGGAAACCAGCAGAAGGCGATCGTAGCCCGCGAGATCGACCGCGATTTGCCGCTGATCATTGCGGTGCAGCCGACCAGAGGACTTGATGTCGGCGCAATCGAGTTTATCCACAAGCGGCTTGTCGAAGAGCGCGACGCGGGCAAAGCAGTTCTTCTGGTATCGCTCGAGCTCGAAGAGGTCATGAGTCTTTCCGATCGCATCCTCGTCATGTATGAGGGAGAGATCGTCGGCGAGCTTGATCCCAAGAAGACCACCGTGCAGGAGCTCGGTCTTTACATGGCAGGCGCCAAGCGTGAAAGCGCGGAGAAGGAGGCACAGGCATGAACGCATTTCTGAAGAAAAACGGAACACGCTCTGTTCTTGCGACCGTCATCTCGATCCTCGTCGGTCTTGTCGCCGGCTCGATCCTGATTCTGATCGTAGGTCTTTCGAGCAAGGAGATCGGCATCTCCGGCGCGTGGGAGGGCATCCGTCTGATCCTTGCGGGCACGTTCAACACCGGGCGTACCGCCTCCGGCACGCTGTCGTTCGGTTTCAACCCGCAGATCATCGGCAACATGCTGTTCCGTGCGGTCCCGCTGATTCTCTGCGGCCTGTCCGTCGCGCTCGCGTATAAGACGGGCCTCTTCAACATCGGCGCTTCCGGTCAGTATCTAGCGGGCACATGCGCGACGCTGTACGTTGCGCTGTCAATCCCCGCGGGTACACTGCCGCAGTTTCTGATCTGGATCCTTGCGTTCCTTTCGGGCATTCTCGCCGGCGCGCTCTGGGGCGCGATCCCCGGCATGCTGAAGGCGTTTCTGAACATCAACGAGGTCCTTGCGTGTATTATGACCAACTGGATCGCCGCAAATCTCGTGACATGGCTGTTCGATATCAGCAATCTCAAGAACATGGTCGAAGGCACCAAGACAGGCTACATCTACAAGACGACCTACGGTCTTGTAAACGTGAACGGGCAGTGGACATATCAGGACGGCCTCGGCGTTGCGACGCCGAAGCTGGGACTGAATAAGATATTCCCGGGCTCACAGGTCAACGGCGGTATCGTGATTGCGATCCTGATTGCCATCATTGTATACATCCTTCTTGCCAAGACAACTTTCGGTTACGAACTGAAGGCGTGCGGCGCAAACCGTCACGCAGCGCGTTACGCGGGCATTCACGATAAGCGCAGCATCGTATTTTCCATGGCGATTGCCGGCGCGCTTGCGGGCGCAGCAGCCTCGCTCTACTATCTGTCCGGCAACACCGAGCTGTACTGGTCGGTCTATCAAAAGCTTCCGGCGGAGGGCTTCAACGGCATCGCAGTCGCCATGCTGGCAAGCTGTAACCCGATCGCGTGCATCTTCACCGGTCTCTTCATGTCCGCGATCGATCTGCACGGCCTGCAGCTTGCAAACCTGACGGCGTACAATGAGTATATCACCGATGTTATCATTGCGGTCATTGTGTATCTGTCCGCATTCTCGCTGCTGATCAAGACATGGATCAGCGGACGCAAGAAGACTGCAAAACCGGTAACGGTAAAGGAAACGAAACGGAATACGGGAAAGGGGGGTGCTGAATAATGTCATTCTTAATCAGCAAAACTCTGATTTACGCGATCCCGCTGATGATCGTTGCGCTTGCAGGCGTTTTCTCCGAACGCAGCGGCGTCATCAACCTTGCGCTTGAGGGCATCATGATCTTCGGCGCATTCATCGGCGCGCTGACCATCAACCTCATGCAGCAGGCGAACACGTTCGGGATCATTGATATTGCGAAGGACATGAGCGCAAACTGGGGCAACCTGCAGCTGTTCCTGCTTCTGATCATGTTGATTACGGCGGCTGCCGGCGCGATCTTCTCTCTGCTGCTGGCATTTGCGGCGATCAACCTGAAGGCCGATCAGACCATCGGCGGCACCGCGCTGAACCTCCTGTCTCCGGCGCTCGTCTGCTTCTTTATCCGCCTCGTTGCACAGCAGAGCGAACTGAGAATGTTCAAGGGCGATGCGGCAAGCTGGTTCATGGTGAAAAAGACCATGCTCGGCTTCGACAAGACGCAGGAAATCGGGTTCCTCGGCGAGACCTTTTTGAACAAGGTCTATCTGACCACCTATTTCTGCATCATCCTGTTCGTCGTGCTTTCGATCATTCTGTACAAGACCCGCTTCGGTCTGCGTCTCCGTTCCTGCGGTGAGAATCCGCAGGCAGCGGCAAGCTTGGGCATCAACGTCTACAAAATGCGTTACAGCGGCGTCGTCATTTCCGGCGCGCTTGCCGGCATGGGCGGCTTCGTCTACACGCTGACCACCGCAAACTGCGTGGCAAACGGCGACGTTGCGGGCTTCGGTTTCCTCGCTCTGGCGGTTATGATCTTCGGTAACTGGAAGCCCCTGAGCATTGCCGGCGCGGCATTGCTGTTCGGCTTCTTCAAGTGTATCGCGGCGTCGTACTCCACGCTGGACATCAACGGCGACGGCATTGCAACCCTGCTGAATCTCAGCAAGGATCCCGTTTGGGGCAAGCTCTTAAACCCGCATCTGTACCGCCTGATCCCGTATGTGATCTCGCTCCTGGTGCTCGCGTTCACTTCCAAGAAGTCCCGCGCGCCGAAGGCGGAAGGCATTCCGTACGACAAAGGCATGCGCTAAAAACGCAACACCAAAGGACCGTTTTCGAACGGTCCTTTTTTCGTATGCAAATAAATGAAACGGGAACACTGTGTATATGTGGTTTCTGATCGTTTTGTTCGTATTGCTGTTTCATTTGCTGCTCGCGTCCATGCCGTTGATCGTCGAAGCGCGCGGAAGAGTCGGCGTGCGCGGTGGTGTGGTACATGCCAGGATCTATGTACTCGGGTTGATCCCGATTCCCATCCGATTCCGGCTCTATCTGTTCGGAAAGCCGTATTTTACGCTCATGATCGGCAAAAAACAGGTGCATTTGCTGAAAAAACGCAGAAAACGCATTGCAACGGGGTTCAAGGGCATACGGCTTTTGCGCCTCGATACGCGAACGACCGTCGGGATCGAGGGCGAACCAGCAGTGTCGGTACAGCTTGCGGGAACGGCTGCCGTGCTGTTTTCGATGCTCACGACGCGCGTTGCCGAAAGCGGATCGGCGACAGCGAGACTTTCCGCAGGCACGGTGATACGGATCGGCGCGCGGGCGCGGGCGATCGTGGAACCGGTCCGGCTCATAGCCGGAATCGTGCGCGGGCGTATAGCGCAGCGAAAAGCGGCAAACAATACCCATAAAACAAACGAAAAGAGGAAAACATATGCATCCTGTTGAAACAATTCTGCAAACGACGATGCGGGAACTCAAAAACATCGTCGACGTAAACACGATCGTCGGCAGCCCGATCTACGGCGAAGGCGGCGCGGTGGTCATTCCGGTTTCCAAGGTATGTCTCGGCTTTTTCGCGGGCGGCGGCGATTTTCCGACGCAGGCGGTGGCGAGGAAAGGCGCGCCGGATTTCGACGCGAACGGATATCCGTTTTTGGGCGCAAGCGTCGTCGGCGTCTCCATCAGCCCAAAGGCATTTCTGCATATGCAGGGCGGGCAGGTGACGCTTCTGCACGCCGACTGCGACAGCACGCTCGACCGGCTCGTGCAGATGATCCCGACCGCAATGTGTGAGATCCGCGACGCGATTGCCGACATCCGTATGCAAAGGGATGAGACCTGCGAAACACCGGAAAGCGCGCCGAAGACGGATCCCGAAAAGGCGCAAGAATCGTGAAGCGGCTGCTAACGGTCCTTCTCTGCGCGATCATTCTGCTGCCGTGTACGGCGAAAGCAGAGCAAGCGGATGTTCCGGCGCAGGCGGCATATCTCATTGAGGCGAACTCCGGACGCGTTCTTTATGCAAAAAATGAAACGGCGCGTTTACCGATGGCGAGCACGACAAAGATCATGACGGCGCTCATAGCCGTCGAGTCCGGGCGGCTGACGGAGACGGTCACCGTTCCGAAGGAAGCCGTCGGTACGGAGGGCTCGTCGATGTACCTGAAAGCGGACGAGAAGATCCCGCTCGAAGATCTCGTCTATGGGCTGATGCTGACCAGCGGCAACGATGCGGCGGTCACGATCGCATGCTTTCTGGACGGCGGGACAAGTGCGTTTGCGGATCATATGAACGCGCGGGCAAAGGCGCTCGGCCTTCTTGACACACACTTTGTGACGCCGAACGGGCTGCACGACCCGAATCACTACACGACGGCAAAGGATCTTGCACTGCTCGGCGCAGCGGCGCTCGAAAACCCGTTCTTTGCGGAGATCGTGCGCACGCAGTACAGAAAGACCGAGGGAACGAACCCACATACTCTCAAGAACAAGAACCGCCTTCTGTGGGAATACGAGGGCGGCATCGGCGTCAAGACCGGCTATACAAAGGCGGCGGGAAAGTGCCTCGTCTTTGCGGCGGAGCGCGGTGAAATGAAGCTTGTCGGCGTTGTTCTGAACTGCCCGACGATGTGGAATACGGCAAAAAGTTTGCTGGACGTGGGCTTTCGTGACTATCGCGTCAGGACGTTTATGACCCGCAATACGCTTTTTTCGCTCCCGGTCGAAAACGGTATAAAAAAAGGATTGTCGGCAGAGCCGGTCTTTGATATACTGTACCCGACGCAGATCGACGGCGAGGAGGCGTATTCCGTGGAAACGGCGTTCGATACGTGCATCGCGCCTGTTCGTGCAGGGCAGCAGGTCGGAACGGTTTCGCTTCTGCGAAACGGCGAGGTTGTAAAGACGGTCCCGATCGTTGCGTGTGAAACGGTCGATGCGGTCGATTTTGCGTACTATCTTCAAAAGGCGGTCCGTTATTTTCTTGAATGAACCGCGGGCGGGGCATATGCGTTTACAAAAGTACATGGCAGACTGCGGCGTGGCGTCGCGTCGCGCTTCGGAACAGATCATTACGGACGGGCGGGTAACGGTAAACGGTCTCCCGGCCGTCCTCGGCATGTCCGTGGAGGAAGGGGACGACGTGCGGCTCGACGGCAAAACAATCACGCCGCAGGAAAAACGCGTTGTGCTGATGCTCTACAAACCGCGCGGAGTCGTTTCGACTTCAAGCGACGAAGCTGGCAGAAAGACGGTGCAGGCATTCGTATCCGAGCTTCCGTACCGGCTCTATAATGTCGGACGGCTCGACATCAATTCCGAGGGCTTGCTGCTTCTGACCAACGACGGCGCGCTTGCAAATCACCTGATGCATCCGCGCTTCGGCGTCAATAAGACCTACCGCGTTGTGTGCGACGGTACGCTTTCCGCGTCGGAGATCGCAACGCTCACAAACGGCGTACAGCTTTCGGACGGATTGACCGCGCCTGCGCGCGTTACGAATATCCGCCGTTCGACGACCGGAGGCACGGCGTTTTCGATCACGATCCACGAGGGGAGAAACCGGCAGATCCGCCGGATGCTCGAGGCGATCGGACATCGGACGCTGCGGCTGAAACGCGAGGCGTACGGCAATCTGAAGCTCGGCGATCTGCGCCCCGGCGAATGGCGATATCTCACACCGGAGGAGATCGAAGGACTGAAAGCGTGCTGCACAGCAAAGACGGACTGAACGACAGACAATGAAAAAGGGGCTGTGAAAAAAGTCCTGTCATTCTGAGCATGGCACGCGCGGGAAGCGCGCGATCTTCCGCTGTAACGAAGTGGAAGGCGAAGAATCTCTTCAAAAAAGCAGTAAAACCGCTGTTTTTCAGATCCTTCGTCGCATAAATGCTCCTCAGGATGACACACTTTGGACTTTTTTAACATCCCCTATATTTTTGTGCAACCGATCAGTGTTGACGCCGGATCGAACGGATCAAAAAGAACGCAACGATGCAAAGAAGCACTAGTCCGATCCCCATTGCGATCAGGATGCCGACGGGAAAGCCGGTCTGCGGTTCAACGGGCACAGGCTCCGATGGCGTCGACGACGGTTCCGGCGTCGGCGCTTCCGTCGTCACCGGAGTAGGTTCTTCGGTCGGTTCCGGCGTCGGTTCCGGTGTGGGTTCGGGCGTCGGCTCGGGTGTCGGCTCCGGCGTCGGAGGTACGTAATAACTCATGTCCTCTGCGGGAATGTTCTCAAGAAAATCGTTCTTTTTCACGTCCTCACCGACCGTACTGAACACCAGACCGTAATCGCACGGGGAGAGCCTGCGCTGCCGAACGGACCGGATCGCGCCGGTATCGTCTCCGCTGTGCCAAAGCGTGATCGCCTCCAGGGAGAGCTCATACGCCGTTTTGCCGTCGAACGATGCGAGCGGTGTGTCAACGTCGATCGTGATCGGGTTTTCCTGCGACATATGCATATAGAGCTTTTTGACCTGCCACGTACCGTACTGTTCCGCGGAGTCGGGGTAACGTTCCGGATCGGCGGCGTATTCGACGCATTGTTTTGTGATTTCGGCGGTGAGCTTGTGTGAACCGTCGCCGCTGTCGCCGTTTTCGATATCATGCGTAACGATGACCTGCGGACGCACGCGCCGGATCTCGGCGGTCAGAAGCTCATACGGATCGGGTGTGCAATCCAGCCAGGCCCTTGCGTACGTCTTATAATCGTTCGTATGAAAGTCCTCGAATTCAAAAAACGTCTTGAAATGTCTGAGACCGAGCAGATACGAGCCCGCCGAGCTTTCGCGCTGGCGACCGATCGTGTCGCAACCGATGTCCGCGACGTGGATTTTGCAGCCGCGGTCGATATAGGTCGGGATCACGGCGCCGAAGACCAGACAATCGTCATTTCCGTGCGTTTCCACGAGCATGATGTCCGCACTGTCGAGCGGCTCTTCCCAGACGATCGCTTTTGCGGGGATCTGATGCTCATCGTAGACAAACAGCTCAGACATATCTCCGGCCCCGTTCAGCACGGTCATGCGGACTTCGCTGATGCCTTTCTCCGGAAAAACGGTAAGGAACCGGATCTTATCCGCGTATTCGCGGGAGGAGACGACTTCACCGTCTGCGCTGAGACATTCGACGAGCGCATGCGCCGGAATCGTATTCCATTCCCAGTATACGGCGGCGGCAGGTTTCGCGTCCGTCCAGCTTACGGAAAACCAATCGCCTTCCTGAAATCGGACCGTTGAGGAATAGGTGTAGTCCGTCAGCTTGTCCAGATCTCTCTTTTCATTGAAGTCCTGCGCATGGATCTCGATCGTGCAATCTCTGTTGATGAAAGAATCGGCATACGCTGCAGCGGGAATCAGAAAAAGAAGAACAAGAATCACGGCAAAAAGCCGTTTCGCCTGTCTGTATCGGTACATTCGGTCGCCTTTCCGCAAAGTCCGCAGGGGACCTTGCCGCATATCTTTGAACAGCATTATTGCACAAAACGATCAAAAACGCAAGCGCCGATTCGCATGCGCTGCCCGGTACCGACCGGAAACGATGCTCAAATGTATAATCCGTGTAAAACCGAGCTTTCCGGACGCCTTTGTCACTTGACTTTGCAAACATTATCGGTTAAACTGTAATAAGTAAGTTTTTTGAATGAATGCAGGGCTGAGACACAGAAATGTGTTCAAAATACAGCAAATAAGAAAGAGATAACGGAGGGAAACATGAAGAGATTTTTTGCTATCGTTCTTTGTCTGCTGATGGTCGCGGCGCTCTTTGCGTGCAACACGCAGGAGGCGGAGAAGCCCGCGGAGCAGGGCACGGATAAGCCTGCTGATCAGTCCGAAGCGCTGGACATCAAGGTCGGCTTCATTTGCCTGCACGACGAAAACTCGACTTATGACCTGAACTTCATCAATGCTGCAAAGGCCGCATGCGCTGCGCTCGGCATTCCCGAGGGCAACTACATCATCAAGACCAACATTCCCGAAGGCAAAGAGTGCTACGAGACCGCTGCCGATATGGCGGACTCCGGCTGCAAGATCATCTTTGCCGACAGCTTCGGTCATGAGGACTTCATGATCCAGGCGGCAAAGGAATTCCCGGATGTGCAGTTCTGCCATTCCACCGGCACCAAGGCGCACACCGAGAAGCTTCCGAACTACCACAACGCGTTTGCGGCGATCTATGAAGGCCGTTACCTTGCCGGCATCGCGGCGGGCATGAAGCTGAACGACATGATCGCAAACGGCACGATCACCGCGGAACAGGCAAAGATCGGCTATGTCGGCGCGTTCACCTATGCAGAGGTCGTTTCCGGCTACACGTCCTTCTTCCTCGGCGCGCGTTCCGTTTGCCCGAGCGCAACGATGGACGTCATCTTCACCGGTTCCTGGTACGATGAGAAAGCTGAAAAAGAAAGCGCGATCAAGCTGATGGACGGCGGCTGCGTACTCATTTCCCAGCATGCTGACTCCATGGGCGCACCGTCTGCCTGCGAGAGCAGAGGCGTTCCAAACGTTTCCTACAACGGCAGCACGGTTTCCGTCGGCCCGAACACCTACATCGTTTCTTCCCGCATCAATTGGGAACCGTACTATGTGTACGCGATCAAAGCGGCTGCAAACGGCGAAGCGATCCCGGCAGACTGGACCGGCACGATCGACACCGGCTCCGTCGAGCTCTTTGAGCTGAACACCGCAGTTGCGGCGGACGGCACGCAGGCGGCAATCGACGCGGCTAAGGCGGCTCTCATTGCGGGCACGCTGCACGTATTCAGCACCGACACGTTCACCGTCGGCGGCGCAAAGCTTGACAGCTATCAGGCGGACGTCGATACCGATCCGGCATACACCCCGGACACCGAGGTCATCAAGGACGGTTACTTCCACGAGTCCGAATTCCGCAGCGCACCGTACTTCGATCTCCGCATCGACGGCATCACGCTGCTGAACGAGAGCTACTAATCTGAACAACACGAAAATGGGCAGTCTTCTGACTGCCCGTTTTTCGTCAGGATTCACTCTTTTCATTTACAAACGTCCGAAAATCTGATATACTATTCTATCATCGGCAGGGGTATGTGCCTCTGCGGAAAGGATGTACGTCTTGGAAACAGTCAAAAATGCGGTCAGAATGGAGGGCATCACCAAGCATTTCGGCAGCGTGATGGCCAACAGGGATATCAATCTGGAACTGCATGAGGGCGAGATCCTTTCGCTGCTCGGTGAAAACGGCAGCGGAAAGACCACGCTGATGAACATGCTGTCCGGTATCTATTATCCGGACGAAGGACAGATCTATATCCACGACAAACCTGTGACGATCAAGTCGCCGAAGGATGCGTTCCTCCACGGGATCGGCATGATCCATCAGCATTTTAAGTTGGTGGACGTGTTTACCGCGACGGAAAACATCATCCTCGGACTGGAAGAGAACGGCATGCTGAACCTCAAGCGCGCGGCAAAACGGATCAAGGAGATCAGCGAACGCTACGGCTTTGATATCGACCCGAATCAAAAGGTCTACAACATGTCTGTCTCGCAGAAACAGACCGTCGAGATCATCAAGGTCCTGTATCGCGGTGCGGACATTCTGATCCTGGACGAGCCGACGGCCGTGCTGACGCCGCAGGAAACCGAAAAGCTCTTCAAAGTCATGCGCAATATGCAAAACGACGGCAAGTCGCTGATCATCATCACGCATAAGCTGCACGAGGTTTTGGAGGTTTCCGACCGCGTCGCGATCCTGCGAAAAGGCGAGTACATCGGCGACGTTCTCACCAAGGATGCGAACCAGCAGAGCCTGACCGATATGATGGTCGGACGCGCGGTCAGCCTGAACATCGACCGACCGAAGGCGGAGGAGATCAAAGAACGGCTGCGCATCGAGCATCTGACCGTGAAAGATGCCGAGGGCGTCAAACGGCTGAAGGACGTCAGCTTTTCCGCAAACGCCGGTGAGATCCTCGGCATCGCGGGCATCGCGGGCAGCGGGCAGCGCGAGCTTCTGGAAGCGATCGCAGGCTTGCAGACGATTGAACCCGAGGGCAAAATCACCTACATCGTGCCGGAGACCGATGAAGAACGACTCCTCAACGGCATGGATCCCCTAAAGATCATGCGATCGGGCATCCTTCTTTCCTTTGTACCGGAGGACCGCTTCGGTATGGGGCTTGTCGGCAGCATGAGCATCACGGACAACGTGATGCTGCGAAGCTACCGGATGGGAAGATTCAATCCGTTCTACAACCACAAATTCCCGAGAAAGCTCGCGAATGAGATCGTCAACGACCTCGAGGTCGTCACGCCGAATACCGACAGGATCCCGCTTCGCCGTCTTTCCGGCGGCAACGTGCAGAAGGTACTGGTCGGGCGCGAGATCAAGCAGAGCCCGACGGTGCTGATGACGGCATACGCTGTACGCGGTCTGGATATCAACACGTCCTATACGATCTACAATCTTCTGACCGAGCAAAAGATGAAAGGCGTCGCCGTGATCTACGTCGGCGAGGACCTTGACGTGCTTCTGGAGCTTTGCGACCGGATCCTCGTGCTGTGCGGCGGACAGGTTTCCGGCATCGTCGACGGGCGGAACGTCACGAAGGAACAGATCGGACTGATGATGACAAAACTCGGAGGAGGTGAATAACGTGCATATTGCAAAACGAGACAACCTTCCCGTATGGAAAGCGTGGCTGATCCGCGGCGCGGCGATCGTGATCGCGATCCTGCTGTGCGCGCTGATCACGTATTTATTCACGAAGATGAATCCGATCACGGTCGTGGACAAGATGTTCACGGGTCTGTTCGGTTCCGCACGCAAGACGTGGAAGACGATCTATCAGGTCGCCTGCCTGCTCGGCATTTCGCTTGCCGTCACGCCCGCGTTCAAAATGCGCTTCTGGAACATCGGCGCGGAAGGACAGGTGCTGATCGGCGCGTTCGCCGCTGCGGCCTGTATGTTTTACGCAGGAAGAATGCCGTTCTTCAACAATCCGGGCATTTCGATGGAAACGAAGAACGCGATTCTGTTTCCGGCCATGATGCTCGCCGCTATGCTTGCGGGCGGGCTGTGGGGCTTTTTGCCGGCATTCTTCAAATCACGCTGGAATACGAACGAAACGCTGTTCACGCTGATGATGAACTACGTCGCGCTGCAGATCGTCAAGTTCATGGTCTCCTACCGCGGATTTAAATACCTTTGGTCGCCGAACGGAACGGCGGTCGGCATGATCAACTCGGACCTTCCGTCCGCGGGGATCGGCAACTTCACAAAGATCGGTGATGTAGCCGGCACGCAGTATCTGTTCTCGATCATCGTGATCGCCACGCTGACCGTGCTCATTTATCTGTATCTTCGGTTCAGCAAGCATGGTTTTGAGATCGCCGTCGTCGGCGAAAGCGAGCGCACGGCGTCCTATGCCGGCATCAAGGTCAACCGCGTGATCATCCGCACGATGATCCTTTCCGGTGCGCTGTGCGGACTGGTGGGATTTCTGATCGTCGGCGCGGAGGGCACGATTGCATCCAACACCGTGGACGGGCGCGGCTATACCGCCGTCATGGTCTCATGGATGTCGCAGTTCAATCCCATCGGTATGATTTTCTCGTCGCTGCTGCTGGTGTTCATGCAGTTCGGCGCAAAGGAAGTCCCGATGCCGGACGGCGTCAGCCTCGACAAAAACTTTGCAAACATGCTGATGGCGATCATCCTGTTCTTTATCATCGGCTGCGAGTTCTTAATCAACTATCAGCTGCAGTTCGGCCGTCATAAGAAGCGGGAGGTGTGACGTATGTGGAAGTTTCTTTTAGACTTTATTCCGAGAGCCGTCGTTTACGGCATGCCTCTGCTGTTCGGCAGCACAGGTGAGATTTTGACGGAGAAATCCGGCAACCTGAACCTCGGTATTCCGGGCATCATGTTTATCGGGGCGATCGCCGGAACGACCGGCGCATACCTCTATGAGCATTCCGTTGCGGAGATGAACACGTTCCTCGCGATCATGATACCGGTATTGTGCTGTCTTGTCGGCTCGCTTCTGATGGGGCTTCTGTACTGCTTCCTGACCGTTACGATGCGCGCAAATCAGAACGTCACCGGTCTTTCGATGACGATCTTCGGTACCGGGTTTGCAAACTTCCTCGGCGGGGTCCTCACCAAGCTCGCAAAATCCGACATCGCGAATCTGGACATCACGAGATCCGTCACATACTTCGGAGACGGAAATCATCCGGGCTGGCTTGCATACGTCGGGATCGGGATCGCGATCCTTACCTCGTTGTTCCTGCGGTACACGCGCACCGGTCTGCAGCTTCGCGCGGTCGGTGAAAATCCGGCGACGGCGGACGCCGCGGGCATCAACGTCACGCGGTATAAGTACCTTGCAACGACCATCGGCAGCATGATTGCGGGACTCGGCGGCCTGTATTACATTATGGCAAGCTCGCGCACGTGGTCGGAACCGCAGATCGACGCGGCCGGATGGCTCGCGATCGCGATCGTCATCTTCACCACATGGCGGCCGGCGGTCAGCATCTTTGCCTCGATCGGCTTCGGCGGTCTGCTGGTGCTGAGCACAAACTTCCCGATCGGGATCAAGGAACTCTTCGAGCTTGTGCCGTATGTGGTCACGCTCATCGTGCTGATCATCGTCTCCTTGCGCAAGAAGCGTGAAAACCTCCCGCCGCAAAGCCTGGGACTTGCGTACTTCCGGGAGGAACGATAACAGTATAACGCAAAGGACCGGTCGAGAAGATCGGTCCTTTTTTCCGGGAATTTTGTCCTCAGAAGTTCACAGTTCAAAAAAAGGATTTCAAAAAGAAACAGCGTATATATAAGTATATTGATTCTTAAGAAGATCGATATAGTTAAATCGATATCCTTAAGAAAAACGATACAGTCAATATTCTTAAGAAGATCGATATAATTAAATCGATATCCTTAAGAAAAACGATACAGTCAATATTCTTAAGAAGAATGATACAGTAAATATAATTTTATCAATATTCTTCGGAAATACACAAAACGCCTCCCCGAAGAGAAAGGGGGAGGCGTAATCATTCAATCCTGAAACCGGCTGAGCGTCTCGCCGTTCAGCCAGCGGACAAGCTCCGGCGGCGTGTCGGGAACGTTGACGGTCGTAAAGGTCGTGCGCTTCGGGACCATGCTTTCGGGATCATCGCTTTCCGCCCAGACAACGCGCTGCAGGACTTTTTTTCCGCATTGTGAAATATCGCCTTCGGGCAACTCATCAATCTGAAGAAGGATCGAGGCGTGCTTCTGGTCCGAGCTCCAGCGCCCGAAATTCGTCGTCGGGCTCTTCCAAAGCCATTGCATCCGCTGTCCGCCGTTCTCGCTTTTGACACGCTTGAGGTAACCGTTATGGATATCCTGCGTGCAGCGCATCAGCCAGATCACGTGGTAGCCGGCTTTCTGAAACAATTCGCATACGTCGAAGAATGACGCTTCCATGAGAAGCCCGTCCTGCATCATCATGGCGTTGTGCCCCACAAGGAGATAGACTTTGTGCGTTACGCCGTCGAGGGTAATGGGCACATTGCGGCATTCCGGCGGAAACAGCGCCATCCATTGCGCGCGCCAGTCGTCCTTCGACGACTGCGTAAACTCTTTTTTCTTCCGAAAGAAACACATAGGCATCACCGTTCGCTTTGGTATAAAAAGGTCATTGTTCGCACGTCGAACAGCCCGCAGTCCGTGAGACGCACTTCCGGAATGACCGGCAGGGCAAGGAACGAGAGAAGCACGAGAGGATCGCAGGCGTCATCCGCGCCGAGCGCGTGCGCGGCGTCCAAAAGAGCGCGCTGCTTCCTGAGAACGGTTTCGACCGGTTCGTCGCTCATCAGTCCCGCAACGGGAAGCTCCAGAAGCGCTTTGACTTCGCCTTGCGAGACGACCGTGAAGCCGCCGCCGCACGTTTTCAGCGTTTCCGTTGCAAAGAGCATGTCTTCGTCGTTGTCGCCGACGACCACAATGTTGTGCGAATCGTGCGCAACCGTCGCCGCGATCGCGCCGCCCTTCAGGTGCATACCCTCGACGATGCCGACGCCGACGTTTCCGGTTGCGTGATGGCGCTCGATGACGGCGAGTTTGTTGAGCCCATCGTCCGGAACAAAGTATCCGTCCGCATCCGTCGGCACAATGCCGGTGACGAGCCGCGTCACAAGCTGATGCGGAACGGTCTCGATGATCGGCATGAACGGCTTTGCCTTGAGACGGAGACCGTCCTTTGTGACCGGCGCGGCATGGACGCTGTTCTTCACGTTTTCTGGAACCGCAGGGGAGGGAATCGACGCGTTCGGGTCGACAAGCTTGCCGTTTGCAAAGACCGCCTTCGGCTCGATTGTATGCAGATCGTCGAACAGCACAAAGTTTGCACGGTATCCCGGCGCGATCGCACCGACGCGCATGAGCCCGAAGGCATTCGCTGTATTCAGCGTCGCCATGCGGATCGCGTCAAGCGGACGGATCCCCCGGGAGATTGCTGTATTCACGATGTGGTTGATATGCCCCTCGGAACGGATGTTCTCAAGGTGCTTGTCATCGGTGCAGAAGCAGATGCGGTCGGTGGGCAGTCCCTCCGAAACGAGCCCGTCGAACATTTCGGTTACGCCGTTTGCCGCAGAGCCCATGCGGATGAGGATGTACATGCCGTTTCTGAGCTTTTCTTTGAGCTCCGCGAAGTTTGAGCATTCGTGGTCGGTGCGCGGCCCTGCAAGACAGTAGGCGTTCAACGCCTTCCCGGTCAGCATCGGCGCGTGCCCGTCGATCGGACGATCGTAAAAGCATTGGAGCTTAAAGATCATCTCCGGCGCTGCGGACACGACCGAGGCGTAGTCCATGACTTCGCCGAGCCCGACCACACTCGGCTCATCCATGAACGCGGCAAGATCCTTTGCGGACAGCGTTGCGCCGCTGTGCTCAAACGGCGTAGCGGGCACGCATGAGGGCAGCATGAAATGAATGTCCAGCGGAATCCCTTCGGAAAGCGCCATGATCGCCGAAAGACCTTCCTTGCCCGCGACGTTTGCGATCTCGTGCGGGTCGGCGATGATCGTGGTTGTGCCCTTCGGCAGGATCACCTGCGCAAAAGAAGCGGGCGTGACCATCGAACTTTCGATGTGTACATGCCCGTCGATGAACCCCGGCGCAAGGTACGCGCCGTGGGCGTTGTATTCGTTTTCACAGGAGTAGTTGCCGACGCCGATGACCGTATCGCCCGAGATGGCCACATTCGTTCGTGTGATCTCATTGGTGAAAACGTTGATCACGCGCGCGTCGCGGATCACAAAGTCCGGTTTGCCCTTGCATGCGGCGGAGATCAATCGGGAAAGATCGCCTGCGTTCATGGTTCACTGCGCCTCGCTTCCTGCATTTTTTTCAGTATACCACAAAAAACGCGGCGCGTAAATCCTCAAAGCAGATTATTCCACGAAAAAAGTTCGATCCCTTCGATGCGGAGAAGGATGGAGCGCGCCTCCGCAAGCGCTTCGGCGGCCGCACCTGCGTCGCCGGTGCGCAGGGCAAAATCTGCAACTGCAACGCGCGCATCCAACGCGTCGACGCTCTCGTGGTTCAGAAATCGTTCGAGCATCGACATCCGGTCACACACCAGATCCCTGAGTTCGGCGCAGTATGGCTTCGCTGCTTCGGGATCTCCTCGAAGCAGCGCGTTTTCCGCCTGTTCCATCAATGCATCCGCCTGTGCGGAAAATTCTCTGAGAACCGCGGAGGGCAGCAGAAACAGCATTATAAGGAAACAGCAGATCAGCGCCGTCATTGCCGCCCGGAAAATCGTAAAGCCCATACATCCTCCTTATTCATCGGTGAAGCTCATCACACGGCTGCCGTTTCTGCGATCCAGCTGTACGTGCAGCTCGCCGTCGCCGTTCATCTGCGCAAAGAAGACGTTTCGAAGAGCAAGTCCGTTCTTTTTCAGCATTGTTTCCACGTCCTTTCGCGTCAGGTGCAGGGTATTGAGCCCGCTTTTCTGGATCTTGCCTTCGAGGATCAGAAGATGACTGAGCGCTGCGGAGCCGGGCTCAAGGTTCAGATCCGTCTTATTCGGCTGCTGAAACGCGGCTTTTTCAAGAACGCTGACCGTGCCGTTCGTTTCCAGGATCGCGTAGGCGACCTCGCCGACGTCGAAGACGTCGTGACTGCGCAGGCTGTCAAGGAGATCGCGCACGGTGTAATTCGTGCGGCGCATGATCTTTTCCTGCAAAACGCCGTCGAGGATCAGGATCTGCGGCGTACCGCAGACCAGTCGACGGACAGGGGAGAACTTCAGGCACAGCTTTGCGATCATCTGCTGTACAAGGTACAGAGCGAGGATCGGCACGACGCTGTACAGAAGCGGAATGTCCGTATCTGTAATTGCCGTGCTCGCAAGGTCGGCAATGATGAGCGTCATAAGGAGATCGTACGGCTGCAGATCGCTTACCTGCCGCTTGCCGGTAAGCCTTAAGATCAGCAGAACAAAGAGATCTAAAAAGACCGCGCGTAAAAACAATGTCAGCATACAAAAAGGATGCGCAGGAAACACTGAAACAATACAATACGGTTGACGCATCAAGAAAATTGATATATACTATTTATAATCCGTAAAAGGGAAAAAAGGATTTTTGTCGAATATAATAGTAAGTGGGAAAGATTGATAAGTTAAATTTTTCCGGAAGAATGGAGGTTTGGAGTATGTCATTTGAAGGAGGATCGGCCCTTTCGTCGACGCTGATCACGTTTCTTCTGGGACTCGGGATCGTCTTTATCGGACTCATTGCCCTGGTTCTGATCATCAAGGTCATGGGCGCGATCATGCGCGCCGTCGGAAAGAAGAAGCCCGCAGCGGAACAGGAAGCGTCTGTGCCGACCGAGAAAAAGGCGGAGCCGGAGGGAGACCTCGGCGAGATCAAGGCGGCTGTTGCCGCTGCACTTGCAACGATGCTCGGCGACAGTGTCAAGGGCATCCGGATCGTATCGTTTCAGAAAATGGATTGAAATAAGGGGGAAGAAACCATGCGTAAGTTTCAGGTAAACGTCAACGGAACCAGATATGAAGTAGAAGTCGAAGAGATCGACGCAAACGCGATCCCGAAGGCCGCGGCGGAGCCCGTCAAAGCAGCGCCCGCAGGCGCAGGCACCGAGGTGCGTTCGCCTATGCCCGGCAACATCCTGCAGGTCAACGTGAATCCGGGCGACGTCGTCAAGGAGGGTCAGCAGCTCATGATCCTCGAGGCCATGAAGATGGAAAACGAGATCCTTGCGCCGTGCGCGGGCAAGATCACGTCCATCGGCGTTGCCAAGGGTACCTCGGTCGAAAGCGGCGCGCTGCTGTGCACCATCGCCTGATCGGGGGCGCCTATGGAAGCCATTTCAACAACCATTTCCGAGTTCCTGTCGGGGACCGGCTTTGCCCGGTTCTTTGAGGGGGACAACTGGAAATGCCTGATTATGATCGTGATCGCCTGCTTTTTGCTGTATCTGGCGATCGTCAAAAAGTTCGAGCCGCTTCTTCTCGTTCCGATTGCGTTCGGCATGCTCTTAACAAACCTGCCCGGCGCAGACCTGTTCCACGAGGAGCTGTTCGGTCTCGGCGCGAACAACGCCGAACAGGGCGTGATCCAATGGGCAAGCTTAGGCGATATCCATAAGACGGGTCTGTTGGATTATCTGTACCTCGGCGTCAAACTCGGCATCTACCCATGCCTGATCTTCATGGGCGTCGGCGCGATGACGGACTTCGGTCCTTTGATCGCAAATCCGAAGAGCCTGATCCTCGGCGCTGCGGCGCAGCTCGGCATATACATTGCGTTTGCTCTGTCGATCCTCGCGTTCCAGTGGATCCCGACCGACGGAACGAAGCTTCAGAACATTGCGGCATCCATCGGCATCATCGGCGGTGCGGACGGCCCGACGGCAATTCTCGTCACCTCGCGGCTGGCGCCGAGCTATCTCGGACCGATCGCGGTCGCGGCGTATTCGTACATGGCGCTCGTGCCGGTCATTCAGCCGCCGTTTATGAAGCTTTTGACGACAAAGAAGGAACGGCAGATCGTCATGGCGCAGCTGCGTCCGGTCTCGCAGACCGAAAAGATCATCTTCCCGATCGTCGTCACGATCTTCGTCGCGCTGCTGGTTCCGTCCGCTGCACCCCTGGTCGGCTGTCTGATGCTCGGCAACCTCTTTAAGGAATCCGGTGTGACCGAGCGTCTTTCGAAGACCGTGCAGAACGAGCTTTGCAATATCGTTACGATCTTCCTCGGCGTGTGCGTCGGCGCAACGGCGACAGGCGCAACGTTTTTGCAGCTGTCCACGCTCGTCATCGTCGCGCTCGGCGTCGTCGCCTTCATCGGCGGCACCTGCGGCGGCGTACTTCTTGCGAAGTTTATGAACCTGTTCTTAAGGCAGAAGATCAACCCGCTGATCGGGTCCGCGGGCGTGTCCGCCGTTCCGATGGCGGCGCGTGTCAGCCAGGTCGTGGGTCAGAAAGAGAATCCGAAGAACTTCCTGCTGATGCACGCGATGGGTCCCAACGTGGCGGGCGTCATCGGCTCGGCGATCGCGGCGGGCGTATTCCTGTCGCTGTTCGGACATTAAGGAGGATCGTCAATGGGAAAACTGTTTGTTACCGATACCATCCTGCGTGACGCGCATCAGTCGCTTGCCGCGACGCGCATGACCACGAAGGAAATGCTGCCCGCCTGCGAAATGCTCGACGCGATCGGTTACTGGTCGCTCGAAGTCTGGGGCGGCGCAACGTTCGACTCCTGCCTTCGTTACCTCAACGAGGATCCGTGGGAGCGTCTCCGCAAGCTCCGGAAAGCGCTTCCGAACACGAAGCTTCAGATGCTGTTCCGCGGACAGAACATTTTGGGCTATAAGCACTACGCGGACGACGTTGTCGAGCAGTTCTGCCGCAAGGCGATCGAAAACGGCATCGACGTGATCCGTATCTTCGACGCACTGAACGATCCCAGAAACCTCGAAGCGGCGATCAAGTACACCAAAAAGTACGGCGGCTTCTGTGAGGCGGCGATCTCCTATACGACCTCACCGGTGCACAGCGAGGAGTACTTCGTAAAGCTTTCGAAAGAGCTTGCACAGATGGGCGCGGATTCGATCTGTATCAAGGATATGGCGAATCTTCTGCTCCCGTATGACGCATACTCTCTGGTGAAAAAGCTCAAAGCCGAGGTCGACATTCCGATCCACCTGCACACGCACAACACGACCGGCACGGGCGACATGGTGCTCCTGAAAGCCGCCGAAGCAGGCGTCGACATCGTCGATACGGCGTTGTCTCCTCTCGGAAACGGCACGAGCCAGCCCGCGACCGAATCGCTCGTCGCAACCCTCAAAGGACAGGAGCGCGATACGGGACTCGATCTCAACGCGCTTTCCGAGTGCGCGAAGTATTTCCGTCAGGTGTACGAGCGGCTGAAGCAGGACGGACTGATCTCCGACAAATCTCTTCACGTTGATACGAACACGCTTTTGTATCAGGTGCCGGGCGGCATGCTCTCGAACCTTATCAAGCAGCTCAAGGACGCAGGCGCAGAGGATAAGTATTACGACGTGCTTGCGGAGATCCCGCGGGTAAGAAAGGACTTCGGCTATCCGCCTCTTGTCACGCCGACCAGTCAGATCGTCGGTACGCAGGCAGTGTTCAACGTACTGATGGGCCGCTACAAGACGTTCCCGAACAACTCTAAGGCGGTTCTGCGCGGGGAATACGGACGTCTTCCGGGTCCCGTCAACGAGGAAGTCCGGAAGATGGCGATCGGTGACGAACCGGTCGTGACCTGCCGCCCGGCGGACCTTCTCGAGCCGGAACTTGAAAAGTACAAGGCGGAGCTCGGCGACCGCGCAAGAAGCGAAGAGGACGTTTTGAGCTACGCGCTTTTACCGCAGGTTGCCATGAAATATTTCGACTGGCGCGACGAACAGGAACGCAAGGCAAACGAGCCGGAACCCGCGCCGAAGGCAACGGAACCCGTCGCCGATCCGAACGCGGTCCGCGAACTATACGTGGAGGATCTCAGTATCTGAATGAAACACATTCCGAACATTCTTTCGTCCCTGCGGATCGTCATGGTCGGCGTGTTCGCATGGCTGTTCCTGACCGAGCATATTCCTGCGCCGGCACACTACCTTTGGGCGCTCGGCGTGTTCATCCTGGCGTTTCTGACCGATGTGCTCGACGGCTTTCTGGCACGCACGTTCAACTGGGTCACACCGGTGGGAAAGCTTTTGGACCCGCTTGCCGACAAGATGATGGCGATCACGGCGCTCGTCGTGATTCTGATCGGAAAGTCGGGAGACTCGCTGTTCGGGATCTATCTGGCGCTTGTGATCCTCGTGGGCGTGAAGGAACTGCTGATGATGATCGGCGGCATGATCATGTTAAAGCAGCGCAAGGTCGCTTATTCGGATTGGTACGGCAAGAGCGCGACTGGGCTTTTTGCGATCGGCGTTACGCTGACGCTTCTGAGCTTCGTCTTCGATTCGATCGAGCCGTGGAACATTGCGATGCTGTCGGCAGCGATCGGACTGTCCTATGTTGCGCTTGCGCATTACGCACGGACGCAGCTCTTTAAGCCGCGCGAAGAGGAGCCGACCGAGGAGGAAGAACGTCTGTTCGAGAAGTTCGACCGATTGGCGAAATAATGCTTGCAATCTTCAAAAGAGTGTGTTATACTTCCTTTGTTGGAATGTTGAACTTGAAGGAGTGGGGAAATCCCACTCTTTCGTTTTGAGAGAGGAAACGGATATGAAAACGACCGAGATCTGTGAAAATCTTTGCAAGGCAAAGATCGAATCGCTGGGGTTCGAGCTCTGCGACGTCGAGTATCAGAAGGAATACGGCGATTGGGTGCTGACGTTCTATATTGATAAACCGGGCGGCGTCACGATCGACGAATGCGAAGCGGTAAGCCGCGCAATCGAACCGATCCTTGATGAAGCGGACCCGATCGAATCGGAATACGTGCTGTCGGTTTCTTCGCTCGGGATCGACCGGCCGCTGAAAAAGGATCGCGATTTTGAACGCGCAGCGGGTACGGAGCTTGAAATCAAGCTTTACGCCCCGCAGGACGGCAAAAAACAATGGATCGGAACGCTTTCCGCATTCGACGCAGACAGCTTTACCGTCGAAACGGAGCAGGGAAAGCGTATGACCTTCCAAAGAAAGGACTGCGCGCTCGTCCGTCCGAATATCCGGTTTTCATAAGAATTTACAGAAGGGGCTCATCAAGAAAGGAAAGAACCATGAACTTAGAGTTTATCGAAGCACTGAATGCACTTGAAAAGGAGCGCGGAATCAAGAAGTCCGTACTGCTTTCCGCATTTGAAGCGGCGCTGATCGTCGCGTACAAGCGCAACTACAATTCGACCGGCAACGTCCGCGCGGAGGTGGACGGCGATACGGGCGATTACCACATCTATGCGAGCAAGACCGTCGTGGAGAAGGTCGAGATGCCTTCGCAGGAGATCTCGCTGGAACGCGCAAAGAAGATCAATCCGCTCTACGAGCTCGGCGACGTGCTCGAGGAGGAAGCGTTCACGAAGGATTTCGGACGCATCGCGGCGCAGACCGCAAAGCAGGTCATGGTGCAGCGTATCCGTGAGGCGGAACGCGGCAACATCTATGACGAATACGTCGAGAAGGAAAATGAGATCCTGACGGCGATCGTGCAGCGCGTGGAAAAGGGCAACGCTTACGTCGAGCTCGGCAAGACGGACGGCATCCTTACCGCAAACGAGATGATCCCCGGCGAAGAATACGAAATGAACGCCCGCATCAAGGTCTACGTGCTCGAAGTCCGCAAGGACAACAAGGGGCCGCAGGTCGTCGTGAGCCGCACGCATCCGGGCCTTGTCAAGCGCCTTTTCGAGCTCGAGGTTCCCGAGATCCAAAGCGGCACGGTCGTGATCAAGTCGATCGCGCGGGAAGCGGGCTTCCGCACCAAAGTATCCGTGTTCTCGACCGATCCGCAGGTCGACGCGGTCGGCGCATGCGTAGGACCGCGCGGCGCGCGCGTGGAGCGTATCGTCAACGAGCTCCACAATGAGAAGATCGACATCATCGAATACGATACCGACAGCGCGATCTATATTGCGAAGGCACTGAGCCCCGCAAAGGTGCTGATGGTCTACATCAATGAAGACGAAAAGGCCGCGCGCGTTATCGTGCCGGATTCGCAGCTGTCGCTTGCCATCGGCAAGGAGGGACAGAACGCACGTCTTGCTGCGAAGCTGACCGGCTGGAAGATCGACATCAAGAGCCAGTCGCAGGCGGACGCTGCGGTGGACGCTGCGCAGGAGCAGGAGAACGCGGAGGAGTAAGCGATTGAAAAAGATCCCGATGCGGATGTGCGTCGCCTGCCGTGAGATGCGGGCGAAAAAAGACCTGATGCGCATCGTGCGCACTGCCGGGGACGGCCTTGTACTCGACCGGACCGGAAAGCTTTCCGGTCGCGGCGCGTATCTTTGCCGTGACGCGGCGTGCGTCCAAAAAGCGATCAAGACGCGCGCACTCGAACGGGCGCTCGAAGCGCCGATGAACGACGCGCTGAAGGAAGCCCTGGGATCGGAGACCGGCAGCAATGACGGAACGGCTCTTTAACGCGATCGGGCTTTCAATGAAAGCCGGCAAGGTGAAAAGCGGCGCGTTTGCCGCGGAGAGCACGATCCGATCCGGCAAGGCAAAGCTGGTTCTTTTGGAGGAAACGGCGTCGGAGGCGACGAAGACGCATTATGAACATCTGTGCACGGCATACGGCGTTCCGTTTTATACGGTGGAGATCGTGGGCCAGGCGATCGGAAAGGATTCGCACATCGTGATGGCGGTGACGGATCCGAACTTCCGGGATATGATAGAGCGCGCAATGCGCAATTCCGATGAAAAGCGGGGATGAGTATGGCAACGAATTTTCTGGAAACAGCAAAGAATTTAAAAGAGGAGATGCAAGCGCTGCTGCATAAGCTCGACGGCACGAAGGGTACGATTGGTACGCTCTTAGACGCCGCGCGCCGAACGGAAGGCAGTATGATCGACCGCGAGGAAAAGGAGAAGCAGGAGCGTGAGGAGCGCGAACGCGCCGAGCGGCTCAAGGCGGTGCTTGAAAGCGACGCAGATCTTGCGGCGCACGCGGGCGGGACCGACGAATCGGAACCCGAACCGCAGCCGCAGACGGACACGCAGCCCGCGCCTGTTCAGCCGACTCCTGCGGAGCCGAAAAAGGAACCGGCAAATACGGTTGAACCGCGTCCGCAGCATCCGCAAAACGGCAGAGAACCGCAAAAGGAACGTCCGCAGAACGGCGACCGCAGACAGGGCGGTGACCGCAGGCAGGAAAGCGGCGAACGCCGCGGCACCGACAACCGCGGACCGCGCCGTGAAAACGCCGGCGCACAGCGCGCGGTTGTGATCAACGTGCCGAATCCTTCCGACAATACAGGAAAGGCGGCAAGAACCGACAAGAAGAAACCGTTTGAAACGACGGATAAAAAGGCAAAGAGCAAGAAGACAATGATGAAGGAACAGGGACCGACCGCACGCGGCTGGGAAGACGACAGCCAGATGGGCAACCGCCGCAAGGTCAAAAAACACGAGCAGGAGGCGCAGCAGCCGAAGCCCGCTCCCGTTGTGATCGACCACGCGGTGATCACAACCGAGACGATTACAGTCAAGGATCTCTCCGAAAAGCTCGGCAAGCCGGCAAACGAGATTTTGAAGAAGCTTCTGATGCTCGGTATCATTGCGAACATCAACCAGGAGCTGGATTTCGATACCTGCGAGCTCATCGCGAGCGAGTTCGGCATCACGCTCGAACAACAGCTTCAAAAGTCCTTCGAGGACGTTCTGATGGATTCCGCGGACGACGTTGACGCACCGGAAACGCTGAAACCGCGTCCGCCGGTCGTCACCATCATGGGTCACGTCGACCACGGCAAGACGTCTCTCTTGGACGCGATCCGCAATTCACACGTCACCGCGGGCGAGGCGGGCGGTATCACGCAGCATATCGGCGCGTACACCGTCACCTTAAACGGTAAGCAGATCACCTTCATCGACACGCCGGGGCACGAAGCGTTCACGGCGATGCGTGCGCGCGGCGCACAGGTTACGGATATCGTCATTCTGGTCGTTGCGGCGGACGACGGTATCATGCCGCAGACGATCGAGGCGATCAACCACGCAAAAGCGGCGGGCGTTCCCATCATTGTTGCGATCAACAAGATCGACCGCGACACCGCGGATCCCGAACGCGTCAAGCAGCAGCTCACCGAATACGGTCTCGTCACAGAAGAATGGGGCGGCGACACGATCTGCGTCCCGGTCTCGGCAAAGAAGCAGATCAATCTCGATTCGCTTCTCGAAATGGTGCTTTTACAGGCAGACGTTCTGGAGCTAAAGGCGAATCCGGACCGTCTCGCAAAGGGCACGATCATCGAAGCACAGCTCGATAAGACACGCGGTCCGGTGGCAACGGTGCTCGTACAGAACGGCACCCTGAAAAAAGGCGATATGATCGTCGCAGGCACGGCGTTCGGCAAGGTCCGCGCAATGATGGACGACAAGGGCAGGATTGTCAACACTGCCGGTCCGTCCACGCCGGTCGAGGTCCTCGGCTTCAACGAAGTTCCGGCGGCAGGCGATCTGCTGTTTGCGGCGAATGACGATAAGCTCAGCCGCCAGGTCGCGGACGAACGTCGCCAGAAGGCAAAGGCGGCACAGGTCAAGCAGGCGCAGAAGGTTTCTCTGGACGATCTGTTCAGTCAGATGGCGGAAGGTGAGCTGAAAGAGCTCAACCTGATCGTAAAGGCTGACGTGCAGGGCTCGGTCGAAGCGGTCAAGCAAGCGCTTGAAAAGCTTTCGAACGAAGAAGTCCGTGTGCGCGTCATTCACAGCGGCGTCGGCGCGATCACCGGATCGGACATTATGTTCGCGTCCGCGTCGAACGCGATCGTCATCGGCTTCAACGTGCGTCCGGATTCCACGGCGCGATCGGCCGCGGAAAAGGAAAAGGTCGACGTCCGCACATACCGCGTCATTTACAACGCGATCGAGGACGTCGAGAACGCAATGAAGGGCATGTTCAAACCGGTCTTCCAGGAGGTCGAGCTCGGCCGCTGCACGGTCCGCTCCACGTTCCGTATTTCCGGCGTCGGCACGATCGCGGGTGCATACGTCAACGAGGGTAAAGTCACAAGGACCGCGCAGGTGCGCGTCGTCCGCGGCGGCATCGTTCTGCACGACGGCAAGATCGGTTCTTTGAAGCGCTTCAAAGACGACGCGAGAGAGGTCATGGCGGGCTATGAGTGCGGCATCTCGATCGAGAACTTCAACGACATCCTTGAGAATGACGTGATCGAGTGCTACGAGATGGAGGAAGTGAAGCGCTGATGGCAAAGGTCAGAAACGAACGGCTCCGTGAGGAGCTCAAAAAGACGGTCAGCGCGATCATCTTCGAAATGAAGGATCCGAGGATCCCGGCGGTGACCTCGATCACCGAAATGGAAGTGACGCCGGACCTTAAGTACGCCAAGGCACATGTTTCCGTGTATGACGCGGACGAGACCGCGCTTAAAACGGCAGTTGACGCGTTGAATCACGCGGCGGGCTTTATTGCACATGAGGTCGGTGCGCGCATGACGATCCGCAGGGTGCCTGCGATCAAGTTTGTCGGCGATGATTCGATTGCGTACTCGGTACATATCTCCGAGGTGATCCGCTCGCTGCACAAGGACGACAAACCCGAAAAGGAGCCGGAAGAATGAATCTTTTCAGCGCGGCGTCCTTTATACAATCGCATCAATCCTTTTATCTGGCAGCCCACCAGTCGCCCGACGGCGACACGATGGGCTCCTGCCTTGCTTTGCAGGCGGCGCTTCTTGAATTGGGAAAGGAAGCGACGGTCGTCTGTCCCGATCCCGCGCCGAAGAATCTTTCGTTTTTAGAGGGGATTGACACGGTGATCGGTACGGACGGGATCGAACCGCCGAAGGAAGCGGTGATCTACGTTGACTGCGCCGACCATAAGCGCACAGGATCGCTGCAGGCGACGCTCGAGACCGCGCCGTTCGAGTTCTGCATCGACCACCACGGCACAAACCCGCGCGAGAGCAAAGACGGCGACTGGGTCGAGGAAGTTTCCGCAACGGGTGAACTCATCCTTCGGCTTCTGAATGAGCTGCGCGCGCCGATCACACACGGCATTGCCGTCGCGCTCTATACGGCGATCGCCACCGACACCGGCAATTTTGCGTACTCGAATACGACTGCGGAGGCATTCGGCGCTGCGGCGCAGCTGATGAAATACGATATTAACCTCAGTGAGCTCAATCGTATCCTGTTCCGCGAAATGACGCTGGCGAAGGCAAAGCTCGTTGCCTATACGCTCGGGCACATGGAGCTTTCAGAGGGCGGACGGCTGAATCTCTGTGCCGTTCCCGAAAGCGTACTCACCGCGTGCGGCGCAAGCAAGGAGGACTGTGAGGGTCTGATCGATGATCTCCGCGACATCGATACCGTCGAGGCAGCTTGTATTCTGAAGGAGTCCGACGGCGTCATACGGGTCAGCATGCGCTCTAAGCGCACCTGCGACGTGGCGGCTGTTGCAAAACGGTTCGGCGGCGGCGGACATGTCCGCGCAGCGGGCTGTACACTCGAGCTTCCGCTGAATGAGGCGGTGCGCGTGATGCGCGATGCACTTATTGAGGCGCTCACATGGCCGAAGGAATCGTAACCATTCTGAAACCGCCGGCGATGTCCTCGAGCGACGTTGTAGTGGACGTAAGAAAGATTTTTGAAACCAAGCGAGTCGGACATCTCGGAACGCTCGACCCGGAGGCTGCCGGCGTTCTGCCCGTGTGTGTCGGACGCGCGGTGCGGCTGTTCGACTATCTTGTCGATAAGCAGAAGACCTACCTTGCAGAGATCGCGTTTGGCGCCGCGACCGACACGCAGGACGCGCAGGGAAAGGTCACGGAAACAAGCAATGCCGTCGTGACGGCGGAACAGCTCGATACGGTTCTGCCCCGGTTTACCGGCACGATCTTGCAGACACCGCCGATGTATTCCGCATTGAAATTCAACGGACAGAAGCTCTATGACCTCGCACTTTCGGGCAAGGAGATCCCGGACAAATCGCGGGAGGTGGAGATCGCTTCGCTCAAACGCGTCGGAACACGCGGCGAAAACCGGTTTCTGATCGAAGTAACCTGCTCGCGCGGGACGTATATCCGCACCCTTTGCCACGATATCGGAACTGCGCTCCGTGTGCCCGCGCATATGGCGTTTCTTCTTCGCACCGCGTCCGGACCGTTTACGCTCGAACGGGCGTATTCGATTGCGGAGCTTACGGAAATGAAAGCGGCGGGGCGTTTGGACGAATCACTGACCTCCTGCGAGGACGCAGTCGCTTTTTTACCGCGGCTGGATCTCGGACACGATCGGAGAAAGCCTGCCATGAACGGGCTGCCCACGCGCACAAACGCAGCGGACGGTGCGTACCGCATCTATTGCGGAGGGTTTTTGGGCATCGGCATCGTGCAGAACGGCAGTGTGCTTTTGAAGGTGCACCTTTACGGAGAATGACTGCCCCCTCAGTCTCGGCAAGCGGCTACGCTTCGCTTCGACGGCAAATCGCGCGCTTCCCGCGCGTACCTCCACTTCGTTACAGAGGTTGATCGCGCGCTTCCCGCGCGTTCCATCGGCACCTTCACTGACAAGGGGAGATCGAACGCAAATACTTGACCTTCCCCAGATGGGGAAGGTGTCACCGAAAGGTGACGAAAGGGGTGACTCCGCAGATGAGAGATTACAATCCCAATCATATCAAATATGCGAGAGCGTTGAGAAAGAACATGACGTTTCCGGAGAGGGAACTCTGGTATCATTTCCTGAAAGACTACCCGGTTCGCTTTCGAAGACAGGCACCTCTCGGCAATTACATCGCCGATTTCTATTGCGCAAAGGCGAAGCTCGTGATCGAGCTGGACGGTTACTATCACGGGATCGAACAGCAGATGGCAGGCGATGCGCAGCGCACAAAAGACCTCGAGAAGATGGGGCAACGGGTACTGCGCTTTCAGAACAAAGACGTGGTGAAGAACTTGTATGGCGTGACAATGGAAATTGATCGGGTTGTTCAGGAACGTCTTGAACATAGGGAGACTACCCCTCCGTCAGCTTGCGCTGCCACCTCCCCTGGCAAGGGGAGGTCGAATAGAGGACCGGCCGGACAGCCTGACAAGGGGAACACGATCGCAGAAATCTGACCGCCCCCTGGCAAGGGGAGGTCGAATCGAGGACCAGCCGGACAGCCTGACAAGGGGAACACGATCGCAGAAATCTGACCGCCCCCTGGCAAGGGGAGGTCGGATAGAGGACCGGCCGGGCAGCCTGACAAGGGGAACACGATCGCAGAAATCTGACCGCCCCCTGGCAAGGGGAGGTCGAATAGAGGACCGACCGGGCAGCCTGACAAGGGGAACACGATCGCAGAAATCTGACCGCCCTCGGATGAGGGGTGTCATCGAAGATGACGGAGGGAGAGAATACCCGCTGAAAGGGTAAAAACGGAGGAACTATGAACCAAACGGTTGTGGCGCTGGGAATGTTCGACGGCGTCCATAAAGGACATCAGGCACTGTTACGGCGCGCAGCGGAAATCGCGCACTCGAACGGCGATACGGCAGTCGCGTTCACATATGACAATCATCCGAAGGAATTGTTCTCCGGTACGTTTTCATATCTCTGTACAAAAGAACAGCGTGAAGCACTGATCTGCGCTGCGGGGTGTGACCGTATGGACAGCGTTCCGTTTGATGCTGCGTTTGCAAGCATGGAGCCTAAGGCGTTTCTGGATTGGCTTTCGGCGCGCTATATGGGCGGAATTTCCGCAATCGTCGCGGGATACGATTATCGCTTCGGCGCAAAGGCAAAGGGCGATACGGCGCTTTTAGGCACGCTATGCGAGGCGAGGGGCATCACGCTCTGCGTAATAGACGAGATCCGGGTCGACGGAAAGACCTGTTCCTCCACACGCATCCGAGAAGCGATCCGCGAGGGCAATATGGAGCTTGCGGAACGGCTGCTCGGTCGTCCCTATACGCTTTCTGGCGAGGTCGTGCACGCAAAGGCATTGGGGCGGCAGTTTGACTGCCCGACGGCAAACCTTGACGCAGGGATGCAGCTTCTGCCGAAGGACGGCGTTTACGCGACGGAACTTGTGTTCGAGGGAAAACGGTACGACGCGGTGACAAACGTCGGCACGAATCCCACGGTCGGCGGACGTGCGCGCACGGTGGAGACGCACGCGATCGGCGAATCACTCGATCTGTACGGAAAGCGCATTGAAGTGGCGTTTCTGCTTTGGCTCCGCGATGAGAGAATGTTTGATTCAAAGGATCTCTTGTTCGCACAGATCGGGAAGGACGCGGAAACGGCAAAAAAAGTTTGCGAAGAACGCAAAAAAAGTGTTTACAATTCAGAACCGTTGTGCTAAACTGTCAAAGGTTAAACCGTAAGCTGGGTTGATGCGACTCTCCGACGCCATACGCAGTCTACGGGGATACAGAATAAAAGGAGGAAAAACATCATGACGAAACAGGAAATCATCGCAAAGTACGCGCTGCACGAGGGCGATACGGGTTCTCCCGAGGTTCAGATCGCGCTTCTGACCGAACGCATCAATCACCTCAACGAGCACCTTAAGGTCAACCAGAAGGACCATCACTCCCGCCGCGGTCTTCTGAAGATGGTCGGTACCCGCAGAGGTCTTCTGAACTATCTCAAGGAAAAAGACATCGAGCGTTACAGAGCGATCGTAGCAGCATTGAACCTCAGAAAGTAAAAAGAAGGGCGGGGGTTACTCCCGCCTATCTTTTTTGGGGCGCATGGCGCATGCTGCGGCTTTTATAACAGGCAATTATAAAATAAAGATAAAGAGGAAAAAGAAACATGTTCAGAGTGTTCGAAACCATGGTAGGCGATCGCAAGCTGATCGTCGAAACCGGAAAGTACGCCGAGCAAGCGGGCGGCAACTGCCTCGTGCGCTGCGGCGGAACGGCGGTCATGGTCAACGCAACGGTCGCAAAGGAACCGCGCGACGGCGTTGATTTTCTGCCGCTGTCCATTGAATTTGAAGAGAAGCTGTACGCGGTTGGCAAGATTCCCGGCGGCTTCATCAAGCGCGAAGGCCGCCCGACCGAAAAGGCGATCCTGACGAGCCGCTTGATCGACCGTCCGCTGCGTCCGTTGTTCCCGAAGGGATTCTACAACGACGTACAGGTAATCGCGACCGTTCTGTCCGTGGAGCAGGACATCCAGCCCGATGTACTGGGCATGATCGGCTCCTCGATCGCACTGTCCATTTCCAACGCCCCGTTCATGGGCCCGACGGGTTCCGTGGCGGTCGGTATGATCGACGGCGAGTACATCTTAAACCCCGACTGCGAGCAGCGTGAAAAGAGTCGTCTCCAGCTGACCGTTGCGGGTACCCGCGACGCGGTCATGATGGTCGAGGCAGGCGCAAACGAAGTCACCGAGGAAGAAATGCTCGGCGCGATCCTGTTTGCGCACGAAGAGATCAAGAAGATCGTCGACTTCATCGAGATGATCCAGAAGGAAGTCGGCAAGCCCAAGATGGAAGTCAACATCCATGTTCCGGACGAGGATCTCAACCGCCGCGTCCGCGAATACGCGATGGACAAGGTCGTCTGGCAGATGGACACCTTCGACCGTCACGAGCGCGAAATGCGCACCGAGCAGGTCAAGGAAGAAACCAAGGCCGCGTTTGCGGAGACCGATCCCGGCATGGAGAAGGACGTCGACGCGATCCTGTACCAGATGCAGAAGGAAGTCATGCGCGACAAGATCATCAACAAGAAGATCCGTCCCGATGGACGCGCGCAGGACGAGATTCGTCCGATCTGGAGCGAAATCCACATGCTCGAGCGTCCGCACGGTTCTGCGGTGTTCACCCGCGGTCAGACGCAGGTCATGACGATCGCGACCCTCGGCACCATTGCGGAAGCGCAGATCCTTGATGGGCTCACCCTCGAAGATTCCAAGCGCTATATGCATCAGTACAACATGCCTCCGTATTCGACCGGTGAAACGCGCCCCGTGCGCAGCCCCGGCCGCCGCGAGATCGGTCACGGCGCGCTCGCAGAGCGTGCGCTGCTGCCGGTGCTTCCGAGCGAGGAGGAGTTCCCGTACTGCATGCGGCTCGTTTCCGAAGTCATCAGCTCGAACGGTTCCACGTCGCAGGCATCGATCTGCGCGAGCACGCTGGCGCTGATGGATGCGGGCGTTCCGATCAAAAAGCCCGTCGCAGGCGTTGCAATGGGTCTCATTAAGGATGTGGAATCCGGCAACATCGCGATCCTCACCGACATCCAGGGTCTCGAGGACTTCCTGGGCGATATGGACTTCAAGGTGGCGGGCACGCGTGACGGCATCACCGCGATCCAGATGGATATCAAGATCAAGGGTATCGACCGCGAGATTCTAACCCGCGCGCTTGAGCAGGCACGCAAGGGCCGCCTGTTCATCCTCGACAAGATGGCGGAGACGATCGCAGAGCCGCGCGCAGAGCTTTCGCCCTATGCGCCGCGCATCCTCTCCTTCAAGATCAACCCGGACAAGATCCGCGACGTCATCGGCAGCGGCGGCAAGACCATCAACGGCATTATCGCCAAGACCGGCGTCAAGATCGACATCGAGGACGACGGCAGCGTGTTCATCGCGTCGCCCGATCAGGCGGCTGCAGAGGAAGCGAAGCGTATCATCGACGGCATCGTCGAGGATATTGAGGTCGGCAAGGTATATCTCGGCACAGTCGTCGGCATCAAGGAGTTCGGCGCGTTCGTGAACCTGAAGCCCGGCACAGACGGACTTCTGCACATCTCCCGCATTGCGAAAGAGCGCGTCGCGAAGGTCGAGGATGTTCTGAACCTCGGCGATCAGGTGCTTGTACGCGTCATCGAGATCGACCCGAAGACGGGCAAGATCAGCCTGACCCGCAAGGATCTGCTCCCCGATCCGAAGAAAGACGCGGATAACGGAGAGAACTGACGAGCAGAATAAAGAGGGGCAGCAACAGTCTGCCCTTCTTTTGCATCGGAGGTACGCAACTATGATCGAACAGATTCGGCTCAGCAACGGTATTCGCGTCTGCATGGAGCACATGGATTCCGTGCGCTCGGTGGCGCTCGGCGTATGGGTCAACGCAGGCTCCGTCTTTGAGACGGAGGAGAACGCGGGCATTTCGCACTTCATTGAGCACATGCTCTTCAAGGGTACGGAAACGCGAAGCGCATCGGACATCGCGGCGGAAACAGACGCGATCGGCGCGAATCTCAATGCGTTCACCGCCAAGGAATGCACCTGCTTTCACATCAAGGCGCTTGACGAGGACCTTGCGCTTGCGGTCGAAATGCTGTCGGACATTTTGCAGAACAGCACGCTCGAGACCGAGCAGATGGACCGCGAACGCGGCGTGGTGCTCGAGGAGATCGCCATGACCGAGGACAGCCCGGAGGACATCGTGTTCGATCGCGCAAGCGAGCAGCTTTTCAAAGGGACGCCGATCGAATCCGAGATCCTCGGCACGGAAAAAACCGTCGCGGCCATGCAGCGCGAAGACCTTCTCGGGTACATGCAGCGGTATTACACGGCGGAAAACATTGTCATCGCCGTCGCAGGGAGTTTCGAACGCGAAACGCTTCTTTCGCTTCTCGAACGGTATTTCTCCGACGTGCCGCACGGCGAACGCCACGATGCGCCGACCGTTTCGATCAAAGAGGGCTTTCGCACGGCGCTTGTCAAAAAGGACGTTGAGCAGATCAATCTCTGTCTCGCACTGCCCGGCGCTGCGCTCGGGACCGATCAATACTATGCGCAGGCGGTGCTGTCGAACGCTTTGGGCGGCAGCATGAGCTCCCGGCTCTTTCAGCACATCCGCGAGGAACGCGGACTTGCGTACTCGGTATATTCCTATCCGATGGCGTACCGCGGCGCGGGCAGTCTGTGCTTTTACGCAGGCTGCACGGAGGGACAGGCAAAAGAGGTACTTTCGCTGATGCTCGGGGAATTCGAGGATGTAAAGCGGGACGGCATCTCGGAGGAAGAATTTGTCCGCGCAAGACAGCAGCTCAAGGGAAGTTATCTTTTAAGCATGGAGTCGACGATGGCGCATATGAGCGCGCTCGGCAAGACGACGCTGCTGCTTGATAAAGAATACGATCTTGACGGAACCTTGAACCGCATCGAACGCGTTACGCAGGACGAAGTGAGATGCGCCGCTGAATCGCTCTTCTCGCCGGAAGCCGCCGCATTCTGCGCGGTCGGCAGACTGGACGGGATCGGCGATACATTGAAAATGACGGCAGAGGATTGGTGGAAACGGAATGGACGACAGGCTTGAAATCATCTTCCGGCTCCAGAAGGCGCTGGATAAGGATATCATGGAACGGCGGGATCTCGACTTCCCGTACGAAGTGTGGATGCAGAAGGACATCCTCGCCTGCATGGACGAGCTCACGGAGCTCTTGAACGAGCTGAACTGGAAGTGGTGGAAAAATCCGAAGACATTGGATCCGGACGCGATCAAGGGCGAGCTTGTCGACGTGCTGCACTTTTTTGTGAGCATGTGCATCCGAAGCGGAATGTCCGCAGAGGATCTGTTCAATGGCTATATCGCCAAAAACAAGGAGAATTTCGACCGCCAGTACGGACGATCCGAAAAGACGGGTTATGAGGTAACGACAAATGGAACAGGGCTTTCGGGCAACTAAGCGGTTCTATCTGCTGCTCTTTGCCAGCGCGGTGCTGCTGGTCGCCTTTGTCGTGGGCGCAATCTGGCTGATGAGAAAGGTAACGGGCAACGTCAGAAAGCTCGAGCAGATGACGCTGTATACCGAAGTGGAAAGCGAAGCGGTCGTGGTACGCAGCGAACGGCTGTTCACCGAGTCCGCAAGCGAGAGCCATATCCTGCTCGAGGAGGGCGCGATGGTTTCCGAGGGCGATCCGATCGCCGTGCTGTATCCGTATTCCTACGAAAGCCAGATATCTGCGATCTGCACCAAGGAAGCAGCGCTGTATACGCTTTTACAGTCGCTTCTTCGGACCGATACGGGCGGTACGCTGCCGGACGAAGTGATCGGGTACAACGAGCAGATCGGCGACGTTTCAAAACAGATGCGTGCGGCGTCGAACAGCGAGCGCGATCCCGTGGAGTATGCAAAGCTTGAATCGCGTCTCATTCGGCTTCAGGAAGCGCGCCGGGACGTGATGATACAGAGCCTTTCGAAAGCGCCTGATCAGGTCACCGACGCGGTCAAAGAAATCGACACGATGAAGCAAAACTTCGAGACCGGCAGCGCGCGCACGATCACGTCCGAATTCAACGGGTATATCAGCTTTTATTCGGACATGAACGAGGAGAACCTTCGGGATGTTTCACAGCTGACCGTGCCGCTGATCAAGCGTATCTTAAACGCGCCGTCGATCAGTATGGACAACGAAAACTTCAGCTATCGCATCGTGACGGACCGTTCAAAGTTCTATCTCGCCTTTGTCACGAGCGCAAAAGATGCGAACCGACTGATGCCGGGACTGACGTATTCTCTGACCGTCAAGGGCGTCAAAGGCGCGTATCAAGGCAGGATCGTGACGGAGCGCGATACCGAAAGCGGCGTTCTGTACGTTATGGAGATCATTGCCGACGTGCGGCCGCTTTTAACCACGCGTGTCGTTGAAGTTTCGGTGCAGAACAACGCCACGGGACTGTACGTACCGGTCGACTATATTCAGTACACGGACGGTGTTCCTTATATCTATGTGAAATCCACGGACGGCACCTATCAGAAGGTGGCGGTCTATATCGCGGGCAGCGACGGCGAGAACGCGATCGTTTCCGCGCGCGACAGCCATATCACGCTGTTTGCGGGACTCAAGGTGCGCATGCCAATCGAGGAGGAGGACGAGAACGCATGATGACAATTCGGGAGAATCTGGAATCGGTACGCGAACGAATGGCGCTCGCATGCCAAAAATCCGGCAGAAGGGAATCGGATGTGACGCTGATTGCGGTCACAAAGTTCGTTGAGATCGCCCGCATCGGCGAAGCAGTCGATGCCGGCGTGACGGAAATCGGGGAAAATCGCGCGCAGGAGTTCACCGAAAAGTTAAATTTTTATAAACAGAATCAATTAAGGACGCATTTCATTGGACAACTGCAAACGAACAAGGTAAAATATGTATGCGGCAAAGCGGACCTGATCCAATCGGTCGATCGGGAACCGTTGCTCGACGCGATCCATGCATATGCAGTGCGAAACGGCATTACGCAGGATATTCTGATCGAGGTCAACATCGGCCACGAAGCGCAGAAGGGCGGCGTTATGCCGGAAGCGCTTCCGATGCTTTTGAGTCGGATCGCCGGACTTCAAAACGTGCGTCTTCGCGGATTGATGTGCGTACCGCCCGCGATCGAACGAGAAGCGGTGCGTCCGTATTTTCGGGAGATGCGTACGCTGTTTGAACGCATACAGCGAATGCATCCGGAGCTTCCGATCGACACGCTGTCGATGGGCATGAGCCATGATTTCGAAACGGCGATCGAGGAAGGCGCAACGACCGTGCGCGTCGGGACAGCGATCTTCGGACCGCGAACAATTGCAGGAGGAAAGCAGAATGGGTAAATTTTTGAATTTCATCGGACTGGAAGAAACGGAAGAGGAAGAGGGCATCCTCGGCGAGCAGCAGGACGCACAGCAGCCTGCAAGACGCGAACCGCGCTCGAAACGGCGTGAGAACGCGCTGGTCGGCGGCGGGGAAGCGCAGCCGATTCCGCAGAGCATGGCGTCGATGAAGATGATCGTGTATCATCCGGTTTGCTATGACGACGCACAGACGATCGTCGACAACCTTAAGAACCGTCGACCGGTCATTGTCAACATGGAAGAGCTTGACGGAAACACGGCACAGCGGGTGCTGGACTTCCTGCTCGGCGCGATCTATGCCACCAACGGCACGGCAAACAAGGTCTCGAGAGGGATCTTCCTGTTCGCGCCGCATGATGTAGCAGTTGAAGATACCGTTGAGGATTCCGGCTTCTCCGATATGTAATCTCCCATGATCAAGGCGGAGAACATTGTCAATAAGGAGTTTCGCAAGGCTCTGTTCGGGTATGACCGCGAGGACGTGGATCGGTATCTGGACGAGCTGATCGCGCAGCTTCTGGAGATGGAAAAGGAACGAAAGGAGATGGCGTCGACCATCGAATACCTCGTTTCCGAGCTGACTGCGCAGGGCGAAAACAAGCCGGATGAACGCGTGGTCGGACCCGTCTCTCCGCATGCCACGGTCAGCGACGAGGAGCGCAGACGAGCGCAGGAGAACATTGAACCGTGAACCGAACGCCATTGAACACCATACCGCCGCTCAGTGCGGAAGAAATGAAAGCCCGCGGAATCGCCGGGCTTGATTTTGTTTATGTCAGCGGCGACGCCTACATAGACCATCCGAGCTTCGGCACGGCAATCATCGCGCGGGTGCTGCAAAGTCGCGGCTATTCGGTGGGGATCCTTGCACAGCCGGACTGGCACGATATTGAAGTGTTCAGAAGCATGGGAAAGCCGCGGCTGGCGTTTCTTGTCTCTGCGGGTAACCTCGATTCGATGGTCGACCACTATACCGCCGCGAAAAGACGCAGAAGCAATGACGCCTATACGCCGGGCGGAAGAGCGGGCAAACGCCCCGACCGTGCCGTGATCGTGTACGCAAACCGCTGCCGCGAAGCGTTCCCGCATGTGCCGGTGCTGATCGGCGGCATCGAAGCAAGCCTCCGCCGCTTTGCGCATTACGATTACTGGGACGACCGCGTGCGGCACTCGATTCTGTATGACGCAGGCGCGGACATCCTGATGTACGGCATGGGAGAACGCAGCATTGCAGCGATCGCGGACGCACTGAACGCCGGAACGCCCGTGCACGAGATCCGCGATATCCCCGGAACGTGCTTTCGGGTCAATGATCCCGGAGAGGTTCCGGACGCGGTCATGCTGCCGTCGTACAATGAAGTTGCAGGGGATAAACGCAAGTACGCCGAAGCGTTCAGAACGCAGTTTGAAGAGCAGGACGCGATCCGCGGAAAGCGATTGATACAGCCGCACGAGAAAGGGTATCTTGTGCAGAACCCGCCGCAGCCGCCGCTGTCCACCGAGGAGATGGACGCGGTCTACGCGCTGCCGTTTACGCGCCGTCCGCATCCGAGCTACAAGGAGCCGATCCCCGCGATCGACGAGGTGAAGTTTTCGATCACCTCCTGCCGCGGATGCTTCGGCGGCTGCAATTTCTGCGCGCTGACATTCCATCAGGGACGCGTGATCTCGGCAAGAAGCCACGAATCCATTCTCAAGGAAGCACGGGAGATGACGAAGGATCCCGATTTCAAGGGCTTTATCCACGACGTCGGGGGACCGACCGCAAACTTCCGAAAGCCCGCCTGCAAAAAGCAGTTAAAAAGCGGCGTGTGCAAAAATCGCTCGTGCATCGGCTATGAGCGCTGCCAAAATCTTGAGGTCAGTCACGAGGACTACATTGCGCTTTTGAAGAAGCTTCGCGCCGTGCCGGGCATAAAAAAGGTATTCATCCGAAGCGGCATACGCTTTGATTATCTTTTGTACGACAAGAGCGACGCGTTTTTGAAGGAGCTCTGCGAACATCATGTTTCGGGACAGCTGAAGGTCGCGCCGGAGCATATCGCGGATCGAACGCTCTATTACATGAACAAGACGCCGCACGCGCTCTACGAGGAGTTTATCAAACGTTACGAGCGCATGAACGAGCGGCTCGGCAAAAAGCAGTTTGTCGTGCCGTATTTAATGAGCTCGCATCCGGGATGCACGATCAATGACGCGATCGAACTTGCGCTGTATCTCAAGAAGATCGGACACCGTCCGCAGCAGGTGCAGGACTTTTATCCGACGCCGGGCACGGTCTCGACCTGTATGTATCATACGGGACTGGATCCGAGGACGATGCAGCAGGTGTTCGTGCCGAAGACACCGCAGGAGAAGGCAATGCAGCGCGCGCTGATGCAGTACTTTTTGCCCGCAAACTTCAATACGGTACGAAAAGCACTGAAACTTGCAGGACGTGAGGATCTGATCGGTGCCGGCAAAAACGCGCTCGTACCGCAGGAACGGGCGAAAGAACCATCCGACCGCGGCAGGATTTTAGAAAAGAGAAGCGGAATCCCGACAAAAAAGGGAAAACAGGCAAAGAAATCTGTTGACAAACGGCGCCGGAATGGTTAAAATAGCTGTTGGTTCATTTTGAGGTTGCATATGGTAGTATCGGTCAATGAAGCGTTGCGAAGGGTCGGCGAACCGTTCCCGTTCGCGTGGGAGGGCGAGCTTGCGCCCCAAACCTTTGCGGGCGATCCCGTGAGGTTTGCAGGTCAGGCAAAACTGTTCGGCACCTACGTGTACGACGGAAAGACATTCCGTGTGGACGCAAACGCCGAGGCCTCGTACGAAGCGACCTGCGCACGTTGCGGCGCACCGATGGTTGAGACGCTTTCGTTTTCCTTTACGGAGCATTTCGTGCGGTCGATCTACAAGACAGCGGACGACGATCTCTATCCGTACGAGGGCGAAAAGCTCGATCTGACCGAAGCGTTCTTCGACAATTTCTTTTTGGAGATGCCGATGACGACGGTGTGCAGCGAATCGTGCAAGGGGCTTTGTCCGGTCTGCGGCGCCAATCTGAACCATGGACAGTGCAGCTGTCAAACCCATAAAATCGACGCGCGTTTATCCGCGCTCGAATCATTATTGAACGATCATAAGGAGGTGTAATCATGGCAGTACCCAAGAGAAAAACGTCGAAGGCAAGAAGAGATTCGCGCAGAGCGAACAATTCCAAGGCGATCGCGCCCAACCTCGTCGAATGCCCGAAGTGCCACGAGCTGAAAGCGCAGCACACGGTCTGCAAGAACTGCGGCTATTATGATGGCAGAGAAGTCATCAACATGGAAGACGATAAATAAGTCCATGATTGCCCGTTCGGAAAGGACCGGATCGGAGCTTCCCGAGCGGGAGCACCACAAAGTTTGAGGGTGTCGGAGTATCCGGCACCCTCGTGATATATTCCGCATGTGCGGAATGTGAAGTACGCCTGCGGCGTGTGAAATGTTTGCTTTGCAAACGTGATATGCTGCAGGACAGCGTGAAGGTCTACCCTTTCAAGCGAGATCCATGATCGGACAGATACGATCCGCACCTACGAATCCTGTAGGGGAAGATCTCATCTTCCCGCCTTCCTTTGTCAAGGAGGGTGAACGAATTGTCCTGCGGACATGAATTGCCTTCAGCATGACTACCCCTCAGTCTGCTTCGCAGCCAGCTCCCCTGACAAGGGGAGCTCAATGTGACCGCATTGACCCGCCCTTGTCAGGGAGGGTGGATGCCGTAGGCAGACGGGAGGGTAGTCAAACCGTGAACGAAAGGAGCATCCTATGGAGCATCAAATCGGACCCGATCTGTGCGTCCCGTGCGGCGACGGGATCGTGAACATCCGCGTCGGCGCGATCATCATCAAGGACGGCAAGGCTCTGATGGTAAAGAGCGTCATGGGCGATTACTGCTATTCGGTCGGCGGGCGCATCAAGTTCGGCGAAACCGCGGAACAGGCGGTCGTGCGCGAGGTCTTTGAGGAGACGGGATATACGCTTTCGGTCGACCGGCTCGGCTATGTCAATGAGGTCTATTTCATCAATGACAATCCAAACGCGTTCGGCAAGCCGGTCTATGAGCTTGCGCTCTATTTCTATATGAACGTGCCGGAGGACTTCGCGCTCGCGTCCGACCATATCGGCGACGGCGTCGAGCGCTTCCAATGGGTCGCGCCGAGCGATCCGGTCACGCTCTATCCGAATTTCATTCGTGAGGCGATCAGGGATCCGAAGCCCTACGTCGTCTTCGACACCCGCGACGACCGGAAATAATAGAATCATATCCAGATTACAGGACTGCCATATCCGCATAGGATGGCGGTCCTTGTCGGAGAGATACGGAATTCCTGTAAATATACTGTGAAATCCCGCTTATTCTGCGCGTCTTTTGTAATAATCAAAACAGACAATTTACGTAAAAATCTGCAACACTTTTGTCCGCTGCATCGTTAATACTGTATAGAGGGACAATAAGTATGCTCCGCGGTGAACGATACTGTCTGCGGCGAGGGAACGGAGGTCACGTATGAAACAAAATCTGAAAATACCGGTCGCATTGCTTCTTTGCATCGCTATGCTGTTTGCGCTGCTGCCGGTCGCGGCGGCTCAGGAAGGCGGGCTTTCGGGAGAATACATTGCCAAAAACTCCCTTGGCGAAGTGCTGACGCGCGTTGGCTGGGAGATCAGCGCCGACGGAAAGGAGCTGACGCTGACGCAGCTTTACCGCACGCCCGCTATGGACGCTGGGATGTGCTATGCGGGAGAGATCGCGATCAAGATCGCACACGTGACCGGCAAAACGGCAAAAGAGGTCGAGGACGGCGTGGAATCGCTGAAGCTTGCCGGCTTTTCGACTGCGGGATCCGATCTGTATGTGCTTGAGAATCTTCGCAGGATCGACTTCGGATCGGTGCAGGAGATCTCGAACTGGGCGTTTAACGGGCTGCCGATCGAGGAACTCACGATCCCCGGAACCGTCAAAACGCTCGGCTCGTTCGGCGCGTGCACGGCGCTTCGCTCCGTCGTCATCGAAGAGGGCGTCGAACAGATCTCGTTCGGCGCGTTCAAGGACTGCAAAAACCTGACCGAGGTCTCAATCCCACAATCCATCAAACGCATCGGACTGAATGCGTTTCAAAACACGCCGTGGCTGGACAATCAGACGGACGAGTTCGTCACCGTCGGCGACGGCGTACTGATCCGCTATAACGGCACGGGCAAGACGGCGCTCACGATCCCGGAAGGGATCAGATCGGTCTGCTGCACGCTCGGCTTTACGCATGCATTCCAGACCCTCGGAAACGACACCGACGACAGCGCGAACATGACAAATCCCGATCTTTTGACCGTCGTGTTCGGTCCGGACGTAAAAGAGATCTACGGCGCATGCTACGGGCTCAGAAAGCTTGAAACCGTCGTGCTGCCGGAGGGCGTGGAATCCATCGGGGAGTTCAGTTTCTTCCAATGCGATTCGCTTATGGAGATCACGCTTCCGGAAAGCCTCCGATATCTTTTCTGGAAGGAGACGTTCGGCACGTTCCGAACCGATCCGGAAGGATTTGCCGGTGAATTGGACGAGTCGCATCTGTATCCTTACGGCTCGACGCCGACGGTGACGTTCCTCGGCGCGCCGCTGACCGCGCATCCGGACGAGCATTTTTATGAGGATCTCCACGTGATGTGGGACGGCGACGGATACTCGCTTACCGAGCTTTCCTGCGATCTTTCGCCCGGCGTGATCTGGCATCTTCGGTACAGCCCGAAATACGCGGAAGAATGGGAGGCGTTCGACCCCGGCGAGGATTGGGGATATTATATGGTCTGGAATCCTTCGGGTCTCACATTCGCGCAGCAGTATGACGCGCAGCCGTTTTATCGGAAGGGCGACGCAAACCTGAACGGAGAGGTCACGTCGGCGGATGCGGCGCTGATCCTGCGGCATGTGATCGGCATGGAAACGATGTCCGACATGGCGAAGACGCTTGCGGACGTCAACGGCGACGGCAGAATCACGGCGGCGGATGCGGCATTGGTTCTGCGGTATATCGTCGGGTTGATTCACAGCCTGTAAGGCGCATAAAAACAACTCATCTGTCAAGGCATATTCGAAAGCAAGCGGGACGCGGCGTCGCCCCGCTGTTTGTTTTTCTTGCATCTTGCCGCACTTTGGGGTATAACAACACAAATAAAACGATCAGCGATGATTCTCTCCGAAAATGAAAAAACGCCGGGGATCCGGCAGAATAACGCTTATTTCATCAATGCCTCGAAGGTCCTTGAGATCTCGAGGTATTCTTTTTCTGTCTTTTCAAGGTATGCCCGTCCCGCGTCCGTGATCGAATAATAGCTCCTTGCGCGGCCCTCAGCGACCTCGGTTGCGGAGATCTCAATAAAGCCCTGCTCCTCGAGCCGATAGAGGACGGGGTAGAGGATGGAGATCATGTACTTGCCGTCGCTGCGGGCTTTGAGCTCGGCGGAGATCTCATAGCCGTACATCGGCTTTTCGGAAAGAAACCGCAGCACAACAAGCGGGCTTGTCGCTCGCTTGAAATACGATATGAACGAATGACCGGTATCGGGCAAGTGCTTCTTTCGCCTCCGAACCACAGTATACTCCGAAATCCGCCCCGTTGGCAACAATTTCTTTCTGAATGCACCTATCATACCATATTATTTGTAAATAATCAATATATAGCATTGACATCTATTATACACATTGTTATAATAAACGCAAAGATGATCCAAAGGAGCGTGAATGGTATGGACGTTTGCAAGAGACTGTTTCGAAGACCGGCGTCGACGGCATTGTGGATCGTGCTTCTTATGCTCGCGTCGCTGATCTTGGGCGTCGCGGCGTCACTCTATGCTTCGGCAAAGGGCGTGCCGGATGCGTTGGAAAAGCGGCAGACCACCATCGCCCTGCAGAATGTCAAACTGGAAGAACAGGAAGACGGCTCGTTCAGTATCAATTCGCAAGACGCACTTCTATTTGAGGAAGACATCGATTACCTCCGTTCGCTGCCGCAGGTGAAGGATGTGGATTTCCGGTACATTTCCGGCGCTTACATTGAAAATCTGCATGCAAGGATCGGGTTGACCGACTTTTTCGGCAATTATCAGGACATGTGGAAGATCAATGACAGTTATAAAAATGTTCTTCTGATCGGAACGGTCGAAAGCGTCTGGGAAGCGCCGTTTAACAGCGTTGTAAACTACGATCTTTCCGCATTCGGACACGAAAAAAACGTCGGAGAAAAATACTGTTGCGCACTCGTCAACGTCGAGGACGTGATTTCCATGCATCCGGACTATCCGCTGTTTCCGGAGGATGCCGATGCGGAAAACCGGCTCTATACCGGAAAGGTGCGGGTGCGCTTCAACGTGTTTGACGAGGAGGAAGGGCCGTTTTTTCAGGTCGGTTCACGCTATGCGATCTATGGGGAATACAACCCGACTTCCTCCAGCCGCGACCAGGACCCGATGCCCGACGAGGGCGTGCCGTTCGCGCCGCATATTTTTTATAACTATCCGGCAGGCGGATTTTTCAGCTGTTATGCGGAGGGAGACACGCTGGCTGCCTATCGGTCCGAGTACGACGATTCGGCTTCCTTCTCATTCGGACCCGGCATGTCGGAAGAACCGCCGGTCACAAAGCTGCTCACGCGCGAAAACCGCATGCCTGTCGTGACGAAATGGAACGGCACGGCACAGGAACTTCTGTCCGATCCGTACTGGGGAGAACTTGCGAAAAGGAACGAGATGTATCTGCACAGCTTTCCGGTGCTCGGAACAAACTGCATCGAAAGCATGTACGGCTTTGTAACCGACAAAACGAAGATCGTCGAGGGCAGAACCTTCACCGAACAGGAGTACCAAAGCGGCGCAAAGGTGCTGATCCTGAATGAAACCGCTGCGCATTCTGCAGGGCTTTCCGTCGGCGACACGATAAACGTCTGTCAGTTCCGGATCGCGGTGGGCGATGAACAGGGAAACATTTCCGTTTCGTCGAACGCCCTTTCCCCGGAGCGTGTCGGACAAAATAATCCCGGGCTCGGCAAATCCCCCTTCTTCAACGAAATGCCGCGCGACGGCGAACCGTTTACGATCGTCGGACTCTACCGGCAGGAAAACGAATGGGAGGACAGTCTCTGTTCCTTCACGCCGAACACGATCTTCATGCCGCGCGGCGCGCAGATCGAAGACGCGCTCGGCGGTCCTTCGAAGGTCACGGGCACCAGACAAGTGACGCGCATGATGTATCACATCGGCGCAAACGGCGCGTTAGAGGAATCCGGAGAGGAGACGTTCGAGGAAGAAATCATCGACCCGGGTCTGGCAAACGGGTTATTTATGTCGATCATTCTGAAAAACGGCAGCATCGATTCTTTTTTGGAGCGGATCGCGCAGGAAAGCACGGATGACTCTTATGTGCTCGAGCCCGGAAAGGTCGTTCGATCTGCTGCCGCCGGACTTTCCGGACATACCTTTCTCTGTTTCGATCAGGGGTATGACAACGTGAAGGATTCGATCGGCGCGATCATGGATTCCGCCAAAAAGCTTGCGCTGATCGCGCTTTTCGGCGCGGTACTGATCTTTGCCGCATACATGCTGCTCTATCAGGGACTTGAACGCAAGACGCTCGGCATCATGCGCTCACTCGGCGCGAAAAAGCCCGTCGTACGGCGGTATCTGTTTATCAGCGGACTGATCCTTGCCGCGCTCGGTATTGTTCTCGGCACGGTGCTGTCCGGCGCGGTATCGGGGATTGTTTCCCGTAAGCTCGCAGAGCTGACCGTTTCGCAGGCAAAGCTGACCGGCAATGAAGAACTCTTTCTGGAAATGCTGACCGAGGGCGGGATCCCGGTTCGGGACCTCGCGCTGATCGCGCTTGCGGAGATCGGCGCCGTCGCGCTTGCGCTCTGGCTGCAGGCATTGCTGACGGCGAACAAAAAAATAAGAAAGCTGATGGGGAAATGATATGAGCCCGTTTGCATTGAAACGTATTCTGCGCGCGCCGGGCAAGCAGATCATTGCATTGTTCGTCGGCGCATTCCTTGCCGTGATGGCATGCTATCTGTCCTCATATCGCGAAAAACAGACAAAGCTGCGCGCGCAAACCTATGCGTCCGCCAACGTGCTCTGCGTGGTAACGGACGTTACCGGTACGCAGTCGGATCACCTGAATATGGGTTACGGCGCGGTGCAGGCGGTGACGAACGAGTCATTTTACCGGCTGCCGGCGTATGTGAAGGAACCGCGCTTCAAAAAGGACTTTTTGCTCAACGAAACGGTTCCCATCATTGCCGTATCACGGAAGGAATGCGCAGATGCGCTCGATCCCGCGCGCGGAGGAGGCGTTACGCTGTTTCGGGAAGACTTTTTCGAGTCCGACGACAGCATCTGTCTGATCTCCGAGGAAGCGTATCGGGCGGCGCCGGACGAAGTTGTTTCCGGCATCGTGAAAGATCCGCGCGCCGACACGCGCTTCCTGCAGGGCGACGGGTTTCTGCAGGTCGAATGGACCGTCGCCGGATATTACAAAGGCGTCGGAGAAACGGTGTATCTCCCGTTCGAAACCGGCATGAATCTTTGCGAAACCGTTTCCAACGGGCTTCGCGTCGATGCGATCTCGTTTCTTGCAAAAGACAATACAAAGCTTGACGAGCTGAAAGACGCCGCATCGGACGTTTTCGGCACGGTCGATCCGTATGCGGAAACCGTATCGCGAAGCTTTGCGCTTACCGTGCACGACGAAGATCTGAATACCGCCGTTGCAGCGATCGAACAGAACATCCGGCGGACCGGCCTGCTGATCCCCGTGGTGTTCGCTCTGACGCTTGCTTCGGGGTTTCTGATCGGCTTTATCACGACACGGAGCGAAAAGCAGACCTACGCGCTGATGCGCAGCATAGGCACGAAAAAGCGCGTGCTCCTGCGCGGTGTGCTGACGGAACAGCTGACGTTGCCGTTTCTCGCATGCGCGATCTTCGGCGCGGTGTTCCTTGCACCGATTCCCGCAGTCATAACGTTTTGGCTGTATGCCGCTGGATGCATATTCTCGGTGATCCGAGCCGCGTCCGTTTCGCCCGCACAGCTGCTCCGCGAACAGGAATAATCACGAACAGAAAGGTATGGTATCAAGATGTTTATACTGAAAGCAGACGACGTTTCCTATACGTATCAAAACAAGTTTCAATCCGTCCATGCGGTCAAGCATGTGAACTGTACGTTTGAGGCGGGTAAGGCATACGCGATCGTGGGCAAGAGTGGCAGCGGAAAGACGACGCTTCTTTCGCTGCTTGCCGGGATCGAGCTTCCCACCGAAGGACAGGTACTGTATCGCGATCAGCCGACGAGCGGGATGGACTGCGATACATACCGCCTTGACTGTGCGGCCGTGATCTATCAGGGGTACAATCTGTTTCCGCTGCTGACTGCGGAGGAGAATGTGCAGTATCCCCTAAAAGTGAAAAAGATCGCGCCGCAGGAAGCAAAGGAACGCGCCAAAGCCGCACTGCTTTCCGTCGGCATTGAGGAAAAGCAGTTCAAACGGTTTCCGACACAGCTTTCCGGCGGCGAACAGCAGCGCGTGGCGATCGCGCGGGCGCTGGCGGCGGGGAACGAGCTGATCCTTGCCGACGAGCCGACCGGCAATCTCGATATCTCAAACGGCGATCAGGTTGTTTCGATCCTTCTGCGTCTTGCGCACGAGGAAAACCGCTGCGTCATCATCGTCACGCACGATCTTGAGATCGCCGCCGAAACGGACGAGGTCCTGATGATGAAGGACGGCGTACTGGAACGGGAGCAGTAAAGTACGGATCAAACGGAAATGCGTTGCGCGTTTCCGTTTTTTCTTGCATTGCGGAGGGCTTTGGGGTATAATAACACAAGTATAGCGGTCCGCGGGGCATGTGGTTATCCAATCACCTCCGCGTGTCATTCTGAACCGGTGAAACCGGCGAAGAATCTTCAAAGATCCTTCACCGCTGCCACTTCGATACATAGGAAGATCGCGCTTACGCGCGTATCATCGCTCCTCAGGATGACAATTCGGAGGGATACCGGCAATTTCAGCTTCGCCGGATCGTAGATTATGAGCGAGGGAATTATGAAGCTTGCAGTTGACGTAATGGGCGGCGACAACGCGCCGGAATGTGTGCTGGACGGCGTTCTGGCATTTTTGAAGGAACCGGAAGCGGAGGGCGTGAATCTCCGACTGTTCGGCAACGAGGACGTTCTCAGGGCGTTTTCGGCAGCGCATCCGGAAGTGAAGGATCGGGTCGAGACCGTCTTCACGACCGAGACGATCGGCATGGGCGAACACCCGACCGAGGCGATCCGCAAAAAGAAGGATTCAAGCCTTGTGAAAGCGCTTGAGGCCGTGCGCGATAAGGAAGCCGACTGCTTCTTTTCCGCGGGCTCTACCGGCGCGGTGCTGACCGGCGCAACGCTGATCGTGCGGCGGCACAAGGGCATCAAGCGTCCCGCGCTGGCGACACTGATCCCGACGACGGCGGGTACCGTGACCGAGATCCTTGACTGCGGCGCAAACACGGACTGCAAGCCCGGGTACCTCGTACAGTTTGCGCTGATGGGAGCGGCGTACCTCGAAGCGGTCGAGGGCGTCAAAAACCCGCGCGTGGGACTTTTGAACAACGGTACCGAGGAGGAGAAGGGCAACGCGCTCACGAAGGAAGCGCATCAGCGGCTCAAAGCGGTTGAAGGGCTGAATTTCATCGGCAATGTCGAAGCGCGCGACCTGACCAGCGGCGCGGTCGACGTGCTCGTGTGCGACGGCTTTGACGGGAATGTCATGCTGAAAACGACCGAGGGCGTGGCAAAGTGGATCAGCACAATGCTCAAGAAGACGTTGATGGAATCGGTTCGCGGCAAGCTTGCGGGGCTGATCGGCAGGAAGTCCTTTGCGCAGCTCAAGAAGAAGCTCGATTACACCGAATACGGCGGTGCGCCGTTACTCGGCATCAACGGCGGCATTATCAAGGGGCACGGCAGCTCCGACGCAAAGTCCGTCAAGGTTTGTCTCCTACAGGCGACGCGGCTTGTGCGCGGCGGCGTGACAGAGAAGATCGGCAGGTTTGCGGAGACGCTGAACATTGAGGATTGACAAACGCAGACAATTTGCGGTAAAATAACCAAGTGATTGAATCGTCCTTCGGGACGGAAGGGAGTAATCATGGAATTCGAAAAAATCTGCGAGATCATCGGCAAACAGCTGGACATTGATCCCAAGAGCATCACGATGGAAAGCCATCTCGTGGAGGATCTGCATGCGGATTCTCTGGATGTGGTCGAGCTCGTCATGGATCTGGAACAGGAATTCGACACCGAGATCCCCGATGAAGAGCTGCCCAAAGTGCAGACCGTCGGCGATATTCTTCGTTATCTGCAGAAATAAGCGGAAACAGGCAAGTCGAACCGAACCCGCACGCAATCGGTGCGGGTTTTTTGGTAAAGTGAATTGCGTATGCTGACAAAAGAACATTTAACCGAATTACAGAACCGCATCGGGTATACGTTTGAAAAAAACGAGTATCTCCGGCGCGCGCTGATGCACTCCTCTTATGTGCCCGGCGTCGGCGGCGACAACGAGCGCATGGAGTTTCTGGGCGACGCGGTGCTGGAGCTTTGCGTAAGTGAGGAGCTTTTCTTTCGCTTTCCGAATATGCAGGAGGGACAGCTCACGAAAAGCCGCGCGTCGATCGTATGCGAGGACGCGCTGTTTCGAGCGGCAAAGAGCATCGGACTCGGCGAATACCTGCTTTTGGGACACGGCGAGGACGTAAGCGGCGGGCGTGAAAAGCCCTCGATCCTGTCCGACACGTTCGAGGCGGTGATTGCGGCTATCTATCTCGACGGCGGATTTATCCCCGCAAGGAGCTTTGTACACGCGTTCGTACTGCCGTTACTCGACCTTTCCGAGAAGATCTTTGAAAAGGATCACAAAACGCGGCTGCAGGAGCTGATCCACGCAAGAACGCACGGAAAACAGATAACCTACCGGCTCGTCGGCGAAACGGGACCGGATCACGACAAGACCTTTACGATGCAGGCGCTGCTGGAGGGAGAGATCCTCGGTGAGGGCAGCGGACGGTCCAAACAGAGCGCGGGCCAGGCGGCAGCCGAAGACGCGCTTTCGAGGTTGGAAATAAAATGAGACTCACAAGACTGGACATTTCCGGCTTCAAGTCGTTTGCAAAAAAGACCGAGCTGGTCTTCGGCTCGGGGATCACGGCGGTCATCGGACCGAACGGCAGCGGCAAGAGCAATATTTCCGACGCAGTGCGCTGGGTGCTCGGCGAGCAAAGCGCGCGTGCTTTGCGCGGCTCAAAAATGGAGGACGTCATCTTCAACGGCACGCAGAAGCGCAAGCCGCAGTCGATGTGCGAAGTGACCCTGACGTTTGATAACGGCGATCATAAGCTTCCGATCGAGTACGACGAGGTCGCGGTGACGCGCCGCATGTTCCGTTCGGGCGAGAGCGAATACGTGCTGAACGGGCGTAACTGCAGATTGAAGGACATCTCCGAACTGTTCCGCGACACGGGCATCGGAAAGGACGGATACTCGATCATTTCGCAGGGACGCGTCGACGAGATCCTCAGTAACAAATCGGGCGATCGCAGAACGGCGCTCGAGGAAGCGGCGGGCGTGATGCGCTATCGCGTACGCAAGGAGGAAGCCGAACGCAAGCTTGAAAACGCCGAGCGCAACATGGAACGCATTGCGGATACCCTAAAAGAGCTCGGCGAACGGCTGGAACCCTTGAAGGAACAGAGCGCGACGGCACGGGTGTTCTTGAAGCTTCGCGAGGAACTCAAAGACCTCGAGGTCAATCTGTTCCTCTACAACAGCGACCGCATGCGCGAGCGCATCAAGGTGCTGCGGGAGCAGACGGAAGCGTTGGAAGCGGAGATCGCGCTGAACGAAGAACAGAACCGCACGCTCGGCGAGCAGTCGCTTGCACTCGAGGCGCAGGTGCGCGAGATCGATGAACGCGCAAGTGCGCAGCAGAACAAAGTGATCGAAATGCTGTCCGGCGTGGAGTCGCACGTCGGCGAAAGCAATCTTCTGATCGAGCGGCGCGAGCATGCAAAAAAGGAAATCGTGCGCGTGACCGGCGAACGAGACGGCGCAAGCCGTGCCTGTGAGGAGCTGAAGTCACAGATCACCGCAAACGGGCAGAACGACGATAACGTCGAAGAGCTTGCGGCGCTTTCGGAGGAGATCGAAACGGAAACCGAAGCGGTCCGGAACATGGATGAAGAGATCGCCGGACGCGAAGCGTCGGTCGAAGCGCGAAAAGCCGCCGTCATGGAGGCGATGAACCGCCTTGCGGACGCAAAAAGCGATCTAAGCCGCTTCGACACAATGGCAGCCGCGTTGAAGGACCGTCTCGCTGCTTTGGACGGCGAGGATGCCGAGGCGAGGGCAAAGGTCGACGCACTCCGAAAGGAAGCGGAAAACGCAAAGAAAGCGGAGCAGGCGCAGGCGGCAAAGATGAACGAGCACGTCGCGGCGCGCAAGACCGCACAGCGTGAACGGCTCGAAATGGAATCGGATTTCCTTGCCATGCAGGCGGAGCTTCGCATTTGCGAGCAGAACGTCGGCGCGCTGTCTTCGCGTGAGCGGGTGCTCTCCGAAATGGTGCGTTCGCACGAGGGCTATCAAAACAGTGTCCGCGCGGTGCTGACCGCGGCGGAGACCGATCCGAAGCTGAAAGGATGCGTAATCGGGCCGGTAGCGGAGCTTTTGAAGGTTCCGAAAAAATACGAAACCGCGATCGGTATGTCGCTGGGCGGTTCGCTCCAGAACATCGTCGCGCCGACGGCGGAGGACGCAAAAACGGTCATCGAGTATGCGAGAAAGAACGACCTCGGCAGAATCACGCTGCTGCCGCTTACGCTTTTGATGCCGAACCCGCTGAACGAAAAGGAGCGCGCGCTGCTCTCCGAACCCGGCGTCGTCGGGCTTGCGAGCGAGCTCGTCACCTGCGACAGGCGCGTGCAAACGGTTGCGGAATACCTTTTAGGACGCACGGTCGTCACCGAAACGCTCGACGCTGCGATTGCGCTGCGCAAAAAATCCAAAAACGCATTTCATATCGCAACACTCCTCGGCGACTTCCTGTCCACCGGCGGAACGATGACGGGCGGCAGTCTCAAAAAGACGGGCTTCTCACTTTTAGGACGTGAGCGCGAAGTCGAGGAGATCAGAAAGCAATTGAAAACCGCGGAGAAAGCGGTTGCCGATAAACAGAACGAGATCGAAGCGCAGAAGAAGCAGATGCTCTTAAAAGACGCGCAGATCGACGGCTTCCTCGGCGCGGCGCACGAGGACGAGCTGGAGCTTGTCCGTCTGAAAGAACAGCGTGAGATCATCGAGCGCGACCTTCGCGACGCGGAGGAAACGGTTGAGGAACTGATCGACGAGCGCGGTGACGTCAACGAGAGCATTGCGGATATCGAAAAGCGGCGCGCGACGGCGGCGTCCGTGGAGGACGACATCCAGAAGCAGAATCTTGCAAGCACGGAGGATATCCGCAAGGAGCAGCTTTCGATCACAGAGGCAAAGAACGCGCGCGAGGAACGTGTGCGGTTGCTCACCGAACGGCGCATTCGTCTTGCTGCGCTCGAAAAGGAAGCCGATGCGCGGCGCGCGGAGCATCACCGGCTGACCCGTGAGCTCGCCTTGACCGAACAGCGCGTACAGTCCTTTGACGCGGAGATCAAAACGCTCGAGGCATCGGTCGCCGCGGCAGACGCGCGTCTCTCCGAAATGGAACAGAGCATCTCCGGCGAGCAGGAGGAGCTGAACCGCGCAAAAGAGGAGCAGAGCAAGCTCGAAGCGGAGCGCACGCGGCTGAACGATCTGCTGAGCCAGTACCGCCGCGAGCGCGACGCGCTTTCGGACGCATACCGCACGCTCGGTGAGCGCAAGCATAAAAACGAGCTGCAGATGAGCCGCATGGAGATGGAGCTCAAGGCGAGCGCGGACCGCATTTGGGAGGACTACGAACTGACCTACGAGAACGCGCAAGCGCTTCGCCGCGACATTGCGGTCGGCGCAGCGCAAAGCCGTGTCAACGCTTTGAAAACGGAGATCCGCGGGCTCGGCGACGTCAATGTTTCCGCGATCGAGGATTACCGCACGGTGTCCGAGCGGCACGAATCGCTCTCGACGCAGTACGCCGATCTCGAAAAGGCGAAAGATGACCTTTACACGCTGATCGGACAGCTTACAAAGACAATGGAACAGACGTTCGTCACGGAGTTTCAAAAAATCCAGCAGAACTTTGCGGACACGTTCGTTGAGCTGTTCGGCGGCGGGCACGCGGAGCTGCGGCTTTCGGATAGGAACGACGTATTAAACTGCGACATCGACATCATTGCGCAGCCTCCGGGAAAGAAGCTGCAGCTATTATCGCTGCTGTCGGGCGGCGAACGCGCGCTGACGGCGATTGCGCTGCTGTTTGCCATGCTGAAACTGAAGGCTCCAGCGTTTTGCGTGCTCGACGAGATCGAGACCTCGCTGGATGAGGCGAACGTGTCGAAGTTCGCAAACTACCTCAAGGTATATTCCGCGGGGACGCAGTTCATCATCATCACGCACCGCAAGGGCAGTATGGAGGTCTGCGACACACTCTACGGCGTCGCAATGGAAGAAAAAGGCATTTCGAGCATCGTCTCGGCAAGATTCGGAGAAACGGCATAATGGAGCAGAAAGAAAAGAAAAAAGGCTGGCTTTCCCGCTTAAAGGAAGGCATGCACAAAACAAGCAATTGGTTTTCGACCCTGTTCAACAAGGACGGTATCAACGACGACTTCTATGAGGAACTCGAGGAGGCCATGATCCTTGCGGACATGGGCATGGAGACGGCGGAACGGCTTCTCACGGGACTTCGCGACAAGGTCAGGACGGACAAGCTCAGTGATCGCGCGGACGCGAAAAAGGCGCTCGAGGGCATCATTGCGAACACGGTGAAGACGGATAAGCCGTTTCTGGGCGACAAAGGTCCCGCAGTGCTTCTGATCGTCGGCGTGAACGGCGTCGGCAAGACCACCACGATCGGCAAGATCGCAAACGAGTATGCGCAGGCAGGAAGGAAGCCCATGATCGCGGCGGCGGACACCTTCCGCGCTGCGGCTGCCGAGCAGCTCGGCGAGTGGGCAAACCGCGCGGGCGTGCCGATGGTGCGCCATCAGGAGGGCGCTGACCCGGCGGCGGTCGTGTTCGACGCGATCGCGTCTTATCGCGCGAAAGGCTGCGATCTGCTGCTCGTCGATACGGCGGGACGGCTGCACAACAAGAAGAACCTGATGAACGAGCTCAACAAGATCCGCCGCGTGATCGCGCGTGAGCTTCCCGATGTACCGTGCGAGGTGCTGCTTGTGCTCGACGCCACCACCGGACAGAACGCCGTCGCGCAGGCGGAAGCGTTCCTGGAGGTCTGTGAGCTGACCGGCGTGATCCTCACCAAGCTCGACGGCACCGCAAAGGGTGGCGTGACCGTGCAGATCAGCGACATGCTGCATGTGCCGATCCGCTTCATCGGCGTGGGCGAGGGGATCGACGACCTCAAACGCTTCGATGCGGACGAGTTTGCGCAGGCGCTTTTGGAAACCGACGAATAACACATGACGGCACCGCGCATGACTGCGGTGCTGTTTTTTGGGGTTCGGAACATCTCATCCGGAGTGTCAGCGAAGGATCCTTAAGAGTCATCGTCGCTTCATACCAAGATCCTTCGTCACTTCGTTCCAAGATCCTTCGTCACTTCGTTCCTCAGGATGACACATCGAGTATCGGCTGTTACACTATGTAGGGGGCGGCCACCCGGACGCCCCGTCAAGCTTCGCATGATTCAAGAAACTGCCCCTCAGTCGACGATTGTCGACAGCTCCACTTTGTTACGGCAGAAGGTCGCGTGCTCCCCGCGCGTACGATGCTCTCCAGACAAGAGGAGTTCGAAGGAAGCGCTGACCTCCACCTGACGGGGGAGGTATCGCCGACAGGCGACGGAGGGGAGACAAGTATTTTTTCAAAATCTTTGTAAGATTCTTTGATCTTCTGCGTCCTATAAAGGGAAGATGAAATGATGGAGACATTCGAACAGATTTATCGCGCATATTTCACGGACGTGTACCGCTATTGCCTGAAGCTTTGCGGAAACGCCGATGAAGCCGAGGAGCTGACGGGCGAGACCTTTTTTAAGGCCATGCAGAAACTCGACAGCTATCGCGGCGAGTGCGAACTGCGCGTTTGGCTCTGTCAGATTGCCAAAAACAGGTATCTTTCCGAACAGCGAAAGCGCAAACCGGAACCGCTTTCCGACACGCTCGAAAGCTCCGCGGATTCGCCGGAGGACCTTGCAGTCCGAACCGACGAGGCGGAACGGGTAAGCGAGGCGGTGCACCGTCTCGACGAGCCGTATAAGGAGGTTTTTCTGCTGCGCGTGTACGGCGAAATGCCGTTCGATAACATCGGCAAGCTGTTCGGAAAAACCGCCAACTGGGCGTGCGTCACCTTCCACCGCGCGAAAGCGAAAATCAAAGCCGAACTGGAGGAAAAGCAATGAAGGACTGTGGGATCGTAAAGGATCTTTTGCCGCTTGTAGCGGAGGATATGGCGAGCGAGGAATCCGCCGCCTTTGTAAAAACCCATCTCGAAACCTGCGAGGATTGCAGAAAAAACTACGAGGAAATGAAAGCACCGGTGGAAGCCGAACCCGCCGCACCCCTGAAAACCGTCCGAAAAGCGGTCAAGCGCCGCGGTTGGCTGATCGCGGGCGTCATCGCCTGTCTCGTTGCCGCGCTGGTTGTCGGTGTGTTCGCGAGACTGAAAAAGGCGATCCCCGTGAATTCCGCCGAAGCGGCATTCGAATCGGTCGAGGTCAGCAGCGGATTCCGATATGAAGTGCAGGGGAGCGATCTGGTTTTTCAGAATTTGGAAGTCGATCCGGAAACGGGAGAAGCTCGTTTTATAACTGACGACGGAGAGAGAATTACATTACGGGATCCTATCATTTACGATTCGGATGGGAGATATCAGCTGGGAACAGATGGGGAGAAACTGATCGGCAAACTGGTGCTGACAGCCGATTCTTCCGTTGACGGGATTATGATCGAAGGGATCAACGGCGAACAGTTTGTGACGGCATATACGACGCTTTGGCACGAGTGGTTCGAACACGACAGGGAAGCGATCGTCGCGCAAATACCGCTATACGACGTCGACGCGGTGTTCTTCGAGCCGTATGACAATACGGATCACGAGATCCTCTATCAGCGCGAGGGCTATCCGGTGGAGGCGGGCTTTGCGCTGCCGCGGCTGGTGATGAATTACTATTTTTTGATCGCGCTCATTGGGACGGTGCTCCTTGCCGTCGTGTGGTTTGTGCTGCGCCTTCTGAAAAAGGAAAAGGCAAGCCGTATCTTCGGTATCCTGCTTCTGATCGCGGGAAGCGGCGTGCTTGCGTTCCTCTTTGCGGGGTTCCCAGCGACGACGATCCAACCGCTTCGCGATCTGATCTTTGTCTGCATCATCGCCGTGCTGCTGCTCGGCGCAGGACTTTGCGGACGAAAACTGCTGCGGAAGGAGTGACCCACCTCATCAGTCAACTAATGTTGACAGCTTCTCCACCCTAAAAGGAGGAGAAACCTCCGAAAACAGAGCCTTCCCCCTGCGGGCAGCATGGGGAAGGTGCCGAGGGTTACCGAGACGGATGAGGTTTCCTTGTGAAATTTGCGCCGCAGGCGCTCCCCGCAAAAGATTGGTAGCGACAGCTTGCCGCAGCAAGCGCGTTTACAAGTGAGCATGGCGACGCGCGGGCAGTGTGCGACGGCACCACTGTAACGAAGCGCAGCGAAGTGGACGACAAGCCGAGCGAGATCTTTTGCGGAGAGGAGGAGCGGCGAAACGGGTGAGCAGCCGCGTTATAAAAGATAATCGTTTGGTGCAATCATATTGTGCGGCTGCAAGCGAAGTTGAGCCGGCGACGACGAAGGTTGTGAAAACTCTGTGGAGTTTTTTGCAACCTCTTTTCTTTTTGCAAGGTATATGGTATACTGAACGACATAATAGGAGGGGTATGGGATGAAGCGAGTTTTGATCAAGGTTTCCGGCGAAGCGCTTTCGAGCGCGAACCAGCCGGTTTGTTTTGAAAAGGTCGAGGAGACCGCGTGTGAGATCAAGATGCTTTTCGACGCGGGACTCGAGATCGGCATCGTGGTCGGCGGAGGCAACATCGTCCGCGGACGCGACACGGTCATGCAGGAGCGTTCGCGCATGGACAGCATGGGGATGCTAAGTACCGCGATCAACACGCTTGCGCTGCAGGACTGCCTCGAACGGCAGGGCATGCCGACGGTCGCGATGAGCGCGATCGCTATGAACCGCTTTATCGACGAATACACCGCCCGCGGCGCGAGAAAAGCGCTCGATGAAGGCAAAGTCGTGCTGTTTGCCTGCGGGACCGGCTGCCCGTACTTTTCGACGGACACGGCGTCCACGTTAAGAGCGCTGGAGATCGGTGCGGATACGCTTCTGATGGCAAAGAACGTCGACGCGGTATACAGCGCAGATCCGAAGGTCGATCCGAACGCGATCCGCTACGATCACCTGACCTACGACCAGGTGATTCGTGACAATCTGAAGGCGATCGACATGAGCGCGATCACGCTCTGCCGCGATAACAACCTGCCGATCCTCGTGTTCGCGAGGAGTGAGATCGACAAGGTCGCAAAGGGAATCCCCGTCGGTACGCGCATCGACGGAAAAGAAGCTTGAAACCGACGAGCAAACCGTAGTATAATACCTATTCGAACGAAACAATAAGGAGGGATCCGATATGCCGATGGAACTGATTGATGAATTTAAAGAGAGAATGACCAAAACCGTAAATGTACTGAAATCCGAGCTTGCCGGGCTTCGCGCTGGCCGCGCGAACGCACAGGTTCTGGACCGCATCACCGTGGATTACTACGGCACGATGACGCCCATCAACCAGCTCGGCAACATCTCTACGCCCGAGCCGCGCATGCTCATCATTGCGCTGTGGGACACAAAGATGATCCCGGCGGTCGAGAAGGCGATCCAGAAGTCCGATCTCGGCATCAACCCGGCGAATGACGGCAAGATCATCCGTCTCGTGTTCCCGGAGCTGACCGAAGAACGCAGAAAGGACCTCGTGAAGACCGTCCGCAAAAAGGGCGAGGAAAGCAAGGTTGCGATCCGCAACATCCGCCGCGATCTGAACGACCAGATCAAGAAGCAGAAGAAGGACAGCGTCATCACCGAGGACGACCAGAAGAAGCTCGAGGAGAAGGGGCAGAAGATGACCGATGAGTTCATCAAGGAGATCGACGCCATTCTCGCCGCAAAGGAAAAGGAGATCCTTTCGGTTTGACGAACGTACTAGGACTGGATCTTGACACAGCCGAAATGCTTTTGAAGGCGACGGGGAAACCTGTCCGTCTTGTTGAGATACGCTCGAAAAAGGGCAGCAAGGGGGAAGATGCGCGCGTGATCAAAACGAATGAGACCGACACGGAAATGATCGTTTACTGGTCCGCGTTCAAGACGGAGGTCGACAACCCTTCCGTCAAGGCATAGCCTTGCAACCTGTCCTGTGTAAGGGGAGGCGTCATTCGCAGGATGACGAAAGGGTTGTCCGGAGAACACAAGAAAGAAAAACATTGGGGGGCGCTGCGCTTTCAGGCGACAGCCCCCGCTTGTTCAATAGGAGAACGGCATGAAGAAATATTCGGATCAGGAGATCAAATCGTTCGGGCTCAATCCGGACCGCATTCCGAGGCACATTGCGATCGTCATGGACGGCAACGGACGCTGGGCTACCGCAAAGGGACTGCCCCGCGGCGCGGGACACAGAGCCGGCGTGAACGCGCTTCGCGACATCATCCGGTTTACCTCCGATATCGGCGTCGAATCACTGACGATCTATGCGTTTTCCACCGAAAACCGCAAGCGCCCGAAGGAGGAGATCGGCATCCTCTGCGGACTTCTGATCGAGTATTTCAACCGCGAGATCGACGAGCTGCACGCAAACGGTGTGCGCATTAAAAGCATCGGTGATCTTTCCTGGTTTCCGACGGCAGTACAGGATACTGTGCGGGCGGCAGAAAAAAAGACTGCGGCAAATCCCGGGCTGAAGCTCAATATCGCATTGAACTACGGCGGCAGAGCCGAGCTTGTCCGCGCCATGCGGGAGGCATTCGCGGAGAATGCGGAAGCGGACGAGGACGCGATCTCGCGTCATCTGTACACTGCCGATTCCGGCGACGTCGATCTTCTGATCCGCACCGGCGGCGACGAGCGCGTCTCGAATTTTCTGCTCTGGCAGATCGCGTACGCGGAGCTGTATTTTACCGACGTCAAATGGCCGGACTTTACGCGCGACGAACTCATCAAGGCGTTACAGGCGTTTGCCGGACGCGAACGGCGTTTCGGCGGACTGAAAACGAACGGGGCGAAATAGAATGAAAAAAGAGGTTTTGCTGCTGGGTTCGACCGGCTCGATCGGAACACAAACGATTGATGTGCTTAAAATGCATGCCGATCGGTTCTCCGTTCTCGGACTTTCGTGCAAAAGCGACGCCGAAACGTTGTATCGGCAGGCGAGCGAACTGCGCCCGAAATTTGTTGCGGCGGAGGTCCCGCTTGATACAGACCGGCTGCCGAAAGGTACGGCGGTCTTTACCGGTACGGATGCCGCAGAACGGCTTGCCGAAGCGGCCGATGCGGACGTGACCGTTCTTGCAATCTCGGGTTATGCGGCGCTTCGACCGCTTCTTGCGGCAATCAAACACGGCAAACGCATTGCGATCGCGAACAAGGAGAGCCTGGTATGCGGCGGCGCTTTGGTCGACGCGGCGCTCGCCCTTTACGGCGCGGAGCTCTTGCCGATCGACAGCGAGCAGAGCGCGATCTTCCAGGCGCTGCAAAACGGCAGACGCGAGGAGGTCAGCCGTCTCATCCTCACCGCTTCCGGCGGTCCGTTCTTTCGGAAATCGCGTGAAGAACTCAAGGACGTTTCGCTTGAAGAGGCGCTGAACCATCCGACCTGGAGGATGGGCAGAAAGATCACGCTCGATTCGGCAACGCTCATGAACAAGGGACTGGAGATCATCGAGGCAAGCCGGCTGTTTCATTTCGGCGCGGATCAAATCAAGGTGGTGATCCATCCGCAGTCGATTGTGCACAGTATGGTGGAATACCGCGACGACACGATCATGGCGAATATGAGTAAGCCTGACATGCGCCTGCCGATCCAGTACGCGCTGACGTACCCGGAACGGACGGAAAGCCCATGCGAACCTTTGAAGCTTGATTTCTCGCATCCGCTGGAATTTTATCCCGTCGACCCGGAGCGCTTCCGTGCGATCCGCATGGCGTATGACGCTTTGAAAGCGGACGGGATCATGCCGACGGTGTATAACGGCGCAAACGAACGCGCGGCGGAGCTGCACTTCGATGGACGCATCGGTTTTTCGGAGATCGAAGAATGCGTGGAAGCAGCGCTGAACACGATCGAAAACCGTGCAGTGGATTCTTTGGAAACGATCGCGGCGGCGGACGCGGCAGCGCGATATGCCGTTGACCGTTTTATCGGAAAGAAACAATAAAGGAAACGATATGACAATCTGGTACATTTTACTGGCAATTTTAGGACTTTCGGTACTCGTCATCACGCACGAGCTCGGTCACTACCTGATGGGGAAATGGCTGGGCTTTACGATCGTGGAGTTCTCGGTCGGGCTCGGACCGAAGATTTTCGGCATCAAGGGCAAGGAGACGGAGTTCACGCTTCGCGCACTGCCGATCGGCGGATCCTGCCGCTTTTATGGCGAGGACGGAAACGACGACGAAAAGGACAAAAAGCATCCGGAAGCGTTCGAGGACGGCGAACCGGAGGATCAGCCCGAAGAGCCGAAGGAGCCCGATCCACGGCTGTTCAGCTCCAAACCCGCATGGAAACGCTTTCTGGTCGTGCTGGCGGGACCGCTTGTCAACATTCTCACCTGTGTCGTGCTGTGCTTTGTAATGCTCGTCGGAACAGGCGTTTTGAAGGAACAGAGCGAGAACGAAGTGCTGATCGTTGATTCCGTGGTCGAAAACGGACCTGCGGAGAAGGCGGGGATGCAGGCGGGCGATATTCTTCTTTCGATGGACGGAACTCCGCTTACTGACGCGTTGACGCTGGATACGGCGCTGAAAGCCGCAAGCATGGAGGGCGTGACTGTCACCGTGCTGCGGGACGCTTCGGTCGAAGAAACCGATGCGACGGAAGGACAGCTCATAACAACAACCGTCAAAGTCGGCGGCGGTACAGTGAAGACACTGACACTCGGGAGCCTTCTGGATCAGAAGACCGGCAACAAACGCATGCAGATCACGTTCCGGCACGTACCCTATGAAACGGTGACGGAGAAATACACGGTCTGGAAGGCAGCGTATATGGCGTTTCCGGAGACGTGGAACATGGGCAAGCTCGTTTATCAGTCGCTGGGCATGCTGATCACCGGGCAGGCAAGCTGCCGAGACATGTCCGGCATGATCGGTGTCGTTGATTTTGTAAGCGATGAAATGGCGCAGGCAGAGAGCACGTCCGACGCCTTTTCACTGTTCCTGTGGTTCATGGCGCTGATTGCGGTGAACCTCGGCATTATGAATCTGCTGCCGCTGCCCGCGCTGGACGGCGGACGGCTCGTATTCATCATCATTGAAATGATCCGCCGTAAGCCCGTACCGCCCGAAAAGGAAGGCATGGTGCATCTGATCGGCATGATAGCGCTGCTGTTGCTGATGCTTGCTTTGACCGTCAGCGACATCGTGCGCTGCTTCGGAGGTTAAAATGGCGGATTTTGTAAAGGCAGGCAACGTACAGATCGGCGGCGGCGCACCCGTTTCGGTGCAGTCGATGTGCAATACCGACACGCGAAACGTCGATGCGACAGTCGAACAGATCCTGCGTCTTGAACAAGCGGGGTGCGAGATCATTCGCGTCGCGGTGTTCGATGAAGCCGCCGCGGAAGCCGTGAAAAGCATCAAGGAGCGCATTCATATTCCGCTTGTTGCTGACGTGCATTTCAATTACCGGCTTGCGATCGCAGCGGTCGAAAACGGTGTGGATAAGCTGCGCATCAATCCGGGCAATATCGGCTCGGCGGAGCGCGTACGCATGGTTGCGGACTGCTGCAAAGCGCATCACGTACCGATCCGCATCGGTATCAACGGCGGTTCGATCGAAAAGCAATTCCTGCCGCTGTACCGGGAGAATCCCGCGGAAGCGATGTGCAGAAGCGCTATGGGACACGCAAAGCTCCTGGAGGACTGCGGATTCGACGACATCGTGATCTCCCTGAAGTGTACGACCGTTTCGGAAACCGTGCAAAGCTATCGCATGGCGCGGGCACGGATGGATTATCCACTGCACATCGGCATCACCGAGACCGGTCCGATCGAAGCAGGGATTATCAAATCCGCGGCAGGACTCGGCGCGCTGCTTCTGCAGGGCATCGGCGACACGATGCGCGTCAGCTTGACCGGCGATCCCGTCAGAGAGGTCGAAATTGGTCTTGCGATCCTGCGCGCCTGCGGGTTTCGAAAAGACGACGTGGAGATCGTTTCCTGCCCGACCTGCGGACGGACGCGCTGCGACGTCGAGAAAGCGGCGTCGTACGTGAACGCACATGTAGCGCACAATAAGGGGTATTTGAAGATCGCGGTCATGGGCTGTGCGGTCAACGGTCCCGGTGAAGCGCGCGAGGCGGATATCGGCGTAGCGTTCGGCGATGGCAACGGCGTGCTGATCAAGAAGGGCGAGATTGTAGGTCACGGCAGCTACGAAGAAGTTTTACATCGTTTAGTCGACGAAGCAAACGCACTTTTGAAGGCATAACAACCCTTCCTTCATCATTCGGAGACACCTCCCGTTACATGGAGGCAAGAGAACACGTTTGAAGGTTTGGGACGATCGGACGCGGGCGGATGTTATCCGCTCTGCGGCTGGATGAAAGCGTATTAAGGGGCAGAATGAAGGAAGAATTAAAAGCGGCGTACGACGCGGCGCATCTGAAAACCGAATGGCTCAAGATCAGAAACGTGAGCCTTTCGCGCGAGACGCAAACGCTGACGGTCTCAGCGGACCGCATGAAAAATCTGATTGCGGACGAAGCGATCAAGGCGTGGGAAACCGCGATCCGTTCGCTCCTTTCGCCGTACGCGGTCGTGTTCTCGTATCGCGACGTCGAACCGGAGCGCATTGCCGTTAAGCCTGTTCCGCAGAAAAAGAATGAGGTCGATGTGCCGATACCCGAAAACGGCGTGCTTTTGGGCAAACCGATCCCAGAGGGAACGGAGGAACTTCCGATCTTTGAGCTGAACGGCGAGGAGGAAACCAAAGCGGTTTTTTCGGGACGGCTCGTTTCCGTTGAGATCCGCGACGACTGGTCGATGCGCCAGAAGAAGCCGAACTGCCGCGTGCAGTTCAACGTGACCGATCTCAATGATTCGATCTACTGTACCGTAAGCTTTCCGGAGGAATGGCAGGCTGCACGGTTTGCGCATTGGCTCGAGGAAGCGGCAAAGAGCGGATGGGACCTTCAGATCAAGGGCTTCTGCAGACTTGTGAAAAAGACGGGCGACCGCAGCTTTTACGCAGACGCGGTAGGCGTTTTGCCGCGCGTACTCAGAAGCGACGATGCGGAGGAGAAGCGCGTCGAGCTGCATCTGCACTCCCGCATGTCCACGATGGACGGCATTACGAATCTCACCGAGGCGTTTCGTACCGCGAAGCGCTGGGGGCATAAAGCGCTTGCGATCACCGATCACGGCGTCGTGCAGGCGTTCCCGGAAGCGGCAAAGGCGGCAAAGAGCACCGGCGTCAAGGCGATCTTCGGCGTCGAGGGGTATCTCATTCCGGATTGCGAATCCATTCCCGCAAACGGCGATTTCACCGTTTTTGATATCGAAACGACGGGTCTCAAAGCAGACCGTTGCGACATCATCGAGGTCGGCGCAGTACGGCTGCACGACGGCAAGGTCACACAGCGCTTCCAGTCCTTTATCGACGACGGTGTCGTGATCCCCAACGAGATCACAAAGCTCACCGGCATTACGCAGGCGATGCTCGAGGGGGCACCGACGACGCGCGAGGTGCTTGAGCGCTTCCGCGCGTTTGCGGAGGGCAGTACGCTTGTCGCACACAACGCGTCGTTCGATACCGGGTTTATCACACATCACGGCGACCGCTTCGGGATCATGTTTCCGATGCCGTATGCCGATACGCTGATGCTTTCACGCTATCTCTTGCGCGATGAGCTTGAAAACCACAAGCTCGATACAATCTCCGCATATTTCAATGTTGACATGGGCAGTCATCACCGCGCGGACGATGACGCAAACACCTGCGCCGAAATTTTACTGCACTTTATCGACATGCTGAAAGCGCGCGGCATCGACCGTATTCCGGTCGTTCCGAGCGCGGACGATGTATACCGCAGGCGTACGGCAAAAGAGAAGCGGCAGACGAACCATATCATTCTGCTTGCCCGCACACAGAAGGGCATGAAGGACCTGTATAAGCTCATCAGCTGGTCGCATCTCGATTATTTGCATGTGCGTCCGCAGATCCCGAAATCGCTGTTGATGCTGTATCGGAGCGATCTCATCGTCGGCTCGGCGTGCGAAGCGGGGGAGCTGTTCCGCGCAATCCTGAACAACGAATCGGAGGAGCGAATTGAAAGGATCGCGTCGTTCTACGATTATTTCGAGATCCAGCCGATCGGAAACAACGCGTTTCTGAAGCGCGAAGGCACAGTGCAGGACGACGAGGGACTCAGAGACCTGAACCGCAGGATCGTTGCACTCGGCGAAAAGATGGGCAGACCCGTTGCGGCGACCGGCGACGTCCATTTTCTGGAACCGACCGACGCGATCTACCGTGCGATCCTGATGAGCAAACTTGGCTTTGAGGACGCCGAACAGCAGGCTCCGCTGTATCTGAAGCCAACGCAGGAGATGCTGGACGAATTCTCCTACCTCGGTGCGGAGAAAGCGCATGAGGTCGTCATCGACGTGCCGAACCGCATCGCGGACATGTGCGATGAACTGAAGCCGTTCCCCGATGGCACGCATTCGCCGACGATCGAAAACGCGGAGGACGAGCTCAAGAACACGGCGATCAACCGCGCGCACGAGATCTACGGCGATCCGCTGCCGCCGATTGTACAGGCAAGGCTCGACAAGGAGCTCAATTCCATCATCGGCAACCATTACGCGTCGCTGTATCTTATGGCGCAGCGGCTCGTCAAAAAGTCGCTGTCCGACGGCTATCTCGTGGGAAGCCGTGGATCCGTCGGCTCGTCGGTCGTAGCAATGCTCGCCGGCATCACGGAGGTCAACGCGCTTTCGCCGCACTACGTCTGCCCGAACTGCAAGTTCTCCGACTTCGAAATCGACAGGGAAAAGTACAGCGTCGGCGCGGACATGCCGAACCGCGCGTGTCCCGTCTGCGGCACAGCGCTCAGAAAAGAGGGCTTTGAGATCCCGTTCGAGGTGTTCCTCGGCTTCAAGGGCGACAAGGTCCCCGATATCGACCTGAACTTTTCCGGCGAGTATCAGCCGGTTGCGCATAAGTACGTCGAGGAGATGTTCGGCAAAGGTCACGCATTTCGCGCGGGCACGATCTCCGGTCTTGCGGAACGGAAGGCGTTTGAATGTGTGTATTCGTTTGCGGAGGCGACGGGGCGTACGTTCTCGTCAGCGGAGGTACAGCGGCTTGAAAAAGGCTGCGAGGGCGTCAAGGTCACGACCGGACAGCATCCGGGCGGCATCGTCATTGTCCCGCGCGATCACGATGAATTTACTGAGGTATATGACTACACGCCGATCCAGTATCCCGCAGATAAGGTCGACAAGAACACGATCACCACGCATTTCGATTTCCACGCGATGGACGACCGCCTCGTCAAGCTGGACATCTTAGGACACGACGATCCGACAGCGCTGCACATGCTGGAAGCGCTGACCGGGCTGAATCCGCGCGAGATCCCGCTGGATGATCCGGACACACGCATGCTGTTTTCGACCGTGGAACCGCTGCATATCGACCTCACGGAGATCGGCTGTTCCTTGGGAACGCTCGGTGTGCCGGAGTTCGGCACGGGCTTTGTGCGGCAGGTGCTTGAAAACACACGCCCTACGACGTTCGAAGAGCTGATCCGCATCGCGGGACTGACGCACGGCACGGACGTCTGGCTCAACAACGCCGAACCGCTCGTTATGGGCGGCATCGCAAAGCTATCCGAGGTTCTCTGTACGCGTGATGACATCATGAATTATCTCATCGCGCACAATATGGAGGCGTCGCTGTCGTTCAAGATCATGGAACGCGTCCGAAAGGGCAAGGGATTGACAGACGAAATGGAACAGGCGATGCTCGACGGCAATATACCCGCATGGTTCATTGATTCATGCAAGAAGATCAAGTACATGTTCCCACGCGGTCATGCGGTCGCATATTCGATGTCGTCGTTCCGTATTGCGTACTACAAGGTGCATCATCCGCTGGCGTTCTACGCGGTCTATTTCACGGTGCGTGCGGACGCGTTCGACATTACACGCGCAGCGGGCGGTCCGCAGGCGGTAAAGCGTCAGATCGACGAGATCGAAAAGGAATCCTCTTCCGCGCAGAAGACCGACAGCGAAAAGAAAAAGGACAAGGAGCTTGTTACCATCCTCGAGCTCGTCTATGAAATGAACGTTCGCGGGATTGAGCTGCTGCCTGTCGATATCTATAAATCCGACGCAACGAAGTTTTTGATCGAGGATAACGCGCTGCGCCCGCCGTTCAACGCGATTCCCGGCGTAGGCTCGGGGCAGGCGATCGCGATCTGCGAACGCAGAAAATCGGGCGTGAGGTATCCGACAATCGAGGACTTTGCAAACGAAACCGGCGCGAACACCGGTATCGTTTCCATGCTGGAGCAGTGCGGCGCATTCGGCGACATGCCGAAAAAGAAACAGATTTCTCTGTTTGATTTCTGATGCGTTCCGATCATTGAAAAAGCAGGCACGAAAAACGTGTCTGCTTTTTTGTGAAATACCGTTTATCGACTCAGCCGAAAAGCCCGCGCTTTGTGTACGGTTCGGCGGAAGCGGATACGAACGTATATCCGGTCTCTTCTATCGCCTGCTTCAGTTTCCCGCGATCGAGGTCATTCGCTGAAAGGAACGTCGCTTCACCGCGCTTTCGCGATGCGTTCACCTTTTTTGCGTCGGGAAAAGCCGTTCGTATCGTATCTGCGATATGTGCCTCGCACATGCCGCACATCATACCGTCAATCTTTGCTGTAATCCTGTACATACCGTCCTCCTGCTTTGCGTTCCCGTAGCGGCAACGCTTGCTTATCTCTGTCTTTGGTTAGCATTCGCTAATCAATATCATACCACTTCTTTACACGATGTCAAGATGCATTTATGCTGGCATGCGGGAAAGAAAGAAGGACGCCGCAATTTCCGGCGTCCCGATCTCTTGATGTTCGGCGTTTGGACATTATGCCATCGGGTGCATTTGAAGATGCTCCTTGATCGCGGTAAATGACGTGTCGCTGATATAGTGCTCCATCTTGCAGGCGTCTTCCGTTGCGGTCTTTTCGTCCACGCCGAGACGCATCAGGATCTCCGAAAGGATCCTGTGCCGCTCATAGATACGTTCAGCCGCTGATTTACCGCTTTCGGTCAGCGTAATATGACCGAATGTGTCGATCTCAATATAGCCGCCTTTTTTCAAAATGCCCATAGCTCTGCTTACGGACGGCTTTGAAAACGACATGTGTTCGGCCACGTCGATTGACCGCACGACAGGCTTCTTTTGGGACAGGATCAGGATTGTCTCGAGATACATTTCTCCGGATTCCAGCAGGGACATACGGTTTCCTCTTTCGTTGTAATATGAATATTATACCGAACCCGCCGACAAAATGCAAGTCGATCGTATATTTTGATCGTAATTGAAATGATACTTGACAAACAGGGACCGACTCATTATAATAGCATCGAAGGTTAGCAAACGCTAACCAATTGTTTGAACGTTCGGTTAGTAACTGCTAACCGAACGTGAAGAAGGAGGAACACGATGATGCCTCTGATTTTTGCAGACGACGGCGAGGTCAATGTGATCCGCGGCATCAAGGGAACGGATGAGATCCGTCACCACCTAAGCAATTTAGGCTTCGTGGTCGGCGGGACTGTGCAGATCGTTTCCCGCATGGGCGGCAACGTGATCGTCAACGTCAAGGAATCACGTATTGCCATCGACGAAAAGATGGCGCAAAAAATTTTGATATAGGAGGAAAGAGATGAAGACATTAAGAGACGCAAAGATCGGCGAAACGGTCAAGGTCAAAAAACTCACAGGTGAGGGCGCAGTCAAACGCCGCATCATGGATATGGGCATCACCAAAGGAATCGAAGTTTATGTCCGCAAGGTTGCGCCGCTCGGCGATCCTGTCGAGGTGACGGTGCGCGGCTACGAGCTTTCGCTGCGCAAGGCGGACGCGGAAATGATCCTGATCGAAGAATAATCGGAACAAAGGGCTTTCAGCCTATTTTTTCAATGCATTGGTTAGCAAAAGCTAACGATAGAGGAGGAATTTATGAGTATTCGCATTGCCCTCGCGGGCAACCCGAACAGCGGCAAAACAACCCTGTTCAACGCGCTGACCGGCTCCAACCAGTTTGTGGGCAACTGGCCGGGTGTCACCGTGGAAAAGAAGGAAGGCAAGCTGAAGAATCACAGCGACGTGATCATCACGGACCTTCCCGGTATCTATTCGCTTTCTCCGTACACGCTGGAGGAAGTTGTTGCAAGAAACTATCTGATCAACGAACGCCCGGACGCAATCCTGAACATCGTCGACGGATCGAACCTTGAGCGCAACCTGTATCTGACGACGCAGCTTGTTGAGCTCGGCATCCCGGTGGTCGTCGCCATCAACATGATGGACGTCGTGAAAAAGAACGGTGATAAGATCGACACGAAGCGCCTTTCCGAGCAGATCGGCTGTCGGATCGTCGAGATCTCCGCATTGAAGGGAATCGGCATCACGGAAGCCGCCGAAGAGGCGATTAAAGCGTCGCAAAGCACGAAAACCGTTCCGCAGCATTCGTTCTCCGGTCCGGTTGAACATGCGCTTGCGCATATCGAAGAAGCGGTCGTGCACGGACTTCCGGAAGAACAGCAGCGCTGGTACGCGATCAAGGTCTTTGAACGCGACAGCAAGGTGATGGAACAGCTCAATATCCCGGAAGCAACGAAGGCACATATTGAGCAGGACATCGAGGCGGCGGAGAAGGAACTGGACGACGACGCGGAAAGCATCATCACAAACGAACGTTACATTTATATCGGTTCGGTCATCAAGACCTGTTATAAAAAGAAGAACGCAGGCAAGCTGTCCGCGTCCGACAAGATCGACCGTATCGTCACCAACCGCTGGCTGGGTCTGCCGATCTTCGCGCTTGTTATGTTCATCGTCTACTGGGTAGCTATGGTGGGCGTCGGCGCGCCTGCGACCGACTGGGCAAACGACGGTCTGTTCGGCGACGGATGGCATCTTTTCGGCATCGGCAGCAGCGCCTCCGAGGAAGCCGCGGATGATTACGCCGCCGCTTCGACTGCACTTGAAGCCTACGGGTTCGAGATCGACACCGAGGACGAAGCGTTCGACGCGGCAGCAACGGTTACAGAGCTCAAGGCTTTTACGACCGATGAGAAATCGGCAGTCGTACAGGTGGAGGACGAGGAAACGCTCGCGCTGAACGACGTCACCGTATACTTTGACGAAGTACCCGAAAACGCTGATGAGGAAGTCAACGCAATGTCGTTCAAGGATGCGATCGGCTATTTCGAGGAGAAAGGCTTTGACGAGCCCGATCCCGCCGATTACGGCGTATGGGTCCCCGGCGTTCCGGCGCTGGTTGACATGATGCTTCTGGACGGTGAAGGAAACCTCCGCGTTCCGGAATGGTTGTACGGTCTCATTCAGGACGGTATCGTTGCCGGCGTCGGCGCCGTGCTCGGCTTCGTGCCCCAGATGCTCGTTCTGTTCCTGATGCTTGCGTTCCTTGAAGCATGCGGCTACATGGCGCGTATCGCGTTCGTGCTCGACCGTATCTTCCGTAGGTTCGGTCTTTCCGGTAAATCCTTCATCCCGATGCTGATCGGCACAGGCTGCGGCATTCCGGGCATTATGGCGTCGCGTACCATTGAAAACGAACGTGATCGCCGCATGACGATCATGACGACGACTTTCATTCCCTGCGGCGCAAAGGTCCCGTTCATCGCAATGATCGCAGGCGCGATTTTCGGCGGATCCGCGTGGGTATCCGTTTCTGCATATTTCATCGGCATGGCTGCGATCATCCTTTCCGGTATTATGCTGAAAAAGACGAAGATGTTCGCAGGCGACCCCGCTCCGTTCGTCATGGAGCTTCCGGCATACCACTGGCCCACCCTCGGCAACGTTCTCCGCTCCATGTGGGAACGCGGGTGGTCGTTCATCAAGAAGGCAGGCACGATCATCCTTTTGTCTACGATCGTCGTCTGGTTCCTGTCCCGATTCGGCTGGCAGGACGGCACTTTCGGCATGCTGGAGGAGGAGGCGATCGAGTTCTCGATCCTCGGTTACATCGGCCGCGGTATCCAGTGGCTGTTTGCACCGCTTGGCTGGGGTGAATGGCGCGCAGTTGTTGCGTCTGTGACAGGCCTCGTTGCAAAGGAGAACATCGTCGGCACGATGGGTGTCCTGTACGTCGGCGAAGGCACGTTCTACCAGGAACTTCAAGCGGCAATGCCCGGCATCGTCGGCTTCTCATTCCTCGTGTTCAACCTGCTGTGCGCACCTTGCTTTGCTGCGATCGGCGCCATCAAGCGCGAGATGAACAGTGCAAAGTGGACCTGGTTCGCCATCGGTTATCAGACACTGTTTGCCTATGCGGTTGCTCTGATGATCTATCAGTTCGGCTGCATCTTCACCGGCAACATCCACGTAGTCGGATTGATCGCCGCGATCCTTGTACTTGGATTGTTCATCTACATGCTCTTTATCAAAAAGTATAAGGAAGCAACCACTCTGACACAAAAAGTCCGTCTAAAATAATGAAACTGCGCCGCCCCGGAGAACGGGGCGGCGATCCGTTCGGAAAGGAACTGCCATATGAGTGAATGGATCAAAGAAAATCTTTTGACGATTGTGATTCTCATCGCGCTTGCCGCTGCTGTTTCTGCCATTGTTATTTCATTGATTCGCGACAGGCGTAAGGGACGCTCCTCATGCGGAAGCGGCTGCGCGCACTGTCCGATGGCGGGCAAGTGCCATCAGAAAAAAGCGTAACGGAAGGAAACGGAAGAACGGGGGTTAGGGATCGGATCCCGGACTCTGTTTTTGTGAAAATTATATATAATGCAGGAATGCGATATTTATGCAGTTCGGTTCTTGACTTTGCATAAGATTGCGTATAAAATATGTTTGAGTAATCCTGCACTGCCAAGTGCGTTCATCATAGTATTGGAAGATAGATTTGCGGAACGCTTTGCCGCATCGTTAAGGTGCGCTGAACTTTTTCGAAAACTTGAAACGATCATGTGAAATAGCCGGGCAGTCTGCTCGGTTATATTCATATAGATTGGAGTAGAATATCGTGGAGTGGTGGCACTTTGTATTGATCGGCGCCGGACTCATCATCGGTGCGCTGATCGGAATCGTGATCGGCTACTTCTATCGGAAAAACGTTGCGGAGGCAAAGGTCGAGAAGGCCGAGGACACCGTAAAGCGTCTGTACGATGAAGCCCAGAAAAAAGCCGAAGAAGTCCGTAAAGAAAAAGTATTGGAAGCGAAGGACGAAGCCTATAAGATCCGTAACGAGGCGGAAAAGGAAGTCCGGGAACGCAGAAACGAGATCAAACAGAACGAGCGCAGATTGTTCCAGCGTGAGGAATCGCTGGACAAAAAGCTCGAGGCAGTCGAATCGCGCGAGCAGCAGCTGAACGATCGCACCAAAAAACTCGACAAGGTTGAGGAAGAGATCAACGCGTTGTACAAAAAGCAGGAGGAGGAGCTGGAACGCATTTCCGGCATTACTCTTGACGAAGCAAAAGCAATGGTGCTTTCCCGTGCCGAACAGGAAGCGAAGCACGAAGCGGCGGTCATGCTCCGGGAGATCGAGCAGCGCACCAAGGAAGAAGCCGACAAGCGCGCAAGAAATATCGTTTCTCTGGCAATTCAGCGCTGCGCCGCGGATCACGTTGCGGAAGCGACCGTGTCCGTTGTGCCGTTGCCCAATGACGAAATGAAGGGACGCATCATCGGCCGCGAGGGACGCAACATCCGTGCGCTCGAAACAGCGACCGGCGTCGACCTCATCATCGACGATACGCCGGAGGCGGTCATCCTGTCCGCGTTCGATCCGGTGCGCAGAGAGATCGCGCGCATCAGCTTGGAAAAGCTCATCATGGACGGACGCATCCATCCCGCTCGCATCGAGGAAATGGTCGAGAAAGCGCGCAAGGAAGTCGATCAGACGATCCGCGAGGCGGGCGAAGCGGCGGTACTCGAGGTCGGCGTACACGGGCTGCATCACGAGCTCATCCGCTACCTCGGCAGAATGAAATACCGCACCAGCTACGGTCAGAACGTTCTGCGGCATTCCATTGAGGTCGCGCATCTTGCGGGCATCATGGCGGCTGAGATCGGCGCGAACGTCGCGCTCGCAAAGCGCGCAGGTCTTCTGCACGACATCGGCAAGTCCATCGACCACGAGGTTGAAGGCAGCCACGCGCAGATCGGCGCAGACCTTGCAAAAAAGTATCGTGAGAACAACGCGGTCATCCACTGCATCATGGCGCACCACGGCGACGTCGATCCCAACACGGTCGAAGCGGTGCTCGTGCAGGCGGCGGACGCGATCTCGGCGGCAAGACCCGGCGCGCGCCGTGAAACGCTCGAAGCGTACATCAAGCGCCTTGAGAAGCTTGAGGAGATCGCAAACTCGTTCGAGGGCGTCGATTACTCCTATGCGATTCAGGCAGGCCGCGAGGTCCGCATCATCGTCAAGCCCGAGCGCGTCAGCGACACCGAGACCGTCATCATGGCGAAGGATATCGCAAAGCGTATCGAGAGCGAGCTCGAGTATCCCGGCCAGATCAAGGTCAACGTCATTCGCGAGACCCGCACGGTCGATTACGCGAAATAAGGATGACAATCCTCCCGACTCGGCAGAGCCGAGTTACTCTCCCTTGCACAGGGAGGGCAAGGCATTCCTGACTCCTTTGCAGAAGGTACGCGCGAGAAGCGCGATCTGCCGCAGCAATGCAGTGAAGCGGAGTGTTAAAATGAGTCGCTCTCACCGAATGGTGACTGAGGGGTTGTAACGCAACAAACCAAGGGGTTTCGGAATATAATACCGCAAACCCCTTTTTTATTCACGGAGGGTAGTATGCACTTTTACGCAGCAGACGCGCATTGCGATTTTCTTTTCGGGGCCATGGATTACGGCTGGACGATCGATACGCAGAAGCGGAATCAGACGATCACGCTTCCAAACCTTCAAAAGGGCGCCGTCGCGCTGCAGTTCCTTGCGGCGTGGGCGGATACGAAGATGAAGGTACCGCCGCTTGAACAGGTCCTGATCATGATCGACCGATACCATACCATGCTTGAAACGCATCCGGAGCTTGTGCCTCTTACGAAGGACTTTGAGCCGTCCTCGGGAAAGATCGCCACGGTGCTTGCGGTAGAAGGCGCGGAGTGCCTCGGGGCTTCGCCGTCGATTCTGCGCGATCTGTACCGGCTCGGCGTGCGCGCCATGACGTTCACATGGAATTCGGACAACGAGCTTGCCGGCGCGGGACAGGGGAAGAGACGCCGCGGGCTGTCCGCCGCAGGACGCGAGATCCTTCAGGAAATGAACCGGCTCGGGATCGCGTTCGACGTATCGCATCTTTCCGATGACGGAATCGAGGACGCATTGGCGCTCTCCACGCAGCCGATCTTTGCGTCGCATTCCAACTGCCGCGCGTTGATGAACGCGCAGCGGTGTCTCCGGGACGAATATATCAAGGCAATTGCCGAAAAGGGCGGCGTCGTCGGGATCAATTTCTACGGTCCGCAGCTTTGCGAATCCGGTCACGCAACGATCCGGGATATCGTGCGGCATATCAGCCATGCGGCTTCGATCGGGGGGATTGAGCACGTCTGCATCGGCTCGGATTTCGACGGCATGCAGCAATATCCGAAGGATCTAAAAAATCCATCCGATCTGCCTGCATTGTTCGATGCGCTGCTAAAGGAGGGCTTCACACCCGGCGAGGTCGAACGCATCGCCTACCGCAATCTGCACGATTATATTGTGCAGTTTGTGTGAGAGGAGGAGAATCCGAATTGTTGACCTACGAAGAAGCGCTATATCACAAGCTGTTGCTTGCGGCAGGCGAAAATGATCAATTCGCATTGTTACTGGATCATTTGCTGGAAGATGAGGACCCGTTAAGTGAGGTCACGCTCAATTTGTCTGCGTGCCGCGGTGATCATGGAGCGATCATCGACGTGTTGAATCATTATCTTTCGACCGCAGGGGAAGGGCAGACTGACGTTAACGCTGTGTTTGATCGCATTGTCGCATATCTGCGGCAATGGTACGAAGCAAAGCCGGATAAACTGAAAGAGCTTGCGAACATTATGTATCTCATCGCATCCGGCCCGGAACAATATTACGTCGATCCTTGGCTGCAGCTGAACAATGCGAGCGATGAATATGATCTTGTTTCGATCGGGGTGCTGCAGGAATCCAAATACAGAAAACTCCTCAAGGCGTTTCTGTACGATGGGAAGCCGGTGTTTCGTTGAGACAGTAAGGAAGCCACAGCATGATTATATCGTGCAGCTTGTGTGAGGAAGTGGTTCAAGCATGACAAAGGGTAACGTGTGGGACAGAGCGCAGAGCGTTTCGGTTGAAGTTTCAGACGCCATTGAACCGGGATTCAATTATTGTTTCGATAGTAAAATTCCAAAGGAAACGAAACATGAATTGCATTCCTTCATTCGTTGGCTGGAAACGGAATACCGTTTTCCGATCACACTGTATATTGATTTTGAATATAAACACTATCTTGTCACACGAAAAGGAAAACGCGTCGGATATCTGTTCTATTGGGCAGATTTCGATTCTTATCCGGTGTTCGACAATCCGGACGACGTTCCGATGATTCGTTTGCCGGTATGTACGGCGCGTTCGACGATCGAAGAGATCCTGTCTTCTTTGATCGAAGCGGTCGCAGACTATTATGCGTGGCTGTGCAACGAGCCGATCCAGGAACCGGTCCTTGATGTGAACGATGAGGAGGAGATCCTGCAGAAATATCTCTCCGCGCGTGATTCGGGAGAATGGCGCTTTATCGGCTGACGGATCATAAAAAACACTTGCATTTTGTTTCCGGCTGTGGTATGATACCGCTTGCAAACGAAATAGGGGCATGATGTAATGGTAACATAGCGGTCTCCAAAACCGTTCTTGAGGGTTCGAGTCCTTCTGCCCCTGCCACAAAAACAGCCACCCGCAAGGGTGGCTGTTTTTGCGGCATTATAGATAGAGGACTCGAACGACGCGGAGCCGATCTGGTCGGCGCAAAAACACCGCAGTGCGGTGTTTTTAGCGGACGGCTGCGCAGCGCAAGACCGACTGCGAAGCGCGGAGCGCGAGCAGGCGAGTCTGAACAAGCGGAGCAGGCGAGTCCTTCTGCCCCTGCCACGTCGCCGCAAGCTTCACTTGGCTTGCGGCGACTTTTTTGTTACACAAATAAGTCACCGCAGCGCTTTGTTTCGCTGCGGCTCCTTTCCGCAAAAGGTCTCGCTCGGCTCGCCTATTCGCTTGCAAGCGCGCTCAAAACGGCTCACTGTCGCTACCAACCTTTTGCGGGGTACCGGAAGCTGCCTGCAAAGGCGGCTGTTTTTGTGACGCTATAGATAGAGGGCTCAGTCGGCGCAAAATGTGCTTTGATATTGAACTGCACATTCATTTCCGTTATAATATAGCGCAAAGGTTACTTAACAGTTCTGCAAGGGGAGTATTCATGACAATCGAGGAAAAGGTATTTCTGCGGAAGCGATTCGTGCCGGAAGCGCTGACGACGTACGGCTTTGTGAAAACCGACGCCGGGTATACGCATCGCACAGATTTCATGGACGGGGATTTCACCGCTGTTGTGACAGTCACGGAACGCGGCGAAGTGACCGGTACGGTGATCGACAACATGAACGGCGAGGAATACGCGCAGCTTCGGTCGGACCGGTTCAACGGCGCGTATGTGAACGCGGTGCGGTCCGCGTATGAAGACCTGCTTTTAGAGATTGCTGCACATTGCTGCAGGGATATGCTGTTCGGAAACGATCAGGCAAACCGCGTTGCGGGTCGGATCTATGCTGCATACGGTGTAGAGCCAGACTTTCCGTGGGAGCAAAGCCCGCATGAGCATTCCGCTGTATTTCGGCATCCGGACAACGGAAAGTGGTTTGCGCTGATCATGCGCATCCGTAAGGGACTTCTCACCAAAGACGCGGATGAAACCATGACGGACGCGGTCAATCTAAAAATCGATCCGGAACGGGGCAGACCCGAACGGGACGGTGTCTATCCGGCATATCACATGAATCACAAACTGTGGATCACGGTCACGCTCGACGACACGCTTTCCGATGACGAAGTGATGGAACTGATCGAAATAAGCCGCGTTATGACCGGAAAGAAAACGAAACAGAACCGGTAAAACAAAAGCGGCGCCCGTTGAATCGTGACGGTATTTCTGTTATAATCGGCAGGAAAAGAAGAGAATCGTTATGATCATCAAAGCGTATACAACCTATCGGGAGAATGAAATCATAAAGCGGCAGATCGAGCTTGTGACGGATCGTTCCGAACAGACGAACGCGTTTTATCGGTCTGCGGGATTCCGTAAACTGTCCGAAATCGGCTGCTGCGGATTCATAAAATGTTGATGGAAAGGGAGCGGAAACATGGGATATCGGCGGCTCCCGTTTGAGGAGTATTATATCAATACAAGCGAGGATTTTACGCACACCGGACGGGTCACCTATCCGGTGAAGTATATTGCGGTCAAATACAATACGACAAAGTTTTTCAGGTTTTTAGGGCTGTCGCACGAGGTCAACTATGAGATCCATTACGAGTCGGACCGTAATGTGATCCAGATCCATTTTCAGCGCACATTCGGCGCGATTGATTGGGTCGCGAACGTCTTTGAGTTTGCAAGCCGCTATTACCGTGCGATCGAGTTTGAGGATGAACCGCTGCAGATCCGCGTCCACCACGGCTGGGGGAATATGTACCTTGCCGTCAAGCATGAGGTGCGGGAAAAGTGGCAGGAGCTGCATGAACTGCATCCGGACGCGGCGACGGAGATTCTCGGCTGGTCTTTGGGCTCTGCGATCGCCAGCCTCTGCTGTCAGGACCTGAACTACAACTTCGGTGTGAAGCCGTATCTGTATACGTTCGGCAGTGTGCGTCCGTTCAAGTGTACGCCGCTGAACAAAAAGCGCATGCTTCGCTACCTTGCGACGCTTTATACGGATTGCGAAAACTTCGCGGATGTCAACGACCTGATCAGTTATATGCCGCCGTTTCGCGGGTTTACGATGATCCGCCGGGTCAATGTGGGTACGGATCTGAAGCGTTCGTTCTTCCGACTCATCCATCCGCTGCGCTATCATGTCCATTATGATCTGCCGGATCTGTACCAAAAGATCGGCGAGGTCCCTTCGCCGGATACGGACAACCGCCCGCAAAGCATATGAGAGGAACGCAGCATGAAACACCATGACACACTGGATATATACATCGCGACGATCCCGGACAGAGCGGATTATCGTCCGATCCTTCCGCCGGAGCGACAGGCCATGATCGACGCGACGCGAAACGAGTCCGTCAAAACGCAGAAATACCTGGCATGGGATACGCTGCTGAAAGGATTGAAAAACAGCCGTGGACTTGACGCGACAACGGCAGGGCTTTCGAGAACCGAGCGCGGCAAGTGGATCTCGACAAAATGCGGGATCTCGATCTCCCATTGCAGGACAGCGGTTGCGGCGGCGATCTTTGAGAGAGCGACCGGCGTAGACATCGAGCCCTTCGAGGATCCGCGGTATCGGGAAGCGATACTTTTTCGGATCGCGACCGAAGCGGAACGGAAGCTGTTTCCGTCGCTTCCTGCCGAACAGCGGATCGCGGTTTTGTGGACGCGTAAGGAAGCGGCGTTCAAGCGCAGCGATCGGGACCTTCCGACGCCGATCGAAGCGGACGCGGCGGATCAAACCCTTTGTTCGATCCTGATCCGGCTTGACGGCGTTGATTACGTGATCTCCGCCGCAGCGGAAGAGGAAGTTGCTCTGCGCGTATTCGAGGTTCGCGGCGATACCGTTGCGGAACGTTCGGATTTTGAACTGCTGCATGTACTTTCTCCGGTATAAAACCGACGTTATTGCCGCATGCTATCGGCATGAAGCATGCGATTCGAAACCTGTTGCAATTTGATCGACCGTATCAGCAGTTTGAACTCCTGGAGACGGAGCCCGAGGGGATGCCGTCCTTTTTTGCGCATACAAAATCACGTTGGGCAAAGACGGCGTCGGAACGCGGGACCGTCCAAAAGCGTCTGTCCGCGAATGTCGAATGGCTGAAAGCCCGGTTTCACATCGAGGTCAATACGGATGTGATCCTGCGTCCGTTCAAGCTCGGAGGAACGATCGACGCGCTTGCGGTCAGCATGAACGGCATGGCGGACGACAAGCAGATCGCAGACTTTATTCTGCGTCCCGCGTTCCGTGTCGATGTCAGCCGCGTTAGCGCCCGCGACCTGCCGGCATACTTTTGTGAGCACGCGTTGTCCATGCACGAAACGGAGCTCGTTAACAGACGCGACGCGATCATAGAGGCAATCGCGGAGGGACGTACGGCGATCCTTCTGGACGGCGCAGGGGATGCGATCCTCTGCGATACGCGCGGATTCGTTTCAAGACCTGTCGGCGAGCCGAAAAACGAGATGACGATCATGGGACCGAAGGAGGCGTTTACAGAGAACATCCGTACGAACGTGACGCTTCTCCGACGCATCTTGAAACGGCCGGATTTCGTATGCGAATTTCGCGATGCGGGCGGAACGAACCGCACAAAGCTGGTGCTGGCGTATCTCGACGGTACGGTGAATCCGACGCTGCTTTCCGAGGTGAAGCGGCGACTCGATTCGATCTCGACCGATATGCGGCTGACGGTCGGGCGCGTCGAGCAGCTCATTGAGGATTATACATATCTACCGATGCCGCAGATGCTGAAAACGGAGCGTCCGGACCGCGCGGCGTCCGCCGTACTCGACGGACGGATCGCTCTGCTTGCAGAGGGCTGTCCGCAGGCAGGCGTGCTGCCGATCACGATCGGCGATCTTATGGCAAGCGGCGAGGATCTGGACCTGCGTCAACCGGTCGGCACGGTCGTTCAATTGATCCGCATGATCGGTGCGCTGCTTTCGACGTATTTACCCGCGTACTTTTTGGCGCTTGCGCTGCACCATCCGGGACAGCTTTCCGGCGAGATACTCGAAACGGTCGTCGCGTCCCGCGCGATGGTATTCCTGCCGCTGTGGATGGAGATGATCTTTCTTTTGCTGGTATTTCAGCTTGTGCGCGAGGCGGGACTTCGCGTGCCCGGCTCGATCGGTCATGCGATCGGAATCATCGGCGGACTGCTTCTCGGTCAGGCGGCTGTTTCGGCGAACATCGTCTCAACGGTCGTACTCATCATCGTTGCACTGACAGGGCTCGGCAACTTTGCGATCCCGGATTACAGCGCGCAGGTCGCTGCGTCGTATTATCGCGTGCTGCTCTGCATCGCCGCAACGCTTGCGGGACTGTTGGGGATCACTGCCGCAGGGCTTTGCGTGACCGCGGTCATGTGCTCGGCAAAGTCGTTCGGCGTACCGTTCTTTGCGCCGTTTGCGCCGGTTACGAAGCATGCGGGGCATTTGCTGTTCCGTACGCGCATTCGAAATCGCGGGGAACCGACCGATCCCATGAATCCCGAAAGGAGGCGCGCATGAACCTTCGCATCGGCGCGTTCGGGCGGCAGGAGACGGCGGCCATGGTTTTGATCGCCGCGTTTTTCGGCGGCTGCTTCGGCATGGACAGCCGCGCGCTGTATGCGGACGGCAACGCGTCGTACATCGTGCAGATCATTGCGACCGTGCAGGCGCTGCTTCTGTTTGAAGGTGCGGTGTGGGTGCTTCGCCTGCGCGGCGGAAACGATCTGTCCGCGCTGATCGGGCACTCACATCTCAAAAGGCTGCTTGCGATCCCGATCGTCCTTGCGCTCATCACAGCTGCCATGCAGCCGCTTGAAAGCTTCCTTTTGACCATGACACAGTTCGTGTTTACGGATGCAAGGCAGGTCACCGCTTGCCTGTATCTGCTGCCGTGTCTTTTTCTTCTGACGGCGCTCGGCGCGGAGACGCTGATGCGCACCGCGCGAGTCCTGCTGCCGATACTGCTTCTTTCGATCGTTGCTGCGCTGCTTTCGGGAATCGGGACGTATCGGCTGTACCGCATCCATCCGATCCCGTTCGGCGAACCGATTCGCATTTTTACACAGGCTGGCTCCGCACAGATCCGTGCGGCGGCGCCGCTTCTTGCACTTCTTTGCGTCGGCGAGGGCACGCAGGACCGAATGACGATGCGAAGCGCAGGACGCATCGGCATGATCGCAGGCGGGCTCACGGCCGCCGTTGCGCTGTTTGCGCTTTCCATGACTTTTCCCTATACGCAGCTGAAGGATATGCCTGCACCGTTCTACCGCATGCTCGTGGAGGTTCGCGCCGAAAATCCGACACTTCGGCTCGACCGCGCGGTGCTGTTTCTGTGGGTGTCCGGCGCAGTTCTCAGTTCGGCGTTTTATCTGTATGCGGCGAGTTTGCTGTTCGCAAAGAGTTTTCATGTACGTGATATACGTCCAGTCGCGTTGTCCCTGAGCGGGATCGCGGTCACGCTGATCCTGGTGCTTTACTATGATTCGAAAACGACGGCGGCGATCCTCGAACGGCTGTACCGCGACGCTTGGGTGCTCGTTTCCGTGCCGTTTCCGCTGATCCTGCTGAACCCGAAAAGGAGGAAACCATGCGCCGTATCTTCATGATCCTGCTTTGCTGCACGCTGTTTCTCGGATGCATGCAGTCCAAGAACATCGACGAATACGCGTACGTGCTGAACATCGGCGTCGAGCAAGGTACAACAATGCCGTATCTTGTGACGGTGCTCGTTTCGGTTCCCGGGGGAACGGAGGACACGAAAGTCGAAAACGTGGTCATCACGGCGGAAGCACGGTCGTTTTCGGAAGCGTGTGAAACGCTGAACGCGTCGTATCCGGGCAGATTGAGCTTTGCCCGCGCGTCGCTTCTGGCGATCGGCGAGGACCTCGCAAAGGACGGAGCACAGACAGCGTTTCTTGACTTTGCGTTCGGCAAGCCGGATCTCTGGCCGAATCTGCGTACGGTCGTCGTAAAACCGCCGATCCGCTGCGTGTTCGAGGGATGGATCACGGAAGCGGACCCGTCGCTTCGCAAGATCAAGACGGCGGTGGGGGATCTTTCCGACGAATCCGGCACTACGGCGGATATCGGGTACAGTACGTACGTCGAAGCGATCTCGGACAAACGCTTTGACGCGATGCTCACGTATGCGGGCGTAAACGAGTACGGATCGGAAACAGATCTTGTCGGCGGCGAGGCGTATCCGCATGTCGGCGGTTCGCTGCTTACGGAAAGCGTGCTGAAAACCTCCACGTCGGGCAGCGCCGTGTTCGACGGGGACCGCATGGCAGGTGTGCTGGACGGCAGACATACAATGGAGACGCTGATGGTAACGGACGCGTTCCGAAAGGGCGAGCTACGTTTTACGCTGGCGGACGGCAGCATGCTGGACGCGACCGTTTACCGCATGCGTGCACCTAAGATCCGGTTGAAAAACGGTGAAGCAACGGTGGAGCTGTTTCTGGAGGCGGATATTTTCGAACCGGCGGATTCTTCCGCGGATCGGGATCAGTTGAAGAGCTTTTTAAAAAACCGGCTTGAAACGGAGCTATCGGCGATCTTTTCCGCCTTGCAGAGCGTCAACAGTGACGCAATGGGATTCGGACGGTATCGCGCAAAACAGTTCAAAACGGTTTCTGATTGGGAAGCTTGCGATTGGAAAGCAGAGTACCGATCGTTGAAAGCCGTGTTTTCGGTGACGATCATGCTGTCGCACGACCCGGAAAGGGAGTGAAGGAATGCTTTTGTTTTTCGGCATGCAGTTGGTTCCTCTGGCGTACGGGGTTCTGTATCTTATGCACAGCTTCAAAACGCGGCGGACAGGGCAGGCACTTGCGACGCTGACGCTGATCGTGCTGCTGCTTACGTTGCTGTCCGTTCTTGCATGGGAATTTTTCACCGCGCCGTAGCAATCAAAAAAGCCGCCGGATAAGGCGGCTTTTGCGTGTTGAAAATCTTACTGGACGCTTTCGGGAATCAATGCGACGGCATCCATGATGTGCGACTGTAAGAGCTGTACCGCTTCGTCGACGTCGCCGGCTTTGCATGCGGCAAGGATTCTTTCGTGTTCTACAACGGATACTTCGCGCTCCGCGGCGTCTCCGTAGAAGCCGGAGCGCAGATAGCGGTTGATGTTCGCCTGAATGATCTCCATCAGCATGTCTGCGATCGGATTGTTCGCTTTCGCGGTCAGAACCTCATGGAAGCGAATGTTCAGATTCTCGGAAGCGAGCGTATCGGTTACTTTACGCTGTTCCTCGAGAATTGCGTCCAACGCGGCAAAGTCTTCTTCCGTCATGCGGGGGACGGCTTCTTTGAGCATCGCAACGGAAATTGCTGCGCGGACCTTCATAGAATTGATGAGCATTTCGCGCGAAAGCTCGGTGACCGTCGCGCCGCGGTTGGCGTGGATCGTCACGAGATGCTGCGCTTCAAGCTGACGGAGCGCTTCGCGTACCGGAATGTGGCTGACGTTCAATGCGGCGGAGATTTCATCCTGCTTCAGCTGCATCCCGCCGGGCAATGCCCCGTTTACAATACCTGCGCGCAGAACGCGATACACCCATTCCTGCGTTCCGAACCCATCGCGATTTTCTACGTTGGCTGCAAGTGCCTTGTAATCCATTTTTCTCACTCTCCATTTCAATTTTGCGGCAACAAAATGATTACCCATGTATAATATAATATAAACTCGTCAATTCGTCAACTATTGATTTATAAGAATATATAATTTCAGGGTAAGAATGTGAGCGAATGCTGTACAAAGATCATCCGCTTTGCGCTTGAACGGCCGCATACCGGCGTGCCGTCGATCAGAAGCGAAGGATGGACAGGAACGACGTAGTACGCGTAGCTGCCGTTCAGCTGATCGACCGGATCGGAAAAGTGAACGGGGTAGGCAGCGTTTTCTACAGTCGTGAGCAGGATCGAAAAACCGTCGCTGTCCTCACGGTAGAGCCGATAGCGCATGTAGCGGGAGGGCGGGGTGAAGGTGATCTCGGCGACGTCGTTCAATAGCGTAACCGAAAGATCGGTCGGCGGATCCGGGATCTGCCAGTATTCCGTGACCGTTTTCGGTTCCGTGCCGCGTACGAAGTATTCCGAAACGGTCTGATCCTGCGGTGTGAGGCTCCCTGCTAGTACAGCGACATGTTCGTTCTTGAGCGTCGTTTCATCAAGCGCAACGGAAACAACACTGTCCGGTACGTTAAATCCAGGCGCGTTTCCATCCGGATACAGCGCGGAAAAGACCTCGGAAAGCAGCATCGCGGGGAAGGTTCCGCCGCCGCAGTCCTTCGGAAGACAGCGTCCGTTTTCCGCATCGTCAAATCCCATCCAGACGACCGCGGCATAGTCGGGATTGTAGCAGGCAAGCCAGATATCGCGGTTGCCGGTCTCGTCACCGACCGTGCCGGTCTTTGCCGCAAGCGGGATCGGGACCGAGGAGAGCAGGCTTGCGGTGCCTTTTTGCGCTACGTTTACGAGAAGAGAGGTCAGCACGAAGGCGTTGCCCTCGTTCATAACGCGCATTTCCTCCGGTTCGTGCCGAAAGAGCTCCGTGCCTGCGCGGTCGGTGATCCGCGTCACCACGTACGGTGCACGGTAGATCCCGCCGGAGGCAAGCGCTGCGTATGCGCCGCACAGCCGGTACGGCGACACACCGTAGGTAAAACCGCCGAGCGCAAGCGTCAGCGAATCGTCGCGCACGTCGAACGGAATGCCGAACCGCGCGGCAAACGACTTGCAGCGCTCAACGCCGAGATCGCGAAACAGCAGAACGGCAGGAATATTTAAAGACCGCGTGACCGCTTCGCGCATCGTGACCCATCCCGAATAGCGCCCGTTTGCGTTTTTCGGCGTATAATCGCCGAAATCAACGGCGTCGTCCAGAAGCATGGATGCAGCGGTACAGCCGGCTTCGAGCGCGGGCGCGTAGACGAGGATCGGCTTGATCGCGCTGCCGGGCTGCCGGCGGATGCGTGTGGCACGGTTGAACCCGAGCGCGGGCGCGTTGTTTCTTCCGCCCATGATCGCGGATACGCCGCTGGTTTTTGCGTCGATCAGGACAAGTGCGCCTTCGGCGGATTCATCCTCATACGTCGGAAAGTACGCGTCGTTTGAAAATGCGTTTTCCGCAATGCGCTGCGCGTTCGGGTCCATTGCCGTTTCGATTGTCAGTCCGCTTACAAGTAGCGTATTGAGATCACAGTCCAAAAGTCTGCAAGCTTCGGTTAGAGCAAGGTCGATATAAGAATCGTGCTTCTGCTTTTGCGTGTCGGCGACTAAAACAAGCGGCTCCGCCTTTGCCTCGGCTGCCGCATTCGCGTCGACCATGCCGTACTCGACCATCAGATCGAGAATAACGCCGCGGCGGCCCACGGACGCTTCGGGACGCAGATGCGGGGCGTAGGTCGCGGGGGATTTCAGAACACCCGCCAAAAGTGCGCTTTGTGCCAGCGTCAGCTCGCTTGCGTGCACGCCGAAATAGCCCTCCGCAGCGGCTTCGATTCCGTAATAGCCGCCGCCGAAATAGACGCGGTTCAGATAGCAGGCAAGGATCTCGTCCTTCGAAAGGAGCTGTTCGAGCCGGTAGGACAGAATCGCTTCATCCACCTTGCGATCAAGCGTCTTCTCCACGGAGAGATGTGTAAGCTTGATCAGCTGCTGGGTGATGGTGCTTGCACCTTCCACGTAGGAACCTGCGCGAAGATCGTTCAGCGCCGCGCCCGCAATGCGAATGAGATCGAAGCCGGGATGCGAATAGAACCGTGCATCCTCGGCGGCAAGGAAGGCGTTTTTCACATGATCGGGCAGCGCGGAAAGCCCGATCGAAACACGGTTCTCATGCAGATACAACCGTGAGACGACCGCGCCGTCACGATCCTTTATAAGCAGTGTTTCCTCGCTCGCATAGATCTTTTCGAGGTCGAGCATATGCCAGGCATCCTGCGAAAACAGCCAGACCGCACCGCAAATCAGCGGTGTGAAAAGCAGCAGCAGAACGGCACGTAAAAAACGCCGATGGCGGCGTCGGCGGTACAGGCTTCTGTAGGTTCGGATGGCTTTTTGCTCGCACATACCGACAGTATGTCAAAAAACGCTTCTCCTATGCGCGCGGGAGCAGAAAACGACGGATATGTTTGCGATACGCTTTCAACAAAAGCTGATACGCCGCGTCAAGCAAAAAGAGAAAAAGCAGTACGCCGAGCCCGATGAGAACAGTGATCAGCGGCGAAAACTGCGTGATGAGCTCGATACCGAGGACATGCAGCACGAAAACGACAAACGCGGTCCAAAGTACGGCGATCCCGACAGGCAGCAGCGTTGCGAGCCGCTTGTCCTTGAGATCTCGCATCGCGTGGCGCAGGGGAACGTACGGCGCAAGTACGCAGACAAACGCGAGCCACGCGTAATGCGGTACAGACAGAAAGAGCACGACCGCGGCAATCAGCACGTCACAGAGGATCGCGTATCCGTAAAGGCGTTCCTCACAAAGCGGCAGCATCGAGAGTGCGATCGGCAGGAAAAAGAGCAGCGCAAAGAACCCGGTCAGCTCCGCGGCACAAAGCAGCAGAAGGCCGAGAAGTCCGCACATCGGCACGAGCCGTACGGGAGAGGGCTGTCGTTCGTTTCTCATCATCATATCCGAAGGATCGTAAGTCCCTTCGCCTCCGCCATTTTGAGCGTCTGCGCAGAGCCGCTGCGGCTTCTGCGTACGTAAGCAATGCAAACTCCGGAATCGTTCACCATGCGCGCGTTCCGGTCGCGCATACAGCCGTGATGGTATGTTTCGGACAGGCACAGCACCTCGTCCGCCTCGTTCTTGAGCCGCTGATAGCGAAGCATGTCGGCGGGGGAAAAGGCGTTTGCCTGCCCGCGGTACGGCACGTAGACAGAGAGCGTGACAGACGGATCGACCTTTTTTCGCGCTAGGATCCATTCGCCTGCCAAAAGATCAAAACCCTTTGCACCGCCGACGATAAAGCGGCGGCAGCCCATCCGGATCGCGTCTTCGATCGCCGCTTCCAGCGAAGCAAGAAGCGCGTTGTATGCTTCCGAATCATGCGCGGGCAGATCACGGTGCCCGGTAAAGCAGCAGGTCATGGGAGCACCCCCTTTCGCATCGTGCGGCCGTGCAGCAGACGGGAAAGCGTTTCCCGGTCGTCTGCGTCGTACGCCGTGATCAGCGTTACGGCAAGGACCTTCGCTTCGTCAAAGAGCATCGGAACGCTTTCGTTTCGCACGCGATCCGGTTCCCACGGCGAGACCCAGCTGTTTTGCGAAAGATTCATGCAGTCGTCCAAATCCTCATGATCGGGACCGATCAGAAAATCAGATACCGCGCCAGGCTTTTTGAACAGCCGTTCAACGGACCGCAAAATGCGATAGCGCCGGTTTTTTGGATCGAACAGGATCGGTAAAACCCTTCTGTATTTTCGGACGCCGCGCACGTATGCACCCGCAACGTCCGCATTGCAGAGCAATTTCGATACGTCCGCAAGCAGCGTGTCGACCGGTTTGGGATCCCCGCTTGCGGCAAGCAAAGACCGGTAGGGGAAAGCGACCATCGTTTCCGTATAAACGACCGAGTCGATAACGCCCTCAAAACGCGAATGCGCACTGCCGGAATGTGCTGCGTCGACGTAGGGGTGGACGGTGCTGTCCAGCGCGATATGCGTCAAAAAACCGTAAAGATACGGACGCAGGGATGCGTCGGCTTTTTCGGACAGCGCGGAAAACAGCACGTCGCAGTCAAGTCCGTGCAGGACGTTGCCGTGCTTCTTTTGATGCGGGATAAACGGCGTCGGCGGCAGACGGTCATAGAAATAATAATCCGGTCCGAGACAACCCAAAAGATAGAGATCCCCGAGCGACTCGAGAGGCTTATTGATCGCTTCGGCGACGCGCGCGCCGAATAAGAGATGTGTGCAAACACTTGGCATATTAATATCATACCATATTTTCCCGATTTTGTCTCATATTATTTGAAAAAACTCAAAATCAAAGATCAATACGCTTTGAGACGATTATGAATTACGCTTGCGGAAGGAAAAGAACCTCTGAAAGTATTGTTTTTCGCAAATCTTTTGTGTAAGATAATTATATATAAAAACTGAACGGTATAATCGTATCACAATACTCGCAATCGGAGGGAACGATGAAACATATGCAACAGATTATTCGTATCACTATAACCGGTATCGTTTGCCTTCTTTTGATCGGATGCGGAGAGGCAGGGGCACAGACAGATGCGTTGGCGGCAAAGCCGACGGATACGCATGTTCAGGTACATGAAGAAGAGAATGTGTATATGACAGAGCCGGAATCGGAGGTTGTTGCTCTTATCACAACGGAACCCACGCAGGAACCAACCCCGACTCCGACGGCAGAACCGACGGCAACGCCGGAGCCTACGCCACTGCCGCCGCTGGAACTGACGTTTGAAACCGCGCAGAAGTATCGACAGAGGATTGCGATCAAGGGGCGTCAGCTTCTGACTGTGGATGAAACAGGAACCGTTTCCGTACACCGTGTTCGGTCCGATCTTTCCGATGCGGCACAATGGACAAATGTACGACGTATTGTCATTGTATTAAACGCCATTTTCGGTATTTTTGAAGACGGATCGGTAGATTGCCTCAATACGAACGAGGAGATACGCGCGTATGTGCGCACACTGAAAGATGTTACGGATGTAAGGGAATGCGGGATTCATTTCTTTCAGGTGATACATTCGGACGGATCGTCGGAACCGGTAATTCTTGCCTCAGACGGAGTCTGGTGGTCCGATATTCTGAACGGATGGCCGGATCAATCGGATATGCTTGAAATCTCCGGATGGACCGACGTGATTGATTATGCAGCAACGGATGAATGGATCGCAGGATTGACAAGAGATGGAACGGTTTACTATCAGGCATTCAACAGGGCGTACGATACGGGCAGAGTCTTCATCCCGATCGACAGCGATGAGGAGGAGACTGTCCGCAAATGGACAGGCATTGTTAAGATCGGGATCGTGCGGGGAGAACTGATCGGCGTAAAGGAAGACGGTTCGATTGTGTCTGCAAGCAAGTTCGTTCAGGATATGTTCCGCGATACAAAAAGGATCGTATTATACAGCAAGGACTTTTTGACGGATTATGTTGTTGTTGAAAAGGCAAACGGCAGATATGAGCAGATCTGGCCTTTCCGGACGGACGAAAATACCAGAAAGCGTTATACCGGAATCAACTGGCAATCTGTTTTGGATATACGTTGCGGTATAATACCCGGAATGGGATATAGTTACACGTGGGGTGCTGTTCAGTATCAGGACGGAACGGTTGTTCCGTTCGGAGACAGAAACGCGTACAGAGACACAGATACTGGGCTCCTGCATGATATTATAGCTATGTATTACGGAGAAGACAATTACCTGTATAATATTGTTTGCCTGCATGCAGACGGAACCGTGACAGTCCTCGGCGACAATACATACGGACAGCATGAAGCGTCGGAATGGACGGGTATTACGCAGGCGAAGGTGGTCGGGCAAAGCATTTTCGGACTGCGCAGGGATGGGACAGTGGTTTGCACCGGAAAAAACGCGGACGCTTATGCGGACCTGAAGAAATGGGACGGAGTGCGCGAGCTGGTCGCGACGTCGACGGGGCTGATCGGAATAAAAGAGAATAGTACGGCTGCGGCGGCAGCTCCGAATGTATGCGATGCTCTCTCCGGTCGTAGCGGAATCAAATCCATTTGCAGCGGATCATGGGGCGTCGGTGCGGTTACGGAGGACGGAAAATGGGTCAGCACCTTGGGCACACCGCAGAACATGCTTGCCGCGCAGAATGAAAAAAAGCTTGTCGAAGCGGTAATGTGCTACGGAAACCTTGTGGCACTGTGGGACGACGGCACCCTTACGACAGACGATGTGGAAAACAGATATACACTGCGGATTCCGGAGACGGCAACGGATTTGTCGGCAATTGAAGCGGGCTATAGCCATATCGCCGCGCTGAAGCATGACGGTACGGTCCTTTGTTTCGGGTTCAGAAAGAATATGTGGGATCAGAATCAGGATTACGGACAGTTTGATACCAATCGGTGGACAGATATCGTTCAGATTGCCGCAGGGTATTCACATACGGTCGGATTGAAGCTGGACGGAACCGTTGTAGCGACCGGAGAGAATGAGGAATGGAATGGCACAGGACGATGCGAGGTGTCCGGATGGATGGATATTGTTGCTGTTGCAGCAGGTTTTTCGCATACGGTCGGATTAAAAAAGGATGGAACTGTGGTTGCAAACGGCGATAACTCGACCGGATGTTGTTCGGTTGACGGATGGACGGATATCGTGGCGATTGCTGCGGGAGACTATTATACGGTTGGAATACGACGTGACGGCAGTATTCTTATAGCAGGTTTCACGAATAAAGACTCGATGGATGCGCTTCCATCGCTGACGCCGTTTGACTGGATTTCATAGTAATATGAGAATACTGGATCTCTTTCGTTTTGAAGACAGGCATCGCTATTGGCAGATACCGGAAATATGGTAAAAAACGATCATTCGGATAGAAGCAAGACGTGTTATTCCCATGAAATATTTGTAAACGAAATGCAAAATCGCTTCCGATTTAAAAAATGCGTGCTAAAATGGGTCCATAGGAAATGATCGCGGAGGTGGAGCATACCAATGAAACGCATCAAAAACAGAAAGAAGCATTTTCAGATCACGAATCCCTTAGGGTTTTCGCTGTTCTGTGCGATGATCATCCTGGTCATCGGGCTGATCGTAGGCGTCATTTTTTTAGCAAAGGGCGGATACATCAAACAGATGCTGACCTGTGCGAAGTCGGAACTGAACGGAGAACGTGCCGTGCCCACACAGGAGGCGGAAGCGTCTCCGTCGCCGGAGCTCACGGAGGAGCCGTCGATTGCGCCGACGGAATCCGCGGAGGAAACGCCCGACGTCGGAACGCCCGTTCCGGAAACGCCGACTCCGCCGCCGCTTGAACCGGAAACGCCGGATCCCTCTGCGACGTATGATCCGAAGCTCGATCCGAACGCGCCGCTTGCCGGCGTCACGATCGGGCTGGACCCGATGCGCGGCGGATCGAAGGGCAAAGCCGATGGACCTTACGATCTCGAATTTGCAAAAGCGCTCGGCGCATATCTCGAATCCAAGGGCGCCACGGTCGTCATCACGCGCGAGGATAACAACGATATGAGTACCAGCAAGCGTGCGAAGATCATCAAGGACGCCGACTGCGACATCGCGCTGCGGCTGTTCTGCAATCATATTTCGTCCAAAACGTCCGGCTGCTTCGTAGAAGCAACGAAAAACAATCTGGACTTTGCGCAGATCCTGATTGACGAGTACTCGGCTGCGACGGGCATTCCAAAGCAGAAGGGCAGCAACAAAAAGGACGGCGTCGAAAAGGTCAGCAACAGCGACGATCAGGTGTCGTCCAAGTGCGGATGCCCGTGCGTGCGGATCATTCTTGGCAATTGGGATAACAAGACCGAACGCGCGAATCTGCAGGACGAGGCGTTCCAGCAGAAAATGATGGAAGCGATCTTTGAAGCGTTTCTTAAACAGTTGAATCCGACGGAATAACAGAAAACAGCACGGCGCGCGGGCAGAACGCTGAACGCGCGCCTTTTTCCAAAAAGAGGAAACGATTCTTTTTCGGAACTGCGGCATTTTTCCGCAACCGAAACCGTCTCTTTCCGGTATTATTTGTGAGGAGCGAAAAACGTTGGAAAGTAGCATGCCAATCGAAAGCGGCGAACCCGTCAGCAACAACCTCGACGCTCTTTTTCGGACGTACGGCGACATGGTCTACCGCCTGGCGCTGGTGCGGACAAAGAGCGTTGCCGACGCGGAAGACGTCGTACAGGAGGTTTTCCTGCGGTGCCTGAAGAGCAGCCCCGATTTTCAAAGCGCGGAGCATCAGAAAGCGTGGCTTATTAAGGTTACGGTCAATTGCTCGAAAACGCTCTTAGGAAGCGCGTTTCGACGGCACAGCGTGCCGGAGGATGCCCTGGGCGAACTTGCAAGCGAGGACGAAACGCCGGATTCGACCGTATACGACGCAGTTTTGAAACTCCCCGAAAAATACCGTACAGCGATCCATTTGTACTACTACGAGGACTATTCTGTCAAAGAAATCGCAGCCGTGATGCGCGCGACCGAGTCAACCGTGAAATCGTGGCTGCACCGTGCAAGAGGAATGCTGAAAGAGATGCTTGGAGGAGACTATGAAGTTTAAGGATGCGTACCGAACCCAAAACGACGCCGTCCACGTACGGGAAGATCTGCTCGACGAGATCAGGGTGGAGCAGGTCGAACGGTCGCGCAGCGAACGGGAGAAGAGCAGAAAACGGAGACCGTGGCTGGTCGCGATCCCCGCGTTCGCAACGGCAGCCGCGGCTTGCATCGCCATTGTTGTCGGCGTGAACGCATCAAACACAAAGAACGCAGCACGTTCCGAACAGTTAACCGCCGATGCAAGCTATGCGCAGTCGGCGGAAAGCACAGCGGCGTTTGAGCAAAACACGCCGGTCGCCGTCGCGTCCTATGAACAGCTCGGCGAGGTCATGCAGGCACGCCGGTCGAAGAACCGCGGCAGTACGTTCTATGGTTTTGCGGACGCCGCCGTAGCGGAGGAAGCGCCGATGGCGGCGGAGCCGGCGGAAGCGCCTGATCCGGTGCAGAATGAGTTGACAATGACGGCAGGGTTACAAGGCGCGTCGATCGACGAAACGGAGAAGAATTACTCCGGCACGAACAACCAGATCGAAGGCGTCGATGAGGCGGATATCGTCAAAACGGACGGCACATGGATCTATGCGCTGAACCTGTCAAAACACAAGGTGTATATCCTCTCTGCGGACGGCGCGGATACGAAGGTCGTCGGCACGATCAAGCTGAAATCGCCCTCGGAAAAGGACAACTATTGGCGAGAATACAGCGAAATGATGCTCTACGGCGATCGCCTGTATCTGCTCGGAACCCACAGCGACTGGAGCGACAGCGTCAGCGACGAGGACCGTACCTTTACCTTTGCGGAGACGTACGATCTCGGCGATCGTACGGCGCCGGAAAGGATCGCGTCGCATCGGCTGCAGGGTAACTACCGTACCGCACGTCTCGTGGACGGTATGCTGGTGATCGTTTCGGATTACCGCATCTGGAACTGGCGCGCATGGGACGAAGTACCTGTCAGCACCTACTGTCCGAAGGTCGTCACGAACGATGAGACCGTCACACTTTTGCCCGGCGATATCTACGTCAACCCGGATTCCGATGAAAACGGCTTTACTCTTGTTACGACGATCGATGCCGCGGACGGGACCGAGCTCGACTCACACAAGGCGGTGCTCGGCGGCTGTACGAACGTCTACTGCAGCGGTCCGGACCTTGTGATTGCGTCCGACGAATGGAACAGCGAACAGAGCGACGAACAGACTGCCGACGACGGCAGACATTTTGTGAAAATCGTTTCCGGCTCGCATACGAATCTGTTCCGCTTCTCGATCGAAGGCGGCAGCATCGAGGCGAAGGCGAGCGCAGAGCTTCCCGGGACGCTTCTGAACCAGTTCAGCATGGATGCGTACAACGGATATTACCGGTTCGTTGTGACCCGCTCCGACAGCGAACAGACCATCTGGACAGACGGAATCGACACCTATGAGTGGAACAGCAGCAGCGACTGCGCGCTGTACGTGCTTGACGGTGAATTCAACACGGTCGGGCAGCTCACCGATCTTGCGAAGGATGAGCGCGTGCAGTCCGTACGGTTCATGGGCGACACGGCGTACTTCGTCACGTTCCGGCAGGTCGATCCGCTGTTCTCGGTGGATCTCTCCGACCCGCATAACCCCTCGATTCTGTCGACGCTCAAGATCCCCGGATTCTCGGCATATCTGCATCCGTTCGGCGAAGGGAAACTGTTGGGCATCGGATTCGATGCGGACGAGGAACACGGATGGACGGAGAACGTGAAGCTTTCCATGTTCGATATCTCCGATCCCGCGAATGTCACGGAAGCGTTCAAGCTATCCGTCGAGGACGTAAACTATACCTCCGTGCAGTACAATCATAAGATCGTATTCGTCGACGTCAACACCCAAACGGTTGCGTTCCCTGCGGATAACGCATATCATGTGTTCCGTATTGAGGACGATTCGTTCCGTAAGGTCGGTACGATCAATCTCGGCGATTACTGGTACGACGGTGCACGCGGACTGTTTGTGGACGATGCGTTCTACGTAATCGGTTCGGACGCAGTCACTGTGCTGTCGTTCGAAACGATGGAGGAGCTTCAGACGGTCAAGTTGAAGTAAAGACATACAAAAGAAAGCCGCGGACGATTCCGCGGCTTTTTGCATGTGATCTCAATATCCGAAGCGCTTGCGCTTGATCGCCATGAACAGGAAGGACAGCGCCGCCGCCATGAACTCCGCGACGACGACCGAAAACCAAAGCCCGTTGACACGGAACAGCAGCGGAAGGAGCAGAACGGCGCCGAGCTCAAATACGAGCGTGCGCAAAAAGGAAATGATCGCGGACGTCATGCCGTCGTTCAGCGCGGTGAAGAAGCCGGAGCCGAAGATCGCAAAGCCCATGAAGAAGAAGGACGTTCCGAAGATACGAAAGCCGGATTCGGTCAGCTGCATGAGCGCAGCGTCGTAGCCAACGAACAGCAGCGCAAGCGGCTTTGCGAGCGCTTCGGCTGCCGCGACCATGACGATCCCGCCGATCAGAAGCAGAATAAGACTCTTTTTCAAAAGGTTCGAAAGCTCGTTTCGGTTCTTTGCGCCGAAATGGAATCCGAAGACCGGCGCGGTGCCGACGGAATAGCCGATGAACACGCCGGAAAAGATCATGCTGACGTACATCATGACGCCGTACGCCGCAACGCCGTTTTCACCGGCGTATTTCAGAAGCTGCACATTCATGACCATGCCGACAATGCTCATCGCCGCGCTGTTGACAAGCTCCGAAACGCCGTTCGTCGTCGCTTTCCAAAGCGCTTTCCCATCGAAGCGCGTCTTTCCGAGCCGCAGAATGCTGCTGTTTTTTCGGAAGAAATAGATCAGCGGTACGCCGCCGCCCACGAGCTGTCCGAGCGCGGTTGCGACCGCCGCGCCGGAAAGCTTCAGCTCCTGCGGAAGCAGCGTCACGAGCACCGCGTCGCCGATCATGTTGGTGACGCCGCCGGCGACGATCACCCAGAAGCCGAGATTCGGCTTTTCCGCCGCGACGAAGAAACTCTGAAACAACAATTGCAGAACGAAAAACGGAATGGCGGCGATCACGATCCTGCCGTAGATCACGCAGTTTTCAAGAAGCGTTCCCTCCGCGCCCAAAAGCCGTGCGATGGGACGCAGAAAGACGATACCGAGGATCGTAAACAGCACGCCGAGCAAAAAGGACGCATAGACGAACAGCGAGAAATACCGGTTCGCTCGCTCCGGATCGCCTTCGCCGAAGGTCTTTGAGACGAGCGCCGTGCCGCCGGTGCCGAACATGAAGCCGACCGTCGATACAATCATGATAAACGGCATAATGAGGTTCACCGCGGCGAACGGCTCTTTGCCGGCGAAATTGGAAACAAAATACCCGTCGACCACGCCGTAGATCGAGGTAAAGATCATCATGGCAATGGACGGCAGGGTAAATCGTAACAGTTTCCGGTACGTGAAATGATCGGAAAGACGGATGCTCATGCCTTCGTTTCGAACCACTTTTCCGCAAACGCGGCGACGGCGGCGGCAAGTGCTTTCATGTCCCACTCGCCGGTATTCACGGTGAGATGATAGCTCTGGCAATGGCCCCATTCACTGCCGGTCAAGAATTCGCGGGTGCGGGCACGCGCCTTGTCGATCTCCTTCATCTTGCGGACAAGCTCACGGTCGGTCAGCTTCTCGTCCTCCCGCGCGCGGGCACGGCAACGAGCGATCTTCGCTTCGCGGTCGGCGCAGACAAAGATGCTGAACGGATGGAGGTCCTTGAGGATCGCATCGGCGTTTCTGCCGATGATGACGCAGTCCTTTCCGAGCGCGGCGATGCCCTCTATGACCTTTTTCTGCTGTACGAGCAGGTCGATCTTGCTTGCGTTCATGTACGCGACCGAATGCATTGTGCCGCCGAAGGAAACGGGGAAGTCCTGCCAGCCGTGATTGTCCAGCGTCGTCTCGACGAAGTTCGGGTCGAGCCCGCTCTTTTGAGCGATCGCGGAAATGATTTCACTGTCGTAGTAGTCAAAACCCAGAATATCGGCGACGCGCTTACCGAGCTCACGCCCGCCGGATCCGAATTCGCGGCTTACGGTAATGATTCTCATGTTGATTCTCCTTTCCGGGACTGCGCTTGCTGCGGCGTCCTTCGAATTGTATATGAAAAATATAGTACAATTCGGGCGAAATGTCAATCGGATTGGCATAAATCGACACAGGATACACAAAGGCACTTGCATACGGAAGTCGATTGCGCTACAATACATAAAAGATTATTCGAGGGGGACGTGTTTATGATCATTGTGGGTATTTGCGGCGCATCGGGAAGCGGCAAGAGCACGCTTGCCAAGAGGATCCAGGACAGTTTATCGTGCAGCTGCGTCATTATCGGACAGGACTGCTACTATAAGAGCTTTCCGGAACTGCCGTTTGAGGAGCGCGTACACATCAACTACGACGAGCCGAATATCTTCGATTACGAAGAAATCATCCGCGATCTCGATACGCTCGAAAGCGGGAAGCCGATCACCAGAAAGGGTTACGATTACGCCGCGCACCTGAGAGCCGATTCGGACGAGCTCATCTACCCGCCCGAGGTGCTTATCATGGAAGGCATCCATATGTTCTACGACCAGCGTCTTTTGGAGCGTATGGTGCTGAAGGTCTATATGCACGTCGATATCGACACCTGTCTGCTGCGCCGCATCAAGCGTGACATCAAGAGCCGCGGCAGAACGATCGACAACATTGCCGAGCAGTACATGGAAACGGTCAAGCCGATGTATGAAAAGTACATTGTAAACTACATCAACGACGCGGATTTTGCGATCATGCGCGGCGGCAAGAACAAGATGGCGATCGACTGCATTTCGGCATATCTCACGACCAAAGTGCTCGCCGAACGGTTTGAAAACGAAAACAGCGCGCGGCAGAAGACGCCGGAGCCCGAACGCGAGGAAGACTGACACAGCTTTTTTAAGGGACGGAGCGATCCGTCCCTTTTCTGTTGTTTTGCCGGGAACAGCTTCCGTTACTGATTTTTATGGACGAAACGCGTAATTCCGCCGGACAAAACGCGTAATTCCGCGGCAATTCGGCAAAATAAGTGTTGACAAAGCGGATCCGATATGGCATTATAATGCGCAGAAAGTTTAGTGATCGTAAACAATAAGTTTAGAAAGGATAGACACGATGGAAACGGGCAGACCGGAGATCGGCAGAAAGCTTCGAAGGCTTCGCGTAAAGCTCGGACTGACGCAGGAGGAGCTTGCGGCAAGGACCGAACTCACGAAGGGCTTTATCTCGCAGCTGGAGAACGATATCACATCGCCTTCGATCGCGACGCTCATGGACATCCTCGAAGCGCTCGGGACCGATATCTCCGCGTTCTTCAACGACCGCTCGGATGCGCGCGTGGTCTTTACGCCGGACGACACGTTCGAAAAGGAGGATGGGGAGGAAGGCAACGTCATTCGCTGGCTCGTGCCGAACGCGCAGAAAAACGCGCTGGAACCGATCCTCGTCACGATCCGTCCCGGCGGAAAGACGGAGGAGCTCGACCCGCACGAGGGCGAGGAATTCGGTCTCGTGCTGTCCGGCACAGTGACGCTCGTCGACGGCGACACAAAATACCGCGTCCGTAAGGGCGACAGCTTCTATCTGCATCCGCAGGGCGTGCACTATCTTTTCAACAGCGGAAAAACTCCGGCGAAGGTGCTTTGGATCAGCACGCCGCCGTCATTTTAAGGGGGGGGCACATGGAAAGCAAGCATCTCATTGAACTGATCGACGTCAGCAAGGATTACAACGGAGACGTGGCGCTTGATCACGTCAATCTGTACATCAACGACGGCGAATTTCTTACGCTGCTCGGTCCGTCCGGGTGCGGCAAAACGACGCTTCTTCGATGCATCGCGGGGTTCATTACACCGTCCTCCGGCATGATCAAGATGAACGGAGAGGACATTGCGAAGGTCCCGCCGCACAAGCGCGCAATCAACACGGTCTTTCAGAAGTACGCCCTGTTTCCACATCTCAACGTGCACGACAACATCGCGTTCGGTCTGAAGATCAAAAAAACGCCGAAATCCGTGATCGAAGAAAAGGTCGAGAAGATGCTGAAACTTGTCAACCTCGAAGGTTACGGCAAACGCTGGATCGATCAGCTTTCCGGCGGTCAGCAGCAGCGCGTCGCGATCGCGCGTGCATTAGTCAACGAGCCGAAAGTTCTTCTCCTGGACGAACCGCTCGGCGCGCTGGATCTGAAGCTTCGGCAGGAGATGCAGGTGGAGCTGAAGCGCATGCAGCGGCAGCTCGGTATCACGTTCATCTACGTCACGCACGACCAGGAGGAAGCGCTGACGATGTCTGACACGATTGTCGTCATGAAGGACGGCGTCATTCAGCAGATCGGCAAACCCACCGATATCTATAACGAACCGAAAAATCCGTTCGTCGCAGACTTCATCGGTGAGAGCAACATCGTTCCGGGACTCATGCTCGAAGACTACAAGGTTCGCATGAACGGTGTGGTCTATCGCTGCGTGGACGCGGGCTTCGGCAAGAACGTCGAGGTCGACGCGGTCGTCCGTCCCGAGGACATCGATATCATTCCGCCCGAAAAATCCAAGGTCTCCGGCACGGTCGCATCGGTTGTATTCATGGGTGTCCATTATGAGATCTGTGTAGACTGCGGCGGATATGAATGGGTGGTGCACACCACAGATTTTGCGCCGGTCGGAAGCCGTGTCGGCATTCAGATCCTGCCGGACGCGATTCACATCATGAAGAAAACCCGCGCGAACAATATCTTCGATGCCGAAGTCTGGCCGAGCGAAAACGCGATCTATATCGATGATGTTGCGTTCCCGTGCGAAGGTCTTTCGGACTACGAAAACAAAGAGCTCGCGATCGTTCGCATCGCACCCGAAAATGTTCAGCTCGTTGCGCCGCAGGATGCGAAGCTCACCGGTTCGGTCAAAGCATGTATGTTCCTCGGTACGCACTATGAGATCACCGTCTCCTGCGAGGAGAACGACTGGATCGCGCATTCCGACGAGTTTATGGAGGACGGCGAGGAGGTCGGAATCCTGGTCGATCCCGACAAGATGGAGCTCACCAAAAAGGACGACGAAGCGGACGAAGAAACCGAAAAGACCGAAGCTGTTACGCGTGAAGAATAAGAGGGCAGGGGCATGAAGCGAAAATACTTTGCTTATCCGTATATCGTATGGATGATCCTGTTCATCGCGGTGCCGATGCTGTTCATCTTCTACTACGCGTTCAACGTGGACGGCACATGGACGTTCCGAAAGTGCTGGGAAACGCTGACGGACGCGCAGAGATGGCGTGTTCTGCTCGTGAGCGTGGAGATCGCGTTTGCCACGACGGCGATCTGTCTTCTCCTCGGCTATCCGATCGCATACATCCTGTCGAACATGAAGAAATCGGTCGCCGGGTTCATTTCCGCGCTGTTCTTCGTACCGATGTGGATGAACTTCGTGCTGCGCACCTATGCGTGGCGCGCCATCCTGGAGTATGCCATCCCGGATATGTTCGGCATGAAGACAACGCTTACGGGAACGGTCGGCGCGGTGTTGATGGTGCTGGTCTATGACTTCCTTCCGTTCATGGTCATGCCGCTGTACAATACGCTTTCAAAGCTTGATAAGAGCTTATTGGAGGCGTCGCGTGATCTCGGCGCGGACGGCAAAACGACGTTCTTCCGCGTGGTGCTTCCGCTGTCGGTCCCGGGTATCGTTTCCGGCATCACGATGGTATTCGTTCCGGCGATCACGGCATTCACCGTTCCGGCACTGATCGGCAACGGCAACTATAACCTGTACGGCAACGAGATCGAGCAGGCGTTCAAGGTGCTTGCCGGAAAAGGCGACTATTCGATCGGCTCCACGATGTCGATCATTTTGCTGATCTTTGTTCTGATCAGCACTGCGATCATGAATCATTTCGATAAAGACAAGGAAGGAGGGAGCATCCTGTGAAAAAACTCGCCCGTTCCCTCAAATATGTCTATCTCGGCTTCATGCTGCTGTTTTTGTACCTGCCGATCATCTATCTGATCGTGTTCTCATTCAACGATTTCACGACCGGATCGGGACGGCGCGTCTCCTATTCCAACCTCGGACGCTGGAACGGCTTTACGCTTTCCAACTACGGTACGCTGTTCAAAGGCGACGCGGGCAGCTCACTTCTGCTGACGTTGGAGATCGCGTTCGTGTCCAGCATTATTGCGACGATCATCGGCACCGCGGCAGCGATCGGCATCAACTCCATGCGCAAGCGTTCGAGAACCGTCGTCGTCAGCGTATCGCAGCTGCCGATGGTCAATCCCGATCTTGTCACCGGTATCACGTTTATGATGCTGTTCGCATTTGTGAACGGACTGCTGACAAAAATCGGCGCAGCGCAGATCAACGATTTTGTAAAGCTTCTGATCGCGCATGTCTCGTTCAGCATTCCGTACGTGATCTTTTCGGTGCTGCCGCGGCTCAAGCAAAGCTCCGATATGCTGTACGAAGCGGCGCTGGACCTCGGATGTTCACCGTTCCAGGCGCTCTTAAAGGCGGTCATCCCGGACATCATGCCGGGTATTTCCTCCGGCTTTATCATGGCGCTGACCATGTCGCTCGACGACTTCGTCGTCAGCTATTTCGTCGCAAGCCGCATACAGCCGCTTTCGGTTTATATCTACTCGAATACGGCGCACGGCGCAAAGGGCGTCAACCCTGCGCTTGCAACGATCATCTTTATTCCGCTCGTATCCCTGCTGCTGATCGTCAATCTGCGGCGGCTCGCAAAGGAACGGGAATACGAGATCCAGAATAAGAAAGTCAAAATGAAAAAATAACATACTTGAAAGGGGAAAACCAAATGAAAAAACTGCTTTGCCTTGCGCTGGCGCTGATCATGGTCCTTGCGTTCACGGCGTGCAAATCGACCGTCGAGGCGAATGAAGACACCTTTGCCGACGGCGATCAGTATGAACAGATCGGCGGCGAACTCAACGTTCTGAACTGGGGCGAATACATCGATCCCGACCTCATCGAACTTTTTGAGGCGGAGACCGGCGTCAAGGTCAACTATATCGAGATGACGAGCAACGAGGAGATGCTGATCATGCTGCGCTCCGGAAGCAGCGACTATGATCTTTGCTTCCCGTCGGACTACATCATCGAGCAGATGATCCGCGAGGATATGCTGCAGCCGCTGGACATGAGCAAGATCCCGAACGCCAAGAACATCGACCCGAAGATGACCGAGATCACCAATATCTTTGATCCGGGCAACAAGTATTCGCTTCCGTATATGTGGGGCACGGTCGGCATTCTCTATAACACCACGATGGTTGACGAACCCGTGGACAGCTGGGGCATTCTCTGGGACGAGAAGTATGCCGGTCAGATCTGGATGTACGACAGTCTCCGCGATTCCATCGGCATTACGCTGAAATACCTCGGGTACGAGATGAACACCCGCAGCGAGGCTGAAGTCGCCGAAGCACGCGACCTGCTCATCAAGCAGGCGCCGCTCAGAAAGGGCTGGGGCACCGACGATCTCCGCGCGACGATGGAAAACGGCAAAGGCGCCATGTGCGTGATCTATTCGGGCGACGCGTTCTGCGCCATGGACGAATGTGAGGATCTCGCATATGCCGTTCCGAAAGAAGGCAGCAACGTCTGGTTCGACAACGTCATCATTCCCAAAACGGCAAAGAACATCGAAGCCGCGCACGCCTTTATCAACTTCCTGAACGACGGCAACATTGCGGCGCGCAACACCGAATACATCTACTATTCGACGCCGAACAAGGCGGCGATGGAGCGTCTCGACGCGTACTTCACCGAGAGCGAAACATATAACCCGCCGCAGGAAGTGCTCGATCGCTGCGAGATCTTCCATGACCTCGGCGATTTCACCGACGTGTTCACAAAGGCGTGGAGCAAGATCAAGTCTTCGAACTGAGGAGGATCTATGGAACAGCTGAAAAAAACGCTGCGCGATCTGATGTCGATCGACAGCACGACCGGCTTCTTCGTGGAAATGGACGAATATCTGCTTGCGGAAGCGAAGCGGATGGGCATTCCTGCTGTGCAGCTCAATAAGGGAGGCGTACGGTTCGACCTCGGCGGTGAGGGCAACCCCGTCACGATCGCCGCGCACGTCGACGCGATCGGGCTCATGGTTCGCCAAATCAACGCGGACGGAACGCTTGCCGTCATCAAGGTCGGCGGCGTGCATCCGTACTACGCGCTCGACTGGAATTGCCGTGTGCACGCAAGAAACGGCAGGATCTACACCGGCACGGTGCGCAGAAAGAACCCGAGCGTGCATCTGATGAGCCCGTCCGAAAAGGAAACGCCGATGGACCTTGATACAAACCTCGTGCTGCTTCTGGACGAGGACGTGTATTCCCGCGCGGACGTCGAAAAACTCGGCATCACCTGCGGCGATCAGGTTGCGATCGAAACACGCTATCTGGAGACCGAAAACGGCTTTATCAAGAGCCGTTACCTCGACGACAAGGCAAGCGCGGCGACGCTTCTGGCTCTCGCGCAGCGCGTTGCGGACGGCAGAGTGAAGCTGAACCGCAAGGTGAGTTTATTGTTCACCGAATACGAGGAGATCGGACACGGCGGAGCGTGCGGCATTCCCGCGGACACGCGCGACCTCATCGCGGTCGATATCGGCTGCATCGGTCTTGACCATGACAGCAATGAGCACAAGGTCACGATCGCCACAAAGGACGCGTCTTTCCCGTATCATACCGTGCTGACCGACGAGCTTGTGAAGCTCTGCGAAAAGAACGGCATTCCGTACGCGCTCGACATGATGGTCCCGAGCTACGGCTCGGACGCGGACGTGTCGCTTCGCGCCGGGTATGATGTGCGCCACGCGCTGATCGGACCGGGCGTGCGCGAAACGCACGGCTATGAGCGCACGCATGAGGACGCGTTGAAAGCAACGCTCGCGCTCATCACGGCGATCGTTGAGGCATAAACACGCATGCTGTCATCCTGAGCAAAGCGAAGGATCTTTCAGATTCTTCGACGGCTGCGCCGTCTCAGAATGACATGAAAATCTGTTCCGAAGGACGTCATTACGGCGTCCTTTTTCATAGACCGGATGCAATTTGGTTACATCTGTGTGTTAAGATGCTTTCGAAAAGGTATGACGCATTTTCATTACAAATTCATTACAGTTTCGTGATGCTTTTTGCTTGACAGAGCGGTATGCTGTGCGTAGGGGTGGATCGCATCCGCCCGCGAAAGGAGTGATTCCATGAAGAAACGTATTGTTATCATCCTCTTTGCAGCACTGTTTTTGTGCGCCTGCGTTCCTACGCCGGACGAGCCCTTGGTGCTTCAGAAGGACCAGGAGCTGATGATCCAACAGGGTGCGGCGACGCTCTCGCCCGAACAGCCCTATACGCCGCAGGAGGTTCCGGAAAGGTATCAATTCGAGTATCGGGAGGGTACGCTGACGATCCGTGCGGACGCGGAGGTCGTCGTGCCGTCGGCATCCATGCCGATCATGAACGTCCGCGCGCAGGGCATTCCGCAGGAGACGATGTATCGGTTGTTTGCATTTTTGTCAAACGGGGAAAAATTGCTGCTGCCGCATCGGCGAACAAAGTCCGAAATTGAAGAGGCGATCAAGGAATACAGCGAGATGCTGAATCAAACGCCGCCGGAGGGAAGCGACCTCACGCAGGAGGAGTTTGAATACGGGCTGAATTTGGAGCTGGAGTCCTTGAAGGAAGAATACAAAACCGCCCCGGACGTCGATGAGGAACGCATCTGCGACGGAACTTATGAAATCCAAAGGTCGGAATGGGAACCGTCAGAGTACGCGTATCTGGAGGCATACGGCAACAACCGTGATATCGTTGTAAAGTCATCAATAAACGCTGACAGTCAATCGTGGCTTCGATATTACCGACGTCTCAAAGGCTTTGACGCCTATGAGGAAATGCATACTGTCCCGCTGGACGAAACGGTCGTGCTGCCGGATGATTTGGACGCGGCAAGCGCAGCCGAGCAGGTGCAGGACTTCTTAAACACCATCGGTGAACCGTTCGAAATTGCAGCAGTTTACCGGGTGGACGATGCCATGGACGGCAGTACGGACGGGATCGTTCGGGATGCGCAGCACTATGCGCTGCGATTCGATTGCCGCAGACTGGTGAACGGTGTGCCGCTTGCGGTATGCGCATCTGATTCCGGTTATTCGGACGAATCGTACACGACTATGTGGAGACAGGAGCGGCTGTGCCTGATCGTCGACGCCGAGGGGATTGTCACGGTCAACTGGCTTGATCCGCTGACGATGACTGAAACCGTGTCCGACTCGTCGACGCTTCTGTCGTTTGACAAGATGATGGGAATTGCAGAAAAAATGCTGCCGATCGTGTATTACATTCCAAGTTCGGAACGAGAAACGACGCAGGAGATCGGCGTACGGTCCGTCCGGCTCGAGCTTGTACGCGTGCGGGAACAGAACAATGCAAAGGAACTGAAAGGCATGCTGATTCCCGCATGGGTGTTTTACGGCACAGTACAACTGACCGAACATTATGCATCCGGAGAGGATTTTGTCTATTATACCACCTACGGAATGCGAACCGCATCGCCGTATTATGAAGGTGAGGAAATTGTTCTCTGCATCAACGCGATCGACGGCACGATCATCGACCCGATGCTCGGGTATTAAAATAAATCTGAATAAGGACGCTTTACGGCGTCCTTTTTTGATGCCTGAGACCGAAGGTGAAGACAAAGACGAGTAAAAGCCCGAGCGCGGAGGAGAGGGAGACCGCAAGAAGATCGAAACTGTTCCGGATCATCTCCGCGCGGGTCGCCAGCGTCGGAACGGCGGCGGGACAGAACAGCGGCGTGAGAAGATAGACCGTCAGCGCGGCAAGGGACGCGGTTATGAGCCGAACAAAGCAATAGCGCGGAAGAGAAAGCGGAACATACGACGCGCTTTGCAGAAGCACGGACACGCCGCCGAACTGAATGAAGAATGCGGCAAGCGCAAGGCGCAGCGCAAGCGAAAGCGGCAAAACAGCAATTGCCGAAGCGCCGGATGTCATTTCAAAGAGTCCGAGGGTACAGGCACGGACAGTCGGTGCGGAGGCGCCGAACAGGCGATAGAGCCCGGTGGATTCCAGCAGCGCGCCGAGCACGGACGCGAACACGAGACAGCCGCCGATGTGCAGGATCGCCTGCATGCCGTCGGAGATCGCCGCGGGCAGATCCCGCGAGAGCGCGGGCGGTTCGGACTTTTGGGCGGCGGACAGCCGGATGCGGGACAGCGGAACGAGCGCAAGAAGCGACGTTCCGTACACGCCGAGCAGCAGCGGCAGCGCTGTTCCCGGATCACGAAAAAAGCCGGCAGAAACGACGGAGATCAAAAAGACCGGATTCGGAAGGTTACTGAACGCGGCAGCTTTTCGCGCGTCGGAAAGCGACAGCGCGCCGTCACGGTATAAGCTGCCCGTAAGCTTTGCGCCGACGGGATAGCCGCCGAGAACGCCGATCGGCAGCAGGAGAAACAGGACGACGCGCTTCGGAAACCGGAAAAGGAACCCACTTCGTAAAAGAAGCGATGAGGCAATGAGATACGGCAAAAGCGACGGCAGTACACGCGTCCACCATAGCATTGCCGCATCATAGGCGGCTTTTGCGACAGCGCCCGGCACGGCGATCAGTCCGAACAGAATGAGAAGCGGCAACAGAAAAAACATAGCGTCCCCCTTTTGAGACGCTACGCTTTTTCCAAGCGGATTATGCTTGTGTTTCCAAAAGGCGACGTATTTCCGGCAGCGCTTCGGACGCGGCGGTTCTTCCTATGGCAATGCACTTTGCGGCGTCATGCGGAATCAGACGACCCATGAACGACACGTCCGGACGGATCAGCACGTCCTCTCCGAAGGGCTTCAGCCGGTCGATCGCCGCGCGCATGATGTCCACGGAACGGAACGCGACCGTGTACGCGTTCGGATGCTTCGGCGCGTACGGCGCGCAGATGGAAAGATCGACACCGATCACGACGTCCGCACCGTTTTCCCTGAGGATATCGACGGGAACCGATTCGACCGTTCCGCCGTCAATATAAACCGTGCCGTCGATCGTGACAGGACGCAGCAACGCGGGGATCGCAATGCTTGCGCGAACGGCGTCGGCAAGCTTTCCCTCGTGCAGATACCGGGTCTCTCCGGTTGCGATGTCGACTGCCGAGCACCAGAAAGGCACGCATGTTTCGGAAAACGAACGTTTGTCCGTAACGATCTCACAAAGCTTATGAAACTTGTTGCCGGAAAAGACGCCTGATCGAAACGGGTTGAAAGGATCAAGCACGTCGCGCTTTCTGAGCCCCGTCGCGAATCTGCCGAGCGCGTAAAGGTCCATCTCCGCCGCGTACGCTGCGCCGACGAACGCACCGACCGATGCGCCGGAAATAAAGTCGATCGGAATATTCGCTTCTTCCAATACCTGCAAAACGCCGATGTGCGCGATCCCGCGCATGCCTCCCGAGCCGAGCGCGACGCCGACGAGCTTTCTTTTTCGCTGCATACCGTCCCTCCGTTTTTTTCATCCAGTATATGGACAACGGTTCCCTATTATACGGATAGACAAAGCGTCTGCGATATGGTATACTGTAAAGGTACAGGAAAGGAGTGGTTTCTACATGATAGGCATGGTAAAGGAAGAGGCAAGAGCTGCGCTGAAGCTGCAATACTGGCCGATCGTCGGCAATGAGCTGCTCGCCTCGATCCTGATCGGAGGCCTCAGTGTGTTTTCCCTGCGATTCAATCAAAAAGACCTGAACAACCTTCGCGGTCTGATCGGCAACGACGCAGTATTCAGTCAGGTCCTGCACATCCTGTTCGGTGTGATCGTCACGGCGGGCGTGATCGGACTTGTGTATGCATTTCTGGTCGGGAACGTGATACGCGTCGGCATCGCGGGGATCCGTCTGTCCGCTTACCGAAAGGAAAGTTTCCGTACGGAAGACCTGTTCATTGCGTTCAAACAGTATGGCAGATGCGTTGGCACGATGGCGCTCTATACGCTGTTCGTGACGCTTAGTACGATCCTCTTCATCATTCCCGGCATCATTGTCGCATACGGATTGTATGAAGTACCGTTCCTGCTGGCGGAAGATCCGTCGCTGTCCGGCATGGACGCGATCCGCCGTTCCTGGAATGATATGAAGGGACATAAGGGAGAGCTGTTCGGACTGGAGTTGTCCTTCATCGGCTGGATACTGCTGACGAACCTGACCTTCGGCATCCTTGCGATCTTCTACACAGGACCGTACATGGCGCTTGCGGAAGCGGGCTATTTTCACGAAATGCACCATAATGTGACGGCAGAGAACTTTTCGGCAGACAGCTTTCACGAGTAATTGAAACATCAGAAACGGAACCGATCGCAATCCCGCGATCGGTTCTTTCATGCAAAAAGCACGATCCGATGATCTCCAAGCCGAACAGGCTGTCGGAAGGAGACAGAAAGAATTGTCCTTTTCAGGGGAGGCAAGAACGCGTGACGACACCATATTACATGCGGAAAGCGTGCGAATGCCGTGCCATGCAACAAAGAAAGGTATGCGAGGGGTCAAAAGCACGAGTGGTTTGCGGCGAATAAAAAAGTGAAAGGGCGCTTTCACGCCCTATCATCATATCGGTATTGATTCAAACTGAATTATGCTTTGCCGTTGCAGCCGAGCACGTCGACCAGCTTGTGCTGGACCATCTTCTGGATGGCTGCACGCGCGGGCTTGAGGTACTGACGCGGATCGAAATGATCCGGATGCTCATTGAAGTACTGACGGATGCATGCCGTCATTGCAAGGCGCAGGTCGCTGTCGATGTTGATCTTACAGACCGCCATACGCGCGGCTTCGCGAAGCTGTTCCTCGGGAATGCCGACCGCGTCGGGCATCCTGCCGCCGTTTTCGTTGATGATCTTGACGAACTCCTGCGGAACGGAGGAAGAACCGTGCAGAACGATCGGGAAGCCCGGCAAACGCTTTTCGACTTCGCGGAGGATGTCGAAGCGGAGGGGCGGGGGAACGAGAAGACCCTGTTCGTTACGCGTGCACTGGGCGGCGGTGAACTTATAGGCGCCGTGGCTCGTGCCGATGGCGATCGCCAGCGAGTCGCATCCGGTGCTCTCGACGAATTCCTGCACGTCCTCGGGACGGGTGTAGGAGGAATTCTCAGAAGAGACGTTGACTTCGTCCTCGACGCCGGCAAGCGTACCGAGCTCCGCTTCAACGACTACGCCGTGGTCGTGCGCATATTCGACAACCTGCTTGGTGATTGCGATGTTCTCTTTGAGCGGAAGACCAGACTTGTCGATCATGACGGAGGTGAAGCCGCCGTCGATGCAGCTCTTGCACAGCTCGAAGCTGTCGCCGTGGTCCAGGTGGACGCAGATCGGCAGGTCAAAGCCCGCGTTCTGTTCAGCGTCCTCGATCGCTGCTTCGATGAGCTTCATCAGGTAGATATGATTTGCGTATGCGCGGGCGCCTTTTGAAACCTGCAGAATGAGAGGAGCGCGTTCCGCGATCGCAGCGGCGGTGATACCCTGGATGATCTCCATGTTGTTGACGTTGAATGCGCCGATCGCGTATCCGCCGTCGTATGCCTTTTTGAACATTTCGGTGCTTGTTACGATTGCCATTGCCAAAAATCTCCTTATCTTAAGATTCTGGCTTTATTATATATCCGCGAAAAAGGAATTGCAACCGAAACTTTTTTGGGCTATACTGATAAAAAAGAGATCGGAGGCAGTTATGGCTGAAAAGATGCTTTCTTTGATTATACCCGTCTATTATGAAGAAGAGGTCCTGATGGAATCGTACCGCCGCATGGACGCCGCCATGCGGTCGACCGGACACCCGTATGAGATCATCTATGTGAACGACGGCAGCCGCGACGGCACGATGAAGCAGCTCCGAAGCCTCGCCGCTGAGCACCCGGATTCGGTGAAGGTCTATTCCTTCTCGCGCAACTTCGGACACCAGCTTGCCGTCACCTGCGGCATGGACCACGCAAAGGGCGACGCGCTCATCATCATCGACGTCGACCTGCAGGACCCGCCCGAACTGATCCCGAAGATGGTCGAGATGTGGAAGGACGGCGCGGATATCGTCTACGGAAAGCGCCTGAAGCGCAAGGGCGAGACCGCGTTCAAAAAGCTCACCGCAAAGGTGTATTATCGCCTGCTTTCATGGATGAGCGCGTATCCGATCCCGCTCGACACCGGCGACTTCCGGTTACTGGACCGCAAGGTCGCGAACGTGTTCTTAAAGATGCGCGAGCAGGCAAGATTCCTTCGCGGAATGTCCGCGTGGATGGGGTTTGAAGCCGTTCCGATCGAATACGTGCGCGAGGAACGCGCGGCAGGCAAGACAAAGTATACGCTGAAAAAAATGATCAAACTTGCCTGCGACGGCATTTTCAACTTCTCTTCAAAGCCGCTGGAGCTGCCGTTCGGATTCGGAATTACGCTCGGTGTGATCGGTGTGATGGAGATTGTCGCCATGATCGCGCTGACGGCGATCTTCGGCACGGCGTGTCCGCAATGGCTATGGGCGGTCGCCGGAGGAACGTTGCTCTTTGCGCTGCTGTTTTGCTTCGTCGGCCTCCAGGGCATGTATCTCGGTCGCATGTACGACGAGCTCAAGGACCGTCCGCTGTACATCATAGCCGAAACGCTGAATACCGATGAAGACTGATTATTTGAACGCTCTGCGCCTTCTTGCAGGGCGTTTTTCGTAAGCCGACATTTCTTGACAGAATACACGCCTGATAGTATACTGTATATAATCTGATAAGGGAGGAAACAAATGATGAAATTGAAATCCGCACAAGGAAGATCGAGCTCCAAAAAGTTCGGCGCATTGCTTCGCGCGGTTATTCTGGCGGCCATCGCCGCATTGGTCTACTATCTCGGCAGGAGATACGGCATCTTTCAGGAGATCCCGAAGCTCAGTCTGAACGGAAAGGCTGTGCTTCGCGGCATTCTGATCCTGCTTGCCATGTTTGCGGGAGAGGGCATCATGCTGTTCCTTCTGAGCCTCCCGAATCCGAAGAACAACCGCATTCGTACAATGATCTCGCTCGCGAAAAACGTTCTGCGCTATGCGGTCATTCTTGCGGCGATCTGTGTTGCGTTGACGATCTTTAACGTCGATATCGTAACGATCCTTGCCGGCCTCGGAATTTTGGCTCTGATCATTGGCTTCGGAGCTGAAAGTCTCATTGCTGACATTGTGACCGGCATGTTCATCCTGATCGACAATCAGTACAACATCGGCGACATCATCGAGGTCGACGGCTTCCGCGGTACCGTTACGGAGATCAACGTCCGCTCGACCGTTCTGACTGACGTCGGCGGAAACATCAAGATCATCAACAATTCGGATATGAAGAACGTCCTGAACCGTTCGGACAACGCGTCCATCTCCGTATCCGATTTTCCGATTCCCTACGAGACGGACCTCGAGGCATTGGAGAAAAACATTCCGGCGCTGCTGCAGAAGATTTTTGAGAACAACCAGCCGCTGATGCTGCGTGAGCCGAAATATCTCGGTGTAAACAAGCTCGACGACAGTGCGGTCGCGCTGAGATTCACAGTCGAAGTCAAAGAAGGCGACATCTTTACGGGCACACGCGCGCTGAACCACGATCTGTTCATCGAGATGCGCAAGCTCGGCGTTGAAGTACCGTTCCCGCAAATCGACGTACATCAGAAATGAGGGAAACCGTTCACGAGCTGAACCGAATACCGAGCGAATTCCATGAAGACGGCGCGCCGGAAATCCCGGAGCTGCCGGATGAATTCAACCGCTTTCCGCGGCCGGTAAAGACGAAAGAAGATCGGTCCCGTCTCCGCAAGATGATGTTGATGCTTGCGGCGGCGGGGCTCGCGCTGATCGGTGTATTTGCGCCGCTTTCACCGGACAGCCTGTCGGCGGAAGCGGAGATGGTGCAGACAGAGATCACGGCAGGACCGGCAAAAACACCCGAAGCGAGTGCCGTCACGCCGACGCCTGCTCTGACGCCTCAACCGACGCCCACGCCGGAACCGACACCGGAGGCGTCGCCGATCCCGACGCCCGGGGTGACGATTGGCTATTACTATCGCGCGTCGCAGGTGTACTATGTGCTTTTGCGTATCTCCGTTCCGGAGCAGGTCTCGGCGGTTTCGTTCCGCCTCGCGGCGCCGGACGTCGAGGAGCCCGCGCTCGAGATCGAACTGACGCCGGAGCAGATCGAAAATGCGATTTACGAACTGCGCGTCGGCGATCGGGAGGAGGGCTTCGACGCAAACGAATTCTTTGCGCATCACGCGGAAGCGGACCTTACGATGGAGCTGACCTATACGGTCTTGGGCGAAGCGGGAGAGGAGACCGTCATCGAAACGATTGAGCCCACCGTGGAGGACTGGATCTATTGGCGGTTTGACTCCGAGGAGGACGTAGGCGGAATCGCCGAAATGATGTTCGGCGATATTTTCCCGAATTGCTTTGTGGTACGCATCTTTGATTCGCCCAACAGCGACCTTGCGGTGACAGTCGGCAGCGACGCCGATACGCTGAAAAACGGCGATGTGACGATCCGCGTCCGCATCGACGGGCGCGAGATTCCCGCAGAGGGCGGCCGCCTTCTGAGGGGAAGGTATCGATATGAAGGCGACGACACGATCTACTATGATTATGCGCTGGTGATCCCGATCCCGGAAGATTTTCCGCAGCACGGAACGGCAACCATGACACTGACCCGCAAGCTGACACACAGCGACGCGATCATCATTCGGGAAAAGGACGTCGAGTACTGACAGGACATTTTAAAATCACACCATGTCAAGATCAAGGAAGAGCATTGAAGAGATCAATCAGATACCGCCGGAATTGCCGGACATCAGCGCAAAGGAGTTTGCGCCGCTTCCCGATGAGTTCAATCGCGGAGAGACGACCGCAAAACCAAAGGGAAAGCCTTCTTCTTCGCTCCGCAAGATCATGCTGTACCTGGCGTCGATCGGTCTTGTGACGCTCGGCGTCATCACGCCGGTCATTCGCGTGAACCCGCCGGAGGAGGATGCGGCCGCGGTCGTCAGCATCACACAGACGCCGACGCCTGCCGCTACGGCGAAAGCAGGCCCGCTCATCAAGCCGATCAAAACGGGTCGCCCGACGGCCGCGCCTACGCCTGCGCCTACCGAAGCGCCGACAGAAGCGCCGTCGCCGACCCCGACATCCACGCAGACTCCGACGCCTACCCCAACGCCGATGCCGACCCCGCGGATGACGGGGCAGATCCATATTACGATCTATTCAGAGGTCTATGATTTCGGTACGGCGATGCGCGGCTTGTATCCGAGCACCGTGCTGGCGGACGAAACGATCCCTGCGGAATCATTCAGAGAATATACGCTTCCGCCGCTTCCCCTACAAAACGGATATAAAGCACTCGGTTACGTTCTGCTGAAGTCCAGCGGCGAAGCGTATCTCGAAGGGCTCTCGAAGGAAAACGCGGAACCTGCGCCGATCGGAACCGTAGCGCTTACGAAAAAACTGACAGCGGATGACCTTGATATCGTTCCGCAGGATGTGCATGGCGTATACAACGCCGAAATCCACGTCGTCTGGCTGACGGAGGAGAGCGATTACCATCTCGAGTTTTACGACGGCAATGAGTTGCTCGACGATTATTTCGTCGGATTCCCGATCGAATCCGAACAGCTTTGCTATCTTGCGCCGTTCCCGATCCCCACTCGGCCGGGAAAAACCTTCGTCGGATGGCAGAATGTCGACGGCTTCATGGTTGATGCCGTCACCTACTTCGACTTCTTTGAAAAGCTTCCCGACGCAAAAACGATCGAGGATCGCGATCTGAGTAAGCATATGTCCTGCAAGGTCTATGCCTGCTGGTCGGACGGTTCGGGCGGCGCGCCCGAACCCACGCCGAGACCGACGCCTACGCCGAGACCGACGCCGACGCCGACCAGGAAACCGACGCCGACACCGACCAGGAAACCGACACCGAAGCCTACCTCAACGCCGATATACTACACGGTGAGCTGCTACAACTGCACGTTCTCCGGCGGCGGATATTCGCGTGCAACGTCCGGCTCTGTACAGAAGGGAACGACGATCACGATTTACGGAAGCTCGGATTCGAGTGCGGCCTATTTCGTAGGAACACCGTCGGCGGCAGGGCGCGGCTCATACGGCAATCCGTTATCGCCCTATTCCGTTGCTACGCCGGCGCCCGGACATATCTACTATACATATTATTTCCGTTACAGCTATACTGTAACGGGCAATACGCATATTGAGTTCTATGCGATCATCAATTGATACGGGATTGCAATCCGCTTCCCGGTCAATAATATTTACGTAAATATTACGGGAAATACTTGCTTTTTTCGTTCGTTTGTTGTACGATATCAAACGAAATATATATTCTATGGAGGTTTTCTTTATGGTTAGAGTAGCAATCAACGGTTTCGGCAGAATCGGCCGTCTTGCGTTCCGTCAGATGTTCGGCGCAAAGGGCTACAAGATCGTCGCGATCAACGACCTGACCAGCCCGGCGATGCTCGCGCATCTTTTGAAGTACGACACCGCGCAGAAGGGTTACTGCGGCGTGATCGGTGAGAATAAGCACACCGTCAGCTCCAAGGAACCCGAGTTCGAAGAAGACGGCAAGACCGTAAAGGTCCCCGGCTCCATCACCGTGGACGGCACGGAGATCACCATCTATGCAGAGCCGAAAGCGCAGAATCTGCCCTGGAAGAAGCTGCGCGTCGACGTCGTGCTCGAGTGCACCGGCTTCTACACCAGCAAGGCAAAGGCGCAGGCGCATATCGACGCAGGCGCAAAGAAGGTTGTTATTTCCGCACCGGCAGGCAACGATCTGCCCACCATCGTCTATAATGTCAACAACGACATCCTGACCAAGGAAGACAAGATCATCTCCGCGGCAAGCTGCACCACCAACTGCCTCGCACCGATGACCAAGGCACTGAACGACAACTTCCCGATCATTTCCGGCATCATGACCACGGTCCACGCGTACACCGGCGACCAGATGATCCTCGACGGTCCGCATCGCAAGGGCGACCTGCAGCGCGCACGCGCAGGCGCGGCGAACATCGTTCCGAACAGCACCGGCGCAGCGAAGGCGATCGGTCTCGTCATTCCGGAACTCAACGGCAAGCTGATCGGTTCCGCACAGCGCGTCCCGGTCGCGACCGGCTCCACCACGATCCTCGTTGCGGTCGTCAAGGGCAAGGACGTCACCAAGGAAGCGGTCAACGCGGCAATGAAGGCACAGGAGAGCGAATCCTTCGGCTATACCACCGAGAAGCTCGTTTCCTCCGACATCATCGGCATGACCTACGGCTCGCTGTTTGACGCGAACCAGACCATGGTCCAGAAGATCGACGATGATACCTATCAGGTACAGGTCGTGTCCTGGTACGACAACGAGAACAGCTACACGAGCCAGATGGTCCGTACCATTAAATATTTTGCTGAGCTGTAATATACCGAACACTATGCCCGGGAGCGTATCCCGGGCATTTTTATATATGAATGATGATATTTCAACAAAAACATCTTTCCTTTCCCGGAAAAAATGTTATAATGTAATCTGCAAGCGAATGTACCCAAAGGGAGGATTCCGTATGGAGAACAACGATAACAAACGCAAAAAGAAAGTCATTTCCGGCACGGCGTCCCTGAATCGCCGCGACGACAATCCGGTCGAAACGAGCGGACCTGCCGGAAGAAAGGACGGCTATCAGGGCAGGAAAACGCAGTACGGCGCGAAGAAGCCGACGGGCGGCAGCGGACAGAGCGGGAGTCTGCTTTCTTCGCTGTTCGGCGGACAGCAGAGCCAATCAGCGGGCAACGGGAGCACACAGAGTCAGAACACACAGCAAACCTTTACGACCGGGGATCTCGGCGGAAACACGGGCAGCACAGGCAGCAGTACGGGCGGCACGACCGGTTCCGGACGCAGCTTGCTTTCGGGCGGATGCCTGAAGATCGTTTTGATCGTTCTCGCTGTCGTGGCGGTCTTCTTCCTGATCCGCTGCATCTTCGGCGGCAGCTCCTGCGCAATGACAGATCTGCTTTCCGGTGGCGACAGCGGCATCACCGACATCGGCGGAAGTGGCGTCATTCCTGACAGCTCGGTGCAGCAGGGCTATACGTCCGATCTGCTTTCACAGCTGTTCCAGTCGAGCGAGGATCCCTTTGACGCAACGGACAGCAACGCGCCTGCGGCAGTTTCCGCAAGCACATCCTACACGGAGCCGGATGTGACTGTATCGAACAAGGCGCGCGATCGTTATACGACGATCAGGGGCAGCGGCAAGGACGTCGTTACCGTCATGATCTATCTGTGCGGCAGCGATCTCGAAAGCGAGCACAGTATGGCGACGGCCGACCTCAACGAAATGCTGCATGCGGATCTCAACGACGATAAGGTCAACGTCATCGTCGAGACCGGCGGCGCAAAGAAGTGGAACAACTCCGTCATTTCGAACAAGACCAATCAGCGCTATCGCGTGACGAGCCGCGGACTGCAGATACTGGACAAGGACGTGGGCAAAAAGAGCATGGTCGACCCGAACACGCTTACGAGCTTTATCCAGTTCTGCGCGAAGAACTATCCCGCGGACCGCTACATGCTGATCATGTGGGACCACGGCGGCGGCGCGATCTCCGGCTACGGTTATGACCAGACCGCAAGCGGCACGATGACCCTGGATAAGATCAATTCCGCGCTCAAGAAGGGCGGCGTCAAGTTCGACTTCGTCGGCTTTGACGCATGCCTGATGGCGACGCTTGAAACGGCGCTCGTCACCGAACCGTACGCGGATTATCTGATTGCGTCCGAGGAATCCGAGCCCGGCACCGGCTGGTACTATACGAACTGGCTTACGAAGCTTTCGAAGAACACCTCGATCGGCACGGTGGAGCTTTCTAAAACGCTGATCGACGACTTCACTGACGTCAGCAAAAAGAACTATCCGGGCTGCAATACGACGCTGTCCATCGTTGACCTTGCGGAATTTGCGGGCACCGTTCCGGACGCATTCAACGCGTTTTCTTCGGACATTTCGAAGATGCTCGACGATAAGGATTACAAGCAGGTTGCCGACGCCCGCGCCGACGCGAGAGAGTTCGGCGTTTCGGCAAAGGTCAATCACATCGACGTGATCGACTTTGCCACGAAGATCGGCAGCAGTAAATCAAAAGCGTTCGCGAACGCATTGAAGGGCTGCGTGAAGTACAACCGCACGTCCGTTTCGATGAAGAATTCGAACGGTCTTTCGATCTACTTCCCGTATTCAAGCTTCAAGAGCATGAATTCTGCCGTTTCGCTGTACAACACGATCGGTGTTTCGAGCGAATACTCCCGCTGCATCAAGAGCTTTGCAAGCCTGGCCGCGGGCGGACAGATCGCGACGGGCGGCACGGCAAGCTCCGCGTACGGCTCGCTGTTCGGCGACTACGGCAGCACGCCTTCGTCCTCTTCGGGCGATATTCTTTCCACGCTGCTCGGCGGCTATCTCGGCAGTTCGGGCGGCAACGATCCGATGTCCTCGCTGTTCGGCGGTTCACAGGCGTTCTACGGCGGTTCGTCCTCCGGCGGAGCGATGGACTTTTTGGGCGGCATCCTCGGCGGCGGATCGGACAGCTGGTTCGATTCCGGCAGAGCACTTTCGTATAAGGACTACTATGACGAAAACTCCCTGACCGTCGCCGATATGGAAACGACGGAGAAGGGTGACGAATACGTGCTTTCGCTCAGCAAAGATAAATGGGACCTCGTTAAGTCTGTGCGAATCAACGTGTTCGCGAAAGAGGACGACCACTACGTCGATCTCGGTATGGACAACGCAGACGTGATCGACGCGAACGGCGAACCCATGCTTGACGGCGACGGCGATCTTCACATCAAGTTCGACAACACATGGATGACCGTGAACAAACAGCTCGTCGCTTACTATTTCATGCAGTCCGTTGAAGACGGCGAACACTGGGCGGAGGTCGGCTATGTTCCGATCCTTTTAAACGGCGAACGATACTATATGTTCATCGTCTTCGATAACGAGATCGCGGGACATGAGGACGGCTATGTCGCCGGCGTACAGCCCGTTTATGACGAATCCGAAACCCCGACGCTGTCCAAGGGCTTTATTCAGCTGAATGACGGCGACAAGATCGACTTCATCCTCGACTGCTACAACGCGGACGGCAGCTATGAGAACAGCTACATCTACGGCAAGCAGATCACAGTGAAGGGTAATCTGAGCGTCGGCTATATGGATCTCGGCGATCTCGAATGCGATGTGACCTACTGCCTTACCGACATCTACGGCAACGAGTTCTGGACGGAAGCATTCACGTTTTCCGAATAAAACAGAATAAAAAAACAGCGTCTCGGGCAATTGCCCGGGGCGCTTTGCCTGTATTCCGTATGCTTTGTATAGAGAATAAAATCTTTTTTATAGAGGAGAGAGACTTTATTCTATAGAGGAGAAAGAATGATTGATATTGATCCTTTTTTTCTATAGAGAAAAAAGACTTTTTCCTATATCTTTATACTCTATATTTCTTTGGTACATAGGAAGAAACTCCCGCCGTACACACTATATTGTGACGGCGCTCTGCGAATCGCGGTGCAGGTCGCGACCGAGCGCATACGCATAGAGATCGGTGGAAAGCGCGTCGATCGCAAGCGAGGCGCGCGCAACATCGGTGCAGTTCTGAACGTCGGAGTGCCGAAGGATCACCGGCGCGGCGGCATGGCTTGCCATGGCGGCAAGAAGTCCGCGTCCCATGCGCTTCAGCCCAAGAACGTGCAGATACATGTTGTCGATGTTCCCGCCGAGCGCGTCCGCCATCCCTGCGGGCACGTGTAAAAGCGCGGAAACAAGAATGCGCTTGCACCGCGCAAGCGTATAACGCTTGGACTTGATCGCATCAAGCAGGGAGGGGAGATCGACCGCTTCCCGCGCGGCGCGGTACAGCACCTGTTCAAAACCCTCGGAAACTTCCGGAAGCGCTCTGAGCTCGTCGAGTGTCATGGAACGCAGACGGTACAGAAGCATTGCGCCGAACCGGTCGAAGGTAACGGGGAACTGCGAATCGAACCGCATCGCGGCGCCTACGCTCATCGGCATGGCTTCATAGACCGATTCGTCGCCGTTTTTCAGCGCTTCGCGGATCGCGGTCGCGCTGGAGAGCGCACCGGTCAGCACGGTGCTGTTGTACTTGTTTCCGATGCGGCGGATCGGCAGCGGACGGATCTCCGGCGCAAAGCGGTTCAGCGCCTTCAGATACTCTACGGCAAGAATGTTGTTCGGTTCCTGCAAAATGGCCAGCTCGTCCTCGGGAATGCCGTAATCGGAAAGCGCATCGTATTGCGCCCGCGGGTAGGACTTGCCCTGCTTTAAATGGTGCATGAGATAGATTTTAAGATTCGGCGGCTCACGCTCGAGAATGTCAGCCATATGGTAGAGCGCGTTCACGTCGTCGGTCTCGACGCCGAAGGCAAGATCGGTCACCACGCCGGTCGCGGCAAGCGTTTTCACCGCGCCTTCCGCAAAGCGCTCCGCGCTCGAAACCGCAAACACGGTCGGGATCTCAACGACGAGGTCCGCGCCGCCCATAACCGCCCATTCGGCACGGGTGAACTTATCGGTGCAGGCGGGTTCGCCGCGCTGCACGAAATTGCCGGACATGGCGACGACGCAGAACTCGGAACCGGCCTGTTTTTTGGATTCCTCCATGTGATAGATGTGCCCGTTGTGCAGCGGATTGTACTCCGCGATGATCCCCACGACACGCATGAAAGCACCCTCCTTGTAAATTGCGAAAATATATCCAAAACAAGTATATCATTTTTTACGCAGATGTGTTAGAATAATTTGTAAATCTATTTTGGAGGATTTTGTTATGTCATTGATGGAACAGATCAAGGCAAAAGCAAAGGCGGATCAGAAGCACATTCTGCTGCCCGAGGGAGCCGAGGAACGCACCGTGCAGGCGGCAGCCCGTATCACGGCGGAGGGCATCGCAAAGGTCACGCTGTTCGGTAAGCGCGAAGAGATCGAGGCAGTCGCAAATAAGTTCGACGTCTCGCTCGAAGGCATCGATACGATCGACCCGGAAACGCATCCGGATTATCAGACCTACGTCGACCGCTTCTATGAGATGCGCAAAGCGAAAGGCGTCACGCCCGAAAAGGCAGCCGATATGATCAAAAACCCGCTGTTCTTCGCGGCGATGATGATCAAGGACGGCAAGGGCGACGGCTTTGTTTCCGGCGCGATCAATACCACGGGCAATACGCTCCGCCCGGGTCTGCAGATCATCAAAATGAAGCCCGGTATCAACACGGTTTCGAGCTTCTTCATCATGGAGATCCCGAATAAAGCGTATGGCGACGACGGTCTGATGATCTTCGCGGACTGCGCGGTCAATATCGACCCGACCTCCGAACAGCTTGCCGAGATCGCGATCTCGTCCGCGGCGAGCGCAAAGGCGCTTTGCGGCATGGACGCGCGCATCGCAATGCTGTCGTTCTCCACAAAAGGCAGCGCAAAGCACGAAAACGTCGACAAGGTCCGCATCGCGACCGAAATGGTCCACGAGCGCGCGCCGGAGCTGATGGTGGACGGCGAACTGCAGGCAGACGCAGCTCTCGTCGAAAAGGTCGGTCAATTAAAGAGCCCGGGCAGCCCCGTTGCCGGCAAGGCGAACGTGCTGGTCTTCCCGGACCTGCAGGCAGGCAACATCGGCTATAAGCTCGTCCAGCGCCTTGCGGGCGCGGAAGCCATCGGCCCGATCTGCCAGGGCTTTGCAGCGCCGATCAACGACCTGAGCCGCGGCTGCAGCGTCGAGGATATCGTCTCCGTCGTGGCGATCACGGCAGTACAGGCACAGAACATGTAATTGCGGAGGGAAAACAATGAGATCCATTCTTGTTATCAACGCAGGCAGTTCTTCTTTGAAGTACCAGCTCATCGACATCGACACCGAGAGCGTCCTTGCAAAGGGACTTTGCGAACGCATCGGCATCGACGGCAAGCTGACCTATAAGCCCACGGGCGGCGACAAGCTCGAAAAAGACGCGGCAATGCCGACGCATAAAGAAGCGATCGCAATGGTACTCGACGTGCTTGTTGATCCGAAGATCGGCGTCATTTCCGACATGCGCTCCATCGTGGCGGTCGGTCACCGCGTCGTCCACGGCGGCACGAAGTTCACGAAGTCCGTGCTGATCACCGACGACGTCATAAAGATGATCGAAGAGTGCATCCCGCTTGCGCCGCTGCACAATCCAGCGAACCTCATGGGCATCAACGCCTGCCGCGCCGTTATGCCGAACACCCCGATGGTCGCCGTGTTTGACACCGCGTGGGGCATGAGCATGGAACCGAAAAACTACATCTATGCGCTGCCGTATGAAATCTACGAACAGTATCAGGTCCGCCGCTACGGCTTCCACGGAACGAGCCACATGTTCGTCACCGGCGAAGCGATCAAACGCCTCGGAAGAGAAGGTGACCCGACCGTTCGCGTGATTTCCTGCCACCTCGGCAACGGTTCGTCCGTAAGCTGCTCGAAGGGCGGCAAGTGCGTCAATACCTCCATGGGTCTGACACCTCTCGAGGGCCTTCCGATGGGCACGCGCTGCGGCAGCATCGACCCCGCGATCGTTCCGTTCCTTGTGAAGGCAATGGACGTCCCCGCAAAGGAAGTCGACACCATGATGAACAAGAAGAGCGGTATGCTCGGCGTTTCCGGTGTGTCCAGCGACTTCCGCGATCTGTGGGCGGCAAAGAACGAGGGCAACGAGCGTGCTGCGCTCGCGCTCGACATGTTTGCGCAGGGCGTCAAGCGCCTGATTGGCGGTTATGCCGCTGAGATGGACGGCGTAGACTGCATCGTCTTCACGGCGGGCGTCGGCGAGAATGATGCGGCAACGCGCGAACTCATCATGCAAAACATGGACTACCTCGGAATCGACTTCGACTTTGAACTGAACCGCACCGCACCGAGAGGCAAAGAGATCGTGCTTTCGAAGCCCGGTTCCAAAGTCACTGTTATGGTTCTGCCGACCGACGAAGAACTTGCGATCGCAAGAGACACCGCTTCGATCGCACTGTAAGAACAAATCCGGGCTGCGGATTGATTTCCGCAGCCCTTTTTATGCCGATGCGATACGTACTGCGCGAAAACACCGCCGTTTCTGACGCTGTTGTAGAGGATATCCGGACACGATTCGGGTTTTCAAGACCGTTTGCCGCCATGCTTTTTCGGCGCGGTCTCATTTCAGATGCTGCGATCGAGGCGTTTCTGCATCCTGAAAAGACCGAGCTGCCCGATCCGTTTTCGCTTGCCGATATGGACCGTGCAGTCATGCACGTGAGAAGCGCGATCGAAGCAGGAGAACGAATCTGTGTATACGGCGACTATGACACCGACGGGGTATGCGCAACGGCGATCATCGTCGACGCACTGAAATCGCTTTCCGCGAATGTCACATATCTGCTGCCGAGCAGATTTCATGAGGGTTACGGGCTGAACCGTAATGCCGTCGACGCCATGCACGCGGACGGCGTGCGGCTCATTCTCACGGTCGACAACGGCATTTCGGCGCATGCGGAGATCGCGTACGCAAAGACACTCGGCATGGACACGGTCGTGACCGATCATCATCGCTGTCATGAAACACTGCCGGATGCGGAAGCGGTCGTGTGCGCTTCCAGAACGGATCAGAATCCCGCGCTCGGCGCATTATGCGGGGCTGCGGTCGCGATGCTGTTTGCGAACGCGCTCGGCATGCGGATCGGAAAATACCTGCCCGTCGCCGCGCTTGCGACGATGGCGGATGTTGTACCGCTGCATGAAACGAACCGCGCGATCGTCAGAAAGGGCCTGCCGCTTGTGAGCATGCAGCCCGGGCTTTCCGCACTTTTGGACGCAGCAGGCGTCACGGAGATCGCGGGGGGGAGCGTGCTTTCGTTTATCCTTGCGCCGCGGATCAACGCTGCCGGACGCATGGGCGACGCGACACGGGCGGTACGTCTGCTGCTGACCGAAAACGAAACGGAACGGCGCGCGCTTGCGGCGGAACTCGAAGGTGATAACGTCCGTCGCCGTACGGAGGAGCAGCGTATTTTCAAAGAAGCAGAGGCACAGATCACGGAGGCCGAACCGCGCATTCTCGTGCTCAAGGGAACAGACTGGAACACAGGCGTCATCGGCATCGTCGCGTCGCGCATTGTCGAAAGGCATCATTGCCCCGTACTGCTCTTTTCCGAGGTCAACGGACAGCTCGTGGGTTCGGGAAGAAGCGTGCCCGCCGTTGATCTCTTTTCGCTCCTCACACGCCATCAGGAGCTTCTTCTGCGCTTCGGCGGGCATCGGCTCGCCGCAGGCGCAACGATCGAACCCGCAACGTTTGAGACGCTGCAAACGGCGCTTTCGAACGATCTTAAAGAGCAGTTTCCTGAGGGACTGCCGGAAGAGGAACGAATCGTCGAGGACCGCATTGCGCTTTCCGAGATCACGCCGGCGTTTGCGCGGGAGCTGACCTTTCCTGCACCGTTCGGCGAGGAAAACCGCGCGCCGCTGTTTCTGATCGAGGGTACGCTTTCGGACGTTCGGACGATGGGCAGAGACGGCGCGCATATCGGCGCAAAGCTTTCCCAAGGCAATACGACCGTGCGCATCGTTTCATTCGGAAATGGCGACCGATATGCGGACTGGAGCGCGATCCAAAACGCGCGGGCGTACGCTTCGATCGAACTCGGAAGCTATATGGGACGACCGGAAGTCTCCGTCCGCATCGAAACGATTGAGTGCCCGGTCGACGCGCATGTCAGAAACGCGATCCTGACCTGCATCCGCGCTATCCGAAACGGCACACCGCTTCCGGGCGCGGAGACGCTGCGATTGCTTCCGAACGTTTCGGAACAGGAGATCCGTACCATCTACAAAGCGCTTTTGCCGCGGTTGAAAACAGGCGCGTTTTGCGACAGCCTCACCGAAAAGGAGCGGACTGCACTGCTGCCGCTTCTCGAGATCGGCGTTGTGCGCTACGAAAACGGAAAATTCTTTGCGGAATCGGTACAGGAGAAGAAACAAATTCAAAATGCCCTCTTGTATCCGGTCGTCATTTCAGGTAAAATATAAAGGTTGAGAGAAAGGAGGACGCTTATGGAGGAACGGTTGATCGCAATGTTCACCGAACGTTTCGGTGAGGAACAGGGAAAGCTGATGGCGGAAGCGATCGCCTTTGCTTCGCGCGTGCACTGCAACCAGAAACGCGACGACGGCACGCCCTTTCTTTCGCACCCGCTGACCGTCGCGTCCTATCTTCTCGATATGGGCATGGACGCGCCGACCGTGATCGCGGGCGTTCTGCACGATACCGTCGAAGACGGTGACAACGTGCAGGTCGCGGACATTGAAAAAATGTTCGGGAAAGAGGTTGCATTCCTTGTCGACGGCGTCACAAAGCTTACCAAATCCGGAAAACAGACGTACGTTACCAAGAAGCAGGAGCAGACGGAAAACCTCAGAAAGCTCTTTCTCGCGATCGCTGAGGATGTGCGCGTCGTTATCATCAAGCTTGCGGACCGGCTTCACAACATGCGGACCATCGACGTCTGCACGCCTGCAAAACAGATCAAAAAATCCAAGGAGACAATCGAGGTCTACGCGCCTTTGGCACACCGCTTTGGCATGGGCGCGATCCGAAGCGAGCTAGAGGATCTTTCATTTCGTTACCTGATGCCGGCGGAATACGAGAGCATCAAGGCACAGGTCGACGTGCAGCAAAAGGAGCGGTTGGAGCTTCTTTCGAGCGCCATGGAAAAGATGAAGGATCTCTTGAAGGAAGCGAACATCGAGGGCAGCGTTTCGGGCAGACCGAAGCATCTGTATTCCTCGTACCGCAAGATGCAGCGCAACAACTGCACGCTGCACGAGCTTTACGACCTCATTGCGATCCGCATCATCGTGGACACGGTCACGGACTGCTATGCGGCTTTGGGTGTGGTTCACGCAACGTGGAAGCCACTGCCGGGACGGTTCAAGGATTATATCGCGATGCCGAAGCCAAATCTGTACCGCTCGCTGCACACAACGGTCATGGACGAGAACGGCATCCCGTTTGAGGTGCAGATCCGAACGAAGGAGATGCACGCGACAGCGGAATACGGCATCGCAGCACACTGGATGTACAAAGAAGGTCGGCAGTCCATGACAGAGCTCGACCGCAGAACGGCGTGGCTTCGGCAGGTTCTGGAAGCTGATCAGGACGCGGAGGACAGCAAGGAATTCGTCGACAACATTCTGAAGGACTTTTTAGGCGAATACGTCTTCGTACTCACGCCGAAAGGCGAAATCATCGACCTTCCGGTCGGTTCGACACCGCTGGACTTTGCGTACCGCATCCACACAAACGTCGGACATCACTGCCAGCACGCCCGCGTTAACGGAAACGTCGTGCGGCTTGATTATAAGCTGAAAACGAACGACGTAGTCGAGATCATTACGTCCAATTCGCAGCAGGGACCGAGCCGCGATTGGCTTTCGATCGTCAAGACGCAGACGGCGAAGAACAAGATCCGGCAATGGTTCAAGCACGAGAACCGCGAAGAGAACATCCAGCGTGGACGTGAAATGCTTGAGGAAGCCGCAAAACGGCACGGACAGAGCCTTTCGATCCTGATGAAACCGGAATATCTTGCCGACGTTCTGAAGCGTCACAACTTCGTTACGGTCGACGATCTCTATTCCGCGATCGGTTTCGGCGGCGTATCGGCGGGACAGGTACTGCATAAACTCATAGACCTGAATCGCAAGGCGGAGCGCCTGGATGAGCTCAAAAAGCGTTTTGAGGATTCCGAACAGGAGCTTTCGAAAAAGCCGCTGCACCGTGCAAATCCGAAGGGGATCTACGTTCACGGCGATCCGGGCATGGCGGTGTTCTTCGGAAACTGCTGTAATCCTTTGCCCGGCGATCCGATCGTCGGTTACGTCACTCGCGGCAGAGGTGTTTCCGTGCACCGTGCAGACTGTAAGAACGTCCAGAGCTTAATGCAGGAAGCCGACCGCATGATCGAGGTTGAATGGGCGCTTGACGAGCATACAAGCTTCTCCGCGACAATCCGCGTATTCATCGAGGACAAGCCCGGCTCGCTCATGGAGGTTTCGAAGGTGCTGTTGAACCTCAACGTCAACATGACCGACCTTTCAAGCCGGTCGACCGAGGACGGATACGCGGCAATGGAAATCACCTGCACGGTCACCGGAGCGGAGCAGCTGCAGATGATCATTGCGAATCTCAGAAAGATCAAACAGGTCGTGGACGTGTTCCGCGTATAAGGAGGAAACGATGCGTGCAGTCGTACAGCGCGTGACGGAAGCAAGCGTTAAAATTGATGACGAAACGGTCGGCGCGATCGAAAACGGACTTTGCGTCCTTTTGGGAGTATCGACAGACGATACGGAAGCGGACGCGGACTATATCACAGAAAAGCTTCTCGGGCTTCGCATCTTTGACGACGAAAACGGCGTACCGAATAGGTCCATACAAGACATTTCCGGCGCGATCCTTCTGATCTCGCAGTTTACGCTCATGGGCGACGCAAGAAAAGGCAGACGACCAAGCTATATCCATGCTGCCAGACCCGAAACTGCAATCCCGCTGTATGAGCGGTGCATTGCGGCACTGCGGGCGTCGGTTCCTGTCGAAACGGGACGCTTCGGCGCGGACATGAAGGTCTCAATTTTGAACGACGGACCGTTTACGATCCTTTTGGATTCCAAGAAAGGTTTTTGATATGATTCTCCTGAGCTATCCCTGCGGACCGGTTTCGGCAAATATGATCTTTGTCGGCGCAGACGGCGCGAAAACTGTTGCGGTGATCGACCCGTCGGACGCGGCGCTTGCGCTTGCGATCCTGAAGGACCGCGGCTGGACGCTTTCGGATATTCTTATCACGCATAGGCATTTCGACCATCTCCTGGGCGTTGCGAAGCTTAAAAAGGCGACCGGCGCGAAAATCTATATCTCCGAAGCGGACGCGGACGGACTGCGAAGTGCCCGCGAGAGTTTAGCCATGATGGCGGGCGAACGGCAGGAACCGGTCGAGCCGGACGTGCTGCTGCACGACGGCGACACGTTCGATGCGGCGGGATTAAGCTTCCGCGTTCTTGAAACGCCGGGACATACAGCAGGCGGGATCACATTCGTCTGCGACGAACAGCGCTGCGCGTTCGTTGGCGACACGCTTTTTCAAGACGGATACGGGCGGTTCGATCTGCCGGGCGGCGACCTTCATGCTTTGACTTGCTCGATCAAAAACGTACTCTTTGCGCTGCCGGATGATTACAGGCTTTTCCCCGGGCATGAAGAGCCGACAACCGTGGCACAGGAGAAACGCACCAATCCGATCAATTACGAGGGCGTATGGTTCGACTGATCACGAATACACCGCAATATTTCAACGACATCGCCGAGGAAATCCGTATGTTCCTCGGTCTTGTTTCAATCACGCCGGAAGAAACACCGGAAACGAAGCTTTTCATTTCTGCCATACTGAACGATGCAGAACAGACTGCCTCGGCTGCTGCGGACGGCGAACCGATCACGGTCCCCTATACGGTCGACGACCGCGACCCGCTTGATCGGAAACGACAGGAAAAGCGCGCGTTGAAACGCGCTGTCTATGCTCTGATGCAGCGTCTGTATCCCACGGAAATGCCTTGGGGGAGCCTCACCGGCATTCGCCCGACGAAGCTTTTAAGAGAACTTTGCGAACGCGTCGGAGACGAGGAAGCGGTGCGGCAATTCCGCCAAGTATTCTCCGTGCGTATCGACAAGCTCCGTCTTGCCGCAACGATCAACGCCGTGCAAAAGCCGATCATCGAGTCGGTGAAGCCCAACGACGTCGATATCTACGTCGGCATTCCGTACTGCAAAACGCGCTGCCTCTATTGTTCTTTCGGCGCGGAGATCGCCAAAAAGAACGCGATTGCGGAATACCTGCCGTATCTTTATAAGGATATTGAAAACGGCGCGCGGCTTGTGCGCGACGGCGGTTTTCATGTCCGCGCGACGTACCTCGGCGGCGGCACGCCGACCGTGCTCTCGGCGCAGGAACTGGACTTGCTTTTAACGCGCTTGGAAACGAACTACGGCGGATTCGGCACGGAATGCACCGTGGAAGCCGGAAGACCGGACACCATCACGAAGGAAAAATTGCAGACGCTGCGCGATCACGGCGTGGAGCGCATCTCCATCAACCCGCAGACGATGTCGGACGAGACTTTACGCCGCATCGGCAGAGCGCACACCGCCGCGCAGATCAAAGAGGCGTTCGCGCTTGCACGCTCGATGGGTTTTTCCTCGATCAATATGGACCTCATCGCGGGCTTGCCGGGCGAAACGATCGCGGATTTTGAACGTACGCTTTCGGAGATCAAAGCGCTCCGTCCCGACAACCTCACCGTGCATACGCTTGCAATCAAGCGTTCGAGCAGACTGAAAGACCGACTGGACGAGTACCCTCTTCCGCCACGATCGGACGTGGAAACCATGATCGACATGGGATTTTCAGCGGCAAAGGAAATCGGGCTTTGGCCGTACTATATGTACCGGCAGAAGTATCAGAACGGCAACCTTGAAAATGTCGGCTACGCGGCAGACGGCAAGCTCTGCGTCTACAATGTCGACATGATGGAGGAAACGACCTCCATTCTTGCGCAAGGCGCAGGAGCGATGACAAAGCGTGTGTTCGATTCCGAGAATCGCGTCGAGCGCATCCCGAACCCGAAAGACGTGCCGACCTACGGCTCAAAGCTGAATGCGTTGGACACCGCCAAAAGAATGCTGTTTCTGTGCGAGAATAAATCTTGACAACCGGGTTTTGCATGGTATAATAAGCGCAAAGCGTTGAACGGAAGAGTACCGGTCCGAAGTTTCCAAGAGAGCATGCCCGCGGCTGGAAGGCATGTAAACAGACGACATGGGAAGGACATCCACGAAGCTTCATGCCGGAAGAAAAAGGCATGACGGAGACCCTTCGTTATCAGGGAAAAGCGCGCAGTATCTACTGCGAAACAGGGTGGCACCGCGGTCCTTCCGTCCCTATCATGGGCGAAAGACCGCGATTTTTTATAGGAGGTTTTTATGGCATACAAAGCGCCGAAAGGCACAAAGGACGTACTCCCGGAAGAGAGCTATCGCTGGCAATACCTTGAGAGCACGATCCGTAAGATCGTCAGAAAATACGGGCTTTTGGAAGCGCGCACCCCGTGCATCGAGCACACCGAACTGTTTTTGCGCGGCGTCGGCGACACCACGGACATCGTACAGAAGGAAATGTACACCTTCACCGACAAAGGCGACCGCAGCATCACGCTGAAGCCCGAGGGCACGGCTGGCGCGGTCCGCATGTTCGTGGAAAACGGATTGTATTCGGAAGCCCAGCCCACCAAGATGTATTATCTCTACTGCCCGGTGTTCCGCTATGAACGCCCGCAGGCGGGAAGACTACGCGAGCATCACCAGTTCGGCGTGGAGATCTTCGGTTCTCAGAGCCCCGCGGCGGACGCGGAGGTCATTTCGATCGCATCGGAGCTGTTCCAAACGCTCGGCTGCACAGACCTCACCATCAAGCTGAACAGCATCGGCTGCCCGAAGTGCCGCGGACGCTATCAGCAGGCGTTGAAGGAATACCTTTCGAGCCGCTACGACGAGCTTTGCGAAACCTGCAAGACGCGGTTTGAAACGAACCCGCTGCGCATCCTTGACTGCAAAGTCGATTCATGCAAGTCGATCGTAAAGGACGCGCCGCATACGATGGACTATGTCTGCGATGACTGCCGCGCGCACATGAACGAGCTGATGCGGCTTCTGGATCTTGCGGGCATCCGCTACGAGATCGACCCGATGCTCGTGCGCGGTCTCGATTATTACACCAAGACGGTATTTGAGATCGTCTCCGGCATGCCCGGCGCGCAGGGCACGCTCTGCGGCGGCGGACGCTACGACGGACTGATCAAAGAACTCGGCGGTCCGGACATGCCCGCGGTCGGCTTCGGTCTCGGCATGGAGCGGCTTCTGCTCATCATGGACAACCTCGGGATCGAAATTCCGAAGCCCGTACGGTACGACGTCATGCTGATCGGTCTCGGAAGCGACGCAAAGGACAGGTGCTTTACGCTTGCAAGAGCGCTTCGCGATCGCGGCGTTTCGGTCGATCTCGACCTCATGGACCGCAGCGTCAAGGCACAGATGAAGTATGCCGATAAGACCGGCGCTCTGTATACGCTTGTCATCGGCGACGAGGAGATCAAGAACAAAGCCGCGACCATGAAGTCCATGCGCGGCGGCGATTCGATGCAGGTACAACTCGATGCGGAAAGCATCGCAAATGCAATTCGGAGGGAATAAACGATGGGAGAATTTTTAAGCGGATGGAAACGCACGTGCTACTGCACGGAACTCGGTAAAGAAAACGTCGGGCAGGAAGTCACGCTGATGGGATGGACGAATGTCCGCCGCGACCTCGGCGCGCTGATCTTTGTACAGCTTCGCGACCGTACAGGACTGATGCAGATCGTGTTCGACTCGTCGACACTGTCGAAAGAGGATTTTGACCGCGCAAGCACGATCCGCTCCGAATACGTTCTGGCAGTAAAGGGCGTTCTTGAAGCCCGTACCGGCAACATGATCAACCCGAACATGAAGACCGGCGAGATCGAAGTGAAGGTAACAGAGTTCAAAATCCTGAGCACTGCCGAAACGCCGCCGATCGACACGAGCGACGACTGCAACGCAGGCGAGCTTTTGAGACTTAAGTACCGCTACCTGGATCTTCGCCGTCCGTGCATGCAGAAAAACCTCATCATGCGCAATAAGATCACGCGCATCACACATGAATACTTTGCGGAAAACGGCTTTTTAGAGATCGAAACGCCGATGCTGACCAAGAGCACGCCCGAAGGCGCGCGAGACTATCTCGTGCCGAGCCGCGTCCATCCGGGAAGCTTCTACGCGCTGCCGCAGAGCCCGCAGCTGTTTAAGCAGCTTCTGATGCTTTCAGGCTTCGATCGCTACATGCAGATCGCGCGATGCTTCCGCGACGAGGACCTTCGTGCCGACCGTCAGCCCGACTTTACGCAGATCGACCTTGAAATGTCGTTTGTGGAAGCGGACGATGTCATGGCGATGAACGAGGGCTTTTTGAAGCGCCTCTTTAAGGAAACGCTTGACCTCGACATTCAGCTGCCGCTGCCGCGCATCACGTGGCAGGACGCGATGGACCGCTACGGCTCCGATAAGCCCGATACGCGCTTCGATATGGAGCTCTGTGACCTGTCCGAATGTGTGAAGGACAGCGGATTCTCCGTGTTCCAGAACGCTTTGAAGGACGGCGGCAGTGTCCGCTGCATCGTGGCGAAAAACGCAACGTCGCACTTTTCCCGCAAGGAGATCGACGCGCTCGGCGAATTTGTCAAGACCTATAAGGCGAAGGGCCTTGCGTGGATGAACTGGAAGCCCGAAGGACTGCAGTCTCCGATCGCGAAATTCCTCACAGAGGATGAAATCAACGCGATCAAGGCGAAGACAAACTTCGAGCAGGGCGACGTGATGTTCATCGTTGCGGATAAGAACCCGGTCGTGTGGGCGGCGCTCGGCGCGCTGCGCCTGAAGCTCGGCGACAAGCTCGGTCTCATCGATCCGAAGAAGTTCAATCTTCTGTGGGTCGTCGAGTTCCCGCTTCTGGAGTGGAGCGAGGAGGAGAACCGCTTTGTAGCGATGCACCATCCCTTCACGAGCCCGATGGATGAGGACCTTCCGTATCTCGATACCGATCCGGGCAGAGTCCGTGCAAAGGCGTACGACATTGTGCTGAACGGAAATGAGATCGGCGGAGGTTCGATCCGTATCCATTCGACCGAGCTGCAGGCCAAGATGTTCGATGTCATCGGTCTTTCCAAGGAACAGGCGGAAGCACGGTTCAAGTTCCTGCTTGACGCGCTGAAATACGGCACGCCGCCGCACGGCGGTCTGGCGTACGGGCTCGACCGCGTGACGATGCTGATCTGCGGCGCGCAATCGATCCGCGACGTCATCGCGTTCCCGAAGGTGCAGAACGCATCCTGCCCGCTGACGAACGCGCCCGACCCGGTCGACGCAAAACAGCTCGAGGAGCTGCATATCGCGGTCGTTCCCGAGGAAGAATGAGATTGAAATAAAGAAAGGAGATACAACTATGGCAAATATCATCACAGGCACACAGGAAAACTTTGATTCCGTCATCAACGGCGAGCTTCCCGTTCTGGTGGATTTCTGGGCAACATGGTGCGGTCCGTGCCGCATGGTCGGTCCGTTCATTGAACAGCTTGCGGACGAATACGAAGGCAGAGTTGCTTTCATGAAGGTCAATGTCGACGAGGAGCCCGAGCTTTGCGAAAAGTATCGCGTCAGCTCGATCCCGAATCTCGTTCTGTTCAAGGACGGTGACGTGCTCGATCAGAGCGCAGGCGCGCGTCCGAAGGCGCTGATCGCGCAGTTTATCGAGCAAGCGCTGTAAGCCCTTTGCAATGCGCAAAAAGCGAACAATCATCATAGCTGTCATCGCAGCCGTCGTTCTCTTGCTGGCGTTGTCCGCATTAGATACGCGGCTGCGTGTCGTTTCTTATACGGTTTCGGACGAGCGTATTCTTTCGCCGGTACGGATCGTGCTTCTTACGGATCTCCATTCCTGCGGATACGGCGAGGGACAACGGGAACTTCTCGACGCGATCGACGCGCAGAAGCCGGATTTGGTTTTGCTCGGGGGAGATATCTTCGACGACGATCTTAAAAACGACAACACGAAGATCGTACTGGAATATGTCGCCGAACGTTATCTATGCTTCTACGTTTCCGGAAACCATGAATACTGGCACGAAGATCCGGAAGCGCTTTTTAATGAGGTGCAAGAGCTTGGTATCCCGATCCTTCACGGAACCAACGAAACTGTCACGGTCGGACGCACGACGCTGCAAATCTGCGGCATTGACGATCCCGCCTGTGCGGAAATCGACATAGATGAAAGCGCGGTTGATCTGCGAAAAGCGGCGAGGGAAGCCGTGACGGAAAAACAGCTGCAATCCGCAGCGGCCGGAACAGACGGACGGTATTCGATCCTGCTTGCGCATCGCCCCGAGCTGATCGAAACGTATGCGAAGTACGGCTTTGATCTTGTGCTTTCAGGACATGCGCACGGCGGACAGATGCGGATACCGGGTATTTTGAACGGGTTGTTTTCGCCGGGGGAAGGATGGTTTCCAAAGTACGCGGGCGGAGAATACCGTGTCGGCGAAACGACGATGATCGTCAGCCACGGGCTTGCGCGGGAATCCACCGCCGCGCCGCGCATCTGGAACCGACCGGAACTGGCCGTGATCGAACTGCTGCCCGAAGATCAAAACCCGTAACACAGAGCAATAAAAGAACGGATGATAATACGATGATCTATGATATTTCACAGCCGGTATTTGGAAGCAGCGTGTATCCGGGCGATCCGGAGCCGATAAAGGAACTGCTTGCAAGCCTTGAAACCGGAGACGGATACAATCTTTCCGCGTTCTCGATGTGCGCACATAACGGAACGCATGTGGATGCGCCGCTGCACTTTCTGAAGGACGGAAGAGGCGTCGGATCCGTCGCGCTCGAAAAATTCGTCGGTCCTGCATATGTGGGAACGGCGCAGGGCGATGTCAATGAACGGGAAGCGCGGGCATTGCTTAAAGCTGCGCAAAAAGCATGTCCCGGCGCAGAACGTCGCATTCTCATTAAGGGAAACGCGACTGTTACACTCGAAGCCGCAAAGACGTTTGCAAACGCAGGGATCGATCTGATCGGCAATGAATCGCAGACGGTGGGACCCGAGGATGCGCCGATGGCGGTACATCTTGCGCTGCTTTCCGCGGAGGTCATTTTGCTCGAAGGGGTCCGGCTTTCCGAAGTGCCGGACGGCGCATATCTTCTGAACTGCGCGCCGATTAACCTCGGCGAAACCGACGGCGCGCCGTGCCGCGCGATCCTTATGAATCTCTGAACCAAAATCAAAAGACGGGGGAGGCAAGCGCCTCTCCCGTCTTTGCTGTTTTTGTCATCACCAGATAAAGGGGATCACCTTGTATTTCACGCGTGTTTTGTATTCCTTGTAGCCGTCGAGCCCTTCTTCGAGCACCTGTTCCTCGTTTCTCATGCGCAGCGCAATGATCGGGATATACAGGAGCAGGATCGCGACCGAGATTGGCGAGCCGAGCACGATCCCCATGGACAGGAACAGAAACAGCGTGGCGCTGTACATCGGATGCCGTACGATCCCGTAGAGCCCGGTGTCGATAACCTTCTGGTTCTCCTGCACCTCGACTGTCCGCGAAAGATAGGTGTTTTCCCGCAGGACCTCTGCATACATGAGATACGCGGCAAGGAAGACGCCGACGCCGATCCAAACCGCCCACGCGGGCAGCACGATCCATTGAAACCGGTAGTTCAGCCCGGCAACGATGAACGCGGCAAGAAACATGATCCCGGAGAGCGCAAGCACCACCTTTTGTTCATTCTCCTTCTCTTTTGCATTCAGACGCTTCTTTAAAAGTGCGGGGTTTTTGAATATCATCACGATCCCGGCGATAAACATCGGCACAAACAAAAAGCCGAGAAACAGCCACGCATTCCAATAACGCAGACTTCCCGCGGGCAGAAACAGCAAAAGCCCGATGAGAACCAACCCCAGAAAGAACTTTGCGATCGCCTGAATAAACAGCCTTCCCGTCATTTGTCCGCCTCCCGTTCTGTGATGGTGACGCGGATCGTGTCGCCGTGCTTTTTTCCAAGCTGCTTTCGAATGTCATTCCGCACGCCGATGATATAACAGACGTTCCCATCCGCGTCCTTCACGCCCATGTTCACGATGCTTCCGTCATACGGAACGCCGTCGAACGTGGCATGGACCTTGACGCGTCCTTTTTTGAACTCCTTTCGGGTATCCCATGGAAAGATCACATATGCGCCGCCGTCGGGTTCTTCGTGCAGAATTGCGGTGAATGCATATGTCTTTCGAACCGCTCGTTCCATCCGGATCTCCGTCGCACCGACGGACGGAAGATACTGCTCCTCGCCGGTCGCGCCAAATCCGCATTTTTCATAGAAGCGGATCGCCCGCGCGTTGCCCTTCAGCACCCAGAGCGCGAGCTTTCGGTATGCTTTGAGCCGTTCCGTTCCCGCGTTGAAGAGCCGCTGCCCGACGCCCGTTCCCCAATATTCCGGCAGCACGTACAGCGCGAAGATCTCGCCCGTATCCGGGGCGTCCTCGCCGCCGTCGTCGTAGCCGACGAAGCCCAGAACGCGTTCGCCGTCCTTTGCGATCAGGATATTGTCCGGCCAACGGTACGCGATCTCCTCGCATTTTTCAGGCGTGAATTTATTAAGATACGACTGATCGATCAGCCCCGTATACGCCGCGTGCCAGGTCGCCCAATGCACATGCGCCTTGCCCCTGAATTCGGCGTCGGTCTCCATTTTCCTGATTTCGATCTCCATACAGCACCTCACCGGAGCGACATCACGTAGATCTGACAGGGGTTCCACTCGTCCCAGAGGGTCGGAAACACTTCGAATTCCCTGAACCCCAAGCTGAGATAGAACAGGTTTGTGCGGTCGTACTCCTCGTATCGGCCCATCTGCACAGTCTTGACCTGCAGAAAGGAGTAGCCCCGTTCCGCGACGATCGCCTTTGCCGCCTGAAAGAGCGCGGTGCCGATCCCTTTCCGATGGTATTCCTTGAGAACGCCCATCACGGCAAGCTCGACGGTATCCCTGCCGGTCTGCTTGAGGCACAAAAATCCGTTCGGCACGCCGTTTTCCGTAGAAGCGATCATGATCTCGTCCGCACTCTCCTTGATATAGCTTTCCCGCGCCTCCGGGATCCCGAACCATTCGGGCAACGCTTCAAGGATCAGCCGCGCGATCCGGCTCTTTTCTTCGGCTTCAGGGACGATCCATATCATTGCAAACCTCCGGTTTTCCTTTGACAAACAGCGGCATGTCATATTCATCCACGCCGTTTTCGATGAATCCGAGCGATTTCCAAAACCGCACGGATTCCGGCTTTTCGCTGTTGATCTCATAATATCTCGCGCCGTCCGCTTTCGTATACTGCTCCAGCGCTTCAAAGCAGCGATGTCCCGTGCCGTTTCCGCGGAAGGCGGGGAAGACCCAGAAATCGAGAACGAAGCATTTGCCGCCCTCGCTTTCGTAAGTGCAGTACGACGCCGCGCCGATCCGTTCGCCGCCGCGCAGAAAGTACGCGATATGATGGCGGTTCCGCTCCCGCCTCATATGCGCCTCAATGATCCCGCGGTATTCGCCGCCGGAAAAGTATGCGATATCCTCGTCATCGGAAATGATCCCATCATCGATCAGATACCGGATATGCGCGTCCCAGAACGCCGGAAGCGCCTCCGGCGCGATCTCTTCGATCCCGATCATAACGACCTCTCTGCTTTGTTTTGATCCAGTATATCACGGATCGCGCCGGCTGTCACGCGGAAAGTATATTTTCAAAAGGCGAGTAAAACACTTGACATTTGGGGAGGATATCTGTAATATAAAGCCGAGTGAAACGGTAGGGATTTGAGATGAAGTTTTCAACGAAAGGCACATACGGCCTGCGCGCAGTCGTCGAGCTTGCGGCACATTACGGGGAAGGGCCCGTATCGCTTGCGGCTGTGGCGACGGAACAGGGAATTTCCGAGGCGTATCTCGAACAGTTGATGCGTTCGTTGAAAAATGCCGGTATCGTGAAAACGACACGCGGCAAGACGGGCGGCTATCTTCTGACGAAGGAACCGCAGAAGATCAGCGTTCTGGAGGTGCTTCGCGCACTGGAAGGCAGTACGGACGTGGTCGACTGCGTCGGAAGCGACGCGAACCCGTGCGAAAACGCCTGCACGTGCTCGGCGCGTCCGCTGTTTTTGAAGCTTCAGAGCCGTATCAACGCCGTCCTTGAGGAAACGACGATCGGAGAACTTACCGAAGATCATATCGAACAGAAAAAGAGGATCGAACATGCACGTTTATCTTGACAATGCAGCGACCACCAAGGTCCTGCCCGAGGTCATCGAGGCGATGATCCCGTACTACACGGAGTTTTACGGCAATCCGTCGAGCTTCCACAGCTTCGCGCGCGACGCGCATAAGGGACTGGACGACGCGCGGCGCACGGTTGCAAAGTGCCTAAACGCGGCGAACCCGTCGGAGATCTACTTCACCGGCGGCGGCAGCGAAGGCGATAACATGATCCTGCGCGGCGTAGCGCAGGCATATCGCAAGAAGGGCAATCACATCATCACGTCGAAGATCGAACACCACGCGATCCTGCATACGCTGCAGGAGCTTGAAGACAAGGGACTTGCGACCGTTACGTATCTGGACGTCGATGAAAACGGTCTCGTCGATCCGGAAGCGGTCCGCGCGGCGATCCGGCCCGAGACGATCCTTGTTTCGATCATGATGGCGAACAACGAGGTCGGCACGATCGAGCCCATCAAGGAGATCGGCGCAGTCTGCCGTGAGGCCGGCGTGCTGTTCCACACCGACGCGGTGCAGGCGATAGGTCACATTCCGGTCGATGTGCAGGATATGAACATCGATCTCCTTACGCTTACGGCGCATAAGTTCCACGGTCCGAAGGGCGTCGGCGCGGTCTACATCAAAAAAGGCGTGCGCATCCCCGCGATGATCACCGGCGGCGGTCAGGAGAACAAAAAGCGTGCCGGCACGGAGAATGTTCCCGGCATCGTCGGTCTTGCAAAGGCATTGGAAATTCAGACAGAGAACCTTGAAGCGAACATGCAGAAGATGACGGCACTTCGCGACAAGCTGATCGCGGGCGTCGAGGAAAAGATTGCGACCGTACATCTGAACGGGCACAGAACGCAGCGCCTTCCGAACAATGTCAACTTCGGCATCCGCTACATCGAAAGCGAAAGCATCCTTCTGATGCTCGATCTCAAAGGCATTGCGGCTTCGTCCGGCTCAGCATGCACGTCCGGTTCTTTGGACCCGTCCCACGTGCTTTTAGCAATGGGCATCTCGCATGAGGAAGCGAACGGTTCGCTCCGCATGACGCTTTCGGAATTCACGACCGAAGAAGAGATCGACTACGTTCTGGAGGTTCTGCCGCCGATCGTGCAGAGACTCAGAGACATGTCACCGATTTATCCCAAAGGAGGAGTACAGTAATGCAGTATTCGGAAAAAGTTTTGGATCATTTTCAGCATCCGAGAAACGTCGGCGAGATTCCGGACGCGTCCGGCGTCGGTACCGTCGGAAACGCCAAGTGCGGCGACATCATGCAGATGTTTTTGAAGATCAATGACGACGAGATCGTTGAAGATGTCAAGTTCAAGACCTTCGGCTGCGGCGCGGCGATCGCAACGAGCTCGATGGCGACGGAGCTCATCAAGGGCAAACCGCTCTCGGAGGTCGAAAAGCTGACAAACGAAGCGGTCGTGGAAGCGCTCGAAGGACTTCCGCCGGTCAAGATCCACTGTTCGGTGCTTGCGCAGGAAGCGGTGCAGGCGGCGATCGCGGACTATCGCGCAAAAAAAGAAAACAAGCAAAAAGAGGAAGCGCCGAAAGCGGAATAATCACAGCACAGCTCCGCATACTAACCTCAAAAAAGAAAGAGGTGATCGCATGCGTATGGCAATGCTCGGAATCGGCATGGCAGTCGGCGCGGCGGTAGCTGCGACCGCAATGTGCACCATGTATCCGGATATCCCGCGTCGAATGAAGCGCGACGGAAAAAAGGTCATCCAGAAGACAACACGGATGATGCATCTTTAAGAGGGAGGAGGAATCCTCCCTTTGGCCTGTCGAAATAGCTTTTTCAACAGGCCGTTTTTTTGTTTTTGCCTGAAATCCTTTGGTTTTCACCCGGCGAAAGCAGCAAGGAGTCAAATTCACAGCACGACCGTTTCGCCAAATTCGGCGGAATGAAGTGTTCGGGGCTTATGCGCATTTACCAAGATCCTGCTCTGCGGGTGATCGGGCATCAGCGATACAGAGAAATTGCCTGATGCATGACAAAATGCTTCCGGTTGTCATGTTGCAAAGTTTTCACATTCGAGTATTGACGAATGCGGCGTTTTTTCGTATAATATCGAAAGATAAATGAAAGGAAAACCGATTATGCTTTTGAATTTGGCTATTTCCGTATTGAATGCAAATGTATCCTGCCTGCAGGGCGCAAGCGAAAGTGCCCAGGGCTGCGCCGGCGGCAACCTGATGACGCTTCTTCTGCCGCTACTTATGGTGGTCGTGCTGCTGGTCGTGATGTTCATTCCGCAGCGTCGCCGCGACAAGCAGGTCAAGGATATGCTCAGTTCTCTGAAGACTGGCGATCGCGTTCGCACCATCGGCGGCATTTACGGAACGATCTCCTCTATCAAGGACGACGTTGTTGTTCTTTCCGTCGGACCCGACAAGGTCAAGCTCGTGTTTGCACGCGGTGCGATCTCCCAGGTCGAGGATGCGGGCGTTGAGAATACCATGACCGAAGAAGTGAAAGACTGATCTGTATTCAAAAGCCCGGATCTCCGGGCTTTTTTGTTTGAAAAGAACGTAAAGCGAATGAAGGTTCGTTCCCAAAAACAGAGAAACAGAAAGCGTCGCGCGCTCGCTTGGGCGTTCGGCGTTCTTTTCGCGCTCGTGATCGCAGTGCTGATCCATTACCGCGGCGTTCGTGCGGTTCGATTCGCGGAATACGGCGAACCCATATCGGCTGCCGACTTCACATCGCGCGACGCCGTACTTGAAACAGACGCGGATGAGCTGCCCTGCGGATGGCATGCTTTAAACCTGTCGATCGGCGGCGTACCGACGCCAGTGATCCTGATCGTTCGGGATACGGTCGCACCGACGGCAGAAGCGGTTGATACGGTCGTTCCGATCGGGTCCTCGCCGACACCGGATACGTTTCTCAAAAACATACGGGATGCAGGTACGGTACGGGTTTCCTTTGCGAATCAGCCGGATTTTGATACGGAATGGAGCGATACCGTCGAGATCGTTCTGGTAGATCAGGGAAACAACCAAACGATCATTCCTGTTCGCGTTTCTGTTCGCGCGACGGTCGAAACGCTGACCGTTGAGGCGGGATCGGATATCCCGGAAGCGGAACGGTTTCTGATTGAGGGCGTTTCGGCAACGCAGGAAACACCGATTGAAACGGAGATGCTGCATCACGTCGGGACGTATCCGATCACGTTTATCACCGACAGCGGCTTCCGTTCCGTTTCAAAGCTTACCGTTGCCGACACGTCTGCGCCGAAAGCCGAATCTACGCTTCTTGTGCTTTCGTCGGTTGAGACCGCAGAAGCGAAAGCGTTTGTGCAAAATGCTGCCGACGAGACGGACCTTGCCTTTTCGTTCCTATCTGCGCCGGACTATAAGAGCCGCGAGGTGCAGACGATTGCCGTGCGAGTCACGGATGAGGGCGGCAACACGACCGACGTGGAGAGCAAGCTTTTAATTTCAGACGTCCGACCGCGGATTGTTGAGGCGAGACGCGAAGCGCTGACACCTGAGGACTTCGAAAACAGCGACGGACAGACCATCCGGGTGGATCCGTTCATCCCGGATACGCCCGGTACGTTTGCTGTTTCGATCACCGTTAACGGCGTTGCGGAAACGCCTGCGATCACGGTCGTCGACACAACGCCGCCGAAGCTCACCGAAAAGCCGGAGACAGACTCGAAGACATTCTATACCCGGCATGCGTACTCGCCGGAGGATTTATTCTCGGCAGAGGATATCACGCCGGTCACGCTGTCGTTTGAGGGCAAGCCGGATTTCAACACTGCGGGACCGTGCACGGTCACGGTGATTGCAACGGACACGAGCGGAAATACATCGAAAGCGTCGGTCACGATCAATCTTGTCGTCGACGTGAATCCGCCGCACCTTTACGGCGTGATCGACCGAATTCTTTACGTCGGCGAACCGATCGCGTACTTTTCGGAGGTTTTCTCTGAGGATGACGAGGACGGAACCGTCGAGGTCACCGTCGAATCCAAGGTGGTATTGCAGGAGGAGGGGACCTATCGGGTCGTCTACCGCGCGGCGGACATGAGCGGCAATGCAGCAGAGCAGGCATGCAATTTCAAGCTGATTCAGCGCACGGTGACAGAAGAAGAGCTTCACACGCTTGCCAAGAGCATTATGGAGGAGATCACAACGCCGGACATGGTCGACGCGGAAAAGCTCAGAGCGATCTTCGACTACGTACAGCAGCATATTGTTTACGCAAACGGCGTAAACAACAACTATACCGACTGGCGTAAAGCGGCGTTTGACGGGCTTTCGCAGGGAACGGGTGACTGCTTCAATATCTATTCGCTGACGCGTGCGCTGCTCGATGAAACGGATATTCCTTATCTTTCTGTTGAGCGCGTCAAAACAAGCACCTGGCGAACGAGGCATTATTGGGTGATGGTCAATCTAGGTACGGGCTGGTACATCTATGATCCGACATGGACGCCGCGGCATCAGGTGAACTGCTTCATGTGGACGAAGGAGCAGAGCAGAACGGTTTATCTGTACTGGAATTACAACGAAGCGGATTACCCGCCGCTTGCCTCGGAGTCGTTCGACTACGATGCGGTCGTTGAGATGGAGCACGGCGGACTGCTGCCGTAGGACAGTTTGGGTCTGTCGAAATACGGCAATTTTCATTGGACAGGTACCTGCTTGTCATGCAAACCCCGAATCCCGCATAGGATGCGGCAAAGGGGGTGGGAAGGCTTGGCAACGGCCAAAAGAAAAAAGCGGACAAAGACTGCGAGGCGCGCGATCGTGCGCGGAGCGGCGCTCGGTGCGAGTGTACTGGTGATTTCTGTCCTGCTTCTGACGCTGTTCGTCTATCTGGAGTGGCTGCCGGAATCTGCGATTTCGATCGGCAATACGGTGATCAAGATCCTAACGGCGATCGCCGCAGGCATTTTCACGGGTATCGGACGCGAGAAAGCACCGTGGTATTTCGGCGGGATCGCTTCGATTCTTGCATTGGCGGTTTCGATTGTGCTAATGTTGGTTTATCTCGGCGCATTCAGCCCGACGTGGAATCTGCTTGCGGATCTTCTGATGGGCTTTGCAATCGGCTCTGCCGCTTCAGCGGTGCTTTCAAAACGCAAAACGGAATAAGAGAAGCCGGACCTTTTACAGTCCGGCTTGCTGTTTCCTCGGAGACAATCAACCGTAGGGACGACCACCGGTCGTCCGTTCCTTTGATCGGCGACTGGGCAATACCCGTCCCTACAGCAAATTTCGTTGTTTAGATGCGGGCGGACATTCTTGCGTAGTACAGAATACGTTTCGCAAGCTCCGGTGAGAAGTCTTTCTTCTCGGAGCGCCATCGCCAACAGCCGGTGGAGCTCGGGTTGTTCATGCGGCAGTCGTCACCGAGGCCCAGATAGTCCTGCATCTGTAAAATCGCAAGCTCCGCAACGGAGTTCAGTACGCCGCGCGCAAAGCCAAACGGCATGCCTTCACGCTCGTTGAGACCGAGATAATCGACGGCAAATGCCACGCACTCCGCGGGAGCGGTTTCAACCCAGCCCATGATCGGCGTATTGTCGTGCGTGCCGGTGTAAGCAATGCTGTGCACTGGGTAGTTGTGGGGAAGCTCTCGGGAATTTCCGAATGGATCGAATCCGAACTGCATGACGCGCATGCCCGGGAAGCCGGAATCGGAAAGAAGCTTTTTCACCTCTGGCGTGAGATAGCCGAGATCCTCCGCGATGATCGGAAGATTCGGGCATTCGTCCTTGATTGCACGTACCAGCTTCATGCCGGGACCGGGATACCACGCGCCGGGACGGGCGTCTGTTGAACCGAACGGCACGCCCCAGTAGCTTTCAAGACCCCGGAAATGGTCGATGCGGATCACGTCAAAGCGGGTCGCCACTGCGGAAACACGGCGGCGCCACCATTGGAAATCATCAGCTTCATGCTTTGCCCAATCATAGATCGGGTTGCCCCATAGCTGCCCCAGCTCGGAGAAATAGTCCGGCGGCACACCCGCAACAAGCGTCGGATTGTGCCGTTCATCCATCAAAAACAGATCCGGATCCGCCCATACGTCCGCCGAATCGTGCGGGACGTAGATCGGAATATCGCCGATGAGCTTGACACCGTGTGCGTTTGCGTATGCGCGAAGCGGCTTCCATTGTTTATCGAACTCATACTGCATGAAACACTGAAAATCGATCTCATCACGCAGCAGCTCAGAATATTTCGCGACAGCTTCCGGCGTGCGGCCTTGAATCGCGGGATCCGGCCAAGCATACCATGCCGTGTTGTTGAAATGCGTCTTGACGGCGCAGAACAGGGCATACGTATCGAGCCACCAGTCGTTTTCACGGACGAAATCTGTCATCGCAGTGCGGTCGAAGCGCGCAAACGCCTTGCGGAGAACGGTGAAACGGTTTTCCCACAGCTTGCCGTAATCAACCCGGGTCGGATCGTCGCCCCAGTCGAGATCGCATTCCGCTTCAGAAAGAAGCCCTTCTTCAAGGAGCATCTCGAGATCAATGAGGTATGGATTTCCGGCATAGGTCGAGCTGCTCTGATACGGGGAATCAGCGTAGCCGGTGGGGTTCACAGGCAGCATCTGCCAGTAGGTCTGACCGGAGGCTTTCAGAAAATCAACGAATGCGTACGCTTCTTTTCCAAGCGTTCCGACGCCGAACCGGCCGGGCAGCGAGGTTACATGCATCAGGATCCCGCAAGCACGTTTCATGTCTATTCCTTCTTTCTTGTTCATAGAAATTTATGTTTTTATTTTATCACATCTGTGCTATAATACAAGACAGAAAATACCATGATTCGTGTAAAAATATATACTTTAGCAAGGATTAGGAGAACCATGATCAGAAACAATCTCGTTGATTTGTCACCGGAAGTCGATGAAGCAAAGAGAACCGGACGTCCGATCGTCGCACTGGAAAGCACCATTATTTCACACGGCATGCCGTATCCCGAGAATGTGGAAACCGCATTGAACTGCGAGCGCATTTGCAGGGAAAACGGTGCTGTTCCCGCCACATGCGCTGTGATCGGCGGACGGATCTGCGTTGGTCTGACGGCCGAGCAGATCGACTACCTCGGAAGAGAAGGGCAAAAGGTCACCAAAGCGAGCCGCAGAGATATTCCGCTGCTGGTCGCGTTCGGCATGGACGGCGCAACGACCGTCGCCGCAACCATGATCGCGGCAGCTTCCGCCGGCGTCCGTGTATTTGCAACCGGCGGCATCGGCGGCGTGCACCGCGGCGCGGAAACGACGATGGACATTTCCGCAGACCTTGAGGAACTCGCAGAAACGCCCGTTTGCGTGGTTTGCGCAGGTGCAAAGAGCATTCTGGATCTGAACCTCACGATGGAATATCTTGAAACCAAGGGCGTGCCGGTCATCGGCTTCGGCACCGATGAACTTCCGGCGTTCTATACGCGCAAAAGCGGAATCAAGGTGCCGTGGCGCGCGGACGATCCTCGCTTGATCTCCTGCGCGTTCAATGCGGCTAGAGAACTCGGTTATCCGGGCGGCATGCTCGTTGTGAATCCGATCCCCGAGGAATATTCGATGGACGCCGACGTCATCAACAAAGCGATCGACGAAGCGATCGACGAAGCAAAGAAACAGGGAATCAAGGGAAAGGAAACGACGCCGTTCCTGCTTGCGAAAATCAAGGATATCACCGGCGGATCGAGCCTTGCTTCGAACATTCAACTCGTATACAACAACGTGCGCCTCGCGGCACAGATCGCGAAAAGTCTGTAACGTGCGGCATTGACCATACGGGAACGAAACGGAGAGCGGTATGGGAAAACGGATTTTTGCGCTTTTGCTGTGCGTGTGCATGGCGATCGGCAGCTTTGCATTCACATCCGCGGAAGGTCGGATTGACGGAGACGCGAACGGGGACGGGAGGGTGACCGCCTCCGACGCCGCGCGCATCCTTCGCTATGTCGTCGGAACGGACGAGCGCATGGCGCTTGACGATATGCTTTCGGCTGACGTCAACGGAAACGGACGGATCGACGAGAGCGACGCTTCCGCGATCCTCCGGGACGTGGTGGAGCTTGCAAAGCTGAAGCCGAAGGGGACCGATACAAATACGCTCGCACTGTTGAATCGGCAATCGCTCTTATACAGCAGTGATATGACGGAGTGGACGGCGCGGTTTCTCTACGGCATGCCGTCAGGCGATGTACGAAATGTTTTGTATGAAGGCGCAAAGCTGCTTGGAACGCCGTACGGGACCGGCGAAGGACAGCTGGACTGCAGCGCATTCGTAGGGGCTGCCTACAAAAACGCGGGAATTCCCAAAAGTAAATATCCGCGAAGCTACAGCGACGGCACGCTGAATTGGTATCGCACGAATCACCCTGAAAAGCTCCATGAAACGGACGAGTATTCCTGGGAGGACTGGACACCGGGCAGTGTTTTGATCTACATTAACGATTCGACCGGCAAAGGCAGCCACCTCGCCCTGTACGTCGGGGAGATCCTCGGACTGCCTGTCGTGATGGAATCGAGACGGTACGGCTGCGACGGTGTTCGAATCGGGTATCTGATGGAATCGAGTACAAGCTGGGATCTTTGCTATTACGTCGATCCGCTCGGCTGATCATACTTTGAATAACGGGTTTTGCAGTATATGAAAAAACGATTCGGAATTCTGTTTCTGTGCTTATGCATGTTGCTTTCTGCATTCCGCACGGTCTCCGCGGAAGAGGAGGACAGGCTCGGCGGCGATGCAAACGGTGACGGAAAGGTCACGGCGGCCGACGCTGCGTTCATTCTCCGGTACGTGGTCGGACTGGAGGATCGTATGGATCTGCACGACATGCTCTCAGCGGATATCAACGGCAACGGCGAAATCGACGCGGACGATGCTGCTTCGATCCTGAGATATGTGACAGATCTCGCTCCGCTCACACAGATTTCCACAGACGCCATGACGCTGGATCTTCTGAATGTACAGTCCACTCTGCGCGACGAGGAAACGGAATGGGCGGCGCGGCGCATGAGCGCGATGCCGTCCGGAAAGCGCAAAGACGTTGTCTATACCGCTGCGCGATATCTCGGTATTCCGTACGGAACGGGACAGGGACAGCTCGACTGCAGCGCGTATCTTCGCACCGCGTTTCAGAACGCTGGCATTCCGGAAAGCGTCTACCCGCATACGAACAGCCACGGAACACTGACGTGGTTTCGAAACTATCATCCGGAGCGGCTGCACAAGACGGACCCGTCGTGCTGGCAGGAATGGAAGCCGGGCTGCGTTCTGATCTACATCAATCCTGCAACAAACCGCGGCAGTCATGTTTCTATGTACGTCTGCTCGGTCGACGGCAAGCCGATCGTCATGGAATCACGACGGATGGAGTGCGACGGCGTCCGCATCGGCATACTGATGGAAGACGAGGCAAAGTGCGTGCTTACGTACTACGCCGATCCGTTCCAATAAGCAAAAAACAGCAGGTCTTCGGACCTGCTTTTTGCTGTGTTCTGTCAGTGGCGATTTATGAAATCAGCTGTGATATGGTCCAGCACGCCGCCGTAGGGGAGCGCGCCGCGGATCGCGCGGGCGGTAAACCGGTTCAGATCGGAGAGCATGAGCGTGGAAAACCCGTTCAGGGTGACTCGATACGGGTGCGTAGTGTTGCCGACGCTTTCTCGTCCGCCTACAGTGAACCCAAGGTGCGGGATCTCATCCATAAACGCATCGCACGCTTCCTCGGACACAAACGCCATCGAAAGACGCACCCGCCGCACAAGGCTCAGATCGCCGTCGCGGTGCTGAACAGACTTGATGTATGCCGCATTCTCTACAGACTGTAGCTTCGCGTCGTCGGGAAACAGCAGACAGTAATAGGTCGCGTAGTGCGGCTCCGCCACGTGCCCGCAGGACACGCGAAGCTTGGTTTCGGCGCGGCAGAGCGCGGAAACGCGGGTGATCAGCTTTTCGTCGGCGGTATAGAAATAATACTGGATCAGGTTCTTCATGCCGATGCCGCCGACAAAGATCGCCGCGTCTTCAAGCTCCACGGCAAGGGTGTGCTGAAGCGTGTTTGCACGGCGTTCCTCCGCGTGTGAAAAAGATTCCGCGTCCGGCTCATGCGGCGCAACGCTGACAAATACGAGCTGGGAGTAAGCCAAAGTGGGAAGCAGCTCCCAGTATTGCATGTCTACCTGGAAAACCGCTTCCCGCTCGTTATATTCCCATTCGTATTTCAGCCAATCAGTCATGGATCAGAACGGCCTTGATGCGGCGCACACCGCTGGAAGATGCTTCCTCCTTTTTAATCTCAAAGCGTCCGAGATCGCCGGTACGCTTCGCGTGCGGACCGCCGCAGATCTCTTTGCTGAATTTGCCCATCGTATAGACCTTGACCTTTTCGCCGTACTTGCTTTCAAAGAGACCGATCGCGCCCTGTGCCTTGGCTTCGTCCACGGTCATCTCCTCGCAGGTGATCGGCACGTCTGCCGCTATCGCTTCGTTCACAAGGCGTTCGACCTCGCGGAGCTCTTCATCCGTAACCTTTCTTCCGAAGCTGAAGTCAAAGCGCAAACGCTCCGCGGTAATGTTGCTGCCCTTCTGCGACACGGTATTGTCATTCAGAACCTTACGAAGTGCCGCCTGCAGAAGATGCGTCGCAGAGTGAAGAGCCGCCGTCGCTTCGCTGTTGTCTGCGAGACCGCCCTTAAAACGCTGTTCCGCACCTGCCTGGGATTTCTTCTGATGCTCCTCAAAAGCGGAAGCAAAGCCCTTCTTATCGACCGTAACGCCCTTTTCCTTTGCCATCTCGACCGTGAGCTCGATCGGGAAGCCGTAGGTGTCGTAGAGGTGGAAGGCGGAAACGCCGTCGATCTCACTGCCGTTCAGGTTCGAAACAAGCTTGTTGAACTCTTTGAGACCCTTCTTCAGCGTGTCGGCAAAGCGGTTTTCCTCCTTGCGAAGCTCGGAAAGAATCTTTTCGCGGTTGTCGAGAAGCTCGTTGTAGACCTCGCCATACTGCTCGATGATCTTTTCCGCGATCGTACAGAGCGCGTAGCGCGGCATGTTGAGCTGCGATGCGAAGCGGATGCTGCGACGGATGAGGCGGCGGAGGATATAGCCCTGGTCGACGTTCGAAGGCGTCACGCCGCGCTGATCGCCGAGGATGAACACGGCGCAGCGGGTGTGGTCCGCAATGATGCGGAACGCGCGTGTCGTTTCGGGATCATCTTTGTAGCCCTTATGCGAGAGCTGCGAAATGAGGTCGATGATGTCGGAGAATGCGTCGGTGTCGAAAACGCTTTCCACACCCTGAAGCGTGGCGACCGTGCGGTCGAGACCCATGCCGGTGTCGACATTTTTCTGCTTGAGCGGCTCAAAGACGCCGTCCGCGACCTTGTTGTATTCCATGAAGACGTTGTTCCAGATTTCAAGATACTTGCCGCAGTCGCATCCTGCCTTGCAATCGGGACCGCAGGGTGCTGTGCCGGTGTCATAGAAGATTTCGGTATCCGGACCGCACGGCCCGGTTTGTCCGGCAGGACCCCACCAGTTATGCTTCTTCGGCAGATACACGATATGTGACGGTTCCACGCCCATTTCGACCCAGCGGTCGTGCGCAACAGTATCACGCGGCGCGTCCTTGTCGCCCTCGAAGCAGGTGAAATATAGCTTGTCCTTTGGAATGCCGAGCCACTTTTCATCGGTTAAGAATTCCCATGAATACGCAATGCTCTCCTTCTTGAAGTAATCGCCCAAGGACCAGTTTCCGAGCATTTCAAAGAATGTGCAGTGCGAAGCGTCGCCGACTTCGTCGATGTCGCCGGTGCGGACGCATTTCTGTACGTCGCAAAGCCGCTTGCCTTCCGGGTGCTTTTCACCCATCAGATACGGCACGAGCGGATGCATGCCCGCGGTGGTAAAGAGCACGGTCGGGTCATTTTCTGGAATCAGAGAGGCGGAGGAGATCACCGCGTGTCCCTTGGAACGGAAAAAATCCAGATACAGCTGTCGCAATTCTTTTGCGGTTAATGAACGCATATTGTCAATTCCTTTCGTAAAAAACCATCAACTTTTATTTTATGAAAAATCAGCAGATTTGTCAATGAAAAACCGCCGATTTCGCTGATTATTCCGGGTCGTTCGGCTGACATGCGCAAACAGAAGGATCCTGGGGCTGTTCCGGTCGGTGCATCATCACCATTTCTTTGCCCCAATAATGACCTTCGCAGTATTGGAATCCTACGCTTTCATACAACTTTCTTGCTGTGGCATTATCCGGATGTACGGACAGAAGGACTCTCGGAGCGCCGTGCGAGTACAAGTAATCCAAAGCCCAAAGAAGCGCTTGCCTGCCAAGTCCTCGATTCTGATATCGTTCGTCGATCAGCAGCCTGCCCACGTTGTATTTCTTCGTTTTTGCATAACAATAGATATACACATAGCCGACGCCGCAGCCGTTTTCGCGAATCAAAAACAGCTTGGAGTAAGGCGCCCAGATAACGGATTGCCACAGCGTTTTCAGATTGCTTGTTGAGAGGATACGCTTTTGATCTTCGGGAATCGAGAGCTTCAGAAAAACACGTAGATTCCGCAAGGAGACCCTTTCGTAAGTCGGCATCACGGTCATTCCGCCTCGGTATACAGGATATCGTGGCTCAACGGTGAATAGAATCGCTCGCGCACGCGGTCCGGGTCGCGCGTTTCGCCCATGATCCACATGAGCTTCGCGACTGCCGCCTCGGTCGTCATGTCATACGCCTCAATGATGTTCTGCTGTTTCAAAGCGTGACCGACCTGATAAACGGTGAGATTCGAACCCTCATTTTGCACCTGCGTGGTGATCATGATAAGCTTCCCATGCTTGACACCGCGATCGATCGCCGCCCGAAAACAGCCGTTCGTGCCCTCGGGAAGACCGCCGACACCGAAGCTTTCGATGATAACGGCGTCATATTTGTCGAGCGCGTATGAGAGCATGTCAGCATCGGAGCCCGGAATCAACTTGACAAGTCCCACGCTTGCGTTCAATGTGTGAGAAAACTTCGCGCGTTCGCGGTAGCCGAGGTCAATATAGTGCAGAACGCGTCCATCCTGCAAAACCGCCAGCTCGGGATAATTGATGCTCGCAAATGCGGAGAAGCTCTTAGAGCGCACCTTCTTTGCGCGCGTGCCGAGGATCACGCTGCCGTTGAACACGATCGAAACGCCGCATGCACGATCGTCGCAGGCATAGGTGAATGCATCGAGCAGGTTTTGCTTCGAATCGGTCACATCCATGCTGATGGGCTTTTGCGCGCCGGTCAGTACGATCGGCTTTTTGGAGCGCCGGACAAGGTACGAGAGCGCGGCGGCGGTGTAAGCCATCGTGTCCGTGCCGTGGCTGACCACAAAGCCGTCGTACGCGTCGTAGTACGATTCGATACAGCCCGCGATCGTGAGCCAGTTATTGGGCGTCATGTTCGTGCTGTCCACACTCATCAGCTGCATGCACTCCACGTCGCAGATCTCGCTGACGTGGGGGATGTAGTTCAGAAGCTGATTCGAGCCGAGTTTCGGGGCGAGCCCGTCGGCCGTCATTTCCGAGGCGATCGTGCCGCCCGTTCCGATTAATAAAATCTTTTTCATGTCTTAAGTATAGTCTATTTGTATTGAAAAAGCAACGGTGAAAGACAAAAACGCAACACAAAAACGGGACCGTGTATCGCGATCACGCTACTTGTGTCATCCTGAGGAACGAAGTGACGATGGGTCTTTTCCTGCCGCGTTAAAGATTCTTCGCTGACGAGCAGAATGACAATTCGGGGCATACAAAAACGGGACCGCAATTTGCGATCCCGTATTTTGTTGGAGTTCAAACTTGTTCTTACAGACCGTAGCGCTTCTTGAAGCGATCTACTCGTCCGCCGCTGTCAACCAGCTTCTGCCGACCGGTAAAGAACGGGTGGCACTTGCTGCAGATTTCGACCTTCAGCTCTCCCTTTGTGGAGCCGGTCAGGAAGGTCTCGCCGCACGCACAGCGCACAACCGATTCGCCGTATGACGGATGAATATTTTTCTTCATGTATTATCACTCCTTCGTCGTGTAATGCATTACCATCGGCTATTATACCATGTCGTCGGAAAAAAGCAAGAAAAATTTTAATGTTTTTCAAACTTTTTTTCTCTTTCATAAAAAGCAGGGGCTCCGTCGGTGATCCGTCGGTGATCTGCCTCTTTTTTCCTCGTTTTTTATGATTGTCCGTACCGGTTTTGCTGCCCGTGCGAGGAGGTAAAGCCCTCTTTCTCAAAGATGCGGACCCAATCCTTCAACCGGATCAGGAATTCTTCGTTGTTGTTGGTCTTATCCATCATGGTGACAAGGTTTTCGGTCACGTCGCCGGTCCCGCCGTTTGCGAGCATGCGGCGAAGCATGCGTACACCGTCCAGCTCCTGCTGCGAAAGCAGCAGATCATCCCTGCGCGTGCCGGATTTGTACACATCGATCGCCGGGAAGATACGCTTTTCACTGAGCCTTCGGTCCAGATGAATTTCCATATTACCCGTGCCCTTAAATTCCTCATAGACAATGTCGTCCATGCGGCTGCCGGTTTCGACCAAAGCCGTTGCGATAACGGTCAAGCTTCCACCGTTTTCGATGTTTCGCGCGGCACCGAAAAAGCGTTTCGGTTTATGCAGCGCGCCAGGGTCCATGCCACCGGAAAGCGTTCTGCCGGTCGGGGGGATCACCAGGTTATAGGCGCGGGTAAGTCGGGTCAGCGAATCCAGCAGGATCACGACGTCCCTGCCGTCCTCTACAAGACGCATTGCACGCTCCTGCACCATTTCCGCAATGCGGGTATGATGCTCGGGAAGTTCGTCAAACGTGGATGCAACGACCTCACCCCGAATGCTTCTGCGCATGTCGGTAACCTCCTCGGGACGCTCGTCAATGAGCAGCACGATGAGGTGGGTTTCCGGGTAGTTTTCGGTGATGCCGTTTGCGATCTGCTTCAAAAGCGTCGTTTTGCCCGCTTTCGGCTGCGACACGATCATGGCACGCTGTCCCTTACCGATCGGCGCGATCAGGTCAATGAGCCGGACGGAGAGATTGTTAATTCTGCCCGGTGTTTCGAGTGTATAGCGCTCGTTCGGGAAGATGGGGGTAAGGTCCTCGTAATTGATGCGGGTTTGTGCGTTCTCATCCGGGTCTTTGCCGTTGACGCGGTCGACGTAGAGCAGCGCTTCGTACTTGTCACCCTCGCGGCGTGCACGCGTTCTGCCTTCGACAAAGTCGCCGTTTTTAAGGTTGCAGCGGCGGATCTGCGCGTTTGCGACGTAGACGTCGTTCGGACCTGCGTCGTAATTAGACACGCGGAGGAACCCATAGCCCTCCATGATCTCCAGAACGCCGGCAGCCGTACCGGTTTCGGGAAGCGGCGCGGTTTCGACGGGCTTTTCGGTCTTCTGCTCACCCTCGGGCGCACGGTAGGGACGCGTGCCGTTCTGCCGAAAGCTGCGGCTTTGATTCTGACGTCCGCTCTGCTGACGGTAATTGTTTCGCTGATAATGATGCTGCCGCGGCTCGACCGTTTGCTCCTGCGGCGAATCTGTAGATTTTGCGAGCGTTTCAGCGGGTTCCGCAGGTGTTTCTGCGGATTCTGCGTATGTTTCTGCGGGGGTTGGTGCAAGTTGAACCTCTGCGGGCCGTGCAGGCGTTTCAATGGGTTGCGCAGAGGTTTCCGGTTCAGGTGCTTTTGTCGTTTTTGCGGGTCTGCCGCGTTTCTTGGGCGCAGGCGCGGGAGCCTGCAGCATTTCAATGAGTTGCGCCTTTTTATATTTACGGAAAGAGGGAATGCCGTGCTGCTTTGCAAGCGCATACAGCTCATTGATCGTCAGTGTGTTGAGTTCAGATAAATTCACAAAATGCCTCCGGTTTTGAATTGGTTGAATACGGAAATAAAGATATGAATAAGCGGATTTGCTGATACCATTTTATGAACGGGCGAAAGGCTTGTCAAGCGTTTTGTCAAAAATAGCTGTGATTTGCGCATTTTAGCGGCGTAAAGACGGCATGCCGCACATAGAATGCAGCAAAAGCAGGAGGTCTCGATATGGAAAAACGCGAAAAGGAACTCACGACGCCTTCGGCGCATACGTTGACCATCGAGGGGCGCAAGCGTATGCGCATCACCGGCGTACTGGACGTAGAGAGTTTTCAGGAGGATGAAATGACGGTCGTAACCCAGGCCGGCACATTGACGGTGTGGGGCGAGGGACTGAAGCTCGGTAAGCTGAACCCGGAGGACGGACAGGTGCTTTTGGAAGGCAATATCGTGTCGATCGAGTACGAACAGCCGGAACAGGAACGCAGGACGTTCCTCTTCAGACGAAAATGAGAGACGTCACCGCACAGCCCTTCGAGACGCTGCTGCTGTTCCACGGAGGCGCGGTCGCAGGACTTGTGTATCTGCTTCTGCGGACAGTCCGGATACGGACGGGACTGCGGTGGGTTACGCACCTCTGTGACGCGGTTTTCGTGCTGATCGGTGCGGCGCTCTTTGCGGGATATCTGTATCTCGCAAACTGCGGTATACTGCGCGGGTTTCTTACAGCGGCATACGTCCTTGGCTTTGCAGCTGCTTACGGACTGTTCGCACCGATTTTTGCGCTTATCACACAAAAATTCCGCAAAAAATAGGTTCCGTTTTGGAGCGGTATCTGTTATACTGTTACATATGGAAGAATCGTCAAGACGGATCGTACGGACGATCCACTTCAAACCGGTCCATTTTATCCTCGTGCTGATCGCGTGCGTGGTCATTTTGCTCGTGGTTCTGATCCCGCAGCGGCTTCGCATCCGTTCCGCACAGGACGAATATGAATCGCGCGTGGAGCTTCTCAATCAAACAAAACGCACTTATGCACAGGAACGCGAGAATCTGCAGTTCATGCGCACGGACTCTTATAAGATCCAACAGGGCATGATCAAATACGGCTGGCATTACCAGGAGGACAAGCTCATCCAGGATGACAGTGCGGTTACGGTGGCGGAATGAAAGCGGAAATCGGAGTTTTGGATATCGGAAGCAACTCCGTGCGCCTGATGCTCGGCACAGTCGAGAACGGACGCGTCCGACGCATCCTCAAAACGCTGAACATGACGCGGCTTGCAAAGGGCGTCGATGCGACAGGGGAGCTTCAGCCGGACCGGATAGCGGACACGATCAAAGCGATCCGCGCATTTTATGAGGAGGCAAAGGAATACGGCGTTCCGATCATTGCATACGCGACAAGCGCTGTGCGCGACGCGAAAAACAGGGACGAATTCGTTTCGGCAGTCAAAGAGCAGGCGGGCGTGGACGTGCGCGTTCTATCCGGTGAGGAAGAAGGAAGGCTTGCTTTTTGTGCGGTCACCGGCGGGGAAGGAACTGTGTTCGACATCGGCGGCGGCAGCTTTCAGATCGTTACAAAAAAGCAAGCACTGAGCTTTCCGTGCGGGTGCGTGCGCGCAAAGGAGCGGTGCGACGCACAGGATCCGCAGACGCTTGAACGCGAGTTGTTTGCATGGATGGACGAACGAACGCGCATGCCCGAAACGGTTCCGGCGCCGGTATACGGCGTAGGAGGAACGATCTCCACGATCGGTGCGATGCTTGCAAAGCAGGAACAGTATGACCCTATGGGGCTCGGGAGAATCGAACGCGAAGAACTGGATCGGCTCATCTGGACACTGTCCCGCGTTCCGGAGCCGCTGCGCAAGCAGATTCCGCTGCTCTCACGTCGCTATGACGTGATATTGCAGGGCGGGACGATCCTGAAATATATCATGGAACGCACGCATACGGACTGTGTTCACCCATCCGATCGCGACGGCATGGAAGGGATCGCAGAAGCGTATCTTTTCGGCGAACGCAACGATTGACGGTAACGGAGGAATATCTATGAAACATGAACGTCCATGGAAGACGGCAGAGATCGTGCTCGGCATCCTCGGCGCAGCGCTGCTCGTGCTGATCCTTGTGCTGAAGATCATGGGGAAGGACGTTACGGCGCTGACCTATCCGATCATCGCGATCGTGATCCTGTTTCTGATCTGTGACGAGATCGCACGCACGATCGTACGCCGCCGTGAAAAGGAAGAGGCGGCACGCAAACCGTCAGAGCAGCAGAAGGAACCGGAAACAGCAATGCCGAAGGACGCGTTCGAGTTCAAAGGCGAAGCGGAAGGAACGAAGCGGTGAGCGCGGACAAGTTTTTTCAATCCGTAGCGTTATTGCGCTGTCCTGTCTGCGGGGCGGCGTTTTTTGAGTCCGGCGCGTCGCTCGTTTGTCAAAACGGGCATACCTTCGATCCGTCGCGGAAAGGCTATGTACATTTTGCGCCGAAAGCAGCTCCGTCCCACTATGACCGTGAGCTGTTTGAAGCGCGCCGCCGTATTCTGGAAGCGGGTTTTTATGACGCTGTGATCGACGCGATCTGCGATGTCATGCCCGATAATCCTGCTGTCGTGCTCGACGCGGGATGCGGAGACGGCACGTTTACAAAACGGTTGCAGGGGAAAACAACGATCGCAATCGACCTTTCTAAGGACGCGATCCGGCTTGCCGCCTGCGGAGGGGGACCGATCCTTTGGGCGGTCGCCGACCTTACAAGGCTTCCGATCGCGGATGCGTCCGTCGATGTCATCCTGAATCTTTTTTCACCGGCGCATTATGCAGAGTTTGCGCGCGTGCTGGAGCCGGACGGAACGCTTTTGAAGCTTGTTCCGCAGGAAGGGTATCTTCGGGAGATCCGTGCGCTGATGGGCGATCGGCTCAGAAAGGAAAGGTATTCCAACGAAGCGGTCGTTTCGCATCTTTCCGAACGGCTCCGTGCCGAAGATCGCATCCGAATTACGTATGCGCGCCCGCTGACGGAAACGCAGGCAAAGGATTTTATCCGGATGACGCCCTTAACGTTCGGCACGTCGCCGGAAACGCTCGACGCATCTGTTCTCTCTGAAATCACCATCGACGTCGAGCTTCTGATCGCAAAGAAATAAGGTCGGTATTGCCGACCTTTTGCTGTATAAGTGTTAATAAGATGCTTTTCGGATATTCGCTTCATGCTCCGCATCCGGAAGATTGAGCACGTGCGAACGGCTGTCCGCGAACCAGACGCACACATGCTCCTCGCCGTCCCACTGCATGGACGCGGCGATCATCTTGCTGTCGAGCTCGAAGAGAACGGCACATTTATAGAAGCTGTTCGTATTGCCGAGCCAAGCGGTGAGCATTGAAACGGCAGCGCTGCGCTCCGGATACGGGCGGACGGGCACATTCATTTCCGCATGGTTTTCACCGGACGAGAAGACCAGCGAAACGGTCTCTCCGGTCGATGCGTTGCGAACGTGATAGGTTTCACCTTCCGTCAGCATGTCACGCACGATATCCCATGATACGGCTTCGCCCTTCAGCGTAATCGCGCCCTGCGCGGTGAAGGAGAGCGGAACGCCCGCGTGAAAGTCCACGCGCTTTGCGCCGCGCGCAAAGAGCGACCGCATCGTTTCCGTGCCGATGGTTCCGTCGGCTGAAAACCCGCACGCCGCCTGATAGGAAACAACGGCGGACCTTGTGACGGTCTGATAGCTGCCGGTAGGCTTATAGGTATAGAAACCGAGATCGAAGAGCCGTGTCTGGATCCGCACGACGTCTTCGCCCCTGTCGCCTTGTGAAAGGATCTTATCCGTGCCGTCCGCCGCCGCAGTGAAAACGGGCAGCAGAAGCAGGACGAGAATAAGCAGAACGATTCGTTTCATGGTTATATTATAGCATAATCTGCCGTGCTTGAAAAGTGCGGATTTCGGTGGTACAATATACATGGAGGTGATTCGATGCGCTGCAGCTGTCAACGTTGCGGAACGTATATGGTTCAGGACGAGAAGGGCATTGAGAGCCGTTGTATCTGCCCGGAGTGCTTCTTTGTTTGCTCTGCATGCATCGGCACGGAGGGCGGGCAGCCGCTTGATCTCGAATCGCTCAAAATGCTCGCGCTTTTACGCGAAGCACAGGGCGACGGCAGAAGCGAAGAGGATGAATACTGAAAAATGCTGCCCTGTTCGGGCAGATTTTTATACGTCGATCGTGAACAGTACGGAGGGGCGGGAGAGGTACAGCGTGGAAAAGCCCGCTTTGGTGATCTCCGCAAAGCTGTCCTTGGGCAGCAGGATATCATTTACGGTTGTTTCCTCTGGACAGTAGAGGAGCAAGAATGTATGGAGCGTCAGCGCATGATCGCCCTTCGGCAGGATGCGCATCTCTCCGCGCGCGTTTTTCAGCATGAGGTTGAGGTCCCGTCCGCTTCCGCGGCAGAGGATATCCTCCTCGCCGGAAAAAAGCAGCACATCGCCGTGCGGCAGATATTGCCAGCGTCCGTTTCGCTTCAGATAGAATCCCTCCGAAAGCGGCGTCAGATACCGCGTTACGCCGGGAAGAGGCGTAAAGCGTGATTCCGAAAGGTCGATCGTCGCGGAGCTGATGCGTACTGTAAACCTTCGCTCCGCATATGAGCCGTCGAACGGGTACAGAAACAGCTCCGTCGTCGTACCGCCGCTCCAGTTCGTGACACGGCGTGTTTTGGGATCCAGAATGCGGATCTTCATATTACCCCTCCCCATATATCATGACGGAAAACGGGACTGCCGCAAACATGGCAGTCCCATAGTATACTTATCCTTCGTCGCCGTCGTCGGGCTTCGGTGTTTCTACCGGCGGATCGGTCGGAACCGGCGGATCGGTGGGAACGTCCGGCTTCGGCGTCGGATCGGGCTCCGGCGTGGGATCCGGCTTCGGCGTCGGATCCGGCTTCGGCGTATCGTCCGGATCGTCCGGCTTCGGCGTCGGGTCGGGCTTCGGCGTATCATCCACATCCGCGTCGGGACCGACGATGATGCTGCCGGAGAACGCCTTATAGGTGGAGGTTGCAAGCTCCTTGCGACCGTCCTCGATCAGAACACCGTTCAGATAGTACTCGATATAGCTCTGCCAGACAGAACCGTCGCGGCGCTTTTTGTCTTCCTTCCGATAGCCGACGGGCTTCGTCGGATCGACGATCGTTTCCTTTTCGCCGGAAGGCTTCAGCGTCTTGAGCTTTTTCGTGTCCGGGATGCGGATCTCATCATACTTGCCGTCGCTGTCTTCGATGATGGGGATGCCCCAAACCTCCACGGTCAGGTTCTTGCCGTCCGTTCTGGCAATGATGAGGACATCCTCTTTGCTGCTGTTTTTGAACTTAAAGTCGATGACGTTGCCGACTGAGTTGATCGTCGCGTCCAATCCCATGGAGATGTAGTGGACCGGCATGGAGTGATTCCTGCGATCGGTGATTGTCATATCCGCCTTCAGCGCCGCGTTGTAGAGTGTGGTCGAGATCTGACACACGCCGCCGCCGTATTCCTGCACGGTATCGCCGGACTGATACGCACCTGCAAGATACCAGCCGTTTGCCTTGTTGCGGACGCCGAGACAGCCGTTCATCGAGAATTCCTGATCCGGATGCAGAATGGTGCCGGTCAGCATCGCCGCGCCCTTTTCAATGTTCTTGCGGCGGTTTTTCGAACTGCCCTTGTACGCATAGTCGGTCGTCTGCGTGCCGCGCAGCACGTACCTTGCCTGAATGTCTTTGAGCGTGATTTCCGCAGGGACCTCCGTAAAGGGCGCCTCGAGCGTTTCGCCGCCCTCCGCGTCGAGCAGCGCGGAAAAGAGCGCTTCACGGTTCACGGTCCGTCCGGGAACGTCTGCGGCAAAGTCGATGTCGTTTTCATCTTTGTTATAGGAAACAGAAGCGTTTTGGGGCTCTGTTTCGTGCGCGTCGGCAAACGCGTTGACCGCCTGCTGCAGCGCGTTTTCATCGAACGACAGACGGACGGGGAAATCCCTGCCTTCTGTTTTGATCTGCTCGACCTCAGAGATCACGGAATCGTAGCCCGTGTCGTCGCGAACGAGCGCGAACGCAAGGTCCAGCACTTCGTCAAGATTGCTGTCTGTTGCGATCGTTTCGCCGGAGAACGTCTCCGTATGGTCGCCGAACGTGACCTCGACTTTGAGATCCTTCTGTTTTGCATCAAGGCTCGGCTGAACGGCAGCCTTTGCCTGTTCCACGGTCATGCCGCCTACGTTGATGCCGTTGATGGTGACTCCTTCAAGCATGGTGACGCGCTTTAAGATCGCGTCAAGCTCATCCCGATGCGGATCGGGTTCGGGTGTAACGATCGCGATCTCCTCCGTTCCGGAAATTTCCGGAACGTTCGGATTGCCGTTTTGCCTGTCGCCGGTTGCCTGTCTGTCACTGTCGGATCCGCCGCATGCAAGGCAGAGGATCAGAAATGTGATGAGCAGCGGCAGCAGCCAAAGTCTATGTTTCTTCATATGGTTCTTGTCCTTCTTCATTGATGCTTCCATTGTACACATTTTTTTTGAAAAAACCATCCTTTTCGAAAACCATTTACTAATAAGTTACATTTTGGGCACATCTTTTATACATTGCAGCAACCGAATCAACTGCAAATCCGACAAAAAACGTACTGCTCATTCAATAAGACGTACGAGCCGCAAAAAAGGTTGCAGATTCCTCGGAATTCTTTTCAGATCGGAAAAGATGTGGTATACTGTTCGTAATGAATGAAAAGAGGGAAACACGATGAGCAAGCCGCCCAAATTACTGTCGCCCATGGAATACGCCATGAAATATCTTGCGATCAAGGACCGAAGCGTTAAGGAGATGCAGTCGTACCTCGACGGAAAGGATTTCGGTGAGGCGGACGTCGACGCAACCGTCGAAAGGCTTATAGAACTCGGACTTTTGGACGATGCGCGTTACGCACAGAGGTTTGTCGAAACGCGTACCGCATCAAAGCCGATCAGCAGACGGCATCTTAAAGAGCAGCTCAAAAGCCACGGCATCGACGACGCAGAGATCGAAGCGGCGATGGAAACACTTGAAGACGACGCAGAGGACGAAAACGCACGCACGGTCGCTGAAAAATTTGTGCGGCAGTTTCAAAGCTTGGAGCCGGACAAGCGGCGCGAGCGTGTGCTGTCCCGTCTGATCGCACGTGGGTTTTCCTATGACGTCGCGCGAAAAGCGTATGAATCTGCGCTTTCTGAGGAGGAAGCATGGAGCGAATCATAACCGGACAACAAGCAAAGGAACAGGATCGTAGGGCCATCGCTTCCGGTGTATCTTCGCTTGCATTGATGCAGACCGCCGCAGAGGGGATCGCAAACGCGGTCAGAGCGCGTTTGAAAGGCGGCGAAACAGTCACGGCGATCTGCGGTACGGGTAACAACGGCGGAGACGGCGTCGCCGCCGCACTGCTTCTGCACCGCGTCGGGATCGAGACACGAATCGTGCTTTGCGGCGAATCGGAAAACTGTACGCCGGATATGACGTATTATTTGAACGTTGCGAAAACAGAAGGCGTTCCGATCAGAACCGTATGGGAACCGAACCCAAAAGAAATCTTGATCGACGCGCTGTTCGGCGTTGGGCTGAACCGACCTATCGATGGCGAAAAACGCGTGCTGATCGAACGGATGAACGAAAGCGGAAAGCCGATCGTATCCGCAGACCTTCCCTCCGGACTGCATGCGGACAGCGGCGAGATTTTAGGCGCTGCCGTCAAAGCGACGTGTACCGTGACGATGCAGGCAAAAAAGGCGGGAATGCTCTTGGGGCAGGGGCGCGCACTGTGCGGCGATGTGATCGTGCAGCCGCTTTACCCGGACGCAGGCGATCCGGCGTTATTCTATCAGGACGAAAAAGATATCGCATTGCTTCTGCCGCCGCGCCCGTTTGATTCCCATAAAGGGAGGAACGGACATGCCCTTTTGTGCGTTGGATCAAAGACGTATCCCGGCGCGGCGCTGCTGAGCGCTCGTGCGGCGCTTCGCGGCGGCGCCGGACTTCTCACCGTCTGTACACCGGATCCGGTACGTCCGTTCTTTTCTGCGTTGCCGGAAGCGATCACGATCACGACCGGCACGGACGACTGGTGCGAAGCGGCTGCAAAAACAGCTGTTTCCGCAATGTCAAACAAACAGGCGATCGGGATCGGCAGCGGCGCGGGCAAAGGCGATCTCCTTCCGATCATCGAAGCTGCACTGAAAACAGGCGTTAAGCTTGTACTCGACGCGGATGCACTGAATCAGATGGCGCAGGATCGGACGATTCTGGGACTTTTACACGAAAACGTCGTTCTGACGCCGCATGCGGGCGAGATGGCGCGTTTGCTTCAGGTGACTGTCAGAGACATCCTTTCCGATCCGCTCGGCGCGGTGAAAGCATTCCCTTGCACGACGCTGCTGAAAGGTGCGACGACACTGGTGCACGCGGACGGAAAGACAGCGTTTACAACGTTTGGCAACCCGGGTTTAAGCAAGGGCGGCAGCGGGGACGTTCTCATGGGGCTCATTACGGCGCTGCTTGCGCAGGGGCTGAAGCCATTTGATGCGGCACGTGTGGGAACATACATTCTGGGGACGAGCGCCGATCGCGCATTGAAACTTCTCGGCGAACGCGCACTGCTTGCAAGTGACGTCATTGATATGGTACAATAATAAAATATGGAAGAGAAAAAGATTCACGGCAACGTTGCGGGCATCCGCGACATCATATTGAACGAAATGCAAACGCTGTACGACGAAACACAGCCGAGCGGCGTATTTGCATCGGCATCACTGCTGGAAAAGTTAGCGGATTATACCGAACGTATCGGACGCGAGATTTCGGTCTATCTGTCGCGCAGCGGCAAGGTCGCGGATGTTTCGATCGGCGACGCAACGACTGTTTCCATGCCGGACATGCGTCTTGTGCGAAACGCGGACCGTCTTGCAGGTGTGCGGTGCATTCACACGCATCCGAACGGCAGCGGGTATCTTTCGGACGTCGATCTCGGCACGCTGAACTCCATGCGGCTTGATGCGATGACGGCAGTCGGCGTGCGAGACGGCAAACCCACGTCGGTTTATGTCGCGTTTGTAGGCGAAATGGAGGGGGAAGAGCGCAAGCCGCTGATTTACGGACCGATGCGTGCGGACCGCTTACCGCAGGACGCGCTGCTGAATGCGCTGATCGAGGCGGATAATCGATTGAAGTCGCCCGCGTACGCGGTTACGCAATCCGATCCCGAGCGCGCGGTGCTGGTCGGCATCGACAACGACGACGGTTACGACACGCTCGAAGAGCTGAAAGCGCTTGCGGATACCGCGGGCGTCAACGTCGTGCACGTCGAGCGCCAGCGCAAACGTCCGATCGACAACGGGACCTACATCGGCTCCGGCAAGGCGGACGAGCTGCGACTGATCGGCAGCGCGACCGAAGCGGATGTGTTCATCTTTGACGATGAGCTGACCGCGATCCAGATCCGAAACCTCGAAAGCATTTTAGGAACGCCGGTCATCGACCGGACGATGCTGATCCTCGATATCTTCGCGACGCGTGCGACCACGCGCGAGGGCAAGCTGCAGGTAGAGCTTTCTCAGCTAAAGTACCGGCTGCCGCGCCTTTTGGGCGTCGGCGTTGCAATGTCCAGACAAGGCGCTTCCGGCGTCGGCATGCGCGGCCCCGGCGAAAAAAAGCTTGAGATCGACCGCCGACGTATTCGCCGGCGCATCTATGAGCTTGAACAGGAGCTTAAAGAAGTCGAAAAACAACGCGGCGTACGCCGTTCCGTCCGCAAAAGAAGCGACGTTCCGATCGTTGCGCTCGTGGGCTATACGAACGCGGGCAAGAGCACGCTATTAAACGTGCTGTCGAACAGCGACGTGCTTGCGGAGGACAAGCTCTTTGCAACGCTTGATCCCGTCGTCAGAAGCATTACGCTGCCGAACGGAACGCCGTGTCTCATATCCGATACGGTCGGATTCATCAACAAACTGCCGCACGATCTCGTTGAGGCGTTCCGCTCTACACTTGAGGAGGTGAAGGACGCCGATCTCATCCTGCATGTCGTGGACGCGGGCTGTCCGTATTACGACGTCCAGATGCGGGTCACCGAGCAGGTGCTGGAATCTTTGGGCGCAGGCAATACGCCGTGTATCGAGGTCTACAACAAGTGCGACCTGCCCGAGGCGATCCCTTCAAAGCGTGAAAAAGCCGTTGCGATCAGCGCAAGGACGGGGATGGGGATCCCGACGCTGCTCGAACGCATCGAAAAGGAACTGAACCGCACGCAGCGGCGCGTGGAACTTGTGATCCCGTACGACCGCTATGAAGCGATCCGCGTACTGCACGAGATCGGCACCGTCCTTTCCGAATCGCATGAAGCGGACGGCACGCATATCACGGCAATGATCGAGGAAAGCAAGCTCTATCGGCTGAAGAATGTTCTCGACGGATGAATGACAAATCGCGTGTGATTTGCACGGATTATTTACATTCGTCTTACAAATATTTTGCATGAAACGCGGCAGAGCGGCTTTTCAAACAGCGCGATCCGTGGTATACTGTATCAGTAGGAGTATGTTATGAAACGTGCTTTTTCGATTCTGATCGCTGTTATCCTGCTGCTTGCGGCGTTTCCGCACGCGGCTTTCGGCGAGACGGCACAAATGCATAGGATCGAAGCGGATCGTGTTCTCATCTATAATCCGCTGACGTATGATGCGGAAGGGAACACGCTGTATTCCGGTACGCTGAAAATGTCGTCGGAGAATGCGGAACAGAACGGCGAACTGCTTTTCATGCCCGGACCGCACAAAACAGGCAAGGACCTTTCACACGGTTCCAAATCACCGGTCACACAGGATTTCTGGGTCTGCACCGATCTTGTAACATATCGTTACAACAAGCGCACGTTCCGTCTTGCCGCGGAGGGTGCGCACTGCCGCATTTGGACAATGGAAAACGACAGTCTTTCCTTTTCGGCGGAACAGACCGCCGCGATGCTGGATCAGTTTGAGACGGTCATTTATCCGACGGAATCCGCGTATTTCGGTGAATTTCGCGATCTTTCCGGCGACGGCAGGCTGGAGATATTGACATATGCCATGAACAGCTCTTCTGTTTGCGGATTTTTTGACACGTATGACCTTTATACACACGATGAAATCGCCGTGATTGATCCGGACGATGTGGAAAGCTACAACTGCCTGCCGATCATCAATGTCAATTCTCGCATGGCAGACAAAACAACTGTTGTGCGCGGGACGCTTGCGCACGAGTTTCAACATCTCATATTACGAAGCGCAGTGCTCGCGTCGCCCGCAAACGCCGATCGACTCGGCAGCGAGATCACAATCGACCTTTGGCTGAACGAAGGCTTTTCGATGGCGGCTGAGGAGCTTTGCTATCCGGGTTCGGTCGCGGAGCAGGGCTATGTTCAGGCATACGCAGAATCCGAAAAGATCCGCCTCGGTATGAGCTATCGGAATTTTGACGCGACGGCAACGGACGTCGGCGCGTACGGACAATCGTTCCTGTTTACGGAATACCTGCGCGAGCAGTGCGGCGACGGCGTTTTCCGCGATATTCTCACGTATTGGCGCGAGGCGGCGGATGCTTCTGCGCTGAGCGAAGGGCAGGCAATTCGCGAACAGCTCAGTGAAGAACAGCGCACAATAACAGATGGGATCGTATCCTATGGGAACGCGGTATCCGACGCGCTCGGTTCGACGGCTGAAGCCCTGCTTTCAAAACTTGCGCTTGCATTCCGCCTTGCGATCCTTTTGCAGAAGCCGGAAGGCATATATGCGATCGGACTCTCTGAACCGGTCATGCCGGTCTATTCGGGAACAGGACGAAGGATCGAGGGCGGCGGCGCGCTGCTTGTGGAATGCGACGGGAGCTTTACCGTTCCTTTAGATGCGGACAGCGGGCTGATCTTTGTCGGGATCGCGGACGGCGCTGTTTCGGAAATGTATACGGTGCCGGAGCCGGAGGAAGGCTTTTATGTGATCGCTGCGCAATATCAGGGCGAATGGCTTGCGATCACCGCAAAGCCGACGGGAAATCGGTATCTTGAAGCCGTTAAGATCACGCCGAACGGGGACGGCACGATCGACGCTGCAAATGCGAACGGCGCGATCTTCCGCGCGGTACGCACCGGAAACGGATATCGGTTCGAATGCCGAAACGCGGACGGGACGTATGCTTTGCTGCGGACCGCCGGCACGGGACAGACAATGGGTATTTCGAACGAGGCAAGCGTGTTTTCCTGGCTGCATTTTGCTGACGGAACGGATCGGCTGCAGGCAGACGGATTCTACGGACGCGCGATCCTGTACGGCGGCGTACAGCAAGGCTTCGGGTATTTTGCACCGGCATACTTTGAAAATGCATCCTTTGCAAAACCGCAGCTTTTGCGTGTGACCATCATGCGCGGCGACGCGAACCTTGACGGAAAACTGACGGCGGCCGACGCTGCGCTGGTTTTGAGAACGGTCGTGGGGCTTTCCTACATGGACGAACCAATGTGTGCCGCGGGGGACACGGACGGAGACGGGGAAGTCACGGCGGCGGACGCCGCGAAGATCCTGCGTCTTGTAGTACAATTGGAATATTGATCGGAGGATCGGATATGCGATCTCATACATGGAACAGAATACTTGCGTGGCTTTTGATCATCTGCATGGCGGTTCCGCTTGCGGGCTGTTATACAGAGTCGGAAGATGCATCGAAAGGTATCGTGATCAGCGAAGTCGTTTCCAGTAACGGCGAGAGTTACGAGCACGACTACTATGGCTCGCCGGACTGGATCGAGCTGCATAACGAATCGGATCATCCGATCGACCTGTCGCTTTGGAGCATCACGGACAACATCAAAAATCCCGAAAAGGCGTTCACGCTGCCCGAAATGATCCTGCCTGCGGACGGGTATCTTCTGCTTCTCGCGACAAAGCAGGACAAGACCGATAAGTTTACCTGGGACGGGCAAAGCCCCATTTGTCTTGGTTTTTCACTGAAGGCGGCGGGAGAGGATCTCGTTCTGATCAATTCGAATCTTCAGACCGTTTATGAGCTTGCAGTTCCCGAACTGAACAGAGATATTTCCTATGCGAGGCGTTCGGACGGTACGTATGGCTACTGCGATACGCCGACGCCCGGCGCAGCGAACACGACAAAGATCACGGACAGGCAACCGGAGCCGAAGGAACCGGAGGATCCGACACCGATGACCGGCGTTGAGATTTCCGAGATTTCCGCGCGCAACACGGTGCTTCTTTGCGGCGGGTGCCTGAAAAACGACTGGATCGAACTGCACAATACGACAAACAGGGACATTGATCTGGAGGGCTTCACGCTCTGCGACAAACCGAGCGATTACGATGACGCAAATCTTTACGGCGTGCTCCCCGCAAATGGATTTCTGGTCGTGTACTGCTGCGAAAAGGACTGTGAATCGAAGGATCAGCACGTTTGTGTCGACCTCGGTGTCAGCCGTTACGGCGAAACGCTGTATCTCTTCGATCCGAACGGGTTTGAACTTGATACGGTCGTCATGCCGGAGATCCCGTATAAGGACGTGACCTACGCACGCCGTGCAGACGGTACGTTCGGCTATTGTGAGACGCCGACACCGAGTGCGGCGAACACGGCGGACATCACGAACGATCCGCCGTATCGCCCGGACGAGACGACGCTGCCCGAACAGAACAACAATGATGACGAACCGGTGGATCCGACTGCAAACGCCACACGTCCGACGGGACTGCGCATCAGCGAAGCACTTGCGAATAACGCATACAGCATCACGGACGTAGAGGGGGAACGTTCGGACTGGGTCGAGCTTCATAATACGACGGATCAACCGATCACGCTTTCCGGTTGGTATCTCTCCGATAACCCGAGAAACCTGATGAAGTGGGCACTGCCCGAAACCGCAACAGTCGCAGGAGGCGGATATCTTGTCGTCTTCCTCTCCGGCAAGACGTATATTACGACCGAGCTACACGCAAGCTTCTCGCTCGGAACGGGAGAAACGCTCTATTTTTACAATTCCCAAACGGGTGAGCTCGATTGGGTCACGATCCCGGAGCTTCCGGACAACACTTCGGTCGGACTCGACACAAACAACGAACAGGTTTATTATCGTTATCCGACGCCGGGCGAGGCGAACGGACATGCGGAAAAGACCGCGGAGGCAATCGGTTTTTTTCAACCTGACGGCGTATACATCTCCGAGGTATGCGCCATTCACGATCGGGGAAGCAGCGAAAAGGATTGGGTCGAGCTTTATAACGGCGCGGATACGGAGGTATCACTTGACGGATGGTACTTAAGCGATTCGCTGAATAATCCGCAGAAATTCCGTATCTCTGCGCTTTCGATTTCAGCAAACAGCTACGCGATCATCGAAACGACGAGTTCGACGGTAAACCGCAAGGACGGAGACGGCAACTTCGGCGTAGATCCGAGTGGTGAAACGCTTTATCTGTCCGATCCGTCGGGTGTCATCCGCGACGCGTTTCAGACTGGCGCACAGCGAAACGGCGTATCCAGCGGACGGATCGAGGGCGACAACCATACCCGACGCGTTTTTTTCACCAAGAAGACAAAGGGACAGACAAACAGTGAAACCCACTATACGGGCTATACGAGTCAGCCCGTGTTCTCCGAAACCGGTCTGTATCAGACGAATGCATTTACGCTGACGCTGTCCTGCCCGGATCCGAACGCAGAGATCCGCTATACGACGGACGGCAGCGAACCGTCACAAGGGAGCAAGCTTTACAGCGGACCGATCGACATTTCCAAGAATACTGTGATCCGCGCGGTCGCGTATTCGGACGGACTTTTGAAGAGCGAAACCGTCACATACCATTATCTCTTTGAGGAGCCGCATCAGGTGCCTGTTGTCTGTATGGCAATCGACCCGGACGACTTCAATACGGTCTATAAGGTCACGCTGCATAAACAGATCAAGGGTACCGAGCGCAAGGCGCAGTTCAATTATTATGAAGCTGACGGTCTGATCGGCACGAGCTTTCCTGCTGACGTACGATGCAAGGGACAGGGGACGCTCAAATACTCGCAGAAATCGTTTTCGATCCATCTGCGCGGACAGTACGGAATGGGAACGCTCGAATACCCTCTGTTTCCGGATTATGCGGTCACGTCGTTCGGTGCGCTTGTCCTTCGCAACGGCGGGCAGGATATCGGCAGATCGCGCTTTCACGATTCGTTTATTTCGCGTGCGAGCATCGGTATGAATATCGAGGCGGCGAACTCCCGCGCAACAGCGCTGTACGTAAACGGCAAATATTATGGATTGTACGAGCTCGGCGAGGACCTGAACGCCGACTATCTCAAGACGCATTACGGCGCCGATACGGAGCTTGTGGACCTTGTTCGCTACAACGGCGACGTTGCGACGCAGGGAACCAGCGACGACTGGAAAAAGCTACGCGAGTCCGCATACAAGCTGAATCTGTCGAGTGACGAGAAGTATGCCGAATACCTTGAACAGATTGACGTGGATTATTTCATCGACTATCTGATCGCACGGACCTATTTCTGTGATACCGATATGATCAATCAGAAATACTGGCGTGTGCGCGGGTCGATCAAGTGGCGTCCGCTGCTGTTTGATCTCGATTTTACGATGCGTCAGCCGAACCGTACCGACGTTCTTGACAAGTATTTTTCGTTTAATGTCGTTACGTCACCGAACGGCTTCGAGTCGAAATTCTATGTCTTTGCCGCGTTGAAATCCAACAAGAGCTTCTGCGATCGGTTCGTGGAACGCTATGTGGAGATCCTGTATACACAGTACGACGTCGACCGACTGCTTGCTCTGCACGAGCAGATGGTCAAGGAATACGAACCCGAAATGCCGCGTCAGATCAAAAAATGGAAGGAACCGTCCTCGATGGATACTTGGCGTAAGTATCTGGAGGAGGATCGCACCTACATCAAAGGACGACGGGATGTCATGATTGCCAAGCTTAAAAAGTATTTCAAGGTTTCGGACAGCGACATGAACGCCTTGATCGCAAAGTACCAGAACCCGTAAACAGCAAATCCCGGCAGTGATTGCCGGGATTCTTTCTTATCGATCATTATCTTTTTTTGTAGAGCACGAGTTCCGGATCAGCGCCGCCTTCCGCATAGGTGCAGATCAGGATGAAATCCATGTTCGCAAGCACGCCGAAGCACCTGCCGCCGCCGAAGTCGAATTCGAGCTGATTGCCGAGATAGGTCGTTTCGTCGTCCAGAAACTTCGCCTTCATGCCGCTCGGCAGACGGTATTCAAGGTTTACATAACTGCCGATCAGCGCATTCAGCTTGGTGAGCTTCGGCATGCCCTCGATATGAAGATCGTTGATTTCTGCGATCAACTGCTTTTTGAACGCTTCAAACTGCCCGTCGTCACTTAGCTCCTCGTACCGCTTCCAGTAGTCCAGCGTAGGCAGCACCTGCTTCATATAGGCGCGCGCCTGCTCTTCGGTGAAGTTCTCGCCGACCATGTGCCTGACGCATACGTCGATGAGATCGTCCATATCGCTGTACGTATAGGTCCCGTCGGCGTAGCACCATTTGCAGTAATCCGCGTTCGGCGTACCGTCCGCGTTCTGACTGATGATCTCGTCCTCCAAAGGCATGCCGCAGCATTGACAGATGCGCTTTTGCGGCACGCCGAGCAGCGCATTGATCGACACGCCGAACAGCTCGGACAGCAGCTTCAGCGTTTCGGTATTCGGCACCGTTTCACCGGTTTCCCATCTTGAGACTGCCTGTCGCGTCACAAACACCTTTTCGGCAAGCTCGTCCTGCGAAAGCCCCTCTTTTGTGCGAAGCTCAAAAATAATGTCTTTGGTCGTCATCGGATCACCTCCTGAAGGTATCATAACACAGATACGCCGCCTTGAAAAGCAACGGGGTGTTGCGGCCCGGAAGAAGTGAAATCACGGTGTACACAGCGGTGAAACCTTCGGGCATTACCCTAGGGTGAAATCGTTCGCTGCGCTCACGGTGAAATGAAATCCGTCCTCCACCCCACGCAGTGGGATTTCACCATCGCAGGCGATTTCACCTGCGAAGCGGATTTCACCCGTCCGCAAGGACGGATTTCGTTGAAAAAAGCAAGCGAGAGCGTGCTTTTTTCATACGTCTTTAGACAGTTGAGCGAAGCGAAACAGAAATCCACCCGCTATGCGGGTGTGAGACAAAAGGTTCTACACAAAAAGCCTCACTTCCGATAGAATGAGGGTGTCCAAGCTCTCAAACAAAA